>Ga0209121_10001049_pt1 | contig 28960 bp, 28 predicted proteins | sample Cruoilmetagenom3_FD_187292 | JGI IMG/M metagenome (GOLD analysis project Ga0209121, IMG submission 187292) | Oil polluted marine microbial communities from Coal Oil Point, Santa Barbara, California, USA - Sample 3 (SPAdes) (version 2) | ecosystem: Environmental > Aquatic > Marine > Oil seeps ...
CTTGCCCAGTTGGTACGCCTTTTCAGCAAGTTCCTTTGCTTCTTTTTTCATGAGACACCTCCTTGAGTTTTATTCGCCCTATGGGTGAAGTTGGCAAAGCATTACAACTTCGCCTTACCTCTAAAGGCTTGCTTAATATATCATGAGTAGACAGCGGAGTAAATGTCCGCTGGGGAGATTTACCAAGAAGCCTCTTAGATACTACGAAGGTGAAGGGGAAATAAGCCAAGCTCCATGTAACCGCACCCAAAAACAGGTGAAGGGGGAAAGAGATAGCTATAGAGGTCAGCGGGTGCTTTCAATTACCCATTTTCACACAAAATAGTGTAGAGCCGACGAGTAGGCTCTTTAAATCCCCACTTAAATAGAGTAAAATAAATGTTTCTCCGAAAATTTGTATATTCTAAGAGGGTAGTTTTGGAAATCAAAGTTATAGCTGGCAATATAGCTCAAGTTGAAGCTGACGCCATTGTGGTAAATCTTTTCGAGGGAACAGAGCAACCTGGTGGTGCTACTACTGCTGTAGATAAAGCTTTGGATGGAGCCATTGGCTATCTTATTAGTCAAGGTGAAATTAAGGGCAAGCTGGGAGAGGTTGGCATTGTTCACACGCTTGGCAAGTTGCTAGCCAGGATAGTAGCTGTTGTCGGATTAGGTAGGCGTGAGGACTTTGATTTAGATAAAGTCCGCCGGGTAGCTGGGGAGTTTTGTCGCTCATTACGGAAGTCAAACTGTCACAAGATAGCTACAATACTTCATGGTGCTGGTGGTGGTGGCATTGAGCCTGAAGCCTCGGTTGAGGCAATAGTAGAGGGTAGCCTTCTTGGACTCTATAGCTTCGATAGATATAAGAAACCTGAGTATGGGGATATTGAGCAAATGGTGATAGTGGAAAGGGATGAGAGTAAAGTTCCAGCGCTGGAACGCGGCATTCTTAAAGGGAAAATAATGGCGGAAGCTACCGGCCTAGCTCGTGATATGGTTAACGAACCATCCAATTGTATGACGCCTGCTCGGATGGCTGAGGTAGCTAGAGAAATAGCTGACAAATATAATTTGAAATTTAATATCTTTAACTCCAAGGATATGGAAGCAATGGGCATGGGGGCACTTCTAGGAGTGGCGAGAGGAAGCAGCGAGCCGCCAAAGCTAATAACTTTGAGCTATAAAGGAGCTGAGCATTCTGAGAAAGCTCTTGGCTTTGTTGGTAAGGGGGTAACATTTGACTCCGGGGGGATTTCCATTAAGCCCTCAGAGGGCATGGGCGAGATGAAAGAGGATATGGCGGGTGGTGCTGCAGTCATGGCAGCACTTAGTGCTATTGCCCAGTTGAAACCAGAGATTAATGTCACTGCGATTGTTCCAGCTACCGAGAATTTACCTAGCGGCACTGCCTTAAAACCAGGAGATATATTGAGGGCGATGAATGGCAAGACTATAGAGGTGGTAAGCACCGATGCTGAGGGAAGGCTTATTTTGGCTGATGCCTTGAGCTATGCGGTAAAACAAGATTTGTCTCCTTTGGTGGATTTAGCTACCTTGACGGGAGCCTGTCGCGTTGCTTTGGGCACCAGGTATAGCGGTGTCTTTACCAATAATCAGGAATTGATGGATAGAGTTCTGGAAGCTGCTGGTAAAGCCGGAGAAAAACTGTGGCAGATGCCTATGCCTGAGGAGTATAAGGAGCAGAACAAAAGCGAGATTGCCGATATTAAGAATACGGGTGATAGATATGGCGGAGCCATTACCGCGGCTCTCTTCCTATCTGAGTTTGTTTCCAATACCCCTTGGGTTCATCTCGATATCGCTGGCACTGCCTCTAGCAGCAAGGAAAGTGGCTATACTGTGAAGGGAGCTACAGGTGCCGGTGTCAGAACCTTAGTAGAATTGGCTTTATCACTAGCCACGAAGTGTTCTGAGCAAAGCGAAGAATCTCGAAAGGAGGTCATATGAAGGTAAAGTGGCTAGGTCATGCTTGTTTTTTGATTACATCTAAGGAAGGGATAAGAATAATTACTGACCCTTATGCTGTGGGTGGGGGGATTAGTTATTCTCCTATCAGGGAGACTGCTGATATTGTCGTAGTAAGCCATGAGCATGGCGATCATAACAACGTTTCGGCAGTGCAGGGGAAACCAGAAATAGTTAGAGATAGTGGTACAAGAACTGCCCGAGGGATTCAGTTTAGGGGCATTGCTACTTACCATGATAATTTTCAAGGCAGGCAAAGAGGACCTAATACTGTCTTTTGCTTCACTTTAGATGACATAAAACTCTGCCACTCAGGTGATCTGGGGCATTTGCTTAGCCCAGAGCAAATCAAGGAAATTGGTGCTGTGGATATATTGTTTATCCCTGTAGGCGGTTTTTATACTATCAGTGCTAGCGAGGCTAGCGAGGTTTGTAACCAGTTAAGCCCTAAAGTCATCATTCCAATGCATTTTAAGACGCCAAAATGTGCTTATCCCATAACCGATGTTGAGGATTTCCTTAAGGGTAAGAAGGATGTCAGAAGGGCAGATTCCAGCGAAGCGGAGTTCGAGTTGGAAAAGCTTCCAACTACCGCTGAAATTGTGGTTCTGGAACCAGCTTTATAGTTATTACATGATTTTCAAAGATTCTGATTTTGTTTTCACTCCTCCTTCTCAGCTTTCCTGGGCAAGGCGCGTTCTAATTAAGCCTTGCGCTGGTTACCCCGTGCCGTATCCTGTTACTACCAGCCCAAGAATGCTGAGCACCATTATTGAGGGTATCAGGAGAGTTAGTGATGCTGACATTCTCATTGCTGATGGAACTCCCACTGGGGAATCAATCTATCCAATATATCAAGCTCTGGGATATAGCTTCCATCGTGTGCTCTTGCTTGATGTTAGGGATTCCATCTTCGTGGAGGTAGAAAATCCTTTAGCCCAGTTCTTTGCGGTCGAAAGTTTCTGGATACCTAACGTGGTGTTACGCAGCGATTTCTTGATTAGCGTGCCCCCTTTTAAGGTCTGTGGTAATAGTGGCTACCTCAGTGTGGCAAATCTTCTAAGCCTGCTGCCAGTGAGTAAGTATCAAAGAGATAAATATGGTGCTTGGAAAACTCTGGATGAGCTTGGAATGGAAAGGGTGCTTGCCGATCTCTATTTTACTATGCCCTTTGACATAGGGATTATTGAAGCTCGCCAGAAGTTCTTTTATAGTGATGACCCGATGAAAGGCGAGGCGAGGGAATGTGGGAAGATTTTCTTTGGTGAACCATATGAAATTGACCACGAGGCTTCGCAAATGGCTGGTATTGAGTGTGAATACTTAAAGCTAATTGATGAGGGCAGAAGTCAACTCGAGGATTAAAGAAAAGTCTCAAGAAGAATGGATATGATTAACTAAGTCTGCTCCATGGGAATTCATTTAAATTCAATTGCCTTAATTTTTCCTCTCTAGGTAGAGCTGTTTTTATGTCCCAATTCCTCACCTCGAAGTACTTATCTAACACTTTATCTACTTTACCCTTGTCTAATTTCCTGCCTTCGATGGGCACGTTATAGAATTTGGGGCTGTATTTCATATCCTCCCTCTTTTCGCCAGCTTTAAAATTGAAAATCCTTTGAATGTTGGTTATCCTTTCACCAGCTTTCCTAACATCCTCAGGCGAGAATTCAATGCCAGTGAGAGCAGTCAGAAGCTTTGAATAGATAGTCGGACCTAAGGAGTGGAGAACCGGGGGCCTTATACATGTACCCAGGGAATTAACAATGTTCATTAGGTCTTGCGACCAAGCCGCCATGTAAGGGATATTAACGGTATTCTTCCCCAGGTCAAATATCTTTTCCTTCCAATCATCAAAGATGGCAATTCTAGCCACCACTTTCTCGGGTGGACTGAATTCATAGTAATATTCTCCCTCAGGAGCTGATTCCCGCAAATTCTCTGCCGGGGACTGTACCCTCAGGTGGTCCCCTCCCCTGGCATTTATGAGGCATCCAAAAGACCATACATCCCATCTGCCCCTGGGGTCTCGAGAATTCGTCTCCAATCCTCTAGTCTGGGTCAGATATTGTTCAGAACCCTTTCCTATTCTTCTAGCCATTTCTACGGGGCCCTCGGCAAGCAGGTCTCCAAAGCCTTCACGATAAGTTATCCTCCTCAAAAGTTCGAAGATGAGTGGCTCGTCTCCCCAGTTGAGTTCCAGGCCATCTGTGTCTGCCTTGGATATTATGCCCTTTTGGAATAACTCAATGGCCAGGGCAATGGAGCCTGCAGCAGTGGAGCAATCAATTCCATATTTCTGGAAAATTTCGGTAGCTTTTGCTATGGCAGCGAGATTTCTGATGCCACACCTAGCTCCAAAGTCCATTGTAGGTGTAATTTCAATGCCCTTTAGCTTTAGACCCTTGTAAGGACCATCATCGATTTCCACCCAGTTGGCGCAGGCAATAGGGCAGGCGGTGCATCCTATGCTTTTCTTTTTATACTTTAGTAAGTTTTCTCTTCCCATAGTTTTGATGAAATCTTCGCCTGCTGCCTCACTTTGGTTATACGCTGTGATTGCTCCCAATGGGTAGTAGATATCAACGGCTAGCATAGAGCCAAATTGCCTCCAGGGTTTGTAGGTGGGGTGGTTCATTATCCTGGTTCTCATCTCGTCTACAGACTTGAGAAAGCCTTCTGGGTCAGCTACAGCTACATCTCCGTGTCCTCTCAAAGCAATAGCCTTTAAATTCTTGGAGCCCATTACCGCTCCCAATCCTGTCCTTCCCCAGGCGCCATAGAAGCCGTTTTCAATACTGGCAAATTTCACCAGTCTTTCTCCCCCCACACCGATGCAGGCAACTGATATTTCCTTATCTTTAAGCTCATTCTTTATGGCTCTTATTGTATCCCAGCTATCCTTGCCCCAGAGATGGTCAGCACTCAGGATATTAACTTCACCGTTAGTGATGAAGATATAGACAGGAGTTTCGGATTTACCTTTAATAACCAGATGGTCATATCCGCAAAATTTGAGCTCAGGTCCCCACGAGTAGCCGCTGTTTGATGTTCCTAGCAACTTGGTGAGCGGAGATTTTGCTGATATATCGGTTCTATTGGCTGTGGGAGCCATTGTTCCTACCAAGGGTCCTGTACCTAAACATAACACATTGTCTTCACTGAGTGGGTCAATCGAGGGGTCCATTTCATCCAGTAAAATTCTGGTATTCATTCCCAACCCCCCGATATATTCAAAATAGTCCTGATTACTCATTTCCTTCTGCGTAACTTTTCTATTGCTTAAGTCAATCACTAAGGTCTTTCCAGTATATCCGTACATGACTTTGTTTCCTTTACTCCTTTTCTACGTAGGTTAGGGCATCATAGGCACAATATTTGGCACATACATCACAAGGGACGCACTCAAAGGTGAATTTTATGTCGAACGTACCCTCCTCTTCGTTTCCCTCAATGATGATTTTAGATTTTGATGGATTAAATACTTTAAAGAAAGCAAAAGAGCAGGCTAGCATGCAAGTTCTGCATCCCGTGCAAAGTTGCGGGTTAATGCCGATATAACCTGCCATATTGAATTCCGTTAAGGAAAGGTCTTGCCTCTTTTCAAGACTATACTCTTTATTATCCAGCTAGACGAGTTGTAAGCAACTTGGAGGGAGCAGCAGTTTATTGATTGTAGCATCTAATACCTTATATCAAAGTTACTGAACTGTCCTAGGTAGTCTGACCAAATTGCTTCTACCCTTTCAACCCAAGCCCCCGGCGGACCTATTTTGAGTTGCTCCACTAGCTTCTCTAGCTGTTGTTTATCTCCCTCAGCTTGAACTTCCACAGTATCACCGTTGGGGAAGTTGCGAGCGTAACCTTTTAAGCCCAATGTTCTGGCTGCATCTCGGACAAAATAGCGAAAGAAAACGCCTTGCACGCGACCATAAACTTTGGCAGAAAGGTGAGCTGTTTGCGCCATTTTTAAAGCCTCAGAATTACAGGGCGAGCCCCATCGAGGCGACTCAGTCCCGCTTGGTAAGCTAGCTCTGTAGCTTCCTGGAATTCTGCTGTTGATATCCGCCGCGCTAAACTCGGAAATTCAAAAGCTTTGTGACAGGGATGATATTGAGCCATAATGTTGACATAAGTATTGGGAGAGATTTCCTTAGCCAGAAAATTCACCACTTCTTTTGTTCCTGCTAGGCTATGGGGTAATACCAGATGGCGAAGCAGAAGCCCTCGTTGGGCTATTCCTTCTTTATCTATCTCTAAGTCTCCGACCTGGCGGTGCATTTCCTTTACTGCTGCTCTATTTACTAAGGGATAGTTTTCAATTCCTGATAGCTCCTGAGCAATCTTCTCATCGCTATATTTCATGTCAGGCATATAAATATCGATAATGCCATCGAGTATTCTCAAGGTCTTCACTGAATCATAGCCACCAGTGTTGTACACCAGTGGAAGATGCAACCCTGACTCTATGGCTATCTCTAGTGCTTGTAAGATTTGAGGGACTACATGGGTAGGTGATACCAGGTTTATATTGTGGCAACCTCTATCTTGAAGGGAGAGCATCATATAAGCCAGCTCTTCTTTGCTTATCTTCTCACCTTCGCCTAGCTGGCTTATGGAGTAATTCTGGCAGAAAAGGCATCTCAAGTTGCAGTTGGTAAAGAATATAGTGCCTGAGCCACGTCTGCCTACCAATGGTGCCTCCTCGCCGAAGTGAGGACTGTAACTGGATACTATGGCTTCACGTGGTGTGCGACACATGCCCACCTCATCCTCAAGGCGATTGACGTCGCAGTGGCGAGGGCAAACAGAACAACTCTGTAGCAGAGATTTAGCCGCCTCTACTCGCTCTTTCAGTTTGCCGCTATGATAAAGCTCTAAATAAGCTGCCATTTATTCTTCCGTAGTGGGCTTCTTCTTTTTCTTCCCCACCACCTCTACTTCGGTTTGTGGCAGCATCTCAGAGATTGACCTTGTTCTTTTATCCCCTTTCTTAGGTTTTTTGGACTCTCTCCATCTGTAATCTCGTTTGCCCATGGCTACACCTTAGAAAATCAAAGATTAAACATCAAAAGTCAAAATCAATTATAACCTTTGCATTTTTCATTTTGCCTTTTGATCTGTATCAGAGGGTCTCCTTTCCTCGCAATTTTTCCCAGGCTGACCTCGCTGCCTCCATCTCGGCAGCCTTCTTATTCTTCCCTGTACCGCTGCCCAGTATTTCGCCTTGTATCAGGATCTCAACTGTGAATTGTTTGTCATGGTCAGGGCCAGTAGCTTCCACCAGATGGTAAACTGGGGTGGACTTCTTTTCCTCTTGAACCAACTCCTGTATTAAGGCTTTGTAGTTTGGAATTGTTTCTCCGGCTTTTATCTTCTCCGCTACTGGCTGGAGCTGCCGCAGGACAAATTCCTTAACTTTAACCAACCCTTGGTCCAGGTATATGGCTCCAATTAATGCCTCCGTGGCATTTGCTAGGTTGCTTTGTCTCACTCTCCCTCCACTTGCTTCCTCACCTTCCCCCAGCAGGAGCCAATCACCAAGTTTGAGTGAAGAAGCTATTTCAGCTAAGGTCTGGCGACAAACTAGAGAAGCACGAATCGTGGTTAGTGCTCCTTCAGGTAGCTCGGGGAACTCCCTATATAGCCCTTCAGCCACTATAAAATCAAGTATGGCATCGCCTAGAAATTCCAATCGCTCGTTATCGGGCAAAGCAAAGTCGGGATTTTCATTAAGATAGGAGCTGTGGGTAAAAGCTTGCTTAAGCAAAGCCTCATTATTAAAAAGAATCCCCAAAGCTCTCTGGCAGTCATCCCAATTGGTCATATCAAACTCCTTCTTAAGTATAGCAACAAAAACATAGCTGGCTCAACTTCTTGCCTAGCAGGCTATCGCTCAGCTATAATTAAGTTTGTTGGGGATTAGTCTAGCGGTAGGACGACTGACTCTGGATCAGTTAGGCCAGGTTCGAATCCTGGATCCCCAGCCACTGTGGCGCATTCGTCTAGGGGTTTAGGACACCTCCCTCTCAAGGAGGAGATCACCGGTTCGAATCCGGTATGCGCTACCAAATAGGTAATCATATTACCATAATTGAGTTAGTTGGCTACTTGCTCTACTATCCCAGATTCCACTATTCTCGTTCATTGGTTTGGTATTTATGTTGCTCAGTTAAATTTCGAGCTAGGCATTATCTTACAACGCAATTCGCCAACTTGTTCAACGACAAAAATAGCATAACTGGTAGGTTGGCCTCTACTCAGATCTGAGTGCTTCAATAGGATTAAGACGGGAGGCTTGCCTGGCGGGATAGAATCCAAAGAATAGACCAATGCCAACCGATACCGAAACGGCAAGGATAACTATGTCAGCAGTAACCACGGTCGTCATTAGCCCTGTGCGGTTAACAACAAATGCGATTGCCCAGCCCAGGATAACCCCGATGATACCACCGGCAAACGTCAGGAATGCTGCCTCAATTAGGAATTGACTCCATATGTCCCGCTCTCTGGCTCCCAGCGCCTTACGGATGCCTATCTCTCTGGTTCTCTCCAGTACCGACACCAGCATTATGTTCATCACGCCGATGCCCCCTACCAACAAAGAAATCGCTGCAATAGCTCCCAGAAGGAGGGTCATCGTGCCTGCCGCTTCAGACACGGCTTCGGCTATCTCCTCCATGGACATAATGCTGAAATCATCATCGTCAAGGGGACCAAGCTGATGGCGGGTGCGGAGCAGGCTGGTAATTTCCTCAACGACATAGTCTGCCTGCTCCTCGTCGCTTACCGTTAACGCTATGGACGACACCACTCGCTCGCCCTGAGCGGTCCGTGGCTGAGCCACCGTCTGCTGCAAGGCGGTTAACGGGATCAGAATGCCGTCATCAGCTGAGCCGAACATGCCTTCCTTACTCTCTAGGACCCCAATAACACGCACAATAATGCTGCCCATCCGCATCTGTTGCCCTACGGGGTCGGCATCTCCAAAGAGCGTCTCTTTTACATTGGAGCCGAGCACAGCTACCTTTGTGCCGCGCTGATAATCGTATTCGGTGAAGAAGGCACCACTGGCAATCTCCAAATTTTGTATATACTGATAGTCTGGGGGCACACCGGTAACCTGGGCATTCATATTCTCACCACCGACGACCAGCTGGAGATTGCTGGAGTAAGAAGGAGCCACTGCCGATATGTAGGGGACCTGCTCCACTATTGCCTCCGCATCCTCCATAGTCAGTGTGGTAGCGCTGCCGCCAGCACTCTTGACTCCCCCCCAGGTGCGCGCCCCGGGGCTGATGGTAACAAGGTCTGACCCCATACTTCCGATGCGTGAGAGAATATCTGCTGTAGCCCCTTTGCCGATGGACATCAGGCTAATCACAGCGGCGACCCCAATAACGATTCCCAGCATGGTCAAAGAGCTGCGGAGCTTATGCGTCCTCACCCCAACCCAGGCGGTGGATAAAGGTTCAAACCACTTCTTCATATCGTTTCCTCTGCTTCTACCTGCCCATCCTTGAGATGTATGATGCGCTGGCAGTGGTGAGCAATGTTAGCGTCGTGGGTGACCATGACCAGAGTAATACTTTGCTCACTATGTAAGGTGGTGAGCATCGAGATTATCTCCTCGCCTGAGCGGCTGTCCAGGTTGCCGGTAGGCTCGTCCGCAAGAATCAGGGGTGGGTTTTTCGCCAGAGCCCGAGCAATGGCAACCCTCTGCTGCTCCCCACCGGAAAGCTCGGTGGGGCGGTGACTAGCACGGTCGGAGAGTCCGACTTTGGTCAATGCCTCCATGACACGTTGACGGTCAACGCCGCCAGCATATCTCATGCCAAGCTCTACATTGGCGAGTGCCGAGAGCCGCGGCAGCAGATTAAAAGTCTGAAAGACAAAGCCGACCTTATGCGCCCTGATTTTGGCCAATTCACCACTGCTAAGACGGCTGACCTCTCTCTCCTCTAAATAGTAGCTACCGGATGTCGGCTTATCCAGGCAACCAATAAGGTTAAGTAGTGTCGTCTTGCCTGAGCCGGAGGGCCCCATAATTGCCACTATCTCGCCCCGTTCAATATGGATGTTTATCCTATTGAGGACAGTTAGCTCTCTTTTGCCCATGGGATAGACCTTGGTTATATCATGTAATCGAATCATCTGGGCTTCCCCATTCCCGGTATCATTATTCTGCCTGGAGGTCCTTGTTGTTCGGGTGTTGTCGTTGTGGTAGCAGTGCCTTGCGGCACAACCACCTCTTCCCCTTCACTGAGTCCGTCGGTTACCTCAGTGTACTGCCAGTCGCTGATGCCAGTCGTTATGGCGCGTTCCTCAATCGTGCCATCCGGTGACAGCACCTGGACGTAGGTTTGCCCCCTCTGGGTAGTAATCGCGCCATTGGGTACCAGCAGCACATCTTCCCTCTCGTCTACTATTATGCTCACGGTGACGGTCAGACCTTCCCTGAGCTGAAAGTTTTCAGGTATCGCCGTGGGCACCTGCACTTGCCGCCCTCCTTGCGCCTGCTGCATCCGCTCCATCATTGCCTCGGCCTCTTCCTGCGTCATTTGCCCCTCTTCGATGGCCTGCCTGAGGCGTTCAGGAAGTTCTCCTTGTGTCACTTCCTCCATCACCTCCTGCCTCGCCTGCTGCTGTTCCTGCATTATCTCTTCCAGCGATTCGACTTCCACCTTTACATTATAGTTCACCACACCTTGTTGAATAGTAGCTGTGGGTGAGATGTGGGCTACCTTAGCGGGAAGGCTCATCCCTTGCATAGCGTCCACCTGTACCCAGGCTTCTCCCCCAAGCTTTACCTGCATGATATCCATCTCACTGACCAGGATATCCGCTTCAAACTTGTTGGGGTCGGCAATGACTGCTGCTACCGTACCCTTCTTAACCTCGTCGCCACCGTCAACGTTTACCTTGGTAACGAAGCCGTCAAAGGGAGCGACAATCTCTGGACTGGCCTCTAGTGCTTCGGTTAACGCTTCCAGGGCATCCTCGGAGCGCGACTCAGCCAGCTCGACCTGCAGCTCTTTTATGTCTATTTCCCGCGGGTCAGTGTTTTTTACTACAATGTCGCCCGTAATACTGGTGCTGGTCTCCTCCTCAGCCTTCTCCAAGGAAAGCTCAGCATTCTCCAGGTTTATCTCTGCCTGAAGCAGGTCAAGCTCCAGCTTTGTCAGTTCCTTTTCCCATTCCGATGTATCCAGTTTCGCCAGCAACTGTCCTTTTTCAACCGAGTCCCCCTCTTCCACCAGAATTTCTTCCACTGTCCCTGAAATCTCGAAAGCCAAGTCCTCCATAACGGACAACGCCAGATTGCCGCTGGCAGCAATATCTATTGTTAGGTCTCCTCGCTGCACGGTTACTACCAGATCCTCTGATACCGAGGCCGAGTCTGATTCAGAAGCACAGCCTGTCGCCACAACGCTGATTCCGCATAACATCAGGATTAGCACTATCTTTGATACTTTCATTGTCATTCACCTATCCTTCATATCATTAACGATGTCATTAACGATGCCGTAATATTTTGACCGGCAGCAAAACAACGTGTTCAGCAAATATTATTTCGGGAAATTGTTAAGAACCTGTTAATTTCCGTCTCCCCTAGGCAAAAAGATAAAAGCCCGAGTAATTAACAGGAAATTAACATTTCGCCCATATAATCCAGTCCTAATATGAAAATAAAGCACGCTTGTGGATTACTGGCGGTGTTGCTGTTGTTTGTTCTATTTGCACCACTTCCGACCCAAGCAGCACCAGAACCCCTGGAATGGGCATCGCTAGATAAGCTAGGACTGGAGGGCAACATAGTTGTTACTCCCTCAGAAGTCAGTGAAATCGCCATTGGAGATGATGGGGTACTTTATGCCGTAGACAGCGAAAATTCCAAGGCCTACCGCTCCTTGAATGCCGGGGTAAATTGGGAAGATGTGTCCTCTTACTTGCTTGATGCCGGTGCTGAGTTGCCTGCCAGCAAGATTGCTGTGGCTTCCGACAAGCCTGGCACAGTAGCTGTAGTCACCAATGATGGCGCCGAAGTCTATTTATCCACCGATGGTGGTATGAGCTGGTATGATACTAATGTTCCCAGCCTAGCAGGCGCTATTCAGGCGATTACTATATCCGGCCAGTATACTGAAGGCGGAGAGTCATTCAGGGAGATTGCTATTGGCACGGCAGTCTGGGGTGATGGTATTGATGGTATCACCACTGGACAGGTATGGGTGCTTCAACTAGGGAATTTATGGTCATCATGGCGGAATCAGAATTTAGTTGTCGACCCGGGTCATGTGGGTGCTGAGGTGTCAGCGCTTGCTTATTCTCCTAGCTACAAGAAGGATAGAACGATTCTGGTTGTTGCTTCTACCAGCGGCGATGTTACTACCGCCTACCAGAACAAGACCTGGTTATGCCTCGGTGAACGGGATGCCTCAGCCGGGACCACATCATGGAACCCCCCGACCGACTATCCTGTAGAAATCGCCTCAGTGGGTGAGGCGCCGGGAGTTTCCCGAATTTATTCATCACTGGCTTTGCCCTCAGATTACTCAAGTGATGAGGCATCGTCACGGCAGCTCTTTGTGAGTTATGACAGAGAGCCGGATGCCGATGACGATGTTTACTGGCTTGATGACACTACCCCTTACCGGATGAATGCTGATGGTGGTAATGCCATTAATATAAGCAGCATTTCCTATTATGGGACAACGACCTCAGGTAAGCTTCTTGCTGGCGATGCCAATCCTGTTGGCAGCTCACTAAACGTCCAAGTGCGACGGACTTCAAATCCCTTTGACCCGTCTCCGACATGGCACCTATCCACCGTGCCCCCTACAGGTCCCGGCAATGCTAAGGTAAGCTGGAGCACTGACGGTGAGATAGCTTATTGCGGCACCAGCCAGAGTCCTGGACTTAGCTTGGATGAAAGCGCTTTCTCCGGGAGCCTTGATGGCGATAAATGGCGTCAGTTGGGCCTTATGGACACGACTATCAAGCTTGCTGATATCGTCCCAGCGCCTGACTCCCAGAGCCTGTTTATAACAACCTATAGCCCTTTCGGCCCTGAAGGTATCTGGCGCAGCGCCGGCGACCCGTTGGGCAGACATTGGGAGCGCCTCCTGGCGATGGATACTGCTACGGATGCCGTCATTTTGAGATTAAGCGCTGATTACAGTGATGATTCTACTATGTATACTGCTGAGGTGGGCGGCGACCTCATGGCGGTGTCACATGACCGGGGCAACACATGGCAGTGGTGCCGTGCCCTGGGGCCGGTGATTGATATAGTGGTAGGCGATGAGGAGACTGTCTATGTTGCCCTGCCTGACGGCTACATCAGCAAAACCACTGGTAGTGCCCGGATCTGGCAGGACCCAGTGGACACAAGCCTTTCGGAGGTCAATATGCTGGCTATTGCTGAAAGCGGGACTATTCTCGTTGGTGGTAGAAACGGTGATGTAGCTTATTCTACTGATGGAGGTGACACCTTCATTAAAATCCCTGAGGATGTCGGCGATGGCGACGTTCAAGTTGTAGCCGATGCCAACTATGAAGAAAAGGGTATCATCTACGCTGCAACTAATATTCCTGATGAAGGAATTTGGCGCTGGACCATCGGGGTTTCCACTACATGGCAGCAGATCGATGGAGCCATTACAGCACAAGAGAACTGGCAATGTATTGCAGGTTTGGCTGTAGGTAGCGAAGGAACGCTTTATGCCCTTAGGTCGGAGCCAGCCAGTGGCAGTAGTGGAGGCGTGACACGATCACTGAATCCCTTGGCACCAGCTTGCACACAAGTTGAGTTTGATTTGGTAAACTATGGATTGCCCGTGGGCACTGCGTTTGACCCGACCACGGTTTTCCCCAACACTCCCCCCTACCTCAAGTTATCAGGGGATGCTGAACAAAACGAGCTTTGGGCCATCGATACTACTGGCCAGCGTATCTATCGCTTTCAAGATACCCTGTGCAAATTTGGCCCAACTCTCGAAACGCCGGCGGCTGAAGCCGTAATTCCCCTTGGCGCTTGTTCTTGTGGCTATGTCACCAGTCTCTTCCTGCACTGGGAAGAGCTATCAGAAACCGAGACATATGAGGCAGCCATCTACCTGGATCCAGAGGGCACCCTAAGTGTGTGGTCAGGAAGCAGCAATTGTACTGACATCATGGCTGTCGGTAGCACCAGCCCGGCAAAACTGGTTAGCGGCACGACCTACTACTGGCGGGTAAGGTCTACTGAGCCGATAAAGAGCCCGTGGTCTGAAATCTGGTCATTTACGCCTGCCCTTGGCGCTATACCCGCTGTAACATCTCCATCAGCCGGTGCCACCAATGTGCCGATAAGACCTGTCTTCACTTGGAATTCTGGTGCCAAAGCTACCAGCTACGAGTTCATGCTGGCTACGGATAGCGAATTTACCGATGTAGTCATTGCCATGACCGGGGCTGATGCCTTGCCAACCGCTGCCTGGGGCTGTGATAGGACCTTGGACTATTCTACCCCCTACTTCTGGAAAGTGAGACCTATCAGTGCTACCAGCCACGGTGAGTGGATGACTAACGTCTTTACCACCGAGGCAGCACCTACAGCTCTGCTGTCATTTCAGTCTTCTCCTTCATCCCCTCTACCTGGGTCAGACTCAGTGACGCCATCATACTTGCTATGGGTGGTAATCGGCATTGGCGTCACCTTGGTTGTTGCCCTGCTTGTCCTCGTAGTCAGGACGGGCAGGTAGTTCGGTGGGGATCCTGCTTCAGAGAGAACGCTACTCCGCAATGGGGATGGTGAATGAGAAGCGGCTGCCCTTTCCCATCTCACTCTGGGCTTCGATCTTACCACCGTGAGCTTCAACCAAGCGTTTGGCAATGGTAAGCCCCAAACCCCTGCCGCCCGTGGCTCTAGCGCGGGACTTGTCCACCCGGTAGAAGCGCTCAAAGATGTTGGGCAAATCCTCAGTAGGAATACCTTCACCGGTATCCGCCACGCTTACCTCTACCCAATCGCCCTGCTGTGTAGCAGCCACAGTGATGGCATCTCCTTTGGCGGTGTGGGCTGTCGCGTTCTCCAGAAGGTTACGCAAGACCTGGCTAATCCGTTGCGAGTCAATGTTCACCGGCGGCAACGTATCGGATAGGTCAATCGATACGGATACCTCCTTTGCCGCCAGCTCAGCCTGCACCGCAGCCACTGTATGGGTGATTAACTCAACAATGTCTTCTGCGTGGCAAACCAGTTTTAGTTCGCCCGCCTCGGCAAGACTTAGCTCCTGAAGGTCATCAACCAGCCGTGACAGTAGAGTTGCCTCTTCATCAAGGGAGCAGATAGTCGCTGCGTCTGGCTTTATCACCCCGTCCCGAACTGCCTCCAGGTAGCCCCGGACATTGGAAAGAGGGGTTCTCAGTTCGTGAGCAACATCAGCCACCAGGTTCCGTCGCAATTGCTCAGCGCGTTCCAGGTCACTGGCCATGGAGTTAAAGGCTTGGGCCAGTTCCTGTACCTCACCTTTGCCCTTGAATTGAACCCTCTGGGACAAATCACCCTGTCCCAGGCGCCTGGCAGTCACGGTAAGGGCATGAATAGGCGTGGATATCCGCCGCGACAGGACAAATATGATGGCCACCGCAACAGCAACTGCCACAAGGCATCCCCAGAGAAGAAAGCGACCTATTTGTTCAAATAGTATATGGAGCAAGGCAGGGTCTGCCCCTGGTGACGATTCGGAGCTGATGTAGAGCGTCCCGAGGGCGTACGGGGTCTGCGGGAGTGCGAGAGTTCTGCCTGGTGAATCAGGATCATACGACTCGCCCAAGAGGTCTCTCTCAGAATCAGCAGCTACTATTCCGTTGGCGTCGGTCAGTATAATCCGATGTCCGTAGAGATTACCCCATTGTTCAACAAAGGGTTGAATGCCCTCCCAGCTCCCTTGGTGGAGGTAGTACTTGGTTAATTCAAATTCCATCTTACCGGCGCGTGCGTGTTCAATACGTTCCTGGAATCGCTGAACTTCAGCTCTCATGGCCTGGCTCATGAAGAAGAATACTGCGCCAACGGCAATAAGTATTACCATGGTGAAAGCCACCAGGAGGCGAAACCATAAACTATGGATCATTCAGCACCTCGAACAAACTTGTAGCCGACTCCATACACCGTCTTTATGTACTTGGGATGGCTGGGGTCTGGCTCCAGCTTTCGGCGCAAGTTGAGAATGTGAACATCGATCGTGCGGTCGAAACCTTCGAAATCATAGCCGAGAGCCTTTTCAATAAGTTGCGCCCGACTGAAAACCCTCTCCGGTTCCCTGACAAGAACTCCCAGTAGCTTGAATTCTATCGAGCTGAGATTCAGAGGCATGCCGGCAAGAGATGCCTCATGCTTGAGAAAGTTCACGGTGAGCTTGCCATGCTGAATCTCTTCAGGCCCGCGCTCTATTGTTTCCCCGGGGAGACGCCTGAACACCGCTCGTACTCTGGCTGCCAGCTCCTTGGGGCTAAAGGGCTTGGTCACATAGTCATCCGCTCCCAAGTCCAGGCCAGTCAGCCTGTCCTGCTCAGTGGTTCTGGCGGTGAGCATGATGATGGGCACATCGGATTCAGCCCTGAGGGTACGGCAGACTTTGAGTCCGTCAATGCCGGGCAACATAAGGTCCAGAACGATAAGGTCAGGATGAGCCTCCCTAGCCAATCGCAGGGCCTCAACGCCATCGTAGGCGGTGAGAACCTTGTAACCGTCTCGATTCAGGTACAGCTTGACCAGTTCTACCGTTTTTACATCATCATCAACTACCAGAACTCTTTTGCCTGCCATCTCTGAGTCCTTAACGATTCTTCATGTTTATCTAATGTTATAACAGAAATGTTAAGGAATTGTTAATATTAGGGGCTTTCGTCTCACCCAGATATTTGCAAAAAGAGGGGGAGAACATTCTCCCCCTCTCCTGCTAACGGTCAGCCAAAGTATCTGTACGTATCTGTACGGGAAGCTTGGTTAGTTATTCAGTGGGGGGCATGGCCTACCCCCGAAGCGGTGTCCACCGCGACCACATAAGCCATGTCTAATCGGGACATCCGGCTTGGACTGCAACCACTCCTTGTACTCGTCAGCTTCGTCTTGGGTTATCTTGTCCAGTTCTACCAGGTTCTGGAGACGGCTTTCCAGAGCTTCAGTCCGCATCTCGCTTTGGGCCTGGGCAAAGGCGTCTTTTAAGGCCTCTGGGTCAATATCGTCGCCTGTGTTCTCTTCGTAGATTGCACAGACTTTGTCCAGTAGAGTCTCTTGTCGAGCCTCAGGCGGGCTCGCGTCCTCATCCCCATTGTCGGCAGCAAGGACTACCCCCACTGCACTCCCGACCAGTAATACGGCAGCCAGCGCAATAACGATAAATTTCTTGCTTCGCCACATTTCTGTTTCACCTCCTTTCCGCATATTGTTATCAGCTGATAACTATAATCATGCTAACACCTAAATATTAGAATCCTGTTAAGATTTGAAGGAGATGGCGCAATTTTGTACCGAGTTGCATTGGTTAGATTTTGGCAATCTTGGAGGTATAAATTACTGACTGGACGTTTCATCGCAATGTTTAGCCTGCATTCCCTGCTGATCTAGTTCAGATAGAAAGGTGGCACTTCAAAGTATGTAGTTGCCCAATTTATTGGGCGACTGTGCCTGATAAATCAGGCAACTACAAAAATCAATGCGAGCCTTCCCTATTGTCATTGCGAGCGAAGCGAAGCAGTCCCAGAAGAAGGAAAACTGAACAGGAGATTGCTTCGGCACTTTGTGCCTCGCAATGACAAGTAAGGGAATCAAGTGTCACTAATCACGTGAGCGAGTACACAGCCTTGCTGGCTATCCCTACTGCGTGCTAAACTTCGCTGTAGACAAATGGCAAAGCGTGTCTTTTCTGGCTTTCGCCCCACAGGCAAACAGCATATCGGTAATTACCTGGGAACAATTCAGAATTGTATTTCCCTTCAGGATGAGTATGATTGCATCTACTGCGTGGTAGATATTCATGCCCTTACCACGCTTGAAAGCACGGAGGCGCTTCAGGAAGATATTTACGAGATGGTGCTTGACTGGCTGGCGGCCGGCATTGACCCACAAAAGAGCATTCTCTTCATCCAGTCTCATGTTCCTCAAGTGGAGGAGCTTCATACTTTGTTCAGCATGGTGACTCCTTTAAGTTGGTTATTGCGCGTTCCCACATTCAAGGAGAAAGTAAAGATGCAGCCATATAATGTTAATTATGGACTGGTGGGTTATCCTGTTCTTATGACGGCGGACATCGCCCTTTACAAAGGGGAGATTGTTCCCGTGGGTGAAGATCAGCTTCCTCATCTTGAGTTGGCCCGAGAGATAGTACGCCGCTTTAATTCCCTTTATGGGTTTGTATTCCCTGAACCACAAGCGAAGCTCACGTCTTTTCCTTTAGTTTTGGGTTTGGATGGGGTGCAAAAGATGAGCAAGAGTTACAATAACTATATTGAGATAGCAGCCTCGCCCGAAGAAATCATGGAGCGAGTGATGACTGCGTTTACCGATCCAGAGCGGCGCTATCGCTCTGACTCAGGGCATCCTGACCTGTGTAATATTTTCCGTCTCCACAAATTTTTCACTCCTGCTCGAGTAGAGGAAATTGCTTCGGAATGTCGTAAAGCTGGCATTGGCTGTGTGGACTGCAAAAAGATGCTGGCTCAAAGTATTAGCTCAAATCTTGAGCCCTTTAGGGAAAGGCGAGCTGTTTTAGCCTCTAAACCTGATTATGTCACTGAGGTTCTTGCTGAGGGGGCTAACCGAGCTGAAGCTATAGCCAAAGGGACCATCAAGGAAGTCAAAGACAAGATGAAGCTCCTTCAGCGTACCTATCTGGAGCCTATCCACGACTAACTCGCCCCTATCTTAAGGTTCCCTTAGCTACCTTTCATTGCAGTGGGGTTTTGCTGATTATGAAGTGGTGGTGCAGCTTGCAGGCGGGAAGAGAGCCTTTAGACTTTCCTGTGTCTCTGGACAAATCTGCCCATTCTTGTGAGGGCCTCTTCGATATTGCTTAGGGAGGTGGCATAGCAGCAACGTAAGAAGCCTTCGCCGCATTGTCCAAAGGCAGAGCCAGGAACCGCAGCGACCTTTTCTTCTATTAATAGTTTTTCAGCGAATTCCTCGGAGGTCATTTTAGTAACTTCGATTGAGGGGAAGGTGTAAAAAGCACCTTTAGGCTCGAAGCAGGGTAAACCAATCTCACTGAGTCTTTTAACCATGAGACGACGGCGTCTATCATATTCTTGAACCATCTTTTCGATCTGGCTTTCACCAGCCTTAAGCGCTGCAATAGCTGCCATTTGTGCTGTTATTGGTGCGCAGAGCATGGTGTATTGATGGATTTTGGTCATAGCTTCGATAAGTTGTTGATTGGCTGCTACATAACCGATGCGCCAGCCGGTCATGGCGTAAGATTTAGAAAATCCACCAAGCAAGATAGTTTGCTCCTTCATCTCAGGCAAGCTGGCAAAACAGGTATGTTCTACACCATAAACCAGCCGAGCGTAAATCTCGTCGGATATCACCAATAGATTGTATTGTCGGGCTAATTCAGCAATTTTGGTTAGCTCCTCTCGGGGCATGATTGCGCCGGTGGGATTTGCTGGATAGCCTATGAGGATGGCTTTAGTCTTTGTGGTAATTCGAGATTCAATGTCACTAGCTTTAATGACAAAATTATTTTCTTTGCTAGTGGGTATCAGAATCGGCATGCCACCAGCTAAAACAATACAGGGAGGATAAGCAACGTAGCATGGGTCTGGAATAATTACCTCATCGCCTGGGTTTAAGATGGCTCTCAGGGCGAGGTCTAATCCTTCGCTACTTCCTACGGTGACGAGGATTTCATGTTCCGGGTGGTAACTAAGCTCATAATGAAGCTCTAAGTATTTGGCTAATTCTTGACGTAATTCGAGCAGACCGTAATTTGAGGTGTACATGGTGTAGCCTCTTTCCAGAGATTGGATGGCTGCCTCCCTGATATGCCACGGAGTGATGAAATCGGGTTCACCTATACCCAAGGAAATAACTCCCTCAATGGAGGAAAGCAGGTCGAAAAACCTCCTTATCCCCGTTGGGGAAATGCTATTCACCTTTTGGGAGATAAAGCTATTTAAGGTTTTAACTTGAATGGAATGTGACATGTTACGGTGTTATGGGTAATCGTTCAATTTCCTTAGGAAGTTGAAAAATCTCCCCATTTTCCTTATATCGTTTGAGGAGAAAGTGAGTGACAGTGCTTTGCACCTTCTCCAGGGGGGCTAGCTTTTCCGTCACAAAGCTGGAAATCTCTTGCATGTTTTTACCTTTCACTAATACAGCCAGGTCATAGGTTCCTGAAACCAGGTAAGCAGAATATACCTGGGGAAATTGATAGATGCGCTCGGCTATAGCATCAAAGCCCACGTCTTGTTGTGGTGTCACCTTAACTTCAATTAAAGCCCACACCTCTTCTTTGCCTAATTTGGCCCAGTTAATTGTGGTTTTGTATTTTAAAATGGCTCCATCTTTTTCAGCTTGCTTAATTATTACTTCCACTTCGTTGACAGGCATGCCTACCATAGAGGAAATTTGCTCAGGAGTCGCTCTGGCATTCTGTTCCAGAATTTCAAAAATTTGTTCCATACTTCCTCCTCTGCTACAATTCAACAGCTAACCATTGGTCATTGGTTTCATTGTAGCACAGTTTAAACGGTTTACCCTTCTCAGTGATAACTTTAAATAATCTTTTGCCTGGCTCTTGCCAGGCATTTTCTATCTCTTTTATTCTAATTTCTTCTCCTTGCCAGATGAAAGATTGCGGTTCTTGGGCGTAGGTATAGCTGGAATAGCATTTCACTTGTACCATCATAACGGGGGCCTTCTCTTATGCCAGTCAGTGGCTTGCTCGTAGGCAAAGGCAATGCGCAACAATGTTTCTTCGGCAAAGGGCTTGCCTATAATTTGCATACCTATGGGTAGAGCTTGTCCTGACCCTGAACGAAGTGAAGGGGAAGTATCTTCAGCGAAACCAGCGGGGATGGATATCGCTGGGACGCCAGCAATATTTATAGGTAAGGTACAGACATCGCTCAAATACATCTGCATGGGGTCTTCTATTTTTTCGCCTAACTTGAAAGCCACTGTTGGTGATGTTGGAGTGACTAAAGCATCATACTTTTTAAAGGCTTGGTCAAATTCTTGCTTTATCAGGGTGCGCACCTTTTGTGCCTTGAGATAGTAAGCGTCGTAATAACCAGCGGATAAAGCATAGGTGCCTAACATTATGCGTCTTTTAACTTCAGGTCCGAAGCCGAATTGCCGGGTTTTTTCTACTGCTTCTATTACGTTGCTGGCATTTCGCTCCGAGAAGCCATATTTTACTCCGTCATAGCGTGCCAGGTTTGCTGAAGCTTCAGAGGGAGCAAGTATGTAATAGGCAGCCAAAGCATATTTGGTGTGGGACAAGGAGACCTCCCAATCTATTTCCGCCCCTAGCTCGCCTAGTTTTTTTATGGCTATCTCTAGAGCCTCTCTTACTTCATTTTGCATACCTTCTACAAAGTATTCCTCAGGGATGCCAATCTTTAGTCCTTTGAGGTCGGGAATTAGTTGCCGAGTATAATCAGGCACGGGATAAGGAACTGAGGTTGAATCTCTGGAATCATGCCCGGCGATGGCATTCATCACTAAGGCACAGTCGGTGACATCCTTGGTTAGCGGTCCGATTTGGTCCAGAGAACTGGCGAAGGCAACTAAGCCAAAACGGCTCACCAGGCCATAAGTTGGTTTAAGGCCAACTACATTGCAAAATCCTGCTGGCTGGCGAATGCTCCCCCCAGTATCGGAGCCCAGGGCGCAGATAGCTTCATCGGTAGCCACAGCAACAGTTGAGCCACCACTGCTGCCTCCGGGGACGCGGCTTAAGTCCCAAGGATTGTGGGTGGGGAAGAATGCGGAATGCTCCGTGGAAGAGCCCATAGCGAACTCATCCATGTTTGTTTTTCCTATTATTATTGCCTTTTGTGCCTTCAATTTCTCTATCACTGTGGCATCGTAAGGTGGGATAAAGTTTTCCAGCATCTTTGAACTACAAGTGGTTCGTATCCCTTTGGTACAAATAACATCCTTAATTAAAGTGGGTATGCCTGCTAAGGGGTCGACACCATTGCTGGCAATATAACTATCTGCTTCTTCTGCTTCCTTTAAAGCTATATCCCCGGTAAGAGTGACACAGGCACGGACTTTGCTTTCTATCTCAGCAATACGCTTCAAGGCAGATTTTGTGAGCTCGACTGAGGAGATTTTCCTTTGCTTAAGGAGCTCGTGCGCTTGATGAATGGTTAGCTGACATAGCTTATCCATTTGCGTTCCTTCGTTCCTCAGAACAGGCTTAGAACCTCTCTTTGAGGCTGGCACGCTTGATAACCTTGTGCCAGTCACCAGCGGTTTTCATATGCATCTCTTTAAATCGGGGCATGTAATTTATGCCCACGAATATTGGTAGCCCTAGGGAAAAATAAAATAGAGGCATAGAGTCATAGATTAGTCGGGCAGCAAAGGGAAAGAGAACGAAAGCTATGCCATAACAAAAGGTGAAATTGCGAGTGATAATCAAAGCTATTAAAGCAATGGCAATGAAAAAGGGAATTGCTTTGGGCATTAGGAAGAGGAGAATTCCCAAAGTGGTAGCTCCTCCTTTGCCGCCACGAAATTTAAGGAAAACTGGGAAGGTATGACCCGTCACAGCCGCTAGCCCGGCAAGAAGCTGAAATACTAAGGGGATGCCTAGCCAGCGAGCTAGAAGAATCGCTCCTATACCCTTGCCCACGTCAATTAGGAGCACTAAAACTGCCTCTATTAGCCCGACTTCGTAATAGACATTCAGAACCCCCATGTTTTTGCTCCCTACATCTCGAATGTCTATCCCCTTTTTAAGGCGGCCAGCGATGTAAGCTGCTGGGATGGAGCCAAGCAGGTAACCACAAGTTATAGCAATGGAGGCATTAATCATTATCAAACAGTTATTCTAGTATTGCCTGTACTTTGAAGCAATTATCTTCTTCCTTAGGTGCGTTAGCCAGAACCTCAGCTTGGGGATGTGACTTAGCTATCTTATCTTCTCTGAAAACATTCTGCAGGGGGATAGTTTGAGTTGCTGGTGACACATTCTCTGTATCCACTTCCTTAAGTATCTCAAAGTTCTCCAAGATATCGGATAGCTGGAGGCTGAATTTTTCCATTTCAGCCTCACTCAAGCCCAAACGAGCTAGCCAAGCTATATGCTTCACCTGGTCATAACTTAGTTTCATCTTCGCTGTGGAATAGTGTCATTATAGCATCGGTTTTTTAAATGTAGCAACGGTTGCTTATGCCTCTTGAGGGGGCTTATAATAGGGATGATGAGGATCATCCTTTATACTGGCAAAGGAGGTGTAGGCAAGACCTCTATAGCTGCGGCTTCAGCACTGAGGGCTGCTGAGTTAGGTTATAAGACTATAATTCTCAGCACGGATGCTGCTCATAGTCTTTCTGATTCCTTTGATGTCTCTCTTGGCGGTGAGCCACGACTTATTGCTCCTAACCTATGGGGCCAGGAAACTAACATGTCACAGACTTTGGGAGCTTACTGGGATACTATTCAAAAGTGGATGGCAGCTTTGCTGGCATGGCGCGGAATGGATGAGATTATAGCTGATGAGATGGCTATTCTTCCGGGGATGGAGGAGCTGGCTAACTTGCTCTGCATTGCCGATTATCACGATAGAGGGGAATATGATGTTGCCATCATAGATTGTGCTCCAACTGGTGAGACTTTAAGGTTGCTCAGTTTTCCAGAAATACTGCGGTGGTGGATGGGGAGGTTATTTCCTGTAGGACGAACTGCTGCTAATATGTTGCGTCCCTTAGTTAGGTTTGCTTCAGATATACCTATGCCCGGTGGCGAGGTTTTCGATTCTGCGGAGCACCTGTTTCTCGAGCTTAATAGAGTACAGGATTTGCTTACCGATCCTGAGAAAGCATCCATGCGTCTGGTGGTTAACCCTGAGAAAATGGTAATTAAAGAGACGCAGCGCACTTTCACCTACCTCAACCTTTATGGTTATCCCACAGACCTTGTTATTTGTAATCGTCTTATTTCTGATGAAATTAAAGACCCCTACTTTGATTACTGGAAAAAGAACCAAGCTGAGCATTATTCTATGATTGAGCAGTGCTTTTCTCCTGTGCCCATTTTGAGCTTACCTCTCTTCGAGAAAGAGATAGTAGGAATACCTATGCTTCAGGCTATGGGAAGGACTCTTTACAAGGGTGACGATCCCGCAAAGTTCTTCTTCCATGGGCAGGTTCAAAGTATTGAAGGTGAGGACAGCGATTACACCCTTAATTTAAATTTGCCTTTTGTTACTAAGGGTGATATTGAATTAATGAGAAATAATGGTGAGCTTACCATTCAGGTAGGTAGTTTCCGAAGAAATGTCATTTTGCCCAATACTCTCAAAGGTCTGTCTGTAATTGGGGCTAAATTTGAAGGCAATAGGTTAAAGGTCAGGTTTGCTAGAGAACAGGACAGCAAGTCATAGTTAATAAGGAGGAGGGATATAAAATGGCTGAAAGGATTTTTGAGGTAGAGTATAAGCCTGGTGAGGAAGTGGTGCTGAGGATCAGACCAACGAAATTTCCAGTATTTCCCGAACCGGCGCGGAGCCATTTTTGGGCAGCCCAGAAGGAGGGCTTATTAACTTTGCGCAGCCTTATTGACGCTGCCATTGAACGAGCGGAAAAAGCTGAAAAGGTGAAGGAAAAAGGGCCACAAAAGGTTAAGGTAGAATAGTGAACTCATACGGACCAGATATGATCCGTAATGTTGTCCTATTGTCTCACTATGGTGCTGGCAAGACTTCTCTTGCCGAATCAATGCTATTTACCTCGGGGACTATCAAGAGGTTAGGTAGTGTTGAAAGCGGCACCAGTACCTCGGATTATGATCCTAGTGAAGTAGAGCGCCACATGAGCATCAATCTATCCATACTTCCCCAGGAATGGAAGGGAACAAAATTAAATCTCGTTGATACACCTGGTTATGCTGATTTTGTCAGCGAGGTGAAGTCGGCTTTGCGTGTCACTGAAGGGGCGGTAATTGTAATTTGCGCTACCTCAGGAGTGGAAGTGGGCACTGAGCAGGTGTGGGCTTATACTGAGGAAACAGAATTGCCTCGGTTAATCTTCATTAGTAAGATGGATCGGGATAATGCTGATTTTTTCCACACTTTGGAGCAAATCCAGACTAAGTTAGCAGCAAGGTGCTTGCCAGTTCAGTTACCTATAGGTTCGCAGAGTGAATTTCAGGGCATTGTTGATTTAGTAACTATGAAAAGTTATGCCAACTCCACTTTACAGGAACTTGAATTACCCTCTTCACTTTTGGAACAAGCTGAGTCGTATCGAGAGAAGCTAGTGGAGGCCGTTGTTGAGATTGACGATGAACTCATTGCCAAGTATTTGGAAGGCAAGCCAATAAGCAATGAGGAAATCTTTCAGGCTATAAAGCAAGCGACTATAGCAGGTAAGTTAGTACCTGTTCTTGCTGGCTCTGCCCTGCGTAATATTGGCATTGATTCTCTTTTTGATGCTATTTGTGCCTATTTACCTTCGCCTGAGCTAAAAGGCACTATCGTAGGCATGAATTCGACTGGAGGAAAGGAGGAACTCAAGCCTGAAGTAGAAGCCCCCTTGAGTAGCCTTGTTTTTAAGACTAGTGCCGATCCCTATGTAGGCAAGCTTAGCTATTTCCGGGTTTATTCAGGGGCCATTTCTAGTAATTCCCATGTCAGGAATGCTAATAAAAATGACCTGGAGCGTATTGGTCAGCTTTTTATCTTGATGGGCAAAAACCAGCAGACGGTGGATCGATTGGCTGCCGGAGATATTGGGGCAGTAGCCAGATTAAATTTGACCACTACCGGGGACACTCTTTGTGCTCCTGAGCATCCTGTGAGACTTGAAGGAATCGAGTTTCCTCAAGCAAACTTCAGCATGGCAATCGAGCCTCAGACTAAAGCTGATTTGGATAAGATGAGCACAATCTTGCCTAGAATTTGTGAAGAAGATCCCTCTCTTCAGGTACACCGTGATTTTGACACTAATGAAGTTATTATTTCCGGGCTTGGTGATAGCCATTTAGAGATAGTCAAGGAGAGAATGCGTCGCAAGTTTGGTGTGGAGGTGAAGTTAGACCCACCAAAGATTCCCTATAAAGAGACTATTACCATACCAACCAAGGCAGAATATAAACATAGGAAACAATCAGGGGGACATGGCCAATATGGTCATGTCCTTTTGAATTTCGAACCTTTACCTCGAGGTGGTGGCTTTGAGTTTGCTGAACGGGTTGTTGGAGGGGCAGTGCCTCAAAATTATATTCCTGCTGTGGAAAAGGGGGTTAATGAGGCGAAGCAGGAGGGGGTTCTAGCGGGATATCCCGTGGTTGACATGAGAGTAACACTCTATGATGGCAGCGTTCATTCTGTAGATTCTTCAGATATTGCTTTCAAGATTGCTGGAGCCCACGCTTTGAAAAAAGGATTATCTCAAGGGCAGCCAATATTGCTTGAGCCCATAATGACTCTTACTATAACTGTGCCCGAGGCATATACCGGGGATATCATCAGCGACCTTAATAGCAAAAGGGGACGTGTGCTGGGGATGATTCCCGAGGGCGGTAATAACGTTATTGAAGCCCAGGCACCCTATACAGAGTTGCTCCGTTATGCTGTAGATCTAAGATCAATGACGCAAGGACATGGCAACTTTGTGATGGAGTTTGCTCATTACGAGGAAGTGCCACCCCACACTAGCCAGAAAATCATTAGCGCCAAAAGAGACCAGGAGAAGTAATAACATCTCTAGCCGGCTAATAATTCCTTTAGCTTTGCAGTAAAGGCTGGTACGACCTCTTCGTAGCGACCGACCACCCCGAACTTTGCCTCTCTGAATACATTTGCCTCTGGGTCTTTATTAATAGCTATAATATTCTTGGAGCCAGAACAACCAGCTATGTGCTGACTTGCCCCCGATATAGCTATGGCGATGTAAACCTCAGGGGCAACAATTTTACCGGTAAGGCCAATGTGTAGAGCTTCTGTCACCCAACCGTTGTCAGCAGGTGGGCGTGAAGCCCCTACTGCGCCCTTTAGTACATCAGCTAGCTCCTTTAATGTTGTCTTGAAGGGCTCGGGACCTCCAATGCCCCTTCCTCCGCAGACTATTACTGGAGCATCCTCAAGCTTAATGCCAGTTACTTCTTCTTTTACTTTTTCTACAATCTTCGTTCTTACCTTAGAGGTATCTATCTCAACCTTCGTGGGTATGACCTCTCCTTTTCTTGAGTCATCGCGTTCTATTGGCGACATTGCCTTTGACCTAACGGTAACTATCTGGGGCATAAGCTCACAGGTGAATGTAGCTTGAGCGTTGCCTCCGTAGACAGGTCTCGTTTGTAACAGCAGCTTTGTCTCCGGGTCTATGCTCAGGTCAAGGCAATCTGTTGATAAGCCGACTCCTAACCTGAAGGCCAGGCGAGGAGCCAGGTCTCTACCCATGGATGTTTGTCCCATAAGTATTACTCGAGGTGAGGTCTGGTTGACTAGTTTTTCCGCAGCTTGCATATAGGAATCTGATTGATACTCCTTAAGCAAAGCATCCTCTACCGTATAGACTTTATCTGCTCCGAAAGCAATTGCTTCTTTAGAGGTTTCTTCTACTGCATCACTGGTTAATAGGCAAGACAGCTCTTCCTTCAATTCGTCGGCAAGTTTCCTGCCACATCCTAATAATTCGGTGGTGATAGCAGCTAATTTTCCGTTGGTTAATTCGCCATAAACTAGTATACCTTTATTTTCAGCCATCATTTCCTCCTTAGACTTAGAGTATTTTTGCTTGCCTGAGTTTTAGAGCTAGGTTAGCGGCAGCCTCCGCTGGAGTCTCCCCTTCGATTATTTCACATTTGGCTTCCTTGACTGGCTGGAAGAGTTTAGTTAGCTTGGCACGCCTTCCAGCGGCGCCAACTTGTGAAGGCTCAAGTCCAATGTCAGATGGTTTCCACACGATAGGTTGCTTTTTAGCTGCCGCCATAATGCCTTTCAAGGCAGCATAGCGAAGCGCCCCTAACTCACTGGTCACTGTAATTAAGGCGGGAAGCGTTGCCTCAACAACTTCATAGCCATCAGGGATAACTCGCTCAATCTTTGCTTTCCCATCGGTAACTTCTACTTTCCGAGCCAAGGTTACAGCGGGGATACCCAAGAGCTCAGCAATACCTAAGCCAACCTGCCCAGCATCCCAGTCAGAGGACTGCCTGCCGCAGAAAATAAGGTCATATTCCCCTATCTTCTTTATTGCTGTGGCTAAAGCATAAGCAGTTGACCAGCTATCACCCTCCTCGAAGGTTTCGTCTTCCAGAAGGATAAGTTCATCGCCTCCTACCGCTAGTGTCTTTTTAATCACATCGCGGACTAACTTGTTACCTAGACTGAGCGTGGTAATTTTGCCCCCTATCTTATCCTTGATTTTCAGAGCAGCCTCCATAGCGAATTCATCATATTGGCCGACTACAGGCTTTACATCTGGAGGCAAGGTCATCTTGTTAGCCGCTGAATCGACCTTGAACGAGGCTGGTGGTGCTTCAGGATCAGGCACTTGCTTGCAGCAGACGAGCATATTGATATCAGGCATTGGCTAACCTCCTTTAATATAAATTTCCAACTGCTAAAATACAGCAAAATTTTCCTTCTGTCAATGGCTTGCACTCGTTCACGTGATTAGTGACACTTGATTTCCTCTCCTGTTAGCTACGAGGCACCCTCTCTTTTTGTCATTGCGAGGCACAAAGTGCCGAAGCAATCTCCTGTTCGGTTTTCTTTCTTCTGGGATTGCTTCGCTTCGCTCGAAATGACAATAGGG
>Ga0209121_10001050_pt1 | contig 28958 bp, 23 predicted proteins | sample Cruoilmetagenom3_FD_187292 | JGI IMG/M metagenome (GOLD analysis project Ga0209121, IMG submission 187292) | Oil polluted marine microbial communities from Coal Oil Point, Santa Barbara, California, USA - Sample 3 (SPAdes) (version 2) | ecosystem: Environmental > Aquatic > Marine > Oil seeps ...
GGGTAATTGCCCATCCGATATCCTTCTCGTTTCACCTGTCTCTATATCTTTTACATACAACTCGTGCCTGCCCGTCTTATCCCAGAAAAATGCAACACGTGATTTATCCCACGATACCTCGGTATAATAAAATATAGGTAATGATATAAGTTCCTCTATATCTATTGTTCCCTTAGCCATCTATCCTCCTTTTTAATGGGGACACCCTCCTAAACTAATGCACCTATGTTGAAACTTCAGTGGACGGTGGGTTGAATGGAGATGGTGCTTGACACCACTCTCTTAAGAGTTCCACGACAGAGTAGTCCACTGTCACCCCACCAATGGGGGCTTTCGTCGGCACAATTCCATGGCTATCGGAGCCTCCCGTTGCAATGAGAGACCTCTCTTTTGCAATTGAAAGATAGTTCTTTATTTGGTTGGAGTTATGGTCAGGATGGAAAACCTCGATTCCTGCAAATGGAAATTGTAAAAGCTGAGCAACGATAGTATCATCCCTTATATTCCCTGGGTGGGCAATGACTGAAGCACCGCCAGCATCCCCAATTAACCCAATGGCTTCCTCTGGACTGAATCTGAATTTAGGAACATTGCAGGGTTTTCCATTTCCAATATATTTAACAAACGCTTCCTTGTAATTCCTAATAATATTACTTTTAAGCATTGCTTGCGCAATGTGGGGTCTACCAATTGCACCCTGTCCGGCGATGCTTTTCACCAGTTCAAATTCTATGTGAAAACCATAAGACTTTAGTTTTTCTAATATTCCCTTTGCCCTTTCTTCTCTATACTTTCTCACCAGAGCAAGTTTTTGCTTCAAATTTTTTTTGTTTTCGTCGAAGAGATAACCCAATATATGTATTTCTTTATCCTTATATATGGCGCTTAGTTCAACACCCGAGATAACCTGGAGACCTTTCTCCTCACCGTAGGTCCTTGATGGTTCAATCGCACATATTTCATCATGGTCTGTTATAGATATTGCAAACAGACCTTTTTCTTTTGCTCTATCAACTATTTCAAAAGGGGTAAAGGTACCGTCAGAGTGACAGGAGTGGATATGGAGGTCACATAGCCTCATTTTTATTCTGAAATCCCAAGGTCTTGCGATACTTCTTTAACAAGTTGTTCATCTATAAGAGGTTTTTTTAGAAGATAACCTTCAAGAAGAATATTGTCACAAATAGTGTTAATCATTCTTGGTTTTCCTTTAGAAAATTTGTGGATGAGTTCCATTGCTTCATCGGTAAAGAGGGGATTATCTCTGCCTGCTACAGAAAGTCTATGTTTTATGTATTGTTTGGTTGATTCAGAAGAAAGAGGGTCGAGAACTATCCTCATAGATACCCTCTGGGAAAGAGGTTTATCCAGTTTAAGATTATCTTCCATTTCAGGAAGTCCAAAAAGAATAAAAGTGATAAGATGTCCCTCTTCCACCTGAATATTTAATAATCCTCTCAATTCTTCCATTATTTCCTTTTTCTGTAACATATTAGCTTCATCAATCAATACAAGAGACTTTTTACCTTCCTCCTTGAGTTTCATAAGTTCTTCGTAAATACTAGAAATGATTTCTACTCTGCTATCTGTTTTTAACTCCACTCCGAACTGGTTTCCAATCTTTTTTAAGAACCAGATGGGTGTGATTTCCGAATGAATTATAACAAGGAGTGCTACTTCGAATTCTTCAGTCGAGGTAAGGATATCAAGCAATCTTCTTGAAAGCATTGTTTTGCCTGTCCCTATATCACCTAATAATATTGCTAATCCAACCATCTCTTTGGTTGCGTGGGTGAGTTTAATTATTGCTTTCGAATGTTGGGGACTATCAAAGTAAAATCTCTCATCTGGTGCACTTGCAAAAGGATGTAATTTCAACTTATAAAAATTTTCATAATCCACTTTTCCCTCTTTTCGTTAACTTCTTAATATCTAAATAAAGGCTATTTTCTTTTTTCTTTTTTCGACAACCTTCTCCTTCGCTTTTTGCTTTTTCTTAATATCCTTCGGCTTCTGAATCTCTTTTTTTACCTTCTTTGTTTCAACCTTCTTTTGAAGTTTTTGGGGTCCCACCTTTTTCCTCTCCGTTACAGTTTCTTTCTTTTTTGGTTCCTCTGTTTTAATTTTCTTTACAGAAGTTGCTCTCTGTTTTTTTACCCGCTCCTCCAATTCTTCCAATTTGGCACGAGCGTCCTTGAATTTCTCATCCGACTCTAGTATTTCGCTAAACAAACTAGCTGCCTCTTTGTTTTTATTTGTATGTTCATATATCTGTGCCAGACTATATTTCAATCCAAGAAATTCTTCGTCTGTATGACCGTTCAATGATATTGCCTGTTTTATTAAGGTTTCGGCTTCATTGAGGCTTCCTTTATCAATTAAACAAAGAGCAAGCATTTCGAAAGATTTTAACTTTATCGCTTCTCCCTTTGTTGCCTTCTGAAATTCCTCTATGGCTTCATCTAAAAGACCCATCTCTTTATATGTAATTCCAAGGTCATAATGACTACTAAAATCTTTATCTTCAATGTTTTCAAGTACACCTTCCTTAAATTCTTCGAGAAGGTCGTCAAAGGTAACAGGTTCTGTAACCTCGGTCTCTTCTGCAACCAGGAATTTGCTTCCCTTTTTTTCTTCTTCAAGTAAATCACCCAATGAAATGGATGGTTCTTCCACAGCTTTTACTTCTTTAACCTTCTGTTTTATTCCTTTTATCTTCTGAACATCTTTTCGTATTTTGCTTTTTTGCGAAGTGAGTTCTATTGCTCGGTTAAAAACCTTTTCTGCCTCCTCAAAAGCACCTTTTTTATAAAGGGTTTCTCCAAGATTAAGGTTCCATTCTGCTGCAGCCTCTTTGTCATTTTTCTTTAAGGATATCTCTATTAATTTTTGTTTGGGACGTAACTCGGTTGGTTTTATATCAAGAATCCTCCTGAATATCTTGTTAGCCTTTTCATAATTATTCTCATCAAGATAAATACCTCCTGCTTTATAAAGATAGTCCACGGCTTCATTTTTTGAATTGACAGAGAGGCAAAGATCGGCAAGTTCCTCAAAATTTGTCCATTGTGTTGGCGCTGATTGTAATTCCGATTTGTCTGGTGGAACAAGGTCTTCAACCGTAACAACTTCAGTTTTTGGCTCTTTAGAACTTTTTCTATACTTTTCAATCTCATCATCAAAGGAAATATCTTCAATAACAGGTTCCTTTTCTTCTTTCTTTTCTTCTTTCTTTTCCTCTTTCTTTTCCTCTTTCTTTTCCTCTTTCTTTTCCTCTTTCGCTTTTTCTATCTTCTTTTCAATCTTGGTTCCTTGTGTCATCATATCTTCAGTTGTAAAACCTTGCTTGACAAAAAATTCCTTTTTCTCTTCCTCTATTTCTACTTTTTCGGAAGCAGGTATTTCCCCTATTTTTAACGAAGCAAGTTTTTCCTCGATATTTGGCAACTTGGATTGTTTACCTTGCTGGATAAGTAATTCCTCTATCGTTTCAAGTTCCTCTATTGCTGCGTCTTTTTCACCTTCTGCTATATAAAGGTCTACGAGTCTTTCTCTTATATCCACCTTTGAAGGACCCAGTTCTATTACCTTTCTGTAAATCTCAATCTCTTCTTTCTTATTTCCTTCCCGTCTCATTCTTGATGCGTACTCAAGGTAGTTAATAACTGCTTCTCCTATAAAACCTCTCTCGACATAAAGATTTGCAAGATCTTTGTATACCTCAGCCTGATTTTTATCTGTCCTTAGTATTTTCTTACAGACAGCAATTGCATTGGGATAATACTGAAGTTTTTGGTAAAGCGCAAGTGCCTGTTGAAATTCTGAGATAGCCTTTTCCTTCTGTCCCATCTTCAAGTAAACATCGCCCATAAGGTTGGAAATACCCGGTTCTTTAGGATCTATATCCTTTACCTTCGCGTAAATTCCAAGTGCCTTGGCATATTGTCCTCTTAGAACAAGTTTAGCAGCCTGACTTTTTAATGCATTGATATTTGCCATTATCTGTTTTCTTGTTCGGTTTTAAGTCCAAGTGATTCAGCCGCAAGGGTAACGATTTCACCATTTATGGGTTTTCTATGTAGCATTACACCTTCGAGAAGAGCATTATCACATATGGTATTAATAAGTCTCGGTCTTCCATTACTCCACCTATATATTTCCTCGAAGGCATCCTTTGTAAAAATCTCGTTCCTTGCTCCTGCAATCATTAATCTGTGCTTTACATACTCTTCCGAAGAACTTTTGGATAGCTCCTTAAGAATTATTTGATATGCTATTCTCTGCCGTAGCGATTCGTTTTTATCTATTATTTCCTGCAAACCTGGCATACCACAAAGAACAAAGGTTATCAGTTTTTTCTCCTCGTCTTCTATATTTAATATGCTCCGCAATTCTTCGATGTTGGAATCATTCTTTAATTTGTTCGCTTCATCTATGATAATTACAGGTTTTCTACCCAGTTTTTTGAGTTCAAATAATCTTTGAGCAACCAGATGGATGTTATTAATATTCGAATCACTATTCTTTATCTGCAATATTTGAGCAATTTTTGCAGTAAGCCAGTATGGCGGATACTCATCCCTCGTAAGAACAAGGATACCTGTAACATATTGTTTTTCCTTCAAAAGGGCTGATAGCACCTTCCGTGTAAGTGTTGTCTTTCCTGTACCCACCATCCCTGTGAGGACAACAAGCCCTTTCATTCTCTGAACAGAATACATTATTCTCAAGAATGGTTTTGCATGTTCGGGTCCACTATAGAAGAATTTTGGGTCGGGGACATTTGTAAAAGGTTCAATCTCTATATTGTAAAAGGATTCATATTCCATTTCTTCTCCTTATATGTAAAGAATTCTTTCCCTTACTTCAATCTCTTTTTCTACTTCCGGTGTTATCTTTTTTTCTTCAACCTCTTCCTTTTCTAAAAACCCTTCACTAGTAGATGTCTCCATTGCCAAAACTTCCTCTTCAGTAACTTCTTTTGTTTCTTCCATACTCTTTTTCTCAATCCGTTCCTTTACCCCCCTAACCTTTTCTATAAGGTTAAGATAATCGGGGTTACTTTCCATTGCATTCTCATAAACCAGTAGAGCTTCAGAAAGTTTTCCTATTCTCTCAAATAAAGTTCCGAGTTTGTAATTGAGGGGAACAAGTTCTTCTGGTGTAAATTCGTTACTCTCAATAACATTGTTTAGCACTTCGATTGCTTTCTCATTTTTCTTTGAATCTATATAAATCTGGCTTAGCAAAATATACGATTTTATCTTCTCGGGACTCTTTGGAAGATTACATATCTTTTCAATCTCCTCCTCCGCTTCCTTAAAACGGAAATATTCTTTTAAGACAACAGCAGAAGAATACCTTACTCTTACCTCATTCTTATCTTCAAATGTAGGCAGCAGGTCTTCAAGCATCGTCTTACGGTTTTCAATACTCATCTCTTCTTTCCCAATGCCATAATTATCTATATCATTCTTGAGTGAAGAAAGCCCACTATCATCAGGATAAAACTCTTTTATCTTTGCATAAAGTTCCTGTGCTTTTTCAGTTAAATCCTTCTTTAGAAAAGCCTGTGCTGTTTTGTAATATTCAGCCTTCGCTTCGTCGGTGGAACCTATCTCAAAAAGCAGGTTGGCAAGTTCATAATTTTCAAAAGGGTTTAGTTTCTCCTCTTCTTTTAGCTTTCTTTCTTTTCCAAAGCTAAGGAGTGGCTTAATATTTTCGTCCTTGATTAACGGAATAATCGAAGATATATTTTCCCTAAGCATATCCTCGGATATTTCTGTTTTTTTCATCGTTTCGATTAGAAGTTTGGTAAAAGATCTCATAAATTCAATTTTGAGATATGCCCTCAGTAGAGTAAAGGTATATTTCACGAATTCCGGTTTAAGCATCTGCAGTTTCTTCGCGGAAATATACATCTCTACTGATTTATTTTGTGCTTCGAATAGACCGGTTGAAGCCTCCAGGTGTTTCTCTGCATCATTAGCATTGTTAAGTTCAATAAGAGCAAAACTAATACCAAGATGTGATTCAGCATTTTCTGGTTTTTGTTCGATTATCCTGGAGAAAATTTCCTCTGCTTCTTTGTAATCCTTTTTACGTAAGGCATTAATTGCTACCTGGTATTCATCATTCAATTTATATCCCCTCCTTATTTATCAATTTTCCCTCTGTCTAAAGTTTTCGGTTCTGGGAAAAGATTCACTACTAATCTTCCCTTTTTCAACACATAGAGAATGCGGTTTTGAGCAAACCAGTATGGAATTTCTTCGTAATTTTTTACATTCATGATGATGATATCTGCCTGCTTCCCCTTCCTTAAACTTCCAACAGAATCTGCCTCTTTTACTGCATAAGCAGCATTTATTGTTGCACCTACTATTGCTTCTTCTGGTGTTAGTCCATAGAGCAAACAGGAAAGACCGATTACAACAGGCATTGCAATAACAGGGGAACTACCAGGATTAAAATCGGTTGCTATTGCAAAGGGAACCTTAAACTTCCTCATTGTTCTTATATCAGGAATTTTTTTCTTTCTCAGAAATAGATTTGCTCCAGGGAGTAGAACAGCAATAGTCCCAGCTTTCTTGATAGACTTTAGCCCATTTTCATTAGTGTAAAGTAAGTGGTCGCAGGAGACTGCGTTAACCTCCTCTGCAAGTTCACTGCCACCAATGTTGTAGAATTCATCCGTATGTATCTTCGCAAGAAGTCCATATTTTAAGCCTTCTTTAAGTATCCTCCTTGTTTCCTTCTTACTGAAGATACCCCTTTCACAGAAAACATCGCAGAATCGTGCAAGATTTTTCTTCTTTACTTCAGGGAGCATTTCATTGATGAGAAGTTCTATATACCCCTTCCTGTTATTGTGAAACTCTTCTGGAAAATCATGTGCGCCAAGAAAAGTTGGGACAATATCTACCTTATGTCTTTTCTGAAGAAGAGCCAGAACTTCGAGCAGCTTTATCTCTTCTTTTGTTGAAAGTCCATATCCTGATTTTATTTCACAGGTTGTTGTTCCCCATGATAATGCGGTATCAAGGCGGTTCAATGACAGATTTAAAAGTTCTTCTTTTGAAGCCATCCTCGTTGACCTGACAGTGGATTTTATCCCTCCTCCTTCCTCCATTATCGTTAAATAGTTTTTACCTCTCACCCTCAGTGAAAATTCCTTCTCCCTCGAGCCTGCGAAGATAAGATGTGTGTGTGCATCTACAAAACCTGGTAGTGCTATGCAACCCTTTGCATCTATAGTTTTTTTTGCGTTGAGCCTACAACTCCCTTTTCCAATATAATTAATTTTTCCATCCTTTATAGAAATATAAGCATTCTCTATAATTCCCAATGAATTCCGTTTCGGATTTGTGATAGGACCAAATTGATCTGCTATTGTGAGGAGTTGTCCAACATTTTTAATCAAAACATCACTTTTTTCTTTTACCATTTTTCAGCTTTCGTTCCATCAAATGTTTAACTAATTTTATATAATATAACATTTTAACAATTTAGTCAAGAAATTTCTGCAAAAATTTTTAGAATTTTAGAAAATACTATATTTTCTGTAACCCTATAGGAAATATCTTTCCGTATCCTGTATATACAAACCTCTTTGGTTTTTTCTTAAAAAAGGTGTTGACAAGATGTTAATTTTATAGTATATATAGACAATATCGCGGGGTGGAGCAGTCTGGTAGCTCGTTGGGCTCATAACCCAGAGGTCAGAGGTTCAAATCCTCTCCCCGCTACCAATCTTTTTATTTGACCAAATCACTTTTTTATGTTATAATTAGACCTATGAAATTGAATAGACTTGAGTTAATTGGTTTTAAATCCTTTCCCAAGAAAACTGTTTTTGAATTCGATTCGGGTATAGTGGGTATTATTGGTCCCAATGGTTGTGGAAAAACAAACATACTCGAAGCAATTAAATGGGTACTGGGTGAACAAAATCCTTACAAGATGAGAGGAGAAAAAATGGAGGATTTTGTCTTCAACGGCTCCCATTCCTATAAACCACTCAATTTTGCAGAGGTAACAGCAGTTATTGAAAACGATGGAAAACTTCCCATTTCCTACCAAGAAATTGCTATCACCAGGAGGTTCTACAGATCGGGTGAAAGTGAATATTTAATCAATAAGGTAAATGTAAGGCTCAAGGATATTGTAAGCCTTTTTCTTAATACAGGCTTAAAAGCAGAAGCATATTCTATATTCAGCAGGGATATGATAGATAACATTCTCAGTGCCAGTTCAAAGGCAAAAAGAGTACTTTTCGAGGAAGCATCGGAAACTGCAATGTATAAAAACCGTAAAAAAAGTGCACTCGACAACCTTGTATCAACAGAAGGTGATATTGTAAGGGTTAATGATATTCTTGAAGAAGTCGAAAAACAGTGGAGGATGTTGAAAAGACAGGTGAGAAGGGCAAAAAAATACCAGAAATTAAAAGAGGAGTTGCAGAATAAAAGGATACTTCTTGTATGGCAGGAGAATATAAACCTCTTAAAAGAACTTTCACAAGTAAATGAGAGACTTATGTCTCTCGAAGCAGAAAGGAAAAAACTACTCTCATCACTTGAATCAATCGAGAAGAGTCTTCACGAGAAACAGAATAGCGTAAAAAAGGAAGATGACATTATCTCTTCCCTTAGAGAGAAAATAAATGAAATAACAGAGGAAAGGAATAAAATAAGCGAACAAATTATCGTTACGGAAGAGAGAGCAAAAAATATCCTCCTCCAGAAAGAAAATCTTGAAAATGAGAATGAAGTGCTTAAGAAAAAAATACCACAGAAATTGCAGATGCAAGAAGAAGCGAAAGAGAATATGGAAAATATATTAAGTGAAATAGAAAAGAACGAAAAGGAAAATAGTCAATTAAAACAGAGTATGTCCTCCATAGAAGAAAAGTTTGTATTGAAAAGAGAAGAATATGAAAATATTCTGAAAGAAAAAGAGGATATGAAGGAAGAAATAAAAGAATTAAAAGAAAAACAAATCTCAAAAATAGCCGAATCAAAAAACAGGGAAGAAATAGAAACTTCCTACCTCTCAGAATTGGATGAATTAAAATCCGATGATTTGAAACTCAAAAAAGAAATTGACGAAATAAAGAAGAATATTTCTCATCTCAATGACGAGGAGAAAAAGATAAAAGCCGAACTTGACAAAAAGAGAACAGGTTTTAATAGACTCAAAGAGAAAAGAGAAGCAAAAGAACAAGAAATAAAGGAACTCGAAGGTAAAGCGACTGTTCTAAAAAATGAGGCGAATTTCCTTAAAAATTTTGCGAAGAGGAAAGAAGGTTACAATGAACTTATTAGAACCCTGAACAGGAAATTCTCACTTTTAATACTTCCTGAAATACTTGAAATATCGGCGGAGAGGAAAGAGTCTCTGCTTGGTGTCATAGAGAATTTTATTCAAACCGTAATTCTTACCGAGCCTAAAAAACTAAAGGAAATAAAAAATATCGTAGAAAAGAAAGGGATGCGAGCTGGTATTTTTCTAACATTTCTCGATGGACCAGAACTAAAGTCCCCAAAGGATAAAGGAATCATAGGTTCATTATCACAATTTCTAAGAATCAAGGAGGAAGGCGATATTAAGAAAAAAATGCTCTCCTTTTTCTCTAGATATCTAATAGTAGATTCAATAGAGACTGCAATAAAATTACAGGAAAAATATAGCAACTACATTTTTGTAACAGAGGATGGTAATGTTCTTTCGGATTTCATTCTTTTTACTGGGAAAGGGACACACAGAGGACTTATGGGGTTAGATGGGAGAATCAAAAAAAACAATGAGTTGATGAGGGATACAGAAGCAGGGATAAAAGAGAAGGAAAGAGAGAGAGAATCTATTGAAAAAGAGGAAGCCGAAACTGAGATAAAAATAGATAAACTCAATACGGAATTTTTAACAATAATTACCAGGTTGAGGGAGAAAGAATTTAACTGCGAAAAGAAAATTTTCGAAAAAAATGCTGGTGGAAAAAGAATTGAAAAAGTTAACAGTGAGATGAAACAAATTGAGGGAAATCTGACGAAATTGAAGGATAGTATCATTGTTAAGGAAAGATTCTTCAGGGAAGAAACAAATAGATTTAATTCCCTTGAAAAAACATATGAGGAGAAGCAATTCTCCTTTAAGAAATTGGAAAAAGAATTATATGCATTGAGAGAGAAAGTAAACAAGAGCGAAATTTCATTAACAAGACTTAAAGGTGAAGCGAAGGCAAAGGAAGAAATACTCCTTTCACAGAAAGAGATACTGGAAAATATCAATAGCCAGGAAAGGGATAATATCAAAAAGATTATGTCGTTTGAAAAGACTATCGTCAACCTAAAGGATAACGAAAAAATATTAGGGGAAAAATTAGATGGAATAAACAAGGAACTTAATAGAGTAAAGGATTCATTAAACAAACAGATTGAAACAGAGAAGGATTATGAACAGGGGATAGAAGAACTCGAACAGGAACGAAATGATGTTACGGAAAAGGAAAAAGAACTATATGAAGAAATTTCACGATATAATCTCGAAAGGGTTAAGAGAGAAACAAGTAGGGAGAGTTTACGCAAGAAAATCAAAGAAGAATACAGTATCGAACTGGATGATATAGATAAAGATAAACCGTTCCAACCCAGAGAAAGGTTGCAGGAAGAATTGGATATACTGGAAGAAAGGAAGAGGAAGTTTGGACCAGTTAATCCAATTGCTGAACAGGATTTAATGGTCACCCAAAAACGGAAGGACGATTTAATCGAACAGAGAACCGATCTACAGGAAGCGCAGAATGACCTTCGAAAAACAATCGAATATGTTGATAGTGTGGCAAGAGAAAAATTTCTTGCCACATTCAATGAGGTAAGGAAAAACTTCAAAGGTCTTTTTAGTAAACTTTTTGGGACTGGTGAATGCGATATCCTGCTCGATGAAGATGACCCACTCGAAGCAGGGATAACAATCGTTGCCAAACCCAAAAATAAGAAAATGACAAGAATAGAATTACTTTCAACAGGGGAAAGAGCACTTATCGCCATTTCTCTGCTTTTCTCGTTCTATCTTGTAAAACCATCTCCCATCTGTGTTCTCGACGAAGTAGATGCACCATTGGATGATGCCAATGTTGAAAAATTTCTTGCGCTCTTACAGGAATTCAAAAAGAGAAGCCAACTATTTATTATTACCCATAATAAAAGAACTATGGAAGCATCCGATTACCTTTACGGTATTACGATGAGTGAACCTGGAGTATCAACAATTGCATCCGTGAAAATATCATAAAATTTGCTATACTCAAAAACAGACAAAAACGATGGTTACTCAAAAAATAAAAATTGGTTTAAATAAGACACGGGAAAGAATAATTAAATCCTTTCTTTCAACTGGAATCTTTAGAAATAAAGATTTCGAAAGTAGCATTCCTCTTTTTGAGGAAATTCTACTCAGTGCAGATGTCGGATTCATAGCAACAAATGAAATTACAGAACGTTTAAGAAAACAATACAGGAAGGGAGAGGATTTTATTGCACTACTTAAGAGAAACTTAATTGCGCTTCTCAATACAACTTCCAAAAGGGTCGGGACGATCCATTCACCTTATACTATACTTGCAGCTGGTGTAAACGGAACAGGAAAGACAACGATGCTTGCAAAACTGGCAAAATATTTTAAGGACCATGGTGAAAGGGTACTCCTGGTAGCTTCTGATACATACAGAGCAGCAGGTTTTGAACAGCTGGCTATCTGGGGGAAAAGAATAGGGGTTGACATTTTAGGTTCACAAATGGGACAGGACCCAGCATCTGTTGCTTTTGATGCAGAGGAGTCTGCAATATCAAAGGGTTACACAACAGTTCTTATTGATACAGCGGGAAGGTTACACACAAATAAAAATTTAATGGGTGAGTTAAATAAGATAAAAAGGGTCTTGCATAAGAAGAGGGAAGACCTTCCACAGGATATTCTTCTCAGCCTCGATGCAACAACAGGGCAGAATGCACTCTCCCAGGTGAAGATTTTCGACGAAGCATTAGATTTAACAGGAGTATGTCTTAATAAAATCGATGGAACGGCAAAAGGCGGCATTGTATTTGCAATTCTCCTGGAATTTGGTATTCCCGTAAGGTATATAGGTGTGGGTGAGGATATGAATGACCTTATCGAGTTTAAACCAGAGGATTTTGTTGACTCGTTACTTAACGGGGTTGAGTTAAAATGAAGAAGAGTTTTACGGTTTTTGCAGTTTCCATTGTCTGTGCACTTTTTATCTTTGCAATAACATCAATTTTTATCTATCTTTATTTTCCTCTCGAACTCAAAACCTTTGACCTAAGAACATTACTGCGAACAAAAAAATCCGACTCGAACAATATCGTAATTGTAGATATTGACGACTACAGTATTGAAAAACTTGGGAGATTTAGAAACTGGCCGAGATGGTATTATGCATCGCTTATTGATTATCTCACCGAAGAAGATGTAAAAGTGATAGGTATGGATATGTTGTTTCCAGAACCGGATACCATCTCTCATTCATTGATAGATATATATATAGATAATAAGGGAGAAAAAATAAAGAGGGAACTGGAAAAAAAAGATATCACAATAGAGAGTGATGGAATTATCGAGGCTGTCCTCCAAAATCTAAGTTTTGATAAGGAACTTATGCTATCCATAAAAAAATCGCGTAGAGTAATTCTTCCAGTTGCAATTATTAAATCATCAGATGTGGTGGAGGGGTGTGTAAAATCAGCTCGAGCATTTTCCCGTAAATTTCCCTATAACATTAAAAGCCAGTTTCCAGAAGGAAGTGGTATTGCAGTACCAACAAAGAAATTAATGGAAGGAGTAAAAGATTTAGGTGCAGTAAATACAGATCCCGATATCGACGGTATAATTAGAAAAATCCCACTTTTTTATAAATATCATAATGAAATATATCCTTCGTTCTCTTTTGTAACTTTCCTGCATGCAAAAAATCTTTTTGGAAAAGAGATAACTGTTGTTCCCGGAAAGTATGTAGAGGTTGGTAGTTATATAATACCTGTTGATGAAAATGTAAGAATGCTTATAAATTTCCGAGGTGGGCCTTTCAGTTTCCGTTACATTTCATTTTATGATGTGCTAAAAAAACGAATAGGCAAAGGTTTTTTTAAGGGTAAAACTGTATTACTCGGTTCTTCAGCTGTGGCGCTCAGTGACCTGAAACCTATACCAGTTTCAAGAAATCTGATGCCTGGTGCGGAAATACATGCAAACGGATTGTCTACCCTTATGAATAGGAACTTCATTGGTTATCCATCAAATAGAGTAACATTATTACTTCTTATATCTCTTTCAATCATAACAACAGTCCTTGCATCCAGACTAAAACCCTGGTTGAGTTTGTTTTTAACAATAATGGTATTCGTTGCCTTTCTGGTTACCTCCGATATTCTTTTTGACTGGAAAAATGTATGGCTTGAAATTGTACGTCCCACATATGTATTGGTTTTCTCCTATATTGTGGCAATTGGATATAGATATGCAATAACCGAAAGGAGTAAACGAGAACTAAGAAGGACTTTTGACCGATATGTATCGAAGGAAGTAGTTGAAAAGATTATCTCGAACCCACTTCAGTTGAAGCTCGGAGGTGAAAGAAAACATATTACTGTTCTATTCGCCGATATAAGGGGATTTACGAGTATGTCGGAATCTATGAAACCTGAAGCTGTAGTTGGTATCCTCAACGATTACCTTTCAGTAATGACCGATATCATCCTCAGGAATGGTGGAACTATAGACAAGTTTATAGGTGATGCTATTATGGCAGTCTTTGGTGCACCTATTCCATACGCGGACCATGCCTATAGGGCTTCAAAGACTGGACTCGAGATGCGGGAAGCCTTAAAGACATTGCAGCAGAAATGGAAAAACGAAGGCAGATATGCTTTCGATATCGGGATTGGAATTAATACAGGAGAGGCAATCGTCGGCAATATCGGTTCCATTCGCAGAACGGAATATACTGTTATAGGAGATACGGTAAATCTTGGAGCAAGAATAGAACCAATGAACAAGGAGTACAAGACCCATATACTCATAAGCGAATTTGTATACGAAAAGGTTAAAGAAACGATGGAGACTGTCTATATAGGGAAGGTAAAAATAAGAGGGAAAAAACAGGAAGTGGGACTGTTTGAACTCGTAGATTTTAAGGAATAATGCTTCGATTAAAACTACCAAATTTTGAAGGACCGCTTGATTTACTGCTTTATCTTATAAGGAAAAATAAACTTGATATCAAGACCATCTCTCTAGCACGGATTACCACTGAATACCTTGAATATATAAGGATGTTTCGGGAATTAGACCTGAATGTAGCTGGTGAATACATTGTAATGGCAACAACCTTGATAAAAATAAAAGTTAGGGCTTTACTCCCATACCAGAAACTTACAGAACAGGAAGAGATTGAAGACGAAGCAAATATTCTCGTTAAAAAATTAAAAGAATACGAAAAATTCAAAAATATTGCACTCTTCCTACGGGAGAAAGAAAAAAAAGGATTAAGATGTTTTCCTGGTGGAGTATTAAGTGATAAGAAGATAACTATCAAAAATTTCAATTTTCTTACATATCAAGAACTTGAAAATATCTTCTCCGAAATTTTAACGAGGACAAGGATTAAACCCGTTTATTCACTCAGTATCACGGGATTTAACATCAAGAAACGGATGCAATATATATTAGAAAGGATAATGAAGAGAAAATCGGTTTTTTTTAATGAACTAATAGAGAAAAAAGAAATAGACGAAATTATAGTAACGTTCGTTGCAGTTCTTGAACTTGTTAAGATACAGAAAATAAAACTTATACAGAAAAAGAGATTCGGGAGAATGAAACTTTATGGTACTTCCCCAAAAGTGGTATCTAATTAAAACCGACAAAATAAGAGTAGAGAAAATTAAGAAGGAGTTTAATTTTTCAACTACTTTTTCAAAGGTGCTTATTGAGCGAGGAATTAAAACGGAAAAAGAGATAGAAAAATTTCTTGCTCCAAGCATTGAATCATTACATTCCCCTTCTTTGCTTCCGGATATAGAAGTGGCTTTTGAAAGAACAGATAAAGCAATAAGGAACGGAGAGAAGATACTTATATGGGGAGATGAAGATACCGATGGTATAACTGCAACAGTTTTTACTTATGAACTTCTAAAAAACCTGAATGCTAATGTAATCTACCATATTCCAAACAGAAAAGATGAAGGTATAGGCTTAAACATTCCTGGTATTATAAAAGCAGCCGAGATGGGTGTTAAACTGATAATAACAGTTGACTGTGCTTCTTCGGATGGAGAAGAAATCGAAGAAGCAAAGAAGATGGGGATTGATGTTATTGTCACCGACCACCACGAATTAACAACGGATGAAAAAAAGAATTTCCCCTTAGTAAATCCAAAAAGGAAAGATTCTGTATATCCATTTCCTGAAATATCTGGTGTTACCGTTGCCTTCAAGTTTGGCTGGTATATAGCAACTAATCTACTCGCTTTAAAAAATAATGAATGGGAAAGTATTATAGATACCTGGTATCCCCTGATTTTGCTCGGAACCTATGCTGATAGGGTACCCTTAAGGGATGAAAACTTATCCCTTGCAAGACTCGGCTTACAATCTCTTCAAAAAACAGAAAGAAGTGGAATCAAGATATTAAGGGAAATGTTGTGTAAAAAGAAGTTCTGTGACGAGATAATGCTGCAAAAAACAATATCTGTACTCTCGAATGCAAAAACGAAAGGGTGGGGAGAAAATATTGGTTTCAGAATACTTACGGAAACGAATTCGGACTATCTTTATACTACAATTGCACAACTCTTATTAGAGAGTGAAAAATGGCATTCCCTCGCCAATAAAAATTTTAGAAAAATCGTATCCTTCTTTAAGCAGAAGGAAGAAAAAGAGGTTATTTTCCATTATGTTCCCGAAATACCTTACGATTTTCTTGGTTTTTGTACATCGCGATTGAAGGAGATGCTTTCAAGACCTGTTGTTCTCATGACGGATAAGGATAATATTATAATAGGAGAAGCCAGAGCCCCCCAGGAATTCAATATCCACGAGATTCTTTCAAAACAGGAGAATCTATTTTTATCCTTTGGGGGACACAAACCTGCCTGTGGTTTCAAAATGGAAAAGAAAAATATAGAAAAACTGAAGAGGTTTTTTACCGAGAATTATTCTGAAATTACTGGCAGTGACACGATAAGAAAAGAAATGCGAATAATCGATATACTACCACTCGAAAAAATTACTATGAGACTCAAAGACGAAATTATGCTTCTATTACCCTTCGGTACCACCAATCCACCACCACTTTTTCTTGCCAGGAATCTATCCTTCGCTAATGGCGCTTACTCATATGTAACATCTGAAACAGGGAAGACGGAAAAAATTGAAATGAAAAATGATAATCATGCATGGGTTGGTATTGGTGGAAAACCTGTAGCACTTGACATTGTTTATTATATAAACAGTTTCGGCTTTCCATCGATTGCCGATGCCCGACCTTCTATATTCAATGAATCGGTTGAGTAGATATATCATCATCTTTTTTTGCTTGTTTTACCAATCTTCTCTTTACTCCAATGAGGGATTGATGTGGGATTTCTCAAAAAGTAGAACAGAAATCTCTGAGACAAAAAGGTTTTTAAAAACAGAGAAACTTATTATTGGAGCAATCAAATTATACCATATAGTGCTTTCGGAGCAACAAACCGATGCTTGCAACTTTACACCATCCTGTTCACATTATGCATATAGAGCAATTAAAAAAGAAGGTGTTTTTTGGGGTTCCCTTATGGCAATCGACCGCCTCGAGAGATGCAATCCCTGGGCATGGCAATATCTCAATGAATATTATAAGGTTAAATGGACAGAAGAGAGGGGTTTTAAATTGTATGACCCGCCAGAAAGAATTCGCTAAACTTGGGTTAGAATTTCAACCTGTATCTTAAATAAAAAAACTATTTTAACCTCAAATTTTTTTGTGCAATAAGGATTTTATCAGCCGATTTTATGAGTTCTTCAGATGTTGTTCCATTTTGTGGAAAGAAGGCTGTTCCAATAGTGGCAGACAATTTGATTTTTTTCTTTTTTATATAAAATGTGTGCTCTCTTAATCTTTTCTTTACCCTATTAGCATAATGTAGTGCATTAACCGTATTCGTCTCTGGAAGCACAATCACAAATTCATCACCCCCGTATCTTGCAACCGTATCCACCTTCCGTGAATTGTCAACGAGGAATTTTCCGTATAGCCTGAGAAGTTCATCACCAAGTAGATGCCCATATTTATCATTGTATATCTTGAAATTATCTATATCGATCATCAGGAGAGAAAAATTTAGATTATACCTCTCGGAGCGTCCGATTTCAATCTTCAAAATATTGTAAAGATGTCTGACATTGAAGAGATTTGTCATTGGGTCCGTTACTGCCATTTTGAGGGTCTCTTCATAAAGCCTGCTATTTTCAATGGCTACAGCAGCCTGATTGGCAATTGTTTGAAGAACCCTCATATCATCCTCATCGTAAATTTCTTCCTTCTCATAATCCTGGACTCCGATGACGCCAAGTACCTTCTTTCCATAGAGAATGGGAACCCCAAGCCAGCACTTTGCATGCCTCCCCAACGCTTTTAACCCCTTTTTTTTAGCTTTCTGAACGACTTTTTTAGGTAAAAGAAGGGGTTGTTGTGTTCTTATAACATATTCTGTCAATCCCTTCTTCAGTTTACGTTTCCTCCTTTTTAACCTTTCACCCTCTTCTACATAGATGATGAAGTTTATTTCGTTTTTTTCCTTGTTGTAGAGTGCAAGATAAAAATTCTCCGTTTTCATTATTTTTGATGTTTCTCCATATATAACCTCAACGAGACTTTCAAAATCGGAAACAGACGAAATCTTCTGTCCTATAAGATTCAATGCTTCGAGTGCCCCTATTTTTCTCTGTCTGTCACCAAAAAGCGTAGCATTTGATATAGCAGCACTGGAAAAATTTGCAAAAAGTGAAATAATCTTTTTTTCTGCTTGCGTAAAACTATGTTGTTTTCTGAAATATATATTAATGGTTCCCGAATTCTTCCTATGTGATAATATGGGTAAAGAAATTACAGAAATGAGCCCTTCTTTTTTTGTCCACTTAAGGGAAAATTTATCCTGTTTATCAACGAAGTATTTTCTTGCATCGGGTATATAGAGTGGTTTACCATTCATTACAACTTTACCCGATAATTCACCTCCAACTTCTGCTTTAACAACCTTGACATATTCTGGGCTTAAATTGTGACTCGCCCTGATTCTTAATTCTTTTGTTCCTTCCTCAATTAACATTATAGAAGATGCATCGGCTCCCAGAAACACGGTAGCTTTTTCTACGATGACATTTAATACTCGCTGAAGTTCAACGGACGAAAAGACCGATTTAACGATTTCGGAAAGAAATTCGATATCTTTTAATATCATTTCTGTCATTTAATCTTCTCCATTTTTTTTTTTATAAATTCGATAACCTCGTTACTATTATTGTGAAAACGTATATAAATTCCCCTGAAATTTTCAAGCCTCGATGGTTTCTTAAAAGGACTCAGAAAAACTCCATTTTTATCTATATAAAAACCTCTGTATTCTTCCCATTTTTTTTTCTGTTTAGAAAAAAGGGAATTAATTATTATTTGTTCACCCGTTAGTTTATATTTTGTAGGAGAAAAATAGGGAAGAATGGAGCCACCGATGAGAACAACAGAAAGGATAAACCAACCTGCGCCCCATAAGAAAAAAATAATAATCCAGAATAAGAGAGGAACAGCAATAGCAATGATATTTTTTTTACCTCCTATCTTGACAGGAACCGATGTCCACTCCATCATAATAAAGACTCCAGAGTTTTCTTTAAAAGATTGTAAACCTCATCAAGGGAACAGGATATGATCTTGGTCTCTGCAACTACAGGCATAAAGTTTGTGTCACCGTTCCACCTCGGTACAATATGGATATGAAGATGGTCTTCTATCCCAGCACCGGCTACCTTTCCCAGATTCATTCCAATATTAAACCCATCAGGGTTAAGAGAGATTTTAAGAATCTTTATACCCAGTGTAAGGGTTTCAAAAAGTTCTCTTCCCTCTTCGCTCTCTAAATCCTCAAGCTCTGCAGTATGTTTGAATGGAGCTACCATTAAGTGCCCATTGTTATATGGGAAGATATTCATAATTACAAAACTCTTTTTTCCCCTGTAAAGAATGTGATTCTTCTTATCCTCTTTCTCCTCTAGCCTATTGCATAGTATACATCCCTCTTCGTCTATCTTATTAAAAATATAGTTGCTGCGCCAGGGCGCCCATATTTTATCCATTGCTCACTCCATTCATATTTGCTAAAAATAGAAATAAGACATTAGAATAATTCAAGTTGTTCCTTTAAGTTACTGTTTTCCAGAATACTCACCTTACCGTAGATGCCATCATATCCAGGCTTAACTGTGACTTCACCCTTCCTGACCTTCAATATCCCATCCGCTATATCTCCATCTGCAACCTTCTTTATATCTTCGTACGGAACATCAAGAAGTATATCAAACTCCGTGCCGAGTCGTGAAATAATTTCTTGATATTTTCTCATAACAGTTTTTGTTTCTTTACCGTAACCCAATGTAGTAGCAATGATTTCTCTGAGGGGAACCAGTTTTCTGAACGGAATTTTCCCATCGGGCCTAAAACCAAAATCCCTGTCGGAAAGTTCCATTATCCTATGAAGGACACCGATTGTCAAAGGTCGCCCGCATCGGGGACAGATATTTTTTTTACTTTTTGACTCGGTTGGATGCAAACTTATGTTACAATTCCTGTGACCATCGAAGTGATATTTCCCCTCTTCCGGGAAAAATTCTATAGTGAAAAGAAATTTAGCTAGCTCACCCTTCCTTATCACATCAATGATGGTATCGTAATCCATTTCGCAATCAAAGCAATTCGCCTCCCTTCCTATATTTGCAGGCGAATGTGCATCAGAATTGGAAACGAGGGTAAATCTATCAAGTTTGCTCAGCATCCAGTTCATCTCAGGGTCACTTGATAGGCCTGTCTCCAGTGCCAATATACTATTGCTACATTTTCCGTAACATTCCTCTATAGAATCAAATCCTGATTTGGAGCCAAAAAGCGAGAACCAGGGAGTCCAAATATGAGCTGGGATAAGGTGATTTCTTTCATCTATTTCAACTATTTTCTCGAACATTTCACCCGAATCGAGCGAAAGGATAGGCCTCCCGTCCGATTCAACCTTACCGTATCGAGAGAGATAATCCGTAATTGCCAGAACAGTATCAAGTCCGGGTGAGATAATAATATTATGAACCTTTCTGAGTTTTCCATTTTTTACATAGATATTACTAACTTCACAAGTCAGAATAAAATTCACATTATTGAATTTGAAAAGCCCATTACCAACGGGTTTTAGATTTTCTTTCAATTCGGCAAACCAGACAGGATGTGTAAAATCTCCAGTTCCCATAAGTTTTATTCCTTTCAACCCTGCCATCTCACTTATACTTTTAAGGTCCATATTCTTACTTGTTGCCCTACTGTACTTAGAATGTATATGAAAATCGGCAAAAAATTTCATTTAATCCTTTCTCGCTACTACCATAACCCTACGTGTTCTTGAATTTGGTTTTCTAAAGGTGGGGTGTTCATAGAAACAAATCCCTGTAAATCCACTTCGCATCAGCAGTTTCTTTATGGTAGTAAGGGAATATCCTCTTTCAATATGGGTTTCTTCTACACGTCTGTAATATCCATTTTCAGATACAAAAAGGGTTAGATATAAGGTAGTGATACATTTTGCTCTGTTATAATTACTCTTCCAGATGCTATATGTCCCGTTATTATCTTTCGTAAATGTTGATGAACTGTTCATCTGCGAAAGCCCATAAATTGTATTCATATCAAAAATAAAAAGTCCTTTCCTGACCAAACTATTCTCTACACACTTAAAAGCATTTAAAAGTTCGCTTTCCTGAATAAGGTTATTAAGGCTATCAAAGAGAGAAATAGCAAGGTCTACTTTTTTCCTTATCGCAAAACACTCAAACCGGCCAAGAATTAAAGATGGATTGTAGTGATGGAGTTTCTCCTTTGCAACATTGAGCATTTCTATCGAGCCATCGAGCCCGATTACATCGTATTCCTTCTCTAATAACTGAAGTGCTGTGGTTCCCGTTCCACAGCCAAGGTCAAAGATGGTTTTTGGCTCTAAATGGTTGAGTGCACATATATTTTTTATGTATTCTACCCATGCTTTATAATTAACATCTGCCATTAACCTATCATAGTAAGGGGCAAGAGCTTTATAGATTTTGTTGCTCATCAATTTCTATTTTTCTCCTTCCGAAAGTTTCTCCTTTTCTGCACCGAGTTCTATTTTTCTTTTTTCTACACTCTTGAAATAATTGATAGGATTCACTGGGACATTATTCAATCGCACTTCGTAATGGAGATGAGGTCCTGTGCTGCGACCTGTATTTCCTACCCCTGCAATGTAATCTCCCTTTTTTACCCTGTCGCCGATTGCCACACTGAATGAATTGAGATGTCCATAAATCGTCTTATAATTATTGCCATGGTCGATTTCAATGCATTTACCATATCCTCCTCTTCTACCAACAAATATGACAATGCCATCAGCTGGGGCTTTAATTTTTGTTCCCACCCCTGCTGGTATATCCACACCATGATGCATTACCACCCTTCCTGAAAATGGGTCGACCCTGTATCCAAAACCTGAAAGGATCTTGCCTGGTACAGGTTGGATGTCGGGGGTTCCTTCAATGATTGAACTTTTGTTTTCGAAATATTGCCATAAAGATTTTAGTTTTTGCCTTGATGAAATAAACTTTTTTAAAACCGTCTTCTCTGCATTATCAAATAGAGATAAAATTTCTTCATCACTTACATCCTGGTTCTCGAGAAAATCGTGTTTTTTATCCTCAGGCACGGGTCCTCCCAACCCAGGAGGCTGGGCTTCAGCAGGTTCCAACTTAAAACCAACCATTATCCTTAAATCTTCGGCAAACTTCGTCACACGTTCAGCCTGCATGTTAAGGGATTTTAACTTCTCACGATGAATCGCTCTTTCTGAAAGAATTTCTGTTGTAAGACTGTCTATAATGGTTTTTAGTTGTTTCTTCTCTTCCTTTATCTCTGTATTTTCCTTGCTTAGGGAGGAATTTTTTGTAATGGTGGGGAATAGTGTAATTCTGAGTCTAAGATAATTTCTCGTATGAAGTGTGACGAGTGTGGCAAAAACGGATATTACAATTATAGAAAGAAATGTCAAAAATTTAAGTCTCTTTGCGGTAAAGTAGATATTCCTTAAATGTGTTTTATCGTGAGGAATGATAATCAAATGATACGATTTATACCTTTTCTTTTTCATCTAACCCCCAGATTAATGTTTAATTTCATTCCATAATGCTTTATAATAATACAATTTCCTTTTTATGTCAACCAAAAAGATTTATTTTTTCACCAAATGAAATAGTTTGACACACAATAAAAAATATTGTATAAAGTGAGTAAGTCGTATTGATCTATAAGAGATATAAGAAGGTTTTTGAAATTCAAAAGGAAGAGAGGAAAAGGATGGAAAAAGGAGCACTAAAGAACTGGTTTGAGAAGCAACCCGATTTTCTTTTCAGGGGTGAGAAATTGAGTAAGCCTGTAAAGGAACGATTTACTGAGTTGGGAAGGATTGTCAGAGGTGACATTCTGACAATGACTACCGTTGCAAATTCTGGTCATCCGGGTGGAGCGATGTCTTCAGCTGACATCTTCATAGTTGTAAACAGTCTTGCCAATATTCATCCCTCAAGAATTGTTCTGCCATCGAGGGATAGGATTGTAGTGAGTCATGGGCACACTTCCGCTGGATATTATTCAATCCTTGGAAGACTGGGGTTCTTTGATATAGAAGTAGCCCTGACTAATTTCAGGAGATGTGGTTCAATATTTGAAGGTCATATAGAGAGGCATATCCCTGGTTGTGAATGGTCTACGGGAAATCTGGGGCAGGGACTCTCTGCTGGATGCGGTTTTGCAGTTGCATCGAAGATTCTACATTATGGCTATAACACATTCGTTTTAATGGGTGATGCCGAGCAGGCAAAGGGTCAGGTAGCGGAGGCGAGACGATTTGCCAAAAAATTCAGCCTCAATAACCTTATCGTTCTCATAGATTACAACGAACTGCAAATAAGTGGCTCCGTTCATAAAGTAATGAATGTAAACATAAAAGAGAATTACACTGCAGATGGTTGGAAGGTGCTCGAGATTGATGGACATAACTATGAAGAAATCTATGATGCAATTAGAGCGGGCATCAATGATACAGAAGCCCCGTATGTAATACTATGTCATACAGTAATGGGTAGTTCTGTCTCTTTTATGGAAAAAAAGGCAAAATACCATGGTAAACCACTTACTTTCGATGAATGTAGTAAAGCCCTCGAAGAATTGAGGATTGAGAACAGAATTGATTTCTATAAGAAGAATAGAGAGGCCTCTGAATTAGGAGTGAAGGAAAGTGCTATCCATTATAGCCCTCCATCTATAAAAACAGGGGAGCCTTTTGACTATGGGATAGATGATAAAGTGGGCAACAGGGATGCATTTGGAAAGGCACTTGCAGATATTGCAAAAATAAATAAGGATATGAAGGGTTCGAGCCCTATTGTTGCATTGGATTGTGACCTGAAGACATCGGTAAGGACGCATTTTTTTGAGGAGATTCAACCAGATTGGTTTATAGAGGCTGGGGTGCAGGAGCACAATACAGCAACGATAGCGGGTGTCCTGTCAACGGAGGAGATACTTACTTTCTTTGCAGACTTTGGGGTCTTTGGAATGGATGAGGTCTATAATCAGCAGCGATTAAATGGAATAAACTGCACAAATCTGAAAATGGTTATAACACATTCAGGGATAAATGTTGGAGAGGATGGTAAAACACACCACTGTATAGACTATCTGGGTCTTGCAAGAAATATTCCTGGACTCAAGGTTATTATACCAGCTGACCCAAACCAGACAGACAGGGTTATAAGATATATCTCAAAGGAGGAGGGTAATTTCCTCGTTGTTACAGGAAGAGGGAAAAACCCTGTTATTGTCGATGTGAATGGAAAACCATTCTTTGGTGGAAATTACACCTTTAGTTACGGCAAGGTTGAATGTTTGCGTGAAGGTAGGCAAGGTCTTATTTTAACATTTGGCAATACCGTTGCTGAAGCAGTACGTGTCTGGGAAGTACTAAGGTCAGAAGATATCGATATAGAAATCTGGAATGTTCCCTCACCACTTGCACTAACGGTCGATGATATAAAAAAGGCGATACCTAAAGGACCCATATTTACGATTGAAGACCATCTTCTCTATTCAGGTCTTGGCGCTATTGCGGGGAATCTCATAGCAGAATCGGGGATGGCAACCATCCTAAAAAAGTTAGGTGTTAAGGATTTTGCACCTTCCGGCTCCCAAAAATCACTATACCATATGATGGGAATAGATGAGGATGCACTGCTCAGAGAGGTAAAAGAGACGGTAGGAAAGGAGAGTAGGCAGTAGGGAGATGAGAGATGAGAGTAACGGAGTGTCGGTGTAACGGAGCATAAGGGCAAGTCAAAAATGAAAAATAAACTAAATAAACCAAATAATTAATTACAGAAATGAGACATTTTATAATAGATGGATACAATGCACTATTCAAGATAAAACCCTTAGTAAAAAAACCTTTTCAGACGAGGGAAGGATTTATTCATTACTTAAGGATTAAAAAACCCTTTGGGAGTATGAGAAATAAGGTTACAGTGGTTTTCGATGGTAGTCTGAATGTATCCTTTAAGCAGAAAACCTCCAATGCACCCATCGAGGTTATCTTTACAAGGAATGAAACAGCAGATGATATGATTATCAGAATGGCAAAAAATGCAAAGTATCCCCGGGCAATCATTGTAATTACGGACGACAGGGAAATCAAAGAAAAGGTTAAATTATACGGATGTGCTACACTCTCTGTGCTTGAATTCTTTAAGGACCTAACCAGAGAAAAGAAGCCCAAAGAAAAGGATAAACCAGAACCAGGTAGTAAAGAGGGAAGAGATATAACGGAAGAGTTAAAGAAGATATGGGGGATTACCAGTAGAACCAGCGAAGAAGATAAGCCATAAGGATAATGATAATTATCGTTATAAGATTTACGCTCAAAGTCAATCCAAATGTGAGACCAATTATTGCAAGGTCAAGATGGAATTCGGGAATACCGACGGCAACCGATTTCATAAAAACCTTTTTTACGGCTCCTTCAGGTAGCACCATACCCAGAATCTGACCGAGTGCACTTCCAACTACCGCACCCAGAATAATAATAAATACAAAAATCCAAGGGTTCTTTCTTCTTAATGCCATATTTTTTTATAACAAATATTAAACCATTTGTCAACAAATTTTCTTGACAAGACGGTTTTTCTGTTATAAACAATATATTTATGAAGGTATTACATACCGCCGATATACATTTGAGGGAATACGAAGATGAGAGGTGGAACGCACTCAGCAAGTTAATAAATATAGGGAGAAAAGAAAAGGTAGATGTCTTTACCATTGCAGGAGACCTTTTTGATAAAAGTGTTAATGCAGTAAAACTGCGGGGCAAGATAAGAAGTCTTTTTTCCAATATAGGTTTCAAGGTTTTTATACTCCCAGGAAATCACGATAAGGATGTTTACGAGCCGAATCTCTCTTTTGGAAGTGATGTAGAGATTTTAGGAGATGAACCCTTTGATGTTGAGAATGTAAGAATCTTAGGCATTCCATTTGAGGAAATAGCTGGTGAAGAACTACTTGAAAAACTCTATTCCCTGAAACCGAAACTTAGAAAAGATGGGAGAAATATCCTGCTTTTTCATGGAGAATTACTTGATAGTTTTTATTCCAGTGATGACTTTGGGAAAGAAGGTAGTAAACGATATATGCCTGTTAAACTATCCTATTTTAATGAACTAAATATCAATTATGTGCTTGCAGGACATTTTCACACCAGTTTTGATTGTCAAATAATTAGAAAAGATAGTTATTTTGTCTATCCTGGCTCACCCGTTTCCATAACAAGAAGAGAGATAGGTCAAAGAAAGGTAAACATCTTTGAGTTTGGAAATCCCCCCGGGGAGTATTCCCTCGATACACCATATTTTGAGGATATAGATATTGAACTTAGTCCTTTTACAGATGAGGAGCCACTTGAAAAACTAAGAAAGAAAATAGAGGGACTTCCTGAGAATGCAAAACCATTACTCAGGATTAAAGGATACTTCAATGCAAAAAAACTGAGGACAACTGAATCCGCACTGGTTGAAGATATTAAAGAAATGGTCAAGGAAAGATGTATTGGGAAACCAAAAATAGAAATCACGGATATACAAATCATGCTGGAGGATGACCTCTTCAAAAAATTCCTGTCGAAACTTAGAGAAAAGGATTATGATGAAGACATGAGAAAGGAAATGCGAACTGTAACAATTCAGGCAATGATGGGGATAAAGTCTTGAGGCTTAAAGAATTCTTTATCAGAAAATACGGACCACTTGTAGAGCAAGAAAGATTTCTATTAAGTGATTTTAATCTCTTCTTCGGCAGAAACGAAGAAGGGAAAACCCTTTTGCTCGACAGCATCGTCAAATTCCTTTTCAAAAAAGAGAGAAAGGTCTTTGATAAGATTGATAGGGTAGATGAAGCTCCAGAGGGCTATCTTATTATGGAGAAGGAAACAGGAGAAACGATTAAATTTCCGGAGAAGGGTGAGTTGGATAAAGAAACAGGTTTAAGTCCACGGGAATATAGAAATATTTTCATAATAAGAAGTAGCGACCTTTTCATAGAAAAAGAGGATGCTTTTTATAGAAATATTCAGAATAGATTAACAGGACTCAGGACGGATGAGATTGAAGGTATAAAAAACAATCTTCTTGAGATCGGAAAATTGACCAGCGGAGGTGTTATCAGAAGTATAAAAGGAGAAAAACTTGGAGAGAAACTCGAGAACGCAAAAAAACTCACAAAAAGAATAGATGAGATAAAAAAAAGGATTAAAGAGGAGGGATTTGGGCGTGCAGAGAAGGAACTATTTGAGAGGAGAGAGGGTATTAAGGGAATAGAAAAAAAACTTAATGATTATGAAGATGCACGCAGGAGAGAAACATACGAAAAGAGTCTCTTATCATTGAATGAACTTGACGAAAACAACAAGGAGATAAAACGACTAAACTGTTTTATTGAATCGGACGAGGAATCCTGGAGAGACGCTGAAAGAGACATAGAGAATTATAAAAAGGAAAAGGATACATTAAGCAGGGAACTAAACGAGGGAGAGGCAGAATTCAAAAAGAAAAAGCAAGAGATTGGAAAAAAGGAACGGAATTTTCTCATTTATATAGATAGGAAGAAAAGATTGGATGAGGATATAAACCCTGAGATAAAGAACTATGAAAAACTGAGTAAGAATGTCGCAAAAGGGAAGGGAAATCTTAAGACATTATCCATTATCAATATGCTGTTTGGTCTAATCTGCTCCATTTCAATCATAGGATATATCTTGAGACCATCATTTTTTCTTGGGTTTTCAACATTATTATTTGGTGTCATCACAGTGGCTTTGTTTTTTGTGCTACTGTTCCATTTACGGAAAAGGGCAGAGATATCGGAGGCCTTCGAAAAAATACGATTAATGACTGTAAAACTCGGACTTTCTGGTAAAAATATCAATGATGTGATCTTTCATATAAATGCTTTTACAGAAGAATACAAAAGAATGGAAAAAGAGCTCCAGGATATCGAAGGTGATATCAAATTTTTAGAAAATGAGATAAAGAGGATAAAGGAAGAGATTCCAGAAATCGAGGGTAAGGTCAGAAAAAACGAAAAGAGAATTGAAGAGATAAAAAGAAAGACGGGTGTCGAAACAAGAAAGGAATACAACCAAAATCTTGAAACGAAAGAGCAGAAGGAAAAAGAGAGAGAAAGGGATATGGGTATATTGAAAAGCCTTTTGGGAATAAAAGGGAAAACCGAAAACGAGAAAATAGATTACTGGCGGGAAAAGATTGAGGAATATAATGAATACAAGGATAAAGCAGCAACTCTAAAATACGATGAGAAAGTGGTTTTAGGTTTGAAAAAGAAAAAGGTGTCTCTCATAGAAGAGGAAAAAGGATTGCGAAGGGAAATGAAGACATTTACCGATGAACTGGGGACAATCGAAAGGGGTATCAATCATACGGTTCTTATGACCACAGAAGAGAATTATCTGCATTGCGAAACCTTTATTGACCTAAAAGGTGTAAAAGAAAGACTTAAATCCTTTGTTGATGAAAACGAAAGGAAGAGGGAGACTGTTTTGAATGTTAAGGCTATCTTTGAGGAGATAGAAGAAGAGGAAGAAGAAAAGGTCTCGAGCCTCTTTGGAAAGAATAGTGATGTCTCTGCATACTTTAAAGAAATAACAAAAGGGATGTATGAGAATGTTGAATACGATACAGCAAATGGAAGTATAGAGGTTTTTCTCAAAAATGGACAACCCTTAGGTGCGGACAAACTCTCCAGTGGTGCTTTCGACCAGCTGTATCTTTCCATCCGTCTTGCTCTCGGTGAAAAAATCCTCAAGGGTGAGAAGGGATTTTTTATAATGGATGACCCGTTTGTAAAATCGGATATGGAAAGATTAAAAAGACAGATTGCTATATTAAAGGAACTCTCACATTCAGGATGGCAGATTATCTACTTCAGTGCAAAGGATGAAGTAAAAGAATGTCTTAAGGAAGAGATAAAAAATAGAGCAATCTCATATTTTGAGATATAA
>Ga0209121_10001051_pt1 | contig 28913 bp, 26 predicted proteins | sample Cruoilmetagenom3_FD_187292 | JGI IMG/M metagenome (GOLD analysis project Ga0209121, IMG submission 187292) | Oil polluted marine microbial communities from Coal Oil Point, Santa Barbara, California, USA - Sample 3 (SPAdes) (version 2) | ecosystem: Environmental > Aquatic > Marine > Oil seeps ...
ATTTTGAGATAGGTTTTAACCTATAATTTACGACGAACAGAACCAGTAAATTCTTCTAAATCGTCTTTTACTTTTTTAAGTTCTTCATCTACATCTTTGGTTATACTAGTGTCTATGCCATGATTTTCTGCACTTTTGGTTATTTCATGCTTAATATCATTGGTTGCATCTTTAAGCGTACGCATACCTTTACCTAAACCTCTAGCTATTTCTGGTATTTTGTCTGCACCAAATACCATAACCACCACAAATAGTATCAATACAATTTCTGGGCTACTTATAAATAAAAATGTTGTTTTTAGTATCACACTGCAAATATAGTGAGTTGTTTAATACAAATAAAAAAAGCCGACTATTAAAAGTCGGCTTTTTAAAAAATATTTTATTTAAACTAGTTTCTTACTTCCTTTTTGAAAGAATCAAACTTGCTTTCTTTAACTTCTTTAGGCCAAGCATTATTTGAAGTATCAATATCTGCTGTTTCTAAATTAGGATCTACTTGAATAGATACTATTTCTTTTTCTGAAGCTAAAACTTTGCTAACTTCATTATCATTTAATCTCCAAATTTGCGCTGGATATTTCATAATTTCTGAAGTACCATCTGCATAAGTATATTCTACAATAATTGGCATTACAAGCCCTCCTGGTTTTTCAAAAGTTACATTATAGAAATATTTAGGCTCTTTAATTTGAGCTCTTTCTTCTGGAGTAAAATTATCCATGATATACTCATTTAATGTTGAAGAGTTTTCTAAGGCTGTTTTACCTTTTAAGTCGTTATTAAAATCTTCACTACCTTCTTCTACAAAAAATACTAAAGGAGGTAAATCACTTAATTTCATTCCTCTTTGTTCTGCTATTTTTTTAATTTCAGCATTTGGCTCATTAGAAACGTAATATTTTTTAACGTCTTTAACACCTATATCTACATAATCTGTAGTATAGAACCATCCTCTCCAGAACCAATCTAAATCAAATGCAGAAGCATCTTCCATAGTTCTAAAGAAATCTTCTGGTGTTGGGTGTTTAAACATCCAACGGTTAGCATATTCTTTAAAAGCGTAATCAAATAATTCTGGTCCCATTACTGTTTCTCTTAAAATATTAAGAGCTGTTCCTGGTTTACCATAGGCATTATTACCAAATTGGTATGTATTTAAACCTTTTGTCATGATTGGAGCAATAAAATCTTGATCTCCTCCCATATAATTTACAATTTTAGCTGCAGGACCACGACGTGAAGGGTATGCTGTTTGCCCTTCAGATAATGCATCTGGATACCATTTACCAAAATCTTGTTCTGCTACGTATTGTACAAAGGTGTTTAAACCTTCATCCATCCATGTCCATTGTCTTTCATCACTATTTACAATCATTGGAAAGAAGTTATGTCCTACTTCATGAATAATTACAGACATCATTCCAAATTTCGTTCTATCGCTATAGTTACCTTCTGCATCTGGACGACCATAGTTCCAGCATATCATTGGGTACTCCATACCTTGTTGTTTAGCATGAACAGAAATTGCTTTGTGGTAAGGATAATCAAAAGTCATACGTGAATATGATTTTAATGTACTAGCTACCGCTTTAGTAGACCAATCTTCCCATAGAGGGTTTCCTTCTTTTCCGTACATAGAAACAGCCATCACATCTTTATCTCCAATCTTAACACTCATCATGTCCCAGATATATCTTCTTGAAGTTGCAAAACCAAAATCACGTACATTTTCTGCGTATAGTTTCCATGTTTTTGTTTTGGTAGATTTTGTGTTTAACTTAGCTATTGCTTCATCTTGTGTTACAATTACAACAGGCTCATCATAAGCTTTTTTAGCTTGCTCATAACGTTTCAACATTTCTTTTGAGTAAACCTCTTTTCTGTTTGTTAATTTACCTGTACCATCTAATATATGATCTGCAGGAACTGTAATGTTTACTTCAAAGTTTCCGAAAGGAAGTGCAAATTCATCTCTTCCCCAGAATTGTGAGTTTTGCCATCCTTCTACATCATTATACACAGCCATTCTTGGGTAAAATTGTGCAATTACATACGCTCTATTATCATCTTCTGGAAAATACTCATAACCAGATCTACCTCTTCCGTTTACGTGGTCATTAATATTATACCACCATTTTATAGAAAAAGAGAACTTATCTCCTGTTGCTAATGGTTTTGGTAATTCTACACGCATCATGGTACGATTTATCATATGCTGTAAAGCGCGACCATTAGTATCTTTTACTTCTTGAATATTAAAACCACCATCAAAAGGTTCTGTTAAATAAGTGTTTGCAAAACTACCTGGAGTAGCTGCTGGTTGTGCAGCATCATTTTGTATTAAAGGTGTTTTAGAGTCTTTAGCTCTCATATTTTGATCTAACTGTACCCATAAATATTTTAGTGTATCTGGAGAGTTGTTAGTATAAGTAATGGTTTCAAAACCCGAAAGTTTTGCATTAGTATCATCTAATACAAGATCCATTTTATAATCTGCTTGTTGTTGGTAATATGCAGATCCTGGCGCTCCTGATGCTGTTCTATACATGTTTGGTGTAGAAAACTCATCATAGAGTTGTTTAAATTTATTGTTGTTGGTGTGGCCTTGTTGTTTTTCTGGACTTTCTTGTTTTTGTGCAAAAGCTCCTGCGGAAAGAAAAACAGCCGAAAGGAAAAGATACTTTAATTTAATCATTGGATAAAAATTTGTTAGAAAATGTTGCCTAAATTAGTAAAATTTTAAAGGTATTTAACGTTTTTTAATGAAAGTTTAACAAGCGGCTAATGTTTCCTTCTCTTAAAAGAAAGCTTTTATTTTTACCGTTTATTTTACATTTAATTATATTCTCTTGTTCTGAAAATAAATCCAGTAGTACTTTATTGGTAATTTCAATACTATTAATTGCTTTAACACCTTCTATCTCTAGGTAACAAAACATAATATCATCTTCATATTCTTTTCCTATAAAATTAAGTTTTACAGGTTTTCCATTAATTTCTATTTGTAATTTTTCTTTAAGGTAACGTTCTGTATACATATTTACAGTAGATAATTCATCTTGAATCGCTAAGGTAATTTTATCATCATAACGCTTACGTAGCAAGTTTTCAAAATCATCAATAAAAATTCTAGAAATTATTTGAACAGATTCTTTTTCTTTAACATATTCTACACTGGTAACACTAACATAATATTTGTGTGGTACTGTAAATGCTAACGCTGGTATAACCAAAAGTAAAATGGCTATTTTTAAATTTTTCATTTGTATATAATTGTTTGTAAAAGTAGTTCTTTTATGGTTTTCAAAAAAAATATTGTGAAACTAGATTATTTTTATGGCTTAAAATTATACAAAAAAGGTTTTTAGTTATTTTTTAAAAACAGTTTGCTTTGGGCTAGTAAAAACTCTAATAATTCTACTTCGTTTTCTTTTTTAAGCAAGGCATAATCATAAGATGTAGTTTGTAAAAAAGCATAAAAAGATTCTACTTCTGCTAAAGGAATTTTAAAATTTTCATGAATAAATATTGGAGAATACACCTCTGTAATATCTTTATATGGTGTGACGTCTTTTTCTAAAATTATTTGATTTTTTTTCTTTTTCCTTTTAAAATTTACTCCAAAAAGTTTTAGGATTTCTACAGGATTAAAACAGTTATAAAGTTCTCCTTTTTTAAGAAAAACATTATCGGGTTTATTCATTCTGATATCTTCAAATTCTAAATTATCTATTGTTCCAAAATCTATAGGTATTGGTGTAAAATAATCTGCATTTTCAACATCTACCACCAATTCTCCAGTTAAATTATGGGTAAGTACAACCACTTCATCTAGCGTATTAACCGTTTCATTTACTAAAACAGTAAGAGCTTTACTTTTAAGTATTTCTTTACTAATAACAAGGGTTACTTCTTTAAAGAAAAGTGCAGAAATTTTTATAACATCTTGTAACTTGGCCTGAATAACAAATTCGCCGTTTACGTTTGTGATGGTTCCTTTTTTAGAAGTAGCATTATAGATATTAATATTTTCTAAATCTGAAGCATCGGAAACTATTTTACCTTGAATCTCTACGGTTTGTGCCATAGCGGTTTGTAAACCAATAAATAGAAAAAAAAGAAGCTTAATTTTTGTTTTTTTCTTCATTTAAAAACAATTCACTTTGGTTTACTAAATATTCTATTAATTCTATATCTTTTCCAGTATCTAAAAGACTTGCATCTGTATTATTGTTTTCGGCAAAAACAATAAACGCTTCTACTTTTTCTTTTGGTATTTCAAAATTAGCACTTATAAAATCTTGTGTATAGCCAGTTATTAAATCATTAAAATTTGAAAACTTTTGCTCGTTTTCTTCGTCTTTATTTTTAGATTTAAGTCTTGGTTTTATTAACCAATTGGTAATTTTCACAAAATCTACACCATTATAAAATCGATCTTTTTTAAGTATCATATTTTCAACTGCAGCGTATTGTGGTTCTGTATATTGAAACGCTTCTATATTTTCAACATCAGAATAAATAGCATCTATATCTAAGTTAAAGGTTTTAAGCTTATTTAAATCTGTAGCCAAGTTACCTGAAAGTCCGAAAGGTAAAATTACCACCTCATCTAAATTATTTATACGTTCTACCAAAAAGGCTGTAAGTTGTTTAGAAGAAATAATATCTGGAGTAATAGTTACCATAAAGGTTTTAAATTGTAAAGCCGATATTTCTATTGCATCATTTACAGCTACTTCTATTGTAAATGCACCACTGCTATCTGTTAAAGTTCGCTTGTTTGATGTTTTATTGTAAACCACCAGACCTTCTACCTCATTAATTTCAACAATAACTTTTCCGTTTATTTCAACTCTATCTTGGGTTTGACCAAAAGTTGTAAAAGAAATAGAAAATAAAAAAGTAAATATTAGTAATATATGCTTCATAGTGTATGGTTTTATTCAGTTTAAAGAAAAGAATTCAAATCTTAAAGAAAATACAAGAGCCAATTAATCTTTTGTTAAAACTCATTATTACTTAAATTTACAACAAATTAATTGAATTAAAAAGATTTCTAGACCTAGAAAAACAACCATGAAAAACATTATTATAGCAAGCACTTCTACCATACACGGAAGCGAATATTTAGAATATCTTTTAGAAGAACTAGACGTTTTTTTTAAACAAGCATCTACTATATTATTTATTCCTTATGCAAGGCCAAGTGGAATAACGCATGACGAATACACCTTAAAAGCAAGTGAAGCTTTTAATAAAATAGACAAGAAAGTTATAGGAATTCACACCTTTAAAAACCCTTTAGAAGCTATTGAAAAAGCAGAAGCTATTTTTGTTGGAGGTGGTAATACCTTTGTTTTGGTTAATCAGCTTTATAAAAACAAGTTGTTTACAGCAATAAAAGGGGTAGTAGAAAATGGTACACCATATTTAGGTACAAGTGCTGGAAGCAATATTTGTGGTTTAACAATGAATACTACTAATGATATGCCTATAGTACAACCACCAAGTTTTAAAACTATTGGCTTAGTACCTTTTAATATCAATCCGCATTACCTAGATCCTGACCCAAACTCTACACATAAAGGAGAGACTAGAGAAACTAGAATTAAAGAATTTCATGCATATAACTCACAACCTGTTGTTGGTTTACGCGAAGGTAGCTGGTTAGCAGTAAAAGGAAACACTATAATATTAAAAGGAGAACATACTGCAAGAATTTTTAAACACAATCAAGAACCTTTTGAGGTTAAACCAGAAACATCACTTAGCGATTTAAAATAAAACATTACAGAAGTACCAAAAAAACAAAAGTCTTATCGTTTAAGATAAGGCTTTTGCTTTATAGATTAAGTTTAATTCGTCTACTTTTACATAAACTCCTCACCTTAAATCTTCAATATCACGTAATTATATATAACAAAAAAGCCTCATCGATTAAGATAAGGCTTTTGAGCGAGAGACCGGGTTCGAACCGGCGACATTCAGCTTGGAAGGCTGACGCTCTACCAACTGAGCTACTCTCGCATTCGGATGGCAAATATATAAAATACTTTAATTTAAAAAAGAAAAAATTAAAACTTTTTTAAAAAATGATAGCCTAAAATTTTAAACCCTTCGTTAAAATAAAATTTATGCGAAGAAAAATTCTGAACATAGGTATTTAACTCCATGGTTTCCACATTTTTAGACAAAGCATAGTTTTTAATCCAAGACATAAACTTTTTTCCTAAACCTTGATTTCTATAAGCATCATCTATGTAAACATGGTCTAATTCCATACTTTTTCCCGAATAATGCCTAGTAAAAAACCACATTCCAGCAACACCAACAAGTAAATTGTCATCATAAATTCCTGCGCATTGGTAATTTTGCTCCTGCATTTCTTCAAAACGCTGCATTAAAATGGTTTTAGAAATTTTTTCTTCGTTCAGTTTATAGACTAAAGGAATTACTTCGTGCAAATTCTCTTTTGCAACGATTGTAAACGATAAAGACATAACAATAATTTTATTGTAAATTTAGTTAATTTTGATGCACAAATCGTACTTATAAAATTATATTGAAAAGAAGACAATTTATAAAAGCAACAGCGTTATCTACATTAACACTTGCAACTTTACCTAATTTTGCTTTTGTTAAAAACACAATCTCTGTACAAGAACTTATTGGTAAAGGAAAACCAAAACTTTATGGTAATGGTTATGCATTAAGAGAAGCAGCTCATCTTGCCTTTTTAAAAATGAAAACCGAAGCTCTAAAAGAAGGTATTCATATACAACCCGTTTCTAGTTACCGAAGTTTTAACCATCAAAAAAGTATTTGGCAACGCAAATACAAACGTTATAAAAACCAAGGTTTTACAGAAACGCAAAGCATTCAAAAAATAATTAATTATTCAACCATACCAGGAACCTCTAGACACCATTGGGCAACAGATATTGATATTATTGATGCCAATGTACCAGCACCTAAAAATGTGCTTCGCGAAGAAAATTTTCACAATAATGGCGCTTATGTAGCCTTAAAAAAATGGATGGATACACATGCCAATGCTTTTGGTTTCTATCTAGTATATACTAATAATGCAGATAGAAAAGGATTTAAATATGAACCTTGGCATTATAGTTACAAGCCGCTTTCGCAAAACTTTTTAAAAGCTTACAAAAAGATAAACATAAAAGAAATATTAAAAAAAGAACAACTGCTAGGAAACGAATATCTTACACAAGCATTTTTAGAAACCTACCTAAAAGAAAATATTTTAGATATTAATCCGCAACTTTTATAAACCTATAAATTCTATAAAAAAGTATACATATATAATACAATAGTATAAAAAAACGGAATCTATACCTAAGTTACTGACGCGACGGAATTCTTTTTTTTATATTTGGTTCACAAAATTACATCACATGCACAAGAAAGTTATATTAATGATTTTAGATGGTTGGGGAAAATCTCCAGACCCAAAAGTTTCTGCAATAGATAATGCAGACACCCATTTTATAGATTCCCTATATACCAAATACCCAAATGCTTCTTTACGCACAGACGGTTTACATGTTGGTTTACCAGAAGGACAAATGGGAAACTCTGAAGTTGGCCACATGAATCTTGGTGCAGGACGCATAGTATATCAAGATTTAGTAAAAATAAATTTAGCAGTTAAAAACAAAACATTAGAGCAAGAAAAAGTACTTGTTGATGCTTTTAACTATGCTAAAGAAAACAATAAAGCTGTACATTTTCTAGGTTTAGTAAGTGATGGTGGTGTACACTCTCACATTAAACACCTACTAGGTTTAGTAGATGCTGTTGAAGCCTATGACATTAAAAAATCTTATATCCATGCCTTTACAGATGGTCGTGATGTAGACCCTAAATCTGGTTATGGTTTTATTACAGAACTAGAAGAATATCTTGAAAATAAAAACACCAAAATAGCCTCTGTAACTGGTAGATACTATGCTATGGATAGAGATAAACGTTGGGAACGTGTTAAACTAGCTTATGATGCTATGGTTAATGGTAAAGGCAACCTTTCTAGCAATGTATTAAAATCTATTCGTGAAAATTATGATGAAGATATTACCGATGAATTTATAAAACCTATAATTGCTGTAGATGCCAACAACCAACCTGTTGCCAAAATTGAAGAAGATGATGTTGTTGTGTTTTTTAATTTTAGAACAGATCGAGGCAGACAATTAACCGAAGCTTTATCACAAAAAGATTTTCATGAACAAAACATGCATAAATTAAACTTGCATTATGTAACCATGACTAATTATGATGATTCTTTTACAGGAATGCACGTAATATACGATAAAGACAATCTAACAGAAACACTGGGTGAAGTACTAGAAAAACACAATAAAAAACAAATACGTATTGCAGAAACAGAGAAATATCCGCATGTTACTTTTTTCTTTTCTGGTGGTAGAGAAGAACCTTTTAAAGGAGAAACTAGAATATTAAAAAACTCTCCAAAAGTTGCTACTTACGATTTAAAACCTGAAATGAGTGCTTTTGAACTTACCGATGCTTTGGTACCTGAACTAGAAAAAGGTGAAGTAGACTTTGTATGTTTAAACTTTGCTAATGGAGATATGGTTGGTCACACAGGAGTAATGGAAGCTGCAATAAAAGCCTGCGAAGCCGTAGATACTTGTGTTGAAAAAGTAGTAACTACTGCTTTACAAAACGATTACACAACTATACTAATTGCAGATCATGGTAATTGTGAAACCATGATAAATCCTGACGGAACACCAAATACTGCACATACCACTAACCCTGTTCCTATTATTTTAATAGACAAAGATATTAAGCACATTCATGATGGAATTTTAGGAGACATTGCTCCTACTGTTTTAAAACTAATTGGTGTAGAGCAACCAGAAGCTATGACACAAAAATCTTTAGTTTAAAAAATAAAAACACCTCTTCTATGTTTATGTATAGAGAGGTGTTTTTTTTATGAAAAACAAAGAAAACTATAACGTGAATACAAATCTAAAGTTTGTATTTTTACAAACTATTTAATAAAACAATGAATTTTAACGACAAACTTATTCTTGCCATTGATTTTGATGGAACTATTGTAGATGATGCCTATCCTAAAATTGGGAAACCAAAATTATTTGCCATAGATACTCTTAAACAGTTACAAGCAGATGGCCATCGTTTAATTTTATGGACTTACAGAAGTGAACAACAACTTGATGAAGCTGTTGCTTTTTGCAAAAGCAAAGGCATAGAGTTCTATGCTGTAAATAAAAGTTTTCCTGAAGAAGTCTTTGATGCATCTAAAAGTAGAAAAATTCATGCCGATTTATTTATTGACGATAGAAATATTGGAGGTTTTTTAGGCTGGGGAGAAGTTTACCAACATCTTTCTAACCCCAAAAAAAACCAAAAACCACCTAAAAAAAAGAAAGGCTTCTTTTCTTTTTTAAAAAAAGATAGCTAAGCTTAATTTCTTTTTCTACACCACAACAACTCTTAAAATAAGGCTATTACAAATACTATCTAATAGCATACTGTTTTAAGCATTTCACTTATATAAATATTTCTATTTATTCTTATATAAAAGGGGCTTTAAAAAAAGTATAAAACTGCAAAATATCTGCTTTCAATAAAAAAGTCTGCCTTGTTATTTTTAGTATCTTTGCACCATATTTTTTATGCCTTATGATTATAGTAAAAACAAGAGAAGAAATAGAATTAATGCGTGAAGCAGCATTGGTAGTATCTAAAACTTTAGGAGAAATTGCTAAAGCAGTAAAACCTGGAGTAACTACTTTAGAATTAGATAAGCTTGCAGAAACTTGTATTAGAGATCAAGGAGCAATACCTGGATTTTTAGGTTTGTATGATTTTCCAAACACACTTTGCATGAGTCCTAATGAACAAGTAGTTCATGGTATACCTAACAATACGCCTTTAGTTGAAGGTGATATCATATCTATAGACTGTGGTGCTATTAAAGATGGTTTTTATGGAGATCATGCCTACACATTTGCTGTTGGTGAAATAGCTCCTGAAACCGAAAAATTACTACAAGTAACTAAAGAATCTTTATATGTTGGTATTCGCGAATTTAAAGTGAATAATCGTGTTGGTGATGTTGGTTATGCTATTCAAAAATATTGCGAAGACCATGGTTATGGTGTAGTAAGAGAATTAGTAGGTCATGGTTTAGGAAGAAAAATGCATGAAGATCCAGAAATGCCAAATTATGGTAAACGCGGACGCGGAAAGAAATTTATTGAAGGTATGGTTGTAGCCATTGAACCAATGATTAATCTTGGTACCCAACGTATAAAACAACATAGAGATGGATGGACCATTACTACATTAGATAAAAAACCTTCTGCTCACTTTGAGCATGATGTAGCTATAGTAGATGGTAAGCCAGAACTACTTTCTACCTTTGCATATATTTATGATGCTTTAGGTATTACAAGTGACGAAGAATTAGAGTTTAGACAACAACCTCTTGTACTTTAATAATTTATAATGAACAACATTACATATGTAGAAAAGGAGTTAACTCCTTTAAGAGAAGCGCTTAACAACCATAAATTATATCATGTTTTATATTCGGTAAAAGACATACAATCTTTTATGGAGCAACATGTATTTGCTGTTTGGGATTTTATGTCCTTATTAAAAGCGCTTCAAAACCACTTAACAACAACATCTGTACCTTGGGTTCCTGTTTCTAATCCTGCTACATCTCGTTTTATTAATGAAATTGTTTTAGGAGAAGAAAGTGATGTCAATGAATTAGGAGAACCTAAAAGTCATTACGAAATGTATCTAGATGCCATGCAGCAAGTAGGTGCCAACTCAAATCAAATTGCGCTTTTTATACACTTTTTAAAAGAAGGTTTATCTATTCCTGAAGCTGGAATTAAAGCCGCTTTAAAAACCGAAACATTACAATTTGTACAATTTACTTTTGATGTCATTGCTACCAATGCACCTCATAAAATAGCTTCTGCTTTTACCTTTGGACGCGAAGATGTAATACCAGATATGTTTTTTCAAATTATTGACAAATCTAAAACTAGTGATAATTCGTATAGTAAATTAACTTACTACTTGAATCGTCATATAGAATTAGATGGTGATGAGCATGGACCATTATCTTTAAAAATGATTGAAGAATTATGTGGTGATGATAGTCAAAAATGGAAAGATGTTTTACAAGTTGCTAAAGATGCACTACAACATCGTATTGCACTTTGGGATGGTATTTTTAATTTAATTAGCAATACAGCAGCTGTTGAAGCGTAATACTTTTGAAAAAATTATTTAAACTCATATTAAACATTATACCTAGACCTTTACTTATAAGGTTAAGTTATGTGGCACGACCAATTTTAGCCTTCTTTTTAAAAGGAAACACATTTACAGACCCAATAGATGGTAAAAGTTTTAAAACCTTTTTACCTTATGGTTATGGTAACCAAAGAAACAATGTGCTCTCTCCTTCTACTTTAAGTTTAGAACGCCATAGATTATTATGGTTGTATTTAAAAAAAGAGACTGATTTTTTTACTGCGGAAAAAAGCGTGCTTCATTTTGCGCCAGAACAATGCTTTTTAGATCGATTTAGAAAACTAAAAAATCTAGAGTATACTACTACAGATTTATTGTCTCCTATTGCAGATGTAAAGGCAGATATATGTAATCTTCCGTTTGCAGACAATAGCTATGATATTATTTTATGCAATCATGTTTTAGAGCATATTCCGGATGACACTAAAGCGATGCAAGAATTATTCCGAGTGATGAAACCAGGTGGTTATGGTATCTTTCAAATTCCGCAAGATGTATCAAGAACTACAACTTTTGAAGACAACTCGATTACCGACAAAAAAGAACGTGCTAAAATATTTGGTCAATATGATCACGTTCGCGTCTATGGTTACGATTATTTTAATAAGCTAAGAGAAATAGGTTTTATGGTTAATGAAGAAGATTATACGGCAAGACTTTCTGAAGAAGAAATTGAAAAATACTGCTTAGCCAAGGGAGAAATCATACCTGTAGTTTACAAATAACCATACCTAAACACTAAAAAAACACTAAAGTATATTTTAATGACACAACAAATTATTCTTGCAACTGCTGCTCTTTTTGGTGGATTATCTGTAGTTTTTGGCGCTTTTGGAGCACATGCTTTAAAGAAAATACTATCTACAGACCAATTGCAAAGTTTTGAAGTTGGTGTAAAATACCAAATGTATCACGCTATTGTTTTATTGGTTTTAGGTTTGACTCCTAAATACACAAGCGCTCCAATTTACTGGTGTTTTACTATAGGAATACTATTATTTTCTTTTAGTATTTACGGTTTAGTTTTATCGGATGCCAAAGAAAAAAAGCTTCGTTTTTTAGGTCCAATTACTCCTATTGGTGGTTTGCTTATAGTTAGTGGTTGGTTGTTATTACTAATACATGCTTTTTAAAGGATTCGCATAAAAAACATACCTAGTAGTACATACAGTAACACAAGAAACAATTCTAATTTATTTCGTTTTAAATATTTCATAATTAAAAAAATAAAAAAAAAGCTGAGCTACCTAGATAGCCCAACTTTAAAAACGGATTAATAGCGTCTTTAATTTTTTATAAATCTTTTTGTGTTTCGGTTTCCGGCTATATCTTCCATTTGTAGTAGATACATTCCTGCAGCAAGATTAGAAACTTCTATTCTTTTGTTTGTACTTTCTAGTACTTTTTGCCCTTGTACATTGAATATTTCTGCTTTAAATAATTCTTGAGGCATTTTAATATTTAAGGTATTAGATGTTGGATTTGGGTAGATTATAAAATCCTTTTTAGTTTCAAAATCTTCTATATCTAAAGTAGAACCATATTCATAAGCTCCCATATCTACCGTTGTATTAAAAATACGCTGATTACCTAATAAATCTGTAGTAACTCCAGCTGGGATTTTAGTATTATCTCCAGAGTCTATTGCTGGAGAACTTGAAGTTAAGGTAAAATCATCATTTGCTGTATCCATAAACATTGGATTTGCATTACTTGTATTTGTAAGATAGGTTAGGTTAGAAAAACCATCTTCTCCTATTGAGTTATTTACTCCTGTAAATCCTGGTGCATTAGTATGTACTCTTCCTATTGAAATTGAAACTGCTCCACCAGTAGTAGTATTGCCATAAAATATACAGTTGGAAACATCTGCAGTAAAGGAACCTGTAGCAGATTTTCCCATACCTACAGTAGCGCGTTCTGCAACAGTAGCAGTACCAATATCTATATTTTTAGAGAAAGTACAGTTTGTTATTTTTGCATCTACTATAGAATTTGCACCATTTGCACGTATCCAAAAAGCACTTCCTGCATAACCTGTAGATCCAAAATTTCTACTTCTATTATTTTCAAACAAACTATTTGTTACTTTCACATTTAATGTTTGATTATCTCCTGTTAAAGCATAAAACCCTGATCCATATCTAGAATCATTATCACTAAAAATACAATTCTCGATTGTTAAATCACCACCATTTGAAAAACTTGCATAAAGACCACAAGCTATGGTTCCGTAATTATTTAAAATAGTCGTGTTTTTAAGTGTCATAGTTGTAACTGCATCTGCTTTTTCTATAGCCGAACCTCTTGAGTTTGATCCAGTAGTTTCTGTACTAGCACCATCTCTAATTGTAACACCATCAATAATAATTCCATTTGCTGTAATTTTAGTAACATGAAAACTGTTGTCAAACAGATTAGACCCTGTATTACCATCATTCTCTAAATCACCTGATAAAATAGAAGGATTAGCTGTTATATTGCGTTGTGAAATTGAGGTTTCTGTACCATTAAAACCACCATATATCTTCAAGTTTTCTTTAGAAAAAGTAAAAGAAGAACTTCTGTTTGATGCATGTGGCGTATATCTACCTGCAGCAATCCATATTTCTGTAGTAACAGGTTCTATATTTGCTAATCCGTCTTGAAGCGTTGTATAGGCATCTGTAAAAGAAGTACCATCATTATTTCCGGTAGCATTTACATCTACGAATATTCTTGGTTTTGGAACTTCAACTGGAATGCTGTATTTTTTAACAGATACTTTTGCTCCATCTAAATATAATAAATACATGTTTCCATCTACGACATTCATTTCCATTGAAGCGAAAAAATTTGTTGTAGTTGTACTTATTCCAACAGAAGGTAAATCAAACCATTGGCTTACTGATCTTTTATATTTTTGAAAAACTAAATCATCATTACTATCTGCAAACATTAAATAATAATTTGTATCTGTAGGACTTTTACGAAGTTTTAAGTATCCTATTTTACTACCATTTGTATTTAGAGGTCTTCCTTGACTTGTTGCTCCATTTGAAAACCATATTGCACCAGAATAACCACTTAAATTATTAGCAGCAACTATGTTTTCATCTGAAATTCCAGATATTTCTCTAAAGTTTCTACTACTAAGTCCTTGCGCAAATAAAGTTGATCCACTAACCGTTCTTTTACCAAAATATGATGCTGAATAATTATCGTATTGATAGAAAAATTGCTCATAATTTACAAAATCCACAGTCATTTGCGTAATATTTGATACGCTATGCCCATAATTATTTACTGTCCATGTTCCTGTTGTTTGTGTATAAAAATGTACAGCTTTTAAATTATATTGTCCTGCAATTCTAATATTTCCAGATGCGTTAAATTGCATTTGTAATTTTACATCTAGCAAATCTCCAGCACCTTCTGCAGTAGTAACTGCAATCCAACTTGTGCCATCAAATCTATAAACGTCAAATGTATTATCACTTACACGTCTATAAGCTACAGTAGGCTCATTTGTTACTGGATTTATTTTAATTACAACATTGGCAGAAGCTTCTGTTGAAACTTCAGCTACAGTTAAATCTACCCAATTAGTACCATCAAATTTTTTCACATATATTTTATTACTTGCAGCTGGATTTATATAGGCTAAATAAGGTATTCCAGCAGCATCAAATGAAATGGATGCATCTGTTGCAAAATTAGTAAATTGTGTTGCTCCAACTTGGTTCCAGGTTTGAGCAAAAGAGAAACTACTCACTAAAAGTAGGATTAAAAGTATTCTTGGTTTCATAATATAAATTGATTAATAGTTATGAAACAAAGATGTACTAAAAGTAAACGGTTGAACGTAAGTAATTTCTGAAACGAGGGTTTCAACTTCTAAAGCATTTAGATGCTTTGAACGATAGTTAAAAATTCTTCCTTTTTATCGTTGGATATAGATACAGTCTTGTCATTTTCCATAACAATGTACCCACCATCTTTTTTGATATACTCTTTTATATAGGAAAGATTTATGAGGTGTGAACGATGTGGACGATAGAAGGTATTTATCTTTTGAAGAATCTCTACAAAGAACTTTAAAGGCTTACTTACTAAGATTGTACCATCTTTTATTGTAGAAACATTGGTATACATACCATCTGCTTCTAACATGATAATATCTTGAAAATTAACAAACTTAATACCATCGGCATGTGGCAATCCTATTTTTTTGAAGTTAGAATCTTGCAGACTTGTTTTCAGCTCTGCAAGACGTTGATTGATTTGCGAATTTCCTAAAAAAGCAACTGCTTTATCTACTGCTTCTTTTATTTGACTTGGCCTTACCGGTTTTAGCAAATAATCTATTGCAGACAGTTGAAATGCTTGTATAGCATACTCACTGTAAGCCGTTGTAAAGATTATTTCAAAATTATGGACTTCTTTTTCTATAAAATTTAAAATTTCTAATCCGGAATGTTCTGGCATTTCAATATCTAAAAAGACAATGCTTGGTTGTTCCTTTTTTATTAGTTCTACTCCAGAAAGCAAATCTTCGGCTTCTAAAATGGTTGTGATTTTAGGGCAGTTTTCTTCTACTAAAATATGTAAAACTTGTCTTGCTTTTTTTTCATCGTCTATGATAAGTGCTTTCATATTTACTTTTTTAGTATTGGTATTCTTAAAACCACTTTGGTTCCTTTGGCTTCCCCATTTTCTTTTAAATCGATAATTTCTACACCTATTTTCTTTTCACGACCATAGTTTAATAAATCTAACCGTTCTGTTGTAGCTTTTAATGCAAAGGATTTGTGTTGTGCTGTTCTTTTTTGATTTATTTCTTTAGATTTTTCTCTACCAACACCATTGTCAACTATAATACATTCTACTATTGTATTAGATACTTTAGAGATAGTAACATGTAGTTCTCTATTTTCTTTTTTATGAAGTAAACCGTGTTTAAGTGCATTTTCAACATAAGGCTGAATAAGCATGGTTGGTATATATACAGCATCAGATTGGATAGCTTTATCTATTTGAAAGGTGTATTCCAGTTTTTCTTCAAACCGTAGTTTCTCTAATTCTAAATACAAATTCAAATTATGAACTTCGTCTTGTACAGAAATAAAACCAGTATCACTAAAATGCAAGTAATTACGAATTAAATCTGCAAACTTCCCTAAGTAATCGCTTGCTAAATTTTTCTGATTGAGAACAATATAATCCTGAATAGAATTTAATGCATTAAAAATAAAATGCGGATTCATTTGCGCTTTCAAGGCCTTCAATTCAGAGTCTTTATATTGCTTTTCTATTGCTAAGCGCTTTTGTGTTTCTTTTAATTCTAGGGTAACTAATTCTGCTTTCTTTTTCGCTTTTAACCTACTAAAATAAAATAATGATGCTAATAATAGTAGTGCAACTATAGTTGTAGAACCTAAAAATAAGTTTCTATTTTTTTGACTCTCTAGTTTAGTAAAGGCCACTTCTTGTTCTGCAAGTTCTTTGTCTTTAAATACTTTTTCTGTTTCGTATTTAGTTTGCATTTCTTCGATTATAGAAACTTTTTCTTTAGAAAAAATACTGTCCTTTATTTTATAATGTGCCTCTAGAAACTTGTGAGCATTTAAATAATCGTTGTTTTTTTTATAATAATTACTTTGTTCTACATATGCACGACTTAAATTCTTTAAATTATTTTGTGCTTTATATATACCTATAGCTTCGTTATTAGTTACAATTGCTTGTTTTACATTTCCTGTATGCGCATAAGCTACAGCAAGTTCTAATTTAGTATGTGCTATATTAGCTTCTTGTTTATTTTTGATAAAAAAATCTTCAGATTGGGTTAAATAATGAATGGCAGCAGTATAATTTTTTCGCTTATTTTCTAAAACACCTAAAGACGAATTTGCGATAGCAATTCCTGTTTTAAATTGAACAGACTCTGCAATTGCTTTTGCGGCTAAATAATGTTCTTCAGAATCTGCATAACTTTCGATCTCTTCATATGCTGTTCCTAAATAAAAATGTACTTGAGCTTCTATACTTTTATTCGAATTCTTTTTTAAGAGAGCTAAATTTTCTAACTGAATTTCTATAGCTTTCTCAGGTGCTTCTAAATGATTGTATATTCTTGCTATACTACTATTGGTGTAGATTAGTCCAGATACATCTTTCAAGCTATCTTGACTTTTTTTGGTAATTAAGGCCAACTCTAAAGCTTTATCATAATTTCCAGATTGCACATAAAGAGAAGTTAGGTTGGTGTAAGAATCATTTAACCCTTTGGTGTAATTTAATTCTTTACTAATATGTATAGCCTCTTCTAATATGGCTTTGTTTTTAGAAATATCTCGAGTTGTATAATGTGCAGTTAATTGATTTAAAAGAAATACTCTTGTGGTATCTCTATGGGTATGAATTTTAAGTAGATTTTTAATACTATCGAATTCTTTTTCTTGTGAAAACGTGATTTGTAAAGCGAATACAAATAAAAAAGAAAGAATTTTAAATTTCATAGAATCAGAATGTAGTGCATGGCAAAATTGAATATATTATTAATAAAATATTATACGCAACTTCTAAAAATAGCATTTGAACTTCTAAGATAGAAAATTCCTACTACTTTGGGAATCCATTTATTGTCAATGTCTCTAATTCCATTCTATCATTTTCAAAAACAATAAAAACTTTAAACTCTGGATGGTTTTTTAAGAAAGCTTTTGTTTTTTCCATTCCCATTGCTTGAAAAGCAGTTGCAAAAGCATCAGCTGTCATACAATTTGGTGCAATTACCGAAACACTTAACAGATGTGTTTTGCTTGAATACCCTGTTTTAGCATCTATAATATGCGCATAACGTTTTCCGTTTTCATCTAACTTAAATTTTCTGTAGGTTCCTGAAGTAGCCATAGCAACATCTTGTAACGGAATAGCTTTTAAAACAGATTGCGTGCCTTCAAAATTTGGTTTATCAATACCTACTGTCCATACAGTTTCTTTTTCCACATTAATACCTTTGGTACGTATTTCGCCTCCAATTTCAACTAAATAGTTTTCTACTTTTTTACTCTCTAAAAATTCTGCAACCACATCTACTGCATATCCTTTTGCTATAGCATTAAAGTCTAAAAATGTTTCTGGGTATTTTTTAAATAATAAGTTACCTGCTTGATAGGTTTTGTCTAAACCTACAAACTGCATTAAACTATCTATTTTAAGACTGTCTAACTTCTCTATTTTCTTTTCTGGACCAAAACCTAATGCGTTTACTACTGTACCTATAGTTGGATCAAAAACACTATCTGTTTGTGTGTAAAATTGTCTAGAAGCAGTATAAACTTTTATAAAATGCGCATCTACCTCTTTTGCTTCATTTCTATTAATTTTTGAAATATCTGAGTTCTCCTGGTAGGTAGACAATGATTTATTAATTACATAAAACAAACTATCTATTTGCTTTTGGTAATTACTTTCGGCATCATATAATATGGAATAACTTGTGCCAAAAACAGCATCTGTTAATTTTATATTCTTTTTTTCTTTAGTACAAGAAAATAAACTAGTTAGCAATACTAGTAGAATGATAGATTTTTTCATTTAAAAAAATATTTTGTTTGCAATTTAAGATTTGCAGAAAAGTAACTTACTTAAAAACCGTTTAATTTAGGTTTGTTTCAATAACTTGAATACCATTATACTCTATTAGGTATTCTTTGTTTAAATACACTGGTAAATGTTCTCCATCTGGATTCCCTAAACCTACTCCTGCATATAATACTTTGGCATTTTTATCAGAAGCATGTTTTTTAAAAGATTCCATCCATATTACATCATAGTTATTTGGGTTTTCTGGCAATAATACAGCACGAACAATTACAAAAAAGTACTGACTATTTTTATCAATACATACAAATTGTGGATGCTTTTTTAGTGTACTATTAATAGCTACAAACTCAAAACCACGTTTTTCTAAATCTTTGCCAACATGGTTCATGGCTAAATTATGTAATTCTTGTTTTGAAAGAGGTTTGCTCATGCTACAAAAGTACTACAATTACTTATTATAATAAAAAAACCCAATACTTTCGTATTGGGTTTTTAATAGATTTAAAACAGTTTATTGTTTTACAATCTTTTTAGTGGTTTGTTTAGCTCCACTTTTTACTTTTAATAAATACATACCAGAAGATATAATATCTAAGTTTATTGTTTTAGTAAATATGCTTGCATTATTTTTATAAGTATTAGCAAAAACTTTACGTCCTCTAATATCATATAATACAACACTTACATCTTCATTAGAACTTAATTGAATATACACTTCTCCTGTAGTAGGATTAGGGTATAAACTAAATGTTTCAAAACTAGATTCGTTTACACTTAAACTAGTTGAAGTACCAAAATAATAATCACCTTCTACACCAGTAAACTCTCCTGAAATAGTAACATGATCACCAAAGGCACCAATAGTTACAGGTACAGATTCTACTGCAGAACCAGCAACTTCTCTTATAATGTAAATATCTGCTCTATTATTACCTGTTGTTGTTTCCCATCCTGCTACTTCAGCTTCAGTAAAGTAGAATGTATTTGTAGCATCACCAGAGTTGGTTGTATTTGCTGTAGTTATTCTAAATACTTTATCAGTAACAAAATCTGCAGTTACAGAACCATTATAGGTTTGTGCAGATAAACCAGCTCTAAATACAGATACATTTGTACAACCATAATCAAAACTAGTGTTGTTTTGAAGTTGTGCCATTATAAAACCTGTAGTAGCATCAAATGTAGGAGCAGTACCCATTGCATTTAATAATAAAGTTTCTGCTGTTGCTGTATTTACATCTGTTTGCACGTCTGTACCAGATACTGCATTAACATCAATAGTATCTAACAATAATAACCCATCACCTGTTGCAGAGTTATGGTGTCTAAATACTAAGCTACCTGTCATACCTATATAAGCAGACATGTCATAGTTTCTAACCTCTGTTGTTGATTCCGCTGTATTTGCATGGTTATCTTCTATAACAAACTCTTCTAAATCTGTATCTGAATCGGTTGTAAAATATACCGAATAGTAGTCTTGAGCAGTACTAGATTGACTAAATGCACCAATAATAAAACTAAGAGAAGCTTCATTCATTCCTGCAGGTATAGTAAACTCTGGGCTTATTAAATAATTATCAGGATCATAAGTACTAAATCCACCAATAGCAGCATCATTAGTTGCTGAAAATGCTGCAGCTCCCATAATATCACCAATACCTTCAGCTCCGTTTACAGCTCCCCAGTTTTCTCCATCACCATCTCCGTCAACAATAAGCCATCCTGTTAAATCTTCAAAATCTTCATCGTAAACATCTACAAAGGTTGAACTACTAGGTGCAAAATCATCATCACTAATAGTAATTGTAGTCGTGTTTAAGTTAGGATCTAAAATAGCATCACTACTTCCAGATAAACTCATAGAAACAACGATAGTTTCATCTCCTTCAATAATACCATCATTAAATACACGTAACGTTAAATTTTGTGTATCTGTTGCTCCACTAGCAAAATTAACTGTATTATTAACTAATTGGTAATCTACATTGTTAGTTGCAGAACCAGAATCTACGTTAAAAGTAACTGTTGCATTTCCTGTTGGTGCTAATTGAATCTCAACATCAAAGTTATAATCTGTATATGCACAATCTGTACCTTCTGTTGCACTTCCTGTAGCACTACCAAATTTAATATATGGTGCAGCTGCTTGACATGCATTAGAAGTATTTAATTCCATTCTTCTAGGAGAATTTTGCATTACCGTTACAATTCTTGCTTTTTGGTCTTCAGTAAAAGTATCCATACAATAATCAAAAGAATAATCCATATAATTTTGATACTGATCTGCTGAACCACAACTAGTAACTGCAGCACAATCATAATTTGCAGAATCTGATTCTGGAGTATCATCACAGTAATCATCTACTCCACAACCACCATCACCCCAAATATGGCGTAATCCTAACCAGTGACCAACTTCATGGGTCATAGTTCTTCCTAAATTGTAAGAATTGTTTATAATAAAACTTCCGTCATTTAAATCTTCTGTACCAAAAGAATCATACCCAGCTACAACTCCATCTGTACTAGCAGCTCCTGGAGTGGTTTGTACACCAGCTAAACCAGAATTACTTGGAAATTGCGCATATCCTAATAAACCACTTAAACCTGGATCGGTAGGATGATTTAAACTATTACCACCTGGTTTTATACACCACATATTCATGTATTGTGTAGGATCCCATTGGGTATTTGTTTTTAATTGCTGAACATCTGCATTAGTTTCCCAATCATCTGTAACAAACGTTGTTTGTGTATTAGAATAAGGTGTAATATCATGACGAACAACTCCTGTTGTTGGGTTACCATCTGGATCTGTAACTGCTAAACAAAAGTTTATTTCAACATCTACAGCAGCTCCTGTAGTATTAAGACCTCCATTAGTACCAGAAATTCTTCTATAATCTTCATTTAACACTTGAATTTGCGAAACCGCTTGTGCATAAGATATATTTTCATTGTTAGCTTCACCATTAGTATTTATACTTTTACCATCGTGTACAACATGAACTACAACAGGTATATTGTAAACTACACGTCTACCAGCTGCTAATTGTGCTTTTGTAATCTCTAATTTAGGAGCTAACCAGGCTTCAAATTCTTCTGTAGAAAGACGATTAGGATCTGATGCTTTTAATATTTCTTCATTCTCTACAGTTAAACATCTAACATATCCTGTTTCATTAAGTCCTCTTAAATTTTCTGGAGTTAATTGAAAAGCAGGTTGCTGTTGCAACTGTTTATTAGAAAGGTTTACAGTCTTTGTAGACTTGTTAATGGGTTGTTTGTTGAGTTTTTGTGCTTGGATACCTAAAACACTGAAAAATGCGAATCCAAAACATAAAACATTAAAGTTTTTTTGTTTCATTATTTTAACTATTATTTTATGCCTACAAGATAAATAAAATTTAAAATCAAATAAACTTTAAGGATACATTAAAACTGTTAAAATTTATAGGAAAAGTAATACAGACCACTTGTTTCAAATGGATTAGTAACTAGCTAATTACACTATAAAAAACCTACTACCTTAAAAGACAAAAAGTTAGCTTTTATATTTTTAATTTTGATTAAAGAAACTAGATGGAAATGAAACTAATAAGCATAAAAAAACCAACACGTTTGTGTTGGTTTTTTTATGCTTGATTTCTAGAGTTTTCTAGAAATAACTTGAAAGTTTAATTGATTTTAACCTCCAAAGTCATCAAATCGGATATTTTCATCATCCATACCGAAATCTTCTCCCATTTTTTGAACCGCTTGGTTCATTAATGGAGGACCACAGAAGTATAATTCTAAATCTTCTGGTGCTTCGTGTTTAGATAAATATTGATCTATAACTACTTGGTGAATAAACCCTACAAATCCATCTCCTTCTTCATCATTAATATCCTTTTTAACTTTCCAATTATCTGCTTCAGTTGGATCAGATAAAGCGATAAAGAATTTAAAGTTCGGGAAATCTTTCTCTAATGCTCTAAAGTAATGGATATAGAATAGTTCTGCTTTAGAACGACCTCCATACCAATACGTTACTTTTCTTCCAGTTTTAATAGTTCTGAATAATTGATATAAGTGTGAACGCATTGGAGCCATACCAGCACCTCCACCTACATATAACATTTCTGCATCAGACTCATTAATAAAGAACTCACCATAAGGTCCTGAGATAGTTACTTTATCTCCTACTTTTTGGTTAAAGATATAAGAAGAGGCTACACCAGGATTTACATCCATCCAGCCACCTTTAGCTCTATCAAAAGGAGGAGTTGCAACACGCACATTAAGCATGATTCTTCTTCCTTCTGCAGGATAAGAGGCCATAGAATAAGCTCTTTCTACAAGTTCGTCATTTTTCATGACTAATGGCCAAAGACCAAATTTTTCCCAATCTGCTTTAAATTTATCTGGTTCACCAGGATGATCATCTGGATGTGCAGTAATATCCATATCAGAATATTTTACTTCACAGTTAGGGATTTCAATTTGAATATAACCACCAGCTTTGTAATCCATATCCTCAGGAATTTCAACTACAAACTCTTTAATAAATGTGGCTACATTATAATTAGAAACAACGGTTGCTTCCCATTTTTTAATTCCGAAAACTTCTTCTGGAATGGTAATTTCCATGTCTTGCTTCACTTTTACCTGACAAGATAAACGTGCACCATGTGCTAATTCTTTTCTAGAAAAGTGAGGTGTTTCTGTTGGTAATGCTTCACCACCACCAGAAAGTACGTGACATTCACATTGAATACATGTACCACCACCACCACATGCTGAAGGTAAAAATATTTTTTGTGATCCTAAGGTAGATAATAAACTATCTCCCGAAGCTACTTCTATTTCGCGTTCTCCATTAATCTTGATCTTTACTGGACCAGATGGAGACAATTTTTGTTTTACAAATAATAACAGAGCTACTAATAATAAAGTTACTAGTAAAAAAGCTGCTACAGTTGCTATTATGGTTCCTAATGTACTTGCTGCTAATATCATGTTAGTCATTTGTTATTGTATTGTTAGCTAACTCTTTTGTGCTTTTTTGATCTACAGTTTCAACTTGTGCTGTACCATCTTCTTTAGCTTCTTCGTCTCCACCTGTTAACATTCCACCAAAGCTCATAAAACCAATAGCCATTAAACCTGTAATGATAAAAGTTATACCTAAACCTCTTAATGCTGGTGGTACGTTAGAATATCTAATTTTTTCACGAATGGCTGCAATTGCTAAAATAGCTAAGAACCATCCAATTCCTGAACCAATACCATATACAGTAGCAAGGCTTAATGTTGGTATTTCACGAGATTGCATGAATAAAGAACCACCTAAAATGGCACAGTTTACAGCAATTAATGGTAAAAAGATACCAAGGGAGTTATAAAGAGATGGCGAAAACTTTTCTACTACAATTTCTACTAATTGTACCATGGTTGCAATAGTTGCAATAAACATGATAAAAGAAAGGAAACTTAAGTCGTAGTCTGCATATTCTGCACCTAACCATTTTAATGCTCCTGGTTGTAATACATACTGATCTAGTAACCAGTTTAAAGGTACTGTTATAGCAAGTACAAAGATAACTGCGGCACCTAAACCAACAGCTGTACTTACTTTTTTAGATACTGCAAGGTATGAACACATTCCTAAGAATACGGAAAATACCATGTTATCTATAAATATCGATTTTAAAAATAATTCTAAATGTTCCATTTTTTTATAGTTTGTTAGTAGTTACTAGCTTAATCTTCAATTAAGGCTTTGTTTCTACTACGTTGTACCCAAATAATAATTCCTACAACAATTAATGCCATTGGAGGCATAATCATGAAACCATTATTTTCGTAACCTAATGCGTATAATCCTGTTTTTTCAATAGGATCTCCTAATACAGGAATACCTAATAAAGTACCTGCTCCTAAAAGTTCTCTAAAGAATGCAACAATAATTAAAATAACACCATATCCTAAAGCATTTCCAATTCCGTCAAGGAAAGAACGCCATGGTTTGTTTGCTAAAGCAAAAGCTTCAAAACGTCCCATAATGATACAGTTTGTAATAATTAACCCGACAAATACAGAAAGTGTTTTACTTAATTCATAAGCAAAAGCTTTTAATACTTGATCTACTATAATTACTAATGCAGCAACTACAATTAGTTGTACAATAATTCTAATTTTTGAAGGTATAATATTTCGCATTAAAGAGATAACTACGTTACCAATTGCTAATACAAATAATACAGAAACAGACATTACAATTGCAGCTTCTAGTTCTGCAGTAATTGCTAATGCAGAACATATACCAAGTACTTGAATAGTAATTGGGTTGTTATCTGCTAATGGATCTGTAATTAATGCTGCGTCTTTTTTTGATAAAAGTCCCATAAATTAATTGTTTTTTAAGTTATCAAAATAAGGTACATATTGTTTAAGCTCTGATTTAATCATTGCAGAAACACCATCTCCAGTAATTGTTGCACCAGCTATTGCATCTACCTCATTATCTGTTTTATCTTCGTTTTTAGGATCGTTGTTACTTTTAGAGATATTAATACCTTTAAAGTTTCCGTTAGACTTTAGGTGTTCACCAATAAAGTCATCCATAAAGAAACGTTGTTTAATGTTTGCACCTAAACCAGCTGTTTCTCCTTTATGATCAAAATAAGCACCTTGTACAACCATGTTTTCATCCATTGCTATATATGCCCAGATTGCATCCCAAAGTCCTTTACCTCTAATTGGTGCGATATAGTATGTTTTACCATCTTTTTCACCAATAAACAAAGGAAGTTTTCTAAGGTTACCTGCTTTAGCGCTTGTTTGTTCTTTTTTTACATCGATTAGATATGCTTTATCGTTTTCAGATACTTTGTCTCCTTCAATTACAATTTGTTTTTTAATGTATTGATTAAACAATCCTGGAGCTTTATCTGTAGAAACAAAAACGGCAGAACTACCTTCGTTTTCGTTAATACCCATAGCATACAATATGTTTTGTTGCTTTTCTAATCTTTCGTTATTATCAATTTTAGGTCTTAATGCAGAAGCCGTAAAAGCTAGCAAACCTCCTACTACAATTACCATTGCTATGGCAAAGATTATAGTATATGAATTTTTGTCTGTTCTATTTTCCATCGTTATGCGATTTTTGCTTTTAGACGTTTCATTCTTTTCTTAACATTTGCTTGAACCACATAATGGTCAATAGTTGGAGCAAACACATTCATTAATAAAATGGCTAGCATTACTCCTTCTGGATATGCAGGATTAAATACTCTAATTAATATAGAAATGAATCCTATTAAGAATCCGTAAATCCATTTACCTTTATTAGTTTGTGATGCTGTAACAGGATCTGTTGCCATAAATACAGTACCAAAAGCAAAACCACCAATAAGTAAGTGATGCCAGAATTCTGTACTCATTAATCCGTAAAACTTGCTTGTTTCGGTTATCCAACCAGAACTAACAACACCGTTAAAGATTAAGCCCATTACTAAAGCTCCAACACAAGAAGACAACATGATTCTCCAGCTTCCAATTTTAGAGAAGATTAAGAATAATGCTCCTAATAAAATTAATAGTGTAGATGTTTCACCAACAGAACCAGGAATAAATCCTAAAAACATATCTGCTACAGAGTGTGTAACGTCATGGTTTTGTGCTAGTGTTCCTAAAATGGTTTCTCCAGAAATAGCATCTGGTGTTCCTGCTAATTCTTTAGCACCTTCAACCCAAACTTTATCTCCAGACATCCAAGTAGGATATGCAAAGAATAAGAATGCACGAATGGTTAATGCTGGATTAAGAATATTCATTCCTGTACCACCAAATACTTCTTTACCAATAACAACACCAAAGGCTACTGCTACAGCAAGCATCCATAATGGAATATCAATTGGTACAATAAGAGGAACTAACATTCCTGTTACTAAGTATCCTTCTTCTACTTCGTGCCCTTTAATTACTGCGAATATAAATTCGATAAGTAAACCTACACCATAAGAAACAACCACTAGAGGTAAAACTTTTGCAAGTCCTATTACTAAGTTATCCCAAGCCCAAAAAGAAGTGCTAAAAAATCCGTTAGCTGCTTCAATTGCTCCTGAAGCTAAGTGGTGTTGGTAACCAGCGTTAAACATACCAAATATTAAACATGGTACAAGTGCCATGATTACCGTATTCATGGTACGTTTTAAATCGTCTGCTGCTTTTATATGAGTTCCATTATGTGTGGTCTCATTTGGCAAGTATAAAAAAGTATGAATTGCGTTAAACGCAGGAGCCATTTTGGTTCCTTTATACTTTTCTTTTAAGTTATGTAAACTGCTTTTTAAACCCATTATCCTATCTCTTTTAGCATTAAGTCTAAACCTTTTCTAATAATATCTTGATGTGGTTGTTTAGATACACATACAAACTCTGTTAAAGCAAAGTCTTCAGGAGCAACTTCGTACATTCCTAAAGCTTCCATTTCATCTAAATCTTTATACATACATGCTTTTAAAATTTGCATTGGATATATATCTAGAGGAAAAACTTCTTCATAAGTTCCTGTAGTAACAAAAGCACGATGCTCACCGTTAGTATTGGTAGTTAAATCGTACTCTTTTTTAGGAGTTAACCATGAAAATGTTAATGCTCTTGAAGTAGATACTTTATTAAATACAGGTTTATTCCAACCAAAGAATTCATAATCATCACCTTCTGGTATTACAGTAATAGTATTGCTGTAATAATCTAAAAAGCCATCTGGTTGTACTTGCTTACCGCTTAATACATTACCAGAAATAATTCTAATACTTTCGTTTTTATCTACACCATTATCATAAATCATAGAAGCAACTTCTGCTCCTAATTTAGTGACAAAATATCTTGGCTTTTTAACCGAAGAACCTGCAAGTGCAACAATACGCTCTGCATTAAATTTTCCTGTTAGCAATAATTCACCAATAATAACAAGGTCTTGTGCATTTACTGTCCAAACAACTTCTCCTTTATTAACAGGATCAATTTTGTTTATTTGCGTACCTACATTTCCTGAAGGATGCGGACCTGAAACAGTATGAATAGTAGCTCCAGAAACATTTGCTAATGGTGAGTTACCATTTTTACCAACAGATACATGCACTTGGCCTTCTGTTAATTTGCCTAAAGCTGTAATTGCAGCTTGTAATTCTGCTTCTTTACCTTGAAGGGTAAAATCTAAATCTGCAACCAATGGCGCAGAAGCATAAGCAGAAATAAAAATTGCTTTTGGTGCTTTTTCTGGATTTGCAATCACATCATACGGACGTTGCCTAATAAAAGGCCAACATCCTGAAGCTAACAAGTGCGCTTTAATGTCTTCTGCTTTTGCGGCATCTACATTAATCTTACCATTATCTTGGTAAGATTGCTCTTTGTCTGCTTGAATTTTAACTGCTAAAATTTTACGTTTTGCTCCACGAGGAATGTCTATTATTTCACCAGAAACTGGAGAAACAAATTTCAATGCTTCATTAGCCTTACTGTAAAAGATAGGTTCTCCTGCTTTTACCTTAGTTCCAACTTTGGCAATTAATTTGGGTATAACACTGTGGAAGTCTTCTGGTCTTATAGAAAAGTAATTACTGACAATGGCGTTCTCTTTTGCCTTCTCTGCAGTTCCTTTTAACTTAATATCTAGACCTTTTTTAATCTTAATGTCGTTGGACATATTATTAATCTATTAGTTAATAGTTATAGTGTTTATAATTCTTATAATTACTTAAAAATCGATGCAAATTTACGAATTAATACATAAAAACACGTCTAAAATTCAGCTTCCATACTATTTATACTCAATCTAAATAAATAAATATGCTTAGGCATAAAATTTGCTTATATTTACTGCAAAACATCAAATTTATGCTTGTGAATTTCAAACATTTAATCGTTACTTTTTTATTTTCAGCTTCCCTTTTTGCACAAGTTGC
>Ga0209121_10001052_pt1 | contig 28911 bp, 27 predicted proteins | sample Cruoilmetagenom3_FD_187292 | JGI IMG/M metagenome (GOLD analysis project Ga0209121, IMG submission 187292) | Oil polluted marine microbial communities from Coal Oil Point, Santa Barbara, California, USA - Sample 3 (SPAdes) (version 2) | ecosystem: Environmental > Aquatic > Marine > Oil seeps ...
GATAAGAAACTATGTTCGTTATCAGGAAAAAGAAGACTTAGGACAAGCGAAGCTTGAAATTTAGGAAACCACGGACGTAAGTCCGTGGTAGTTCATTTTCATCTTTCTCTCTTGATTTTGACATCGTATTAAACAAAGCTCTTGAAATTCTTTGTGAGTTGGTGGGCAGTAAAAATGGCTCCCTCTTTTTGCTGAAACGCGATGAACTGATTCCTTGTTGGCAGCAGCTCGAGTGCAATAAATCTAATTGCCCCGCTTATGGTAGTAATAGAAATCTTGATTGTTGGGCAATTCCAGATACTGTATGCACAGGGAAAGCGATGGGTAATTTTGAAGATAAGCTGAGCTTGTGTGCAAAGTGCAAAGTTTTTTCAAATGCTTGTTTTGAATTGAAAGCCACTTTCCCTCAAAAAAAAGGACGTCGTAAAAAAATTAGACTTGAAAAACTTCCGTGCTCAAAAGCAATATTTAGAAGGGAACCGCTGCTGTTAAAGTCGGCGGATTGCACGATGAGTAGTTTGAAAACCCAATGCCTCTCCTTGCCATTGGTAACAGCAAATCGGATTATTGGGCTAGCTTGTCTCGATATTAAGGATACCTCAAGCTTGTTAGATATGAGCCTTTTGCAATCTATGGCACATGAGATAGCGGCGCTGATTGCAAGCGCGAAATTTGACGCTGAGAGGGAAAAAAATGTGAAGAAGGTTGAAGAGCTGGAGGCTTGTGTTGAGGCAAAAGAGAGGTTAAGTGACTTGGGGAATTTATCTCTCATGCTGGCACATGAGCTGAGAAGCCCTTTGGGTGTTGCTAAGATGTGTGTCAGACGGTTGGAGAAAGATTTGAATGAGACACAAAGAAAGGATGTTGCCATGATTACGGAACAAATAAGTCTCTGCAGCAAAAGGATAAAAGAGCTTCTGACCTTAACTCCAACCGATTTGTATCAAGCGGATGTAGAAGAAGCGAGGGTCTTCTTCGAAGATTTTTTGACCGCTTTGCTTGAAAAGGAATTTAAGTTACCTGAGAACATAATTTTGGAGAGGAAATTTGATAAAAATTTGCCTGTTATTAAGGCTAAAGAAGAACAGCTTAGGCACATTTTTGTCAGTTTAATTGAAAATGCGGTTCAAGCTATGCCCAGCGGTGGGAAACTGAACATAAAGGCCACCGACCGTGGAAATGGTTTTGTTGAGGTTAAGATCACCGACAGTGGTATTGGGATGTCCGAGAAAGTTAAGAAATGCATATTTGAGCCCTTTTTTAGCACCAAGGAGGATGGAACGGGGTTGGGTCTGAGCATGGTTTTAAAGAATATCTTGGAGCTGAATGGCATCGTAGATGTTGAGAGTAAGGAAGGGACGGGAACAACCTTTAAGTTAAAGTTTCTTATAAACACCGATAACGAAAAAGAGGTAAAACATGTCAAAGATAAAAGTTCTCTTGGTTGATGACCACCGGCTTTTTAGGGAAATGTTGCGTCAGATGCTCGATGTGTCCGAAGATATCGTCGTGGTTGGCGAGGCAAAAGACGGCTTAGAGGCCATTTACATGTGCCAAAAACTTCTGCCCGATGTGGTCTTGATGGATGTAGTCATGCCAAGCATGGATGGAGTTGAGGCTACCCTCAAAATTAAAAGCACATATCCGAATGTAGCAGTTCTTATGCTCACGATGCACGAAAGCGATGAGCATCTTTTTAAGGCTGTTAGAGCGGGAGCTTCCGGTTATATCTCAAAAGACGAAGAGCCTGATAAGGTGATTGAGGCCGTCAAGTTGGTTTCAAAAGGTGAAGACATCATCGGCTCCGTCATCTATAGAAAAATGTTAAATGAACTTGAGCATATAGACAGAGCAGAAGGGGAAAGAAAATTAATTTTTGATTCTTTAACCCCAAGGGAGATAGATATCCTTGAAGCCCTTGTTGAGGGGAAATCCAACAGGGAAATAGCCGCGAAGTTGTTTATCAGCGAAAAAACCATAAAAAATCAGTTAACCAACATCTTTCGCAAACTCCACGTTAATAGCCGAACGAAAGCTATTCTAAAAGTCATTAAACTTGACTTATTAAATCTCTCTCAAGAATTGGAAACGTAATTAGGAAAAAGATCATAATTTCATCGCGAAGCGGTTGAGGCGTTTTTATTCAGCCAATCCCCATATCCAAAATGTATGCCACATGTTCTACATAGATTCTCTCCACCACTATTCTCAATTTCAGAGCATATACTTCTGCCTATCGGTTGGGCACGGCGCGCGCCTACTCAATTGATTCTCTCATTGCGAAATTGCTATTTGTCCCAAAGGACACGCAATTTGCCGCAGATGTTCGAATCTTCTTCGCTTAACGGCGTGCTCATATGTCGCTGTCTACCCGACCCACGGGGTTTTAAAAACTAAAAACAAAAAAAGTTAGCTATTACAATTAAACTGAAGCTATTTTTTTATGGGTCGAACACGCTCCACACTCGGTTGTTTGTCCAGAGGACAATCCTCCTCTGGAGGAATCCGCGACTGCACTCGCTTCGGGCGGGCCGAGAATAACTCGCTTGCGCTCAGACAGATTCTCGGGCGCTCACTCTGTTTGCCTGCCCGCCTCTGGCGGGCTTTCCAGCCTTCCGCTCGCTTCACCAGGGCGGCCTCAAGTTTCGCTTTGTCCGACTCACCCGGGTTTTTAAAAACCAAAATTAATAAAAGTTTTTTTGTTTTTCCTGGAAACTGGCGTCTGGCAGCTGGAGTCTGTATTTAAATGATATGGCTTATAAGCTCGTCATTGCGAGCACCTCACCCCAGTCTAACTGGGGTGATTTAAGAAAGAAACAAGGTTTTGGCATGGAGAGTGGTGAGCTTGTTACTTAGGAGCAACTGAAAGGAGCGTGGCAATCTATAGAGATACTTCCCTGCCTGACTGTCGGCAGTGACGGGTAAGAATTAATCCTTACCCCTAATTTTTCTTTCCGCTCCGCGCTCTTAGCTCTCTGCTCTAAGTTTTTTCCTTTAAAGACTAAAGCTTTTAAAAAAGATGTCGATTATCTATTAAAGAAGGAAAAAAGTCCTGGACTTAAGACTTTAACCAAGGCTTTTGGTTAGTTAAAAAAAGGGGGGAGATATTGAGGGGCAAGTTATGTAAAATTTTTAGTTTAAAAATTTTGTGCTCACGCTAAATTCTAATTTAGAAAAGGGGGAGAAAGAAATTGAAATTTTTTAGGAATCTTTCAGTAAAAGGTAAGTTAGTAGGTGGTTTTTCTCTTGTAATATTGTTTTTACTCGCCGTTGTCATAGTTTCTTTCACGTCTCTTTCTAATGTTGGCGAAGGCGCCGATGTAATTTTGGAACATGCTCACGAGATGGAGGAAATAGGCGATCTTCAAGTAACGAGTGGGGAGTATTTGATGCCCGCAAATGATGTAATTATCACCAAAGATGTGGGTGAGATTGAAGCATTTAAGGAACTTGATAAGGAGCTTGACGACAGCATTGGGGCCATCGAAAAGCGTTTAAAAGTAGAAGGAGAGGAAACTGCAGAAGAATTGGCTTTAGTTGAGGAAATAAAGAAGAATAAAGCTTCCGTGAAAGAAAAGGCCGAGGGGATATTTGCGGTTTACGAGGATACCAAACTTGCCGGTGAAAAAATGGAGGAGATGGATGCGGAAGGCGGAAAACTTATTGAATCCATTGAAAAACTGCATGAGATAACAAAAGGTCACATGGAGAAGGCAATGGAAATCGTCGATTCGACTGAGGGTACGGCAAAAACTACTGATATTATAATTGGCTTAATAGCGGTAGCGTTTGCTGTCGGCATTGTGTTGGTTCTTGATCGCGGTATCTCCAAACCTTTAAACAAGTTAGCCGGTAATATGAAGTCAATTGCTTCAGAAGGAATCTCCGAGGATAGGATGATGAAAGTTGAAGAACTTGGAAAGAACAGGGTAGATGAAATAGGAAATGTGGTTAATAGTTTTGGCCTGATTACGGGAAATTTAGCAAAACAGGCTGAAAAGATGGGAAAAGAGGCTCAGAGAGCCAAAGCTCGTATCTACGATGCCATCTTCACTCGGGATGCGGAAAGAAACATCACCTACTTCAACGAGGCGGCGGCAAAACTTACCGGTTACTCTGTCGAAGAGGCCATGAAGATGAAGTGCAGGGATGTCTTTAAGGCCGATGCCTGCGGTAATTGTGTTATCGATGAGTGCATGAGAACCAAAGAACCATTTGAAGGCGCGCAGGTTGCTATAAGAAACAAGGATGGAAAAGAAATTCTCGTGTTGTGTCGCGCCGATGCTTTTTTAGACGATAAGGGTGAAGCTATAGGTGGCATGGAGATCATAAGAGATGTCACCCAGGAAAGGAACATGCTGGACAAGGCGGCAGAGGCGTCCAAGAAGATGACCGAATCCGCCCAGGGGCTGTCTGCCTCCTCCGGACAGATGTCTCAAGCGACGGAGCAGGTGGCCTCGGCCATAGGCCAAGTAGCCCAGGGGGCGGGGGAACAATCAAAGAGTGCCTCCGAGGCGGCGGAGGTGGTAAATCAGATTTCCTCAGCTATTGAACAAGTTGCTCAAGGAGCACAAGATCAGGCAAAAACTGTTACCGATACGACAAATAATATAAACGAACTATCTGAAATAATTGGGGAAGTTGCGAAAACAATTCAAGGGACAACCGATCTTGCCCAAAAGGGCAACAAGGCAACAGATGAGACAATTGAGGGAATGGACAGGATAAAGGACGTTGTTTTAGGCACGGCAACCAAGATAGGGGTGCTTGGGAAACAATCTAAACAAATTGGTGAGATAGTAAACGTTATAAACGATATTGCCGAGCAAACCAACCTACTTGCCTTAAACGCGGCAATCGAGGCGGCCCGCGCCGGAGAACACGGAAAGGGTTTTGCGGTTGTGGCCGACGAGGTAAGAAAGCTTGCTGAAAGGAGCGGTTCAGCCACCAAAGAGATAGCCGGTCTCATAAAGGGTATTCAGGTAGGCGTGGAAGAAGCTGTGGAATCGATGGAAAAAGGAACCTCTGAGGTTGAGAAGGGGGTGGGGCTGGCCGGAAATACAGGAAGCGCCATAAAAGAGATGATGAACACAATAGGAGACATAGCATTTTCAACGGAAAAGATGGCCGCTTCAACCGAGCAGGTGGTAAAAGCTGTGGATTCAATAGCCTCAATTACCGAAGAAAACACGGCGGCCACCGAGGAAGTGGCCGCTTCAACCGAGAAGATGGTAAAATCTGTGGATTCAATAGCCTCCGTATCTCAAGAGACGGCAGCCTCGGCCGAAGAGGTATCGGCCTCCTCCGAAGAGCAGTCGGCCTCAGTAAATGAGATAATGGATTCGGCTCAAGAGTTGGCCAAGATTGCTGGGGAGCTCGATGAGATGGTTAAGAAGTTCACTTTGTAGAAAAACAAAGGAGGGAATCATGGCCGAGGAACAAAAAGAGGTTCAAGAGGAGCAACTGGTCGTATTTGAAGTCGCCAACGAAATCTGCGGGGTGGATATATCAACCGTTCAAGAGATAATCAGAATACAACCCATAACGGAGGTTCCCAAGGCCCCTGAGTTTGTGGAGGGAATTATAAACTTAAGGGGAAAGGTAATCCCGGTTATAGATTTGAGGGAAAGATTTGGTTTTGAAAAGACCGAAGAGACCAAATCCACCCGGATTGTGGTGGTTGAGGTGGGAGATGATACTGTAGGGATGATAGTTGATGCTGTAACTGAAGTCTTGCGTCTTCCAACAAGTGCAATAGAGCCGCCATCTCCCGTGGTTGAAAACGTCGATTCCGAATACCTGAGGGGTATAGGAAAAGTCGACGAGAGGCTCATAATCCTTCTCGATTTGGAAAAGATACTTTCTGAGATGGAGAAGGGCCACCTTAAACAAGTAAAAGAAACAACCGAAGTTAAATAACTAAAAATCCAATAAAACATTTATTCTTAAGACAAAGGGTGCAAGGTTAAAAGCTTTGCGCCCTTTTGGTTAGCTGGATTGATGGTTAGCTGGATTACTATATGGATGACTTACTGGTTTTGTCATTGCGGGCTTAATGACCAAAAATGTGGCCTCTTTTATCACCTTGGCCGAAGAAAAAAGTATCAATTAAAGTAATTCTTTCTCTTTTTTTGTGATAGACCACTGTGTTGTCAATAATGTCCTTTCAACCCATTCGTAGTGGTGTCTACCGCTTATATAATGTCCGTTTCTTTTTACTTGATGTCTTCCGCAATACAGGCTCGTTTTTTACCATTTTCTCCGTCCTTACCCTATCGAAAGTTAAAACGTTTTAACTATTACCTCAACAAATCCTGGCTTTAACTGGTAATATGTTATGTTCTTAGGCCACATTCTTGACTATTATGCCCATCGCGAGCGGAGTGAAACGAAGCGCGGCGATCTCAAATCTCCTGAGACTGCCACGTCCCCACCCAGTCGCTATCGTTCCATTGGAAAGTGCAAGTTGCAAAATGCAAAAGTTAAATTTAAAAACACTTTTAAAACTAGGAGATTGCTTCGGCTAAAGCCTCACAATAACGAGCGTGCCCGAGATTGCCACGCTCTCCCCGATCGTTCCCAATGATAAAATTCAACAGCCTCTACTTTATACTTTACATGCTCTCCGCTCCAAACTCCATTAGTCGGTAGTCAAACTTTTTAATTATCGTTTTTATTTCTACACTCTCCATTTTTCATTTCTTCTATACTCTCTGCTCTATTCCATCCCCCATCCGTCATGTTCCATAAGTTCTTTGCTCCAAGCCCAATTGGTTGGTGGATAGCTGAATTTTCTGTTTTAGAAAATTCTTTTTAAGATTTTGCCGAAAAGTTTCTTAAGAAAAAGAAATTTTTTACCGATAATAAGAAGAAAAGCACAACAGAAAACGGGGGGGCATTTTTTATTGTCATTGAGGAGTGATTATGAGCTTAGAATTTGACGCAACTGATGAAGACATAAAGTTATTTCTACAGGAGTCAGATGAATTAATACAAACCTTAGATGAAGATATTGTTCGTCTTGAAAAAGAGGGGTCGGAAAAGGAGCTTCTACAGGAAATCTTTCGGGCGGCTCACACTTTAAAGGGTTCCTCAGGAATGTTGGGACACGTTAGAATGACAAATTTAACTCACGCTATGGAAAGTTTGTTCGATAAACTTCGTAAAAATGAGCTGAAAGTTTCGACGGAACTCATAGACATTCTTTTGGAAGCTCTTGATGCGCTAAAAGTTATAAATAATGAAATAATTACAAAAGAAGAATCCGATGTTGATGTTGATTTTCAAGTCAATAAATTAGAATCTTTTGTAGGAAAGAAAAAGAAAGATGCTTCTGTTCCTCAAAAAACAAGTAATCTTGTTTCAACAGAGGAAGATAAAAACAAGATTGCACAGGCGGAAATCAAAGGATTTCAAGTTTTTGATGTAAAGATTTCTATATCTAAAGAATGCCCTATGCCTGCGGTAAGGTTTTTCCAAATTGTGGAAGAGCTTAAGGAAATAGGAGAAATTATTAAGTCAATCCCTTCTGTCAAGGAGCTCGAAGAAGGGAAGGAAAGCTTTGAATTACAAGGTATGCTGAGTACTCAAGAAGACGAAGGTCGGATAAGAAATATTTTAAAATTTATTTCCGAGATTAAAGATTGCACCATTAAAAAACACTCTTCGGAACAGATAAAAACCGCTGATCAAAGAAAGGCTAATTTGGGGGTTAAGGCTCGTGGTAAGTCGCCTGCGGAACTAAAAAAGATGAGAGCGGCAGTGGCAAAGACCGTTCGAGTTGATATCGAAAGACTTGATAATTTAATGAATTTAGTCGGAGAGCTGGTAATAAATAAAACTCGTCTTATGCGAATCGGCTATGAGCTTCAAAAAAATTATGAACTTGGCGATATAACCGGCGATTTTAATTCAACAACGACGTTAATCGGTCAGATAACCAATGATTTGCAGGGAGAGATAATGAAGGCGCGAATGCTCCCTGTTGAACAGGTATTTAATAAATTTCCAAGAATGGTTAGAGATTTAGCTCGTAAGGCCGGAAAGAAAGTCGATTTTTATATGAGCGGGGAGGAGACCGAGTTGGATCGCTCGGTTATTGAAGAAATCGGAGATCCTCTTATACACATCTTACGCAATGCGGCCGATCATGGAATAGAAAATTTGGGAGAGCGAAAGAAAGCAGGCAAGCCTAAGGAGGGGAAAATAATCCTGAGTGCCCGTCACGAGGAAAGTCATATAGTAATTGAGGTTGAAGATGACGGGAAGGGAATCGACTCGGCAAAATTAAAAGAAAAAGCAATGGAAAGGGGACTTATTGGTGAGGCAGAGTTTGAAAGGATGGACGATAAAGAGTCCTTAAAGCTCATATTTTTATCCGGTTTTAGCACGGCCAAGAAAGTTACCGATGTCTCGGGCAGGGGTGTGGGTATGGACGTGGTTATGAACAATATCAAAAAGATAAATGGTACAGTTGATGTAGAATCGGAGGTAGGGAGGGGCTCCAAATTTACCATAAAGATTCCGTTAACGTTAGCCATTGTTGATGCTCTTCTAATTTCTTTAAAGAAAAGAACTTATGCCGTTCCTTTAAACATGGTTCAAGAAGTATTCCAAATGGCAAAAGATGAGGTTAAGTTCGTTGGGGGAGAAGAAACCACCGTGTTGAGAGGGAAAGTTCTTCCTTTGCTGAGACTAAACAAGTTATTTGGAGATGAGCAGGTTGAAAAGGGAGGAGATAATTTGCAAGTTGTGGTGATAGGCTATGGGGGTTGCGGTGTAGGTTTAATTGTGGATAATCTTGTAAGCAAACAAGAGATTGTTATCAAATCCCTGGGCAATTATTTAGGTGAGATGGAGGGAATTTCCGGTGCGACCATTTTGGGTGACGGGAGAGTCGCGCTAATTGTTGATGCGGTTAGTTTGATAGCTAAAGCTGGTAAGAAAATGCAACGAGAGATCAAAGGACATAAGAAGATTTCCTAATTTCGAAAGGTTGAAAAAAATGATTGTTTTTACCGAGTATCAGAAAAATATTCTGGAATACATTATTAAATTAAGCACGAATGATTCTGCCAGGGCTCTTTCTGAAATGACGGAAGGCAGCGTTTCTCTCGAAACTCCTAAACTTGAGTTAATTTCCATAAATGACATTGCTAATATTGTGGGGGGCTCCGAGGCTCTGGTTACCACCGTTAATCTTCTTTTTGAAGGGGATGTCCCGGGGCTTATTTCGCTTATTTTTTCAGAACAGAGTGCTTTTAATCTCGTAGATATATTGATGGGCAATAAGGCCGGCACGACAACTAAATTAGATGAGATGGGTAAATCCGCTTTGGGAGAAGTAGGGAACATAGTTGTTTCTCATTTTTTAAAAACGCTTGGGACTCATGCCTGGATGAAGCTTCAACCATCCACTCCCATGGTGGTTACCGATATGGCCGGAGCTGTTTTATCGGCCGCAGTGCTTAGTATTGGGGGAGCTCCGGAAGAAATACTTTTTGCCAGGACGGTGTTTTCCGATAAAAAACGCGATATTGAGAGCAATCTTCTCTTGTTTGTAGCCCCCACTGTTCTTAAAAAAATTCTTGAAATAATTGAGGCTCGGCGGTGAGCGAAAAAAGTATCAGTGTTGGGATAGGAGAATTACATGTTAGCAATGAGCCAACTGTAGTTTTTATCGCTCACGGTCTCGGATCTTGCATCGGAGTTTGTATGTGTGATAAAAAAATCAGGATTGGGGGGATGGCCCATATAATGTTGCCGGAGGACAACGGTGCTGAAGCCAGGGTTCCCGCTAAATTTGCTGATACGGGGATTCCAAAGTTATTAGAGACGCTTCTGGAAAAAGGAGCAGAAAAATTTCGGTTGGAAGTTAAATTAGCCGGTGGGGCTAAAATGTTTAGTTTACCCGGGGATAATCATAAGTTTGATATTGGCAGACGCAATTTTGAAGCTGTAAAGATAGCCCTAAAAAGTCTTGGGCTTCATATAACGGCTTCGGAAGTTGGAGGGACTTGTGGTCGAACGGTATTTTTGTATCCACGGACCGGAAAAGTTTTGGTAAAAATCATTGGGCAACAACCCAAGGAGATTTAAAGAAGGGAGGTTGGTTTTTTTATGGGGAACAATATATTGATTGCGGATGATGCAGCTTTTATGCGTATGAAACTCAGTAAATTGTTGTCAGAGAATAATTACAATGTTGTAGCAGAAGCTGAAAACGGTAAGGTGGCTGTTGAGAAGCACAAAGAATTTAAACCTGATTTAACGATAGTAGATATTACAATGCCGGTAATGGATGGAATCCAAGCTATTACGGAGATTAAAAAAGTGGATGCTAACGCTAAAATCATTGTTTGTAGTGCGATGGGCCAGCAGAATATGGTTATTCAAGCTATAAAGGCGGGGGCAAAAGATTATGTTCTTAAGCCCTTTCAACCCGCTCGGGTTTTAGGTGCTGTTAAGAAACAAATTGGGTAGGCAAATTTTATTTGCGGAGGCAAGTTTTGTCAAAAATAAAGGTGTTGATAGTTGATGATTCAATTTTTATGCGAAAAGTTCTTTCAGATATGCTTTGTTCTGATTCTAAAATAATTGTGGTCGGTACCGCTTCCAACGGACTTGAGGCGCTAAAAGAGATAGAGAAATTAAAACCCGATGTGGTAACCATGGATATTGAAATGCCCAAAATGGATGGCTTAACTGCACTCGAACATATTATGCGAGATAATCCTCTTCCTGTAATTATGGTGAGTACTCTTACGCAGGAGGGGTCTGATGCAACAGCTCGCGCGCTTCTCTTGGGGGCAGTTGATGTTGTTCCTAAACCCGTCAATCTTCCCCATATGAATTTACGGAAAATTAAAGATGATCTTATTTCCAAAGTTAAAGCAGTAGCTTGTTCATCTTTGAAAAAAACAAAAAGGATTAAATCTAAAATCAAAACAGGGGTTATTAAGACGAGTGCTCTAAGCAAAAGGAAGGTGGTTTTAATAGGGGCTTCAACGGGAGGTCCAAGCGCTTTATTAGAAGTTTTATCAGGGTTGCCTAAAGATTTCCCTGTGCCTATAGCAATTGTTCAGCATATGCCGGATGGGCCGTTTATAAAATCGCTTGCCGAGAGGCTGGATGGTATGTCACAGATTCGAGTAAAAGAAGCACATGTCAACGATTTGTTGGAATCAGGTTTGGCTCTTCTTGCTCCCGGAGGGTTTCATATGCTGATAGAAAAAAAAGGCGTGGTAAAGTTTAGCCGGGGTCCGTTGATAAACGGTGTTCGTCCCTCTGTTGATGTGATGATGAATTCGGCTGTTTCGGTCTATAAGGAGAACACCATTGGGGTGATTCTTACCGGAATGGGTAAAGATGGAGCAGAAGCTATGGCGCTTATCAAAAAAAAGGGCGGTTGCACAATTGTTGAAGATGAGTCAAGTTGTGTTGTTTATGGTATGCCTAAAGCAGTTGTTGATATGGGCAATGCTGATGTTGTGACATCACTTTCGGATATACCGGGAAAAATGGTTGAAATGCTTGAAAGGTAAAGGGAAATTTAGATGCAGATATTAGATAAAGAAAAAGAATATGAATATTTTAAAAAAAAGGTTTTTGAACTTACTCAAATTGACCTTAATGCTTACAAGACTCACCAAATACAAAGAAGATTGCCGTTTGTTATGAGTAAGGCGAGAGCTAAAAACTATGTTAATTATGCAAATATATTAAGAGAGGATCCCGTTCAACTAAAACAATTTGTTGATTGGTTAACCATAAATGTCTCAGAGTTTTTTAGAGACTTTCAAAAATTTGAGGAGTTAAAGAAAGAGATTTTGCCCAAACTTTTAAAGAAGGTCTCTAAATTGAAGATTTGGAGTGCCGGATGTTCTAATGGAGCTGAGCCATACTCTGTGGCAATGGTTTTAGATGAGCTGACTCCGTACCGAAGGCATGAGATAATTGCAACTGATTTGGACGAAAAGATTTTGAATTCGGCTCGAAAGGGTTGTTATTCCTTGAAAGATGTGCGAAATGTGCCTGCTAAACTGTTGGATAAATGTTTTATTGTTGATGGTGAAGAAGTGGAGTTAAAAGAAGAAATTAAAAAGAGGGTTGTTTTTAAAAAACATAATCTTTTGAAAGGCAAATATGAAACTGATTTTGATTTGATTCTCTGTAGAAACGTGGTGATTTATTTTACGGAGGAGTCAAAAAAAGGAATTTATGGGAAATTTTACAATTCTTTAAAATCAGGGGGTTTTTTGTTTGCAGGAAATGCGGAAAGTATTTTAGGTGCTTCCGCTTTTGGGTTTGAAATGTTTATGCCTTCTTTTTATCTGAAGCCTGAGTAGCGGGGGAGCTTATATGCCGGACAAAAAAAATGTTGAGAGAGTAAAAAAGCTTATAGAAAAAAGAAAGCTTGCGCAAAAGAAAAAAGGTGTCGAGGGGAAAAAAGATTTAATCCAGAAGATTCTTTCTGATATCGATGATATTCCTCCCTTTTCTCAAATTGCAACGAAAGCTTTGAAGCTAATAAATAACCCGAAATCTTCGGCGGTAGATATTGGCAGAGTAATCTCCTATGATCAAGCTCTTACGGCAAAGGTTTTGCGGATGGCAAACTCTGCATATTATGGGTTCCCCAAGGAAGTGACCACGGTTGGAGAAGCAATTGTAATTTTGGGGTACGATACCCTTAAAAGTATCGTGTTAGCGCTCTCAATGCGAAAATTTTATGACCATCCGGTGAAGGGCTATGGATTGCAAAAGGGTGAGCTTTGGAGGCATTCTGTAGCTTGTGCTTTAACGGCTAAATTTATAGGTAACCACGTTAATTACTCTAATCCGGAAGAGCCCTTCGTCGCCGGTCTTCTTCACGATGTAGGTAAGTTGATTTTAAGCGAATATGTTAAGGACGAATATGAGAAAATAATGAACATGGTAACCTTGCGGAATGTCACTTTTCTTGATGCCGAAAAGGCCATTTTAGGTTTTGACCATCAAGAGATGGGAGTAAGGGTATCGGAAAAGTGGAATTTTCCGGATAAAATTATTGAAGCTATAGGATTTCACCATCAGCCAACCGGAGCGGAAATCGATCCCCTTCTTACATCAATCGTTCATATTGCTGATTTTATATGTTTAAGTTTAGGGATAGGGATAGGGGCTGATGGCATGTTGTATGCTTTGGAAGGAAAAGCTCTGGAGATTGCGGGGATTAGCTCAACTGAAATAGATGGATTAATTTCTGAATCTCTGGAAGTGACCATTGAAATTGACTCCATTTTGAGCTGAAATAAAAAAATTTTGAATAATAGAAAGGAGAGATAGAGATATGTTAAAAGTGGATTTTGTTAACCCGTTTATTGACGCTGCCTATGAAATTTTTGAAGTTGAAATGGGCTCTAAGTTGGAAAAAGGGCCATTGTCTGTTCATGCTTCTTCTCAGACATCTCAGGAAATAAACGTTCTCGTTGGAGTAACCGGTAAGGTTAGGGGACAGGTGATTTACGGTATGAGTGAGAAAACAGCTAAAAAAATAGCCTCTAAAATGATGGGACAGCAAGCACCTTTATTTGATGCTTTGGCCCAAAGTGCTATCAGTGAACTTGGCAATATGATAACGGGTACCGCGAGTGCAAAGTTGGAACAAGCGGGTTATCCTTCGGCCCTTACCCCTCCAACTATGATAAGAGGTAAAAGTGTTTTAATATCTACATTGGATACTCAACGACTTTGCTTGGTTATGACTTCAGAATTGGGGGATATGGAAATTAGTGTTGCACTTAGAGAAGGGTAAAGCAAAGCTGAGAGCAGAGAGAATAGAGCATAGAGCTAAGAGCGCGGAGCGGAGAGCTTAGAGAGTAGAGTATGGAAGATGGCTGATAGCAGATGGCAGATAGCAGATGGCTGATAGCAAAAAGCACAGAGCAGAGAGAATAGAGCAGTTCTTTCCCGTCATTGCGAGCACCCCACCCCAGTCTAACTGGAGTGATTTAAGAAAGAAACCAGGTTTTGGTATGGAGAGTGGTGAGCTTGTTACTTAGGAGGAGCCACAGGCGACGCGGCAATCTCATAAGCGGCAGATGGCAAAGAGCAGAGAGCGGAGAGTATGGAGAAAACCAGCCAACAAGCAAACCAACAAACTACCGACTACGAACTACCGACTCCCGACTTACAAAGGAGTGGCCGTGCATCCTGTAGGTGAATTAAGCTTATTGTTTTCTTCGACACAAACAACAAAGGTCGATCTCCACTTGGGCGAGGTTGTTTTGGGGAAAGTGGTTGCTTCTTTTGGAGATAAGGTAATTGTCAGTCTTTGCGGGGGAAACCTTCTGGCAGAAACGAATCTTTCTCTCTTCCCGGGTGATTTCATTAAAGTCCGGGTTGACGGACTAAGAAAAGGTAAGATAATTCTCAAATTTCTTGGTAAGGGGGAGAATGCTCAATCCGCGAAAGAGCCTCTTGAAAGTTCTTCCATGAAACTGGATACGTTATTTTCAATTCCCATCCAATTTAACGACGAGGTAAGACAAGCTCAAATTGGGATATTTAGGCAGAAAGAGGGAGATAAACCTTTATTATTGGACGGTTCGAATTTTAGGTTAGTTTTATTTTTAGATATGCCGAATATCGGACCGATGAAAATACTTTTAGAGGTTTTAAACAAAGACGTGAATTGTCGAATGGAAGTTGAGAATGAAAATATGAAAGGATACCTTCACAATTATTTAAAAGGGTTAGCTCAGGCGCTGGAGAGATTTAACTATAAGATTAACGAAATGGCGGTTTTGGCTTGTGAAAATGAAATCGAACCCCTATTTAACAAAGTATCGGTAAATATACAGGTGTAAAGATGGATGAGCTTAAATCTCACAAAAAGAAGTTAAAATTGGCGGTCGCGCTCAAATATAAGTTTGCTCAAGATAATGCTCCCAGCGTTGTTGCCAAGGGCAAAGGGGAGATAGCTGAGAAAATAATTGAAATTGCCAAAGAACATAACGTAGCTTTATATGAGGACCCTTCACTGGTGGAGGTACTTAGCGGTTTGGATATCAAGGAAGAAATTCCGGTGGAGCTTTATCAGATCATTGCCGAAATTCTTGTATTTGTTTATGAGCTGGATAAAAAATTAGGAAAAAAAACTTAAAATAAAAAGGGATTTCTTTTTTTGCAACGAATATTGAGTATAATGTGGTAAAGACCACAGCAATTTGTGTTGAGAGGAGGTGAAAAAAATGGTACGGGGACTTTATGCTGCTGCAACCGGTATGCTTGCGGAGATGAGCAAGCATGATGTAATTGCTAATAATTTAGCCAATATTAATACGGTTGGTTTCAAAGAGGACACCCTGACCTTTGAATCGTTTCCCCTTGTTCTGGTAAAAGCTATGGAAGGCAACAAAATTAACAATACATCATCCATCGGTTATTTGGGTACGGGGGTGGGAATTTCGGAGACCGTTTTTGATAATTCTCAAGGAGCGTTGAAGGAGACGGGGAACAAACTTGACTTTGCGTTGACGGGAGACGGTTTTTTTGTTCTTAGTACACCGGGTGGAGAAATGTATACCAGAAATGGGAGTTTTACCCTTGATACTCAAGGAAGATTGGTTGATGCCCACGGTTATTTTGTGCTCGGTCAAAACGGAGCAATCCAAGTTGATGGGGACGAGGTTTCGGTGGACAAAAATGGGGACATGGTTGTGGATGGAGAGCAGATGGATTCGCTTAGGATTGTAAAATTTGATCAGCCTGAAGAAACCTTGAGGAAGGTTGGTGAGAATCTGTTTCAAGTTTCGGAAGGTACCGTTGTTGTGCCGCAAGCAGCAGACAATGTTGCGGTCAGCCAGGGTTTTGTTGAGGCCTCTAATGTGAATGTGGCCAAGGAAATGATTGAAATGATGATTAGTTTGCGTGCATATGAAGCTAATCAAAAAGCTATTCATAGCCAGGATGAAATGTTGGGCAAGGCGGTAAATGAAGTGGGTAGATTAAGATAATTGAGACTGGACTGCTATGCAGAGGTCTAAAGTTGTGGATTTAAAGAAGCAACTTAAAATAATCTTCTTCTCGTTTACCCCCATAATATTTATTAAAAAGATGCAAAGAAGGGGGATAAGATGATTCGTTCATTGTGGATATCGGCTTCAGGGTTGCAAACGCAACAAATGAATATTGATACCATAGGAAACAACGTTTCAAATATCAACACCACCGGGTTTAAAAAATCTGATTGTGAGTTTCATGATTTAATTTACGGAGCAACTAATCGAATTGGCGCCTTTCTCCCTGAAGGGCAACAATCTGAAGAGGGAAGGCAAATTGGTTGTGGTGTGGGATTGATGGCGACCAGGCAGGCTTTTAATCAAGGCAACCTCGAAGATACCGGAAATTATCTCGATTTAGGTATCAATGGAAAAGGGTTTTTCAAAGTTTCACTAACTGATGGAAACTATGCTTACACTCGTGACGGTTCTCTTACGATAGATGGGGAGAGCGGAAGGTTAACCACCTCAGCCGGATACTATTTAGAACCTTTTGTAACCATTCCGTCGGGTGCGACTTCCATTTCTGTCTCAGAGGACGGGGTAGTTTCTGCGATTTTAGAAGGGGAAGACGAACCTCAAGAGATTGGCCGCATCGATCTTTTCAAATTTACAAATCCGGATGGGCTTCAAAAAGTTGGAGAAAATTTGTTTGTAGAGACGGCGGCATCTGGTGTAGCTGCTCAGGGGAATCCGGGAGTAGATGGACTTGGAATGATAAAACAAGGTTTTTTAGAGGCGTCTAATGTTGAACTGGCAGATGAAATGACCAATATGATTATGGCGCAAAGGGCTTATCAAATGAATGCCAGGGCAATTAAAAATGCTGATATGATGCTTTCCATTGCAAACCAAATATTACGAGGTTAGTATAGATATGGGGGTTGAAAAAATTGAAACTTTGCAATTGTTCTGAGTGTGGCAAGCTTTTTGGAACTACGGGGAGTGATGTGTGTCCGGATTGTTTGGTAAAAGAGACCGAAGAGCTTGAATTGGTGAAGGATTTTTTGCGCAACAACAAGAATGTCGGAATAGATGAAATTAGCGCGGCGACGGATGTGGATTCGGAGAAGATAATAAAGTTTATCAAAGACGGGAGATTGGTTACCAATGCCCCTGTTCCCGGTGTGGAACTTAAGTGTGAAAGGTGCGACAAGCCCATTTTATCGGGGCGATTTTGTCCAAACTGCGCAAAGGATCTTAGTCGGGAACTTCGAGGGAATATTTCGTCCGGGTCTCGATCCGGTCAAGGAATGTTCAGTAGAGATACAATCAAAAGGCGGGATAAGAAAGAGGATTAAGAGAGTGAAGAAAAACGAGTTTTCTGTCGATAATTTATATAGATTTTAGATTGAGGTGGAAAGATGATAATTTCAAACAATCAAATTGAAAAAGTTCTTCAAGGTTATACTAAGCAGGTAGACAACAGGAAAAATAAAACTGTTGATGCGGCTGGCAAAAAAGCTAATCCGGCAACTGTTGGAAAATCGGATACAGTCTCCATTACTAAAAAAAGCAAAGAATTTCAAAAGGCCATGGAGGTTTATTCCAAGTTGCCCGATGTCCGAGAGGAAAAAGTAGAAGATGCAAAAGAGAGAATCGAAAAAGGGACCTACAAAGTTTCAAGTCATGAAATTGCTGAAAAAATTGTCTACCGCAGCCTTGTTGATAAAGTAGTTTAACTTATACCTTTATTCTATCCTGCGCCGGCGGATATGATGGGCAAGGCAGGGGAACGGGGATTTAGATTGAGGAAAGAAATATCTTCTCTTATAGATATTTTAGTTGATGAAAGAGATCACTATAAAAGCCTCCTTCAAATTGCTCAAGAAGAGCAAGAGATGATAGTTTCAGGTAAATTGGATGATTTAGGAAACACCGTCGCTATCATTGAGAAGTCTCTTACAGTTTGCAGAGGGCTTGAAAAGAAACGATTGGATATTTTTCGTGCTCTTACAAGAAGTATGAAGTTAGAAGGCGTTGAAAATTTATCTGAACTCTATGAGCATTTAGATGATTCTGCATCCAAACAAATAAAGGATATTCAAAAAGAGATGTCGGATGTTCTTAAGAAGTTAAGTGACGTTAGCAAAAACAATGCGGAATTACTAAAGAAAAATTTAAATTATATAGATTTTTTGCTTAAATCGCTTACAGATGAGCAAACTTATCAAGATGACGCAAAAAAGAAAAAGTCCTCTGATGCGAAGTTATTTAATAAAAAAATCTAACAGCCAAAGGCTGATGGGCCCCTGGCCCAAATTAGAGGTGAAACATGAGTTCCACTTTTTTTGGTTTGGAAATAGCGATGCGAAGTTTGCGAGCTCATCAAAGAGCTTTGGACGTTACGGGCCACAACGTTGCAAACGCAAATACTCCCGGATTTACTCGTCAGAGAGCCGTATTGGCAACGACCGAACCTTTTCCGATGCCCGCTTATAATCGTCCCTTAACTACCGGTCAGTTGGGAACGGGTGTAACCGTTGAATCGATTTTAAGGGTTAGAGACGCTTTTCTTGACACTCAAATTCGCAAAGAAAGTCTTTCTCTGGGGGAATGGGAGGCAGTGGAAGGCGCCTTGCAACAGATGGAGGTAATCTTCAATGAGCCTTCAGAAGCTGGTCTCAGCAGTGTTATGGGTGATTTTTGGGATGGGTGGCAAGAGTTCAGCAAGAATCCCGAAAGTCTTGTCACAAGGGCAAGTCTTAGGGAGCAAAGCGTTACTTTGTCCGATGCCATCAAACATATCTATACACAGCTTGATGAATTGAGGAGCAATTTAGATGGAAATGTTGAGATTAAGGTCGATCAAATAAATACAATTGCTCGTCAGATTAGGGATATGAACGAGCAGATAATAAAGATTGAATCGACAGGAGACAACGCAAACGATTTAAGGGATAAAAGAGACCTTTTGCTCGACGAGCTTTCAAAAATTATTAACTTCACGGCCGTTGAATCGGATAAGGGTGGAGTAGTCATTTATATTCACGGGAAACCCTTGGTAAGCGACACCGACATTACGGAGTTAACGACGCAGGCAAATCCCTTGAATAATGGACTTCTCGATGTGGTGTGGTCGGATGACCTCTCTTTGGTCCAAATTGAGAAGGGAAATTTAAAAGGGATACTCAATGCGAGAGATAACTACATACCGCACTACATGAATGAACTCGATTCCCTCACCAGCACGTTAATTACCGAAGTGAACAACTTGCATAATGTGGGTTTTGCTCTCGATGGTGCAACAACGGGTCTTGATTTCTTTACAGGGACGGGTGCCGCCGATATAGCCGTAAATCCCGTTTTTTCCGATTTAACCTTGATTGCCGCTTCGCAGGGTGGCGAGGCCGGAGATGGTTTAAATGCTCTATCAATTGGCCAAATTAAAGATGCTCTGACAATGAGTGGAAACACCGCTACTTTTGGAGATTTTTACAAGTCTGTGATAGCCACGCTGGGTGTAGAATCTCAGGAGGCCACACGTTTGGTAGCCAATGAAAAACTCCTCGTTGAGCAGTTGACCAACCGCCGGGAAGCGGTCTCCGGCGTTTCATTGGACGAAGAGGTTATCAACATGCTCAAATATCAGCGGGGTTATGAAGCCGCTTCTCGAATGGTCACCGTGATGGACGAAATGCTGGATAGGTTGATAAATGGTACCGGCCATGTTGGAAGGTAAGTCTTTCAGTTAAAGGCTGATAGTCCTCTGGACTAAATTATCCTCTGGATAAAGGGAGTGTAGAAGATGAGAGTTACTAACAAGATGATCGAGGGTTCGGTTTTAAGGAATCTTAATAGCAGTATGGAGCGGATGAGCAAGCATCAAAACCAACTGTCTACAGGGAAGCAATTCAGCTTGCCCTCGGACGATCCCATCGGAGTAGCTCAAACACTCTCTCTTAAAGCTGTTTTAAAAGATATGGAGCAATATGATAAAAATATCGGTGATGCTCTCGCTTGGATGAATATAGCCGACTCTTCCCTTGGCAACGTCGGGAGCACGCTGCAGAAAGCCAGAGAAGTTGCCGTTCAAGGAGCTAATGGTAGTTTATCTCAAACCGACAGAGATATTTTGGCGGGAGAGGTTGAGCAACTTCTTGAGGAACTCACCTCCGCTGCTAATTCCTCTTACGGGGGAAGGTACATTTTTGGGGGCTTTCGCACAACAACCGAGCCTTTCACCTCCGTGGGATCTCCCATAACGGCCGTTAATTATAACGGAGATAATGGGGGCATCCTTTACGAGACGGAGAAGGGGATAAACATTGCCATAAATATTCCCGGCTCAGATGTTTTTCAAGGCGCGACCAATGTATTTCAGGCCTTGATTGATTTAAGAGATAATTTGTTGGCCGGTGATACCACCGCGGTATCGAACGATATTGGGGTTATCGATGCCTCCATTGACCAAGTTTTAAATAGCAGGGCGGTAATCGGAGCGAGAATCAATCGGCTAGAGGCAAGCAAGGAACGAATGACGGATCGTTCTCTCAGTTTTTCAAAACTTCTTGCGGAAACCGAGGGGGCGGACATGGCGGAAGTAATAATGAACCTCAAGATGGAGGAAAATGTATATCGGGCAGCCCTTTCCTCAGGCGCGCGGATTATTCAGCCCTCCCTTCTTGATTTTGTAAGATAGATAAAATAAGAACGGTGGCGGAGTGTTTTGATAACATTATCAACTAAGGTTGAAATAGAATTTCCGAGGATTTTTATCGACTCCGGCAGGCCCAGGTCTGAAATTGGTTTTAAATCTTCCGCTGAAGTTCGTGAAGAGGGCAAAGCGGTGGCACGCGAAACAGTGCTTAAAGGGATTATTCGCAGGGTGCGAGAAGGGGACCGAATGAAAAAAATTGAGATGGGCGGGAATCCCATTGTGGAAATAGCGGCAAAAGCTTTTAAGCAAGTGCCGGATTTTAATGTAGATGTGGTACCTAAAAGTAGTCCGGAAATTTCTGCAAAGGAGGGGAAAGTTACTGTAGAGATAGTTGCCTAAATGTGACATTCTCTGCAATTTTATTATGGAACAGGTAAAAGAGGAAACTAAAAACAAAAAAATTAATACGACACGTTTTGGAGAAATTGAAATTAATGAAGATAAAATCATAAAATTTGTTGAGAGCTTACCAGGGTTACCCAAGAGTCAGAATTTTGTGTTGCTCCCACACAAAGAAAAAAGTCCTTTTATGTGGTTTCAGTCCACCGAGTTGCCGGAGTTGGCATTCGTTGTGATGAATCCGTTTGTATGTGTAGAAAGTTTCAATCCACAGATTGCTGTGGATGATCTTTCCATTCTTGGTTTCAAAAAGTATCCTGATTCAGATGCGATGGTTCTCGGGTTGGTTTCCATCCCGGAGGATCCGAAAGAGATGACGATAAATTTGATTGCGCCAATTCTTTTAAATCTCCAAACCAAGGCGGCGAAGCAGATAGTTCTCGAGAATGAAGATTATCCTATAAAGCATAGAATACTAACGGAAGAATAAAAATTAATTATAGATATTGGGTGGAGTAATAGTGCTAATATTATCTCGAAAAAAAGACGAAAGCATAGTTATCGGAAACGATATTGAAGTGATGGTGGTTGGGGTCGAAGGCGATAATGTTAAGCTTGGAATAAAAGCGCCAAAAGATATCTCTATTTATCGAAGGGAAATATACGACCAGATTCAAACCGCCAACATAGAAGCCGCCTCTGCCTCACCCGAGGTTTTGGAGGGTGTGGGTTTGAAAACCAAAAATCAAGTGAAGAAAGAAAATGAGAGATTATAAAACTAAAGGAAAGTTGAAATAACATATGCATATTGGAAGAAATTCGTTTGTTTCGCCGGGGGTCATGATTGAACAACCTGAAAACGTATATATCGGTGATAATGTTAAGATAAAACCGGGTGTTGTTTTGCGCCCTGAAACCGGTTTTATATATATAGGAAACAATGTAGTTATTAACCACTATACAGTTATTCATGCAAAAGGTGGAGTAGAGATTGGTGATTGGTGCGTTATAGCTCCTAACTGTGGTTTATATGCTCAAAACCAATCGTTTGATTCGTTTGACTTGCCCATAACAAAACAATCTAATATTGGGGTTGGAATCACTTTAATGGGAGATAATTGGCTGGGAGCAAGTTCTGTTATTTTAGACGATGTGACGTTGGGCAAAGGGACTGTTGTGGGGGCTGGTTCTGTTGTTACTAAGTCGTTTCCGATGGCAAAAGTAATAACAGGTAATCCTGCTAAAGTTATAAAAGATAGGTTCCCAAAAGAGCAATGGGATTTCAATAAAGCAGAGAGATGTTCGGTTAATTTAACTCCTGAGAAGTTCTGGCCTTATATAAATCAGAGGGCCGAGATTGGTTCAAGGTGTTTAGATTCTGCCGATGTTATACTTGATATTGGTTGTGGGGAAGGATATATAACAAATATTCTTAAAGACAAGTGCAAGAAAATTATTGGTATTGATTATTCTCAAGAGGCAGTTGATATATCAATCAATAAGTTTTCACTAGAGTGTTACCATATGAACTGTACTAGTTTGAAATTTGAATCAGAGGTTTTTGATAAAGTTCTTTGTTTTGAAGTACTCGAGCATCTAACATCTTTACAAGCTCAAAAAACATTGTCTGAAATTCACAGGGTTTTAAAATCAGATGGGTTGGTGATTGGGTCTACACCAATACGAACCACTTCAGTTTCAACACCGTCCACATATTCGCATATATACGAGCATTCAAAGCAGGAGTTGGAAGCGCTTCTTAATAAATTTTTCATTGAAGTAAAGATTTTTGAAACTTACTTTATTGGGAGAAAAGTTTATGGCTGAAAGAGCACACCCCGAAGATCCAGGATTTTCTGATGGAAGCCCTTACAGAAAACACCTTCTTAAGCGTTATGCTTTTGCTAATACATATGTTAAAGGCAAAACTGTTCTTGATGTTCCTTGTGGTGTTGGATGGGGAACTTCTTTGTTAAACGCTAAGTCCCTTATTGGTATAGATATTTCCCAGGAAGCTATAGATTATGGCAAGAAACATTATCCTGGAATAGAATTTTTGACTGGGGACATGGCTAATATCCCTCTCTCAGATAAAAGTATTGATGTGATAGTGTGTTTGGAGGGCTTTGAACACGTCAGGAAGGATGTTGGACTAAAATTTTTAAAAGAAGCTGTAAGAGTTCTTGGAAATGATGGGCTGTTGGTAATGACCTGCCCTGTCATTTTGCCAGAGGGAAAACATTCCGGCAATCCATACCACTTACACGAACCGGCCATACACGATTTTGAAAGAGTATTAAAAAATAAATTTGAGGTATTAAAGCTAGAGATTGTTCGGGCTCCAGATGGACATGTGGCATATTTTGTTGGAAAGAAGAAACAGCCCATGATACGTGTAGAGGGGATAACTGAAACTAAGAAACATGTTTTGCTAACCACCTCTACAGCTCCTTCTCAATCTCCTTTTTCAACAACAGAAAAAAGACCTCCTATTGGTCTTGGTTTTTTAATTTCTGTATTAAGAGATGCGGGCCATGAGGTTTTTTTCATCGACAACTACCTACAGCCAAGTGATTTTCTTGAAACTGACTATCTCCAAAAAAACGCAATAGATTTTGTTGGTATTTATGCAAACACCATTTGCTATCGAGACACCCTGCGCATGTTTTACAGGCTTGAATGGCTCAGGAGAACCAGCAAATGGAAAGGCAAGATCATTGTTGGCGGGCCTCATACCACAGTGTGTTTAGATACTATTCCTGATTTTGTTGATTATGTAGTTCAGGGAGAAGGTGAGCAGGCAATTCTTGACATTGTTGAAGGCAGGGCAACTGAAAGGGTTGTCAAATATCCACGCATCAAAAACTTAGATGAATTACCGATGCCGGCGTGGGATTATTTTGTTAATTTGTCTTACAACTGGGGTGGAGAGTGGTTTCCTGAAGAGCCGGTTTTTACGATGAACACGAGTAGAGGATGTCCCTTTAGGTGTGCATTCTGTTCTGTGGGTTCTATCTGGGGTAAAAAATATACTTATTTTAGCGCGGAAAGAATTATATCTGATATTGAACATCTAATTAAACATTATGGGGCAAAAGGTATCTATTTTAGGGAAGATAACTTCACTCTTAACAAGAAAAGATTAACAAGGTTTTGCAATTTGCTTCTGGAAAAAGGGATAAAAATATCCTGGGCTTGCGAAACAAGAGTTAATACCCTTGATAGAGAAGTTGTAGAACTAATGGCACGTGCTGGAGCATGCGGATTCTATTTCGGTGTGGAAAGTGGTTCCCAAAGGGTTTTAGACTTTTTGAAGAAGGATATTACTATTGAACAGACTCGAAATGCTTTCAAGTTGTGTCATGAATTTGGAATCAAGATGGCAGCGAGTGTGGTGGTGGGTGTTCCTACCGAAACAGAGACAGAGCTTAACCAAACGATTGCATTGTTAAAAGTGATTAGGCCCACAGTCACTTGGTTTAACGTTTTTGTCGGTATCCCAAACAGTGAACTTTATCAGTATGTTATAAACAATAAACTTTATGAGTTTATAGATGATAGGGGGTTGGTTTACTTAAAGGGGCACAATGAGCGCGTAAGAAAGTTTTACGGTGGTGGATGGGATGCTGAGATTCCTGTAAGTTTATGCCAAAATGAGCCTACTAATCCTAAGATAAGTGTTGTTATGTCAGTTCATAATGGTGAAAAATATCTAAAAGAGGCCATTGAAAGCGTATTGCGGCAAACTTATCAAGACTTTGAGTTTATTATAGTGGAAGATGCTTCAAATGATAAAACTGACAAAATACTTAAAAGCTTCGATGATCCTAGAATAAAAATCATTAGGAATCAAGAAAACCTCGGTCTTACAAAATCTCTAAATAAAGGAATTAAAGCTGCAAAAGGGAAATATATTGCACGCATGGATGCTGATGATATTTCAATTCCCCATAGGTTTGAGATGCAAGTTGAATTTCTGGAAAAGAATACCGATTATGCTGTTGTGGGAAGTTCGTATTATCAGGTAAATGAAAACGGGAAAGTAATATCGATAGTTGGAGTTTTAACTACTGATTCTGATATTCGCAATGGCTTAAAAAGGCAGAACTGGTTTGGTCATGGTAGCGTTATGATGCGAAAAGATGCCGTTTTGAAAGTTGAAGGATATGATGAAAGGTTTCGATATGCTCAGGATTATGATTTATGGCTGAGAATCGCTGAGAATTATAAGATGGCTAATTTGGAAGAGCCATTTTATTGCTGGAGGTCAACTCAATCTTCTATTTCTAAGGAGAAAGAGTCAGAACAAAGGCATTATGCCAACCTAGCAATATCAGAAGCAGCAAAAAGGCAAACAGTAAAAACTGTCGAAGAGAAAATGGGTGTTTCACTTACTGATCCCGTTGTTTCTGTCATTGTTCCAACTTACAACCGTCCCGGTATGCTTACTGATGTCCTTAAAAGCATTTTTAACCAGACCTATCAAGACTTTGAAATAATTGTGGTAAATGATGCCGGAGCCGGTGTTGAAAATGTAATTGAATCTTTTAATCAAAATGACAATATAACTTATGTTAAACATAGTAAAAACAGAGGGCTAGCTGCAGCTCGAAATACAGGAATTAAAATTGCGAAAGGTAAATATATTGCTCTTCTCGATGATGACGATATATTTTACCCTAATCATCTTGAAACAGCTATTAAATATCTTAATGATAAAAATCCTGTGATTTATACTGATGCTGTACGTGCTACGTTTGCAAAGTGCGGAGATGCATATAAATTAACAGGCGAAAGCGTTCCTTACTCAATGGACTTTGATAGAAACAAGCTGTTGATAGGTAATATTGCCCCCGTAAATTGTTTTGTATTTGATAGAGATATAGCGATAAAAGCCGGTCTTTTTGATGAGACATTCAGCATTCTGGAGGATTGGGAATTTTGGTTAAGGCTTTCCGCTCTATCTCCACTTAAGCATATTGCCGAGGAAACTGTTCAGGTTAATTGGCGAACAGACGGTACCACCATGACTTCTTCTCGTGGAGCTGAGTTTAAAAAGAACAGAGAACGAATTTATAAAAAATATCAAAATGAAATAAAGAATATTCCAAATACTAATGAGATCTTACAAGAATTTAATGCAATTTGGACAAGTGATGGGAAAGTGCCCATGTCGTTCACCTCCATCATAATCCTCACTCACAACCAACTTGAATATACCAAAAAGTGTATCGATAGCATCTTTAAATACACTAAAGAGCCTTTTGAGCTAATTGTGGTAGATAATGGGTCAACGGATGGAACGGTGGGATATCTAAAAAAAGTGAAAAGTTCAAAGTCTAAGGTTAAAGATTCAGGTTATTGCAAGGATATTGAAATAATAGAAAACAAGGAAAACCGCGGGTTTGCGATGGGGAATAATCAAGGAATGGCTATAGCTAAAGGGGATTACGTTCTCTTGCTAAACAACGATATCGTTGTTACTCAGGGATGGTTAGAAAAAATGCTGGCTAAGTTCAAAGAAGATAAAAAAATTGGAATCGTGGGGCCGCGAACCAATTATGTTGTCGGTCCGCAACTTGTGCCAAAAGTAACTTATTCCGATAATGACATGAAAGAAATGCAAAAATTTGCTGAGAAATGGTCTTGTGAGCATGCTGGAAAAAGTTTTGAGATGAACCGTGTTATCGGTTTTTGTATGTTGATTAGCCGAGGCGTTGTTGAAAAGATAGGTGGATTGGACGCAAGGTTTGGAAGCGGCAATTTTGAGGACGATGATTTTTGTCTACGTGCTCGTATAGCTGGTTACAAAATAGTGGTTGCCGATGATGTTTTTATTCATCATTTTGGAAGCCGCACATTTATTGGAGCCAAGATTGATTATCATTGCTCAATGGAATCAAATTGGGTTAAATTTAAAAATAAATGGGGTATATCTCCGGACAGAGATATTAAAAAGGGTTATGTCTTTCAAGAACTTCTTTCGCAGCCTTTTGATTTCAAAAAACACTATCAACCATTAAAAATGGGTGAGAATTTTAATCCAGACGCTGAACCCGTTTCTATTTCTGATAAACGAGGCTTCAGTTTTTTGGCTATGCTCGACTGGAGCGATAGAGAAGATAAGTGGTCGAAAACTCTACTTGAATATATTGAGGCGTTTAATCCAAAAGATGATGTTTCGCTGATTCTTCGTGTCGATCCTGAACGAGGCGAAACGGCTGAGGTAGCACAGGAGAAGTTGCTTAGTTTGATTCGTTGCGCCGGATATGATTCGGAAAATATTCCCGATATAGTAATTGTTGACCAATTTTTAGCAGACAATGAAAAAGCCGGTCTTTATGCAGCGGCGGATGTTTTTATTCCAGCCGGTGAGTCCAATGAAGTTCAGCATGTATTGGAAGCGAGGGTTTGCGGGTTAGAAATTTTAGAAGACGTTTCCGCCAAAGGAATGCGCTCTGCTTTTAAAGTCAAGATTGCCGGTAAAGCATAAAGGGCATTTTACCCAATCCTCTTTTAGAAAAAATTGTTATTTTTGCTAATGAAAATCGATTTTTCTGCCGATAATAGAAAATACAGGAGCTAAAATGAGCGAGCCGGGGCTCTTGATTTATTATCGCCAGCGGCCGATGGTGAAGTAAATTGGGAGATACGGTTTGCACACGTTAGTTCGACTTTGCGGCAAGGATGCCGCAAAAATAAAAACTTCAAGGAGGAGGAAAAAGCATGGGACTTAGAATTAACCAAAATATTGAAGCAATGAATGCCCACAGGTACTTGTCCGGCACTGCAAACACACTGGCAAAGTCCATGGAGAGGCTATCTTCTGGTCTTCGCATCAACAGGGCGTCCGATGATGCAGCAGGGTTGGCCATCTCAGAAAAATTGAGAAGCCAGATTAGGGGTATTCAGCAGGCATCAAGAAACGCGCAAGACGGAATTTCTCTTATTCAGACGGCTGAGGGAGCTTTGAACGAAACTCACAGCATCCTTCAAAGAATGAGGGAGTTGGCGGTTCAGGCGGCAAACGGCACGTTAACCAGCGGTGACCGTGAAAATCTGCAATCCGAGATTACATCGCTTATTGACGAGGTGGACAGAATTTCAGATGCTACCGAGTTTAACACGTTGAAACTTCTTGATGGTACCAACGCCACCGTTACACTTCAGGTCGGCGCAAATACCGGACAGACCATTGCGGTAAGTTTGTCTGCAGCGGATGCGAGCACTTTGACTATAAGCTCGGTCGATGTCAGCACGGTAGCCAGTGCGCTCACTGCTGTTGATTCTCTTGATACTGCTATAGGAACCATATCGACTACCAGAGCCGGTTTAGGTGCTGCTCAGAATCGTCTTGACCACACGATTGGAAACTTGGGTGTTGCCGCTGAGAACTTGATGGCTTCCGAATCTCGAGTTCGAGATACGGATATGGCTTTAGAAATGGTTCAATTTACAAGAACTCAGATTTTGCAGCAAGCTGGTACGGCGATGTTGGCACAGGCCAATATGTCACCACAAAGCGTGTTGCAGTTGCTCGGGTAAGAATTGAAGAACGATTACAATTAAATATCGAAGAAGTTCTACAAAGTTGCCGCGTTAGCGGCAACTTTGCTTTTCCCACGTCATTGCGAACAAAATGAAGCAATCTCAAGATCATCACGGGCTAAAGCTCTCGTGATGACAAAAGAAAAAAGTTATTGCTGTGCCTGCTGGTAGGTAGGCCGCGCGCCTACTCAATCGGTTCTCTCATTGCAAAGATATACTTCCTTCATTTTCTTACTCGCCTAAGAAAACGAACCAAAAGAAGGGCGGCCGATCATTTTTTTACGGCTCCAAAATGTACGGTTGTTCAGGCGCCTGCAGAAC
>Ga0209121_10001053_pt1 | contig 28900 bp, 29 predicted proteins | sample Cruoilmetagenom3_FD_187292 | JGI IMG/M metagenome (GOLD analysis project Ga0209121, IMG submission 187292) | Oil polluted marine microbial communities from Coal Oil Point, Santa Barbara, California, USA - Sample 3 (SPAdes) (version 2) | ecosystem: Environmental > Aquatic > Marine > Oil seeps ...
AGCAAAGTGACAAAGGCACTTGGCTGTAAGATAGTTGTTGTGTAAAGGGCATTTCAAGCACATAGTTTCAACCGTAAAACGGCTTTCCAAGAAAGCTAAGGTCATAAAGGGTCATAAGGGTCTAAAGGGGTCAAGTCTACGTTTGACCCATGTTGTTGGCATTGATACATAATAATATCAGCAGGTTCGCCCAACCAGTCACTCCACTTCACCTGACCGACAACAGCTCAGCGGTTTTTGAAAGGCTCTGCCCCGCATCAAAGCAGGTGGTTTTCCAAGGTTCAGTGTTCCGCAATGTTGGCGGCAGGTGAGTTCGGACGTTCTGATGAAATAAAAGCTTGACAATACGTACGTGATAACGCACTTTATAAGGAGAACCATTGAGGTGTACCATGCCAACATTATCAGCAACCGAAGCAAGAACAAAATTATACCGACTTATAGATGAAACGTCGATGACACACGAACCAATCATAATCACCGGCAAACGAGGAAACGCAGTTCTTATCTCGGAAAATGACTGGCGTGCCATTCAAGAGACTATGTATTTACTAAATTTACCAGGGATGCGGGAATCTATTCAAGACGGCTTGTCAACTCCAATTGAAAACTGCAAAGAGGAAATCGAGTGGTAACCTGGCGAGTTGTTTTTACCAAACAAGCTCAAAAAGATGCAAAAAAAATATCAGCTTCTGGTCTTAAGCAAAAAGCTGAAGCATTGATAAATATTCTTCGTAAAAATCCATATCAATTTCCACCACCTTTTGAAAAATTAATAGGTGATTTATCAGGTGCATATTCACGCCGAATAAATATTCGGCATCGGATAGTTTATCAGATAATGAACGAAGAAAAAATTGTAAAAATTATTCGTATGTGGACACATTATGAATAATTTTGCAGAACATGTCGCTTGAGATGGACTGGGCAAAGCCGTACCGCTTTTCGAAAAGCAGTATTTGACCGGTAGTTTTTACCTTTATCATAGTTTTTCGGTTATCGTTGCCCAGCCACTCAGCTGCCGCGTTATCCGTATGATTGGAGTCTATATGGGAGCCTGTGACTGATTCGATTGAATTGCATGCTGTGCGACATGAACGAGAAATGATGATCTTGACATACCACGTTTTTTTGCAGCAGCATCGATTTGCTTAAGAGTCATCTCCGGCACTGTAATATTAACCCTGACTGTGCGAGGCTTTGCATCAGGAACACTCACAACCAGATAGGCGACAGCATCGACGTAATCTTCACCAGTCATAATTTCTTCGAATTTTGAAGGTGCCGGCAATTTATCTCCATCTTCAAACATTCCCTGAATATGGAGGGTCAAAGCCTCTTGGGCAGAATCTTTGGCTTCGTCAATGCTTTGTCCAGCAGTTATGCAGCCTGGAAAATCTGGAAATGAAATGCCGAAATCTGTGTCGGCTTCTTTATGAACGATAGCTATATAGTTTGCCATGGAATCACCTCAACTAAATTTGATTCCCGACTGGCGTTCGATGCTTTTTAACGTGCCGGTCGGTATCCTAATTTCCCGCATTATTGTAACTATGACAACCTTAAATAGCAGATATTATTGAATTATCATCGGGTTTAACTAAAAACCCATAATTATAATTGTAACTATGATTATTCGGCATGTATCCTGTGATAACTTCGCATTTATAGGTATTTACGCTACACATAGTTATAAAGTTCCGGGAATTTTGGGGCCAAACTCACCTCTCGGCGTGTTCCAGGCAACCTATTGTATTTACGATACTTTTTAAAATGAGTTTTGAGTGATATACTGGGAATAAGTAAGTAATCAATGCAGCCTGTGCGCCTTTTTTTTCATAACAGGCTGAAACTATTAACAATATAAGAGTCAAATATCTTTACATGTAAATTTATTTGACACTAAGATGAACATGTGTTATTTTTCTAATAATTTTAGTTTGACAGTTTCGTAAAAAAGCAAAATCCGGCAGTTTCGTTACAAGCTTCAAGTTCAAGGCGTGCAAATCCTGAGGAGGGAGGTAATCGCGGCATGACAACCGATGAAAAAGCATCCGTCATGGATGCCCTGGACTGCAATCCCTACATAGGAATGACCGTTATTAACAAAGACGGTATATGTCTATTCAGGACCAAGAAGAATGAAGAGCTGTCCGGAATAAAAAACTCCGATATAATGGGAAAACATTATTCAGTCGGGGTGCCTCACCATAATGAACTGCTTGAGGTTCTTGAGACAGGCGTTCCCAGATTCGGTCTCCCTTTCAGGACGATAAACGGCGATATGACATTCATCCACCGCATCCCTCTCAAAATAGACGATGAAATCATAGGGGCCTTATCGGTTACAATCTTCAGAGACGCGAAGGAGATGAAAAGCATTCTTGAAAAATACAATTCGACAAAGAATAGGTTAGCGTACTACGAACGGGAATTACGCAAGTTACGAACGGCAAAATATACATTTGAAAACATTATCGGAATGAGCAATAAGATTACAGCAAGCAAGAAACTGGCTGAAAACTACGCTTATGGCAACTCTGCCGTCTTGATTACCGGAGAAACCGGCACAGGGAAAGAACTCTTTGCCCATGCCATTCACTTGGCAAGTCCCAGAAAAGACGGCCCGTTTATCCGCGTAAACTGCGGAGCAATCCCTGCCGATCTCCTGGAAAGCGAGCTCTTCGGTTATGAAGAAGGCGCTTTTACCGGCACCAGAAAGGCTACGAAGATCGGAAAGTTTGAGCTGGCTAACCACGGGACAATCTTTTTAGACGAGCTTTCGTTACTACGCCTGTCAATGCAGCCGAAACTATTATCGGTTCTGCAAAATCACGAAATCGAAAGGATAGGGGGGAACAGAATCGTAAGGCTCGATTTCCGTGTAATCTCAGCCACAAACAGAAACCTGGAAAAGATGGTTGAGGAAGGGACATTTAGAAGTGATTTGTACTATCGTTTGGGCATCCTTGGTCTTAATCTCCCTTCTCTAAGGGAGAGAAAAGATGATATTTGTCTTCTTGCCAGGCATTTTCTTGAGTCTTTCAACCGCGAATACGACTTTAATATTGATGGAATGGATCCACAGATACCAGATATCCTGTCTGATTGGAACTGGCCTGGAAACATACGAGAACTGCGAAATGTCCTGGAACGAGCCGTCCAGGTAAGTGACAAGAAGCGCGTCAGAGTTGATGACCTGCCTGGTTACCTGACAGCTAACTGGAAATTCAGCGCCTTGCAATGTTCAGCCAAGCAGCATCCAAACATTCTCAGGAAGTCGAAAGATGAGGTTGAAAAAAAATTACTGGAATCAGCTCTCGTTTCCAATAGTTGGAACAAATCCAGGACCGCGAAACAATTGGGAGTTTCAAGGGCGCTCCTGTACGCCTTAATCAAAAAGCATGATTCCCAAGGGTTGCTCACTCGCGAATCCTCATTGCAATAATTGCAGCGGTTCACCGTGCGGCAGGAATTCACAACATTCCGTTAAAGCGGAAAAACTTCTCTATTGAAAAAAATTGCGGGCTCAGACGGAGGGCGGCTTAGAAGCGGTGTTTAACCGTCGTTTTGTAACATCATGGTTCTCAGCGGCACAACATGCCGGGCCGCGTTGAATACGACAGAAAGGGTTTTACTTGTTTTTAATGGCGGGGCATAGAGGATTTTAACCCCATGAGAAAGGCTGAAAAACAACAGGAGGTCAAAATGCTTAAAATTCTCTTTAAACTGTTTAAGGCTTTAAATTCAGAGGCTGAGCCGCGCCAGATCAGTCTTGCTTTTTGTTTCTCCATGATTGCGGGTCTGACACCGTTTTTGAGTCTGCATAATCTTCTTGTTTTATTGCTGGTTTTGCTTCTTCGGGTAAATCTTTCGGCATTTATAGTAGGGCTGGGGATCTTTTCGTCAATCGCTTATCTTATAGATCCACTGTTTCACAGGATTGGCCTTTTTGTCCTGACCGTAGGTAACCTTGAAGGGCTATGGACATCCATCTATAATTCTACCTTATGGCGGCTTGAAAATTTCAACAATTCCATTGTCATGGGAAGCCTTCTCTTCTCTTTAATCCTCTTTATTCCCCTCTTCATCATCATGAATATATTTATCGTTAAATACCGCACAAATGTCATGGCATGGATAAAAAAGACCAAAATCGCGCAGGGCTTAAGGGCCGGCAGAATTTACAATCTTTATAAAGCAGCATCGGGATGGGGAGGTGCATCATGAAAAAGTGGATACGCTGGAAGGGTTTAATGTTTTTTTTCTGTTTTGCCGTCCTTTTCTCACTTATCTGGTTTGTTTTTGCGCCCGTGTTTGTAGAGAGAATGATCGAGAAATACGGAACAGATATGGTCGGGGCAAAAGTTGAGCTGGATGACGCTGATTTAACTCTCTCTCCGCTTGGATTTGTTTTGAAACGTCTTCAGATTACCAATCCCGACGAACCCATGACAAACGCGGTGGAGATCGCGGATATCGGTTTTTCTCTTGACGGATTAAATCTTTTAAGACGCAAGGTTGTCATTGATGAAATGAACCTTGACCAGGCACAAATCAACACACCCAGGGAAAAATCCGGCGCGATTAGAAAAAAACCCAGGGGAATTTCAGACGATTTAAAGAAAAGAAAAGGCAAAACACTCTCTCTGCCTTCATTGAAAATTCCCGATGTCAGCGAGATCCTTGAGAAAGAAAATCTTGTTTCCCTTGAACTGATAAGAACACTTGATAGTGACATAAAGGCTGAGGAATTGAAATGGGAGCGTATATTAAATGAAATCCCTGACAAAGAGAAACTTGATGAACATAAAAAACGGATCGAAAAAATTAAATCCGCAAAAAAAGAGGGGGTGAGCGGTATATTGGGAGGTGTGAGTGAAGCTGCTGAAATCAAAAAAGATATCGACAGTGATCTTAAACAGATACAAGATGCGCATAGAGAGTTTGGGACAAGCCTGGCATCTTTGAAAAAACGTATGGGTGAGGCGAAAAAAGCGCCCCTCGAAGATATTCGCAGACTAAAGGCTAAATATTCAATTTCACCAGCCGGCCTTGGTAATTTAAGCCGTCTCATTTTGGGGCCAAAAATCGGAGAATGGACGGACAGCGCCCTTTTCTGGTATGAAAAAATTAAACCGGCTCTAAATCGCGCGGAAAAGGATAAAAAAACCGGGCACGAAACCGTTAAGCCCGTGAGAGGCAGGGGGATAAACATTGTATATAAAGAGAAATCTCCTCTTCCTGATTTTTTGATTCGCGATATAAACGCATCTGTAAAGCTTAAAGCCGGGGATATCGGTGGCAAAATAAGAAATATCACCACGGATCAGGATATACTTGGGATACCTCTTACATTTATTTTTTCAGGAGATAATTTAAAAGGCGTACAATCTGCTGAAATGAAAGGAAGTCTTGATCATATCGTCCCAATTAAATCAAAAGATACCCTGAATATGCGTATTAAGGGATATCAGTTGCAGGAGATGACCTTGTCCGACCAGCAGGAATTGCCGCTTACTTTAAAAGAAGGCCTCTTGAATCTTGCGATAAACAGTCAATTAAAGGGGGAGGCTGTTAAAATAAAGACTGTCGCAAATTTTGGATCTGTAAAGTTTGCGACTGAAGGGGAGAGGGCGGATTCACTTTTTGCGCAAACCATCTCTTCAACTTTATCCGATATAACCGGATTTAGCTTAATGGTTGATATAACGGGAACCCTTGATAACTATGAAACAGATATTTCATCGGATCTTGATCGGATTATGAAAAAAGCTGTGGGGAACTTAGTAAAAAAGGAGTCCGCGAGTTTAGAGAGAAAATTAAGATCGGCTGTTTACGCAAAGGTAAATGGTCCATCTGATGATTTAAAGTTGAACTTTAGTCACTTAGCCTCTATAAATAATGAACTGGTCAGCCGCCTTGACCTTGGGAAAAACGCGCTGGACAGCTTTGGAGTGAAAAACAATTCAAAAATATTCAAACTGCCATTTTAAAGATTATGCGCCGGTGGGAAAACCGCGGACATCCCCGGTCTTCGCCAATTCGGCGGACGCGTCAAACCGCGCCGCCGATCTCTTATACTAAATGCCATAACATTCAGTAGAGGCAATCCTATGTGATTGCCCTAATTTGCAGGGCAGGCGCACAGGCCTGCCACTACGATCGTTGAACCGTAAACCATTTACCGGTTCCGGCTTGTCCGGGTTAGGTGTAAAAGGAAACTGAAATGGGTTCAGGTATGTTCAAAAAAATAATTTTATCAATTTTGTTTGTTTCGCTGTGCTTCATAACATCAATAGAAGCAAAAACCTTTAAGGTCGCAAGCTATAATGTAGAAAACCTGTTTGATCTTATCAGGGATGGAACGGAATACGCTGAGTATATCCCGAACACCGGCTATGGTTGGACCAAGAATATCGCGGATATCAAATACAGCAATATTGTCAGGGTGATAAAGGACATGGGAGCGGATGTTGTCGTTCTGCAGGAGATCGAGTCAAGAAAGGCCTTGATCTCTTTACGTAACAGACTGAAAGCTTTAAATATGGATTACCCCTACCTTGAAATTGCCGATTCCAGGGCAACGGCGGTGAAGTGCGCCGTTCTCTCCAGGTTTCCAATTGTTAAAAAGAAGGAGATACGGGTCGATAACGAAGAGTCGAGAAATATTCTCAAAATAACCCTTGATATTGATGGCAATCGTTTCATCCTGTTTGTCAATCACTGGAAATCGAAACGGGGGCCCGAAAGTATGAGAATGGCTTACGCAAAAAGGCTTAAGAAAGAGATTGACAAGCTAAAAGAGAATACCGATTTTATCCTGACAGGCGATTTTAATTCCAACTACAATGAGCACGAAACCTTCCGAAATTATGGCAGATTGAACGATACCAGGGGCATTACGGGAATAAATCACGTCTTAAAGACCATAAAGGGTTCCGAAATGGTCAATGAAGAGATACTGACAAAGCAGGCTGCAAGCAGCAGGTATCTTTATAATTTATGGCTTGAAGTCGGCAAAGATAATCGCTGGTCTTACATTTTTCGCGGGGAGAAGGAAAGTCCGGACAATATTCTCGTATCCAGAGGACTTTACGACAACAGAGGAATTTCCTATATCGATAATTCATTTAACAGATTTACCGCGCATTATCTGTTCAGGGGAAACGCCATCTATCGATGGCAAAGGGCCAAAAATGGCATGGGCAGGCACCTGGGAAAAGGGTACTCGGATCACCTGCCGATTTTTGCGCGCTTTTCCACTCAGCCCTTCTGTTTTAAAAAGAATTCATCCCTTTCAGATAATGTGACTGCCCTGAAACCGGGAAAAGACAAATTTCCACGGGGATTGATTGACCTGAACAGTGCCACCGGAGAGGAACTTATGTCTGTCGATGGAATCGGTCCCGTTCTTTCAGCGAGGATAATAGCGGGACGGCCATATGGAACCATAGATGATCTGCTCAAAGTGAAGGGGATTGGACCAAAAAGACTCAGATTTTTTCGCCATTATTTAGACGTAACAATGCCCCCGTAATATAGATTATCTTCAAAACCCATCGCGGAAGGAGCATTTGCAGCCGTTCACGCTTACGAGCATTTGCAGCCGTTCACGCTTACGAGCATTTGAACAGGAAGACAGGAGAATACACAAAGGAGCTGAGAGATGCCGAAAAAAGTGAGGTCAATCGTTATTGCCGGCAACGGGACAAATTGTGAGATGGAGATGGCGCATGCCTGCCGGCTCGCCGGTTCCGACGAGGTCGATATTGTTCATATCTCCGAATTGCTCCATGGCGGGAAACGACTTGGTAATTATCACCTCCTCAATCTCCCGGGAGGCTTCCTTGACGGAGATGACCTGGGAGCGGCAAAGGCGGGCGCGAACCGGATCCTGAGCGCGAAAATAACAGGAAAAGACGAAAAACTCTACGATCAGCTCGTAAGATTTATCAGTAACGGGAAGCTCATCTTAGGCATCTGCAATGGTTTTCAGCTCATGGTAAAATTAGGCCTGCTTCCTTCCTTTGATGGGAACTATTCAAATCAAACGGTTACTCTTACCTTCAATGATTCAGGGAGATTCGAAGACAGGTGGGTTTATCTCAGGATCAACGGCGACTCCCCATGTGTATTTACAAGAGAGATCAAGGGGATATACCTCCCCGTAAGACATGGCGAGGGAAAATTCACCGCAAAGAACGATGAAGCGCTGGAAAGACTCCATAAAGATAATCTGATAGCGGCGCAATACAGCGACGAAGACTTTAAGGACGCTGCCATGAATTATCCGCTGAACCCAAATGGTTCCGTTGACGGTATTGCCGGGATATGCAATGAAACGGGGCGGCTTTTCGGTCTTATGCCCCATCCTGAGGCCTATCTTCACTTCACGAATCATCCCCGCTGGACGAGAGAAAAACTCCCCGAGGAAGGGATGGGACTTTCGATCTTCAAAAATGCAATCGACTTTATCAGAAAGAGCGATATATAAGGAGCTGTCGGCGGTTACAAATTTCGGTTGCTAAAATCGATTTGATGTAGTAGTAATCAAGATGGGTGTTCTGCAATCACATACTTACACTATATAAGAGAACCCCTTTGCAGTAAGGCGGGCATTCTGCCTGTTTATAAAAATAACTTGAACTTGGCGCCCTTCGAGTGAGCTTTTGGGGAAAAATGGGTGAATTTTAACCCAAAAAGGTAGAAGGTCCCGCGTCTTTTTCAGAACAGGCAGCCCTATTCTGAAATATCTGCAATCTTGTTCTCTGTAAATACAGGGGCTTGAGAAATTTTTGCGCAATCCCGCTTTTTTGGCATACAAATTGCTGTACTTAGGTAAATACGGTTCATGGCAGGGAGATATCCTGAGAGCTTTGTATAAGCATGCCAAAATTGCATGAAGCTTTGAAAATGTGGTTTTGAGTTCTCAAGAGTGGTTTGCGGATATTATAAATAGAGTCCATCCATAAAATGGTCTTTTTGCAGGTTTTAACGTAATGGATGAAGCAAAAAAAATTCTTGAAACAATAAAAGCAAACCAGGGTCTTGCCCGGAAATTTTTCGAAATTGAGTTGATCATCTTATCGATCCTTGATCCCAAGGAACTTTTTGAAAGGCTGTTTGTTGAAATCAAAGGAAAATTTGAGATCCCATATGTCTGGCTTTCAATGATCGACAAGAGTGGGACATCGGATCTCATTCGGATAATAGCTTCATCGGAAATCCTGAAAGAACGACTTAAAATTATAGATCAGGCCTCATTTCTGAACATCATCAGCGACAAGACGAGGCCTCTTCTCATCGATGGGGACTTAACGCGATTTTATAAGCTCCTGCCGCAAAAAGAGAAATACCTCATCCGATCCCTCGCTATAGTTCCCCTAACCCTCAGTGGCGAGATTATCGGCAGTCTAAACCTGTCAGATCATTCCGAATTACGTTACCAGCCGGGTATGGACGCCATGCTTCTTGAACAGCTCGCCGTCATGATTTCAATCTGCCTGTCGAATGTGATGGCTTATGAACAACTCAAGGCACTCGCATTCAGTGATCCTCTCACAGGATTGCTGAATCGCAGAGTCATGGACGATATGCTGAACCGGGAATTCAAGCGGTCAGAGCGATTTGCAACCCCTCTGACATTGATAATCACTGATCTTGACGGCATGAAAGAAACAAACGACAGATATGGCCATATTGTCGGAGACGAGTTGCTGAAATACATTGCGACACATTTAAAGGGGATGTGCCGAGAGTCGGACATTGTCGCAAGGTTTGGAGGAGATGAATTTACAGTTATTCTTCCGGGTATAACATCTGAAAATGCTTATGCTCTTATGCATCGCCTCCAGAATTTTTTCAGGGAAAATCCTCTCTCTGTCAAAGGAATACCCATAAAGACCTCAATCAGCTTTGGAATAGCGGATGTTGAAGATATAACGGTCATCGACCCCACATCCCTTTTAAAGAAAGCGGATATGATGCTCTATAAGGCCAAGAAATCAAAGACGGAGCAGAACCGCTTGATGAACTATGTCCCTGCTGAGAGGTAGGCCCTCGCCAGCGATGTGTTGACGTGGACGACTCCTTTATTCATATCTTTTAATGGGTAATCACCTGTTATTTCAGGAAGGCTGTCTGCCTGATACTGAGCGTTTATTACGGAACCCACGGGAACGCACCGGTGATCCGCCACTGTCACCCCCATAAGAATAACTCCCGGTTCAATCACGCAATTTTTACCAACAAAGGATTTAAAAATCAGTGTCTTCATCCCGACAAAGGTATCGCCCATTACTACGGCAGGTCCATGGATATGAACCTGATGGGCCAGTGATACCCTGTCTCCCACATAAACAGCATATTTCCTGCCGGCAACTTCAAACAGATTTTCCTCCACAGGTTTACCATTATCTTCAGTTTCCAGGGCGTGGATGACAACCCCATCCTGTATATTCGAATCATCGCCGACATACAGCGGCTGTCCCTCATCGCCACGCACAGACACCATCGGCGAGACCATGATATTTTTGCCGAGAACCACATTCCCTATAACAGCGGCCAGCGGATGAACGTAGGTGGAACTATCGATCACCGGCTCAGACACCCTGGAACTAAAATCGGTCAATACATTCTTTTCTATCATCTTATTATCCCTCCGGAATTTTGTGTAACAGTTAATGGAACATTGAAATTAGAAAATGGAAATTTGGCCTTCATGTTTTTGTGCTGTCAACTCGTAAACTTGTTTCATCCCTGCCTGTACGCGCCCCTGTCTGCCGTGCCGGCACAGTCAGGCGCACGCAGACAGGTCTCCCAAAGTTCTACTTTCCAGTTTCGGGTTTCAACCCGTGAACGGCTGCAATCCGTCTTTCTCTCTCTAACAGCTTTAGCCAGATATCATCCACCTGCTCCATTGTTTCTTTAAGGGAGCCTCCATTATAAATGACAAAATCGGAATAGACAAGTTTCTCATCGATAGACATCTGTGAATCAAGCCGGACCAGCACCTCAGCACGGCTGAATCCATTTCTTTCCATGAGTCTTAGAATCTGATCTTCTCTTGAAATATAGACCAGCAGGACCAGATCGACAGCGCCTGCCTTCCCAGCCTCTATAAGGAGAGGTATGTCCGATATTATTATGGCATCAGACCTTTTCCTCTCTATGTCAGCAATTTGCTGTTCCCATTCCCGAAAGACAAGAGGATGCACAATCCTGTTGAGCTCTTTCAGTTTATCTTTGTCTCTGAAGACAATAGCGCCAAGTTTCTCACGGTCAATCGCGCCATCCTTACGAAGAATTCCCGGTCCGAAATTATCCACGATTCCCTGCCATGCAAGCCCCCCGGGCTTTTCCAGAGAGTGTGCAAGAAGATCAAAATCGATCAGGTACGCGCCTTTTTTCTGAAACATTTTAGCGACCGTTGACTTGCCGCCGGCTATCCCGCCTGTCAGCCCAACATTCAGCATGAGTCTGCTTCTATCACAAGGTGTAACCTCCATCAATCGAAAATGAAAGTCTCTCAAAAGCGAACTGAAATTTTTTGTGCAAAAAAACTTGACTCTATCATAGAATAAATATAGCATACCTCAGTGAGTTTTTTTGGTGGGGAGAACGGATAACTTGTGCGAATATATCTATCTTGGAAAAATGTTTGAAGGTAGTGTTCACATCACAGTTGATTTATGACTGCATCTTCTATGGGTTACCAGTATCCCCCGTGGTATGTAAGAATAATATTTAATCTCAGACTTCTTTAAATGCGCAACCGTGCTATTAGTATTTGTATAATATTCAACGTGTTACAAGTTGGTGGATAAATTGGACAATAGCTTATAACGACTTATCGTAACTACCTGTTATTGCAACGATGCAAAATCTACAAATATTGCAGCTAACCACAATGTCAACATGTTACGTTTATTAAATTGTCCAAAAATTATCGACCACACGTAGCCGGAATTAAAGAAGTCTGAATCTAAAACAAAAAAAGGAGGGAGTAAAGTGAGCAATGAAAAGACCACCAGAGAAGTTTTGGCGGAAAAACTGGCATCGGAGGAGCGCACTCCTCTGTATAACCCTGAGGCCCTGGAAAAGGTAAAAACGGAGTTCGACCGGTGGAAAGGCACAGTCGTTCGAGAAAAAGATCGGGAGAACTGGGATGTTACCCCTCAAACAATCCTGGGTTCCGAGATACCGAGGGGGCTGATTTATACCCCTCTCGACAATGCCGATCTTGATTATGAGAAAGATTTAGGTTTTTCAGGGGAAGCGCCCTTTGCCAGAGGCCTGCACGCCAACATGTACAGGGGACGGACATTTACTATGCGACAGTTGTCCGCCGCAGGTTCCCCGGAAGAGGTCAACAGCAGATTGAAGATGCTTCTCGACCGCGGCGCCACGGGAACTAACCTTGCCCTTGATCTGGCAACAGTTCAAATGTTCGATTCAGATGAGCCTGAAGCCTTGGGGCAGGTTGGAACTGTTGGCGTTCCGGTTGACTGCGTTGAAGATATGGAAACAATCTACAAAGATATTCCCATAGACAAAATAAGCGCTTCCATAGTCACTCACTATCCCAGAAACACGTCGATCGTGTTTCCCATGTATCTGGTAATGGCTGAACGCAGAGGCATCTCCTGGGATAAACTTCCCGGCAGCAGCCAGAACGACTTCATAATGGAGAATGTTGTTCGCAGCGCCTCGGAATATATCCCACCCAGGGACGATTTCAGGGTACAGTGTGACAATATAGAGTTTCTCAGAAAATATGTGCCGAAATGGAACTATGTCACCTTGAATGGCTATAATCTGCGCGAGTGGGGAACAAGCGGCATCACCGCGATGGCAGTGGCCATGGCCAACGGCATTGAAATCCTGAAAGACATGGAGAGAAGAGGCCATGATGTTGACTGGGCAGGAGAAAGGATAGCCTTCTTCTGGTCTCCGGCCAATGACTTTTTTGAAGAGGTTGCCAGGCTGCGGGCGGCAAGACGTTTATGGTACAGGATAATGAAGTATAGATTTGGCGCCAAGAAACCGAGGTCCATGTTGCTGAGGTGCCACGTTCAGACTTCGGGCGTCAGCCTGCAAAGGGAAGAGCCCATGACCAACGTAATAAGATCTGCTTATCATGCCCTCGCGGCAGCACTGGGCGGCGCACAGTCTCTGCATATAGATGGGTATGATGAAGCCTACTCCGTCCCATCGGATGAAGCTTGCGTCCTTTCATTGCGAAACCAGCAGATTATTGAGGCTGAGACGCAAACTCTCCAGGTGGTTGATCCGCTAGCAGGTTCCTTCTTTGTAGAGGCAATGACCAATGAGGTGGAAAACAGAATCCTTGATGAAATAGATGAAATTGAGAAAATGGGTGGTCTTGTAGAGGCTGTGGTCAGCGGCTGGCTTCATAGAAAGGCAGCCGAATATATCCAGCGTGAGCAGCAGATGATCGCCGACGGCACGATAAAGGTGGTGGCGCGCAATTATTTTAGAGACCCTGATCTGAAGATGCCTGAAATCTGGTCTCAGGAATATGATGAGAAATTAGGCAAAGCGATGATAGACAAGTTGGCCAGGCTGAGAATGCGAAGAGACAATATAAAGGCAGGCAATGCTATCAATGCCCTTGTAGGGGCATGTAAGAGTGAAGACAATGTAATGGCGGCCTGCGTCGAGTGTGCCAGAGCAGATGTCACGGAAGGGGAGATGCGCCGCGCATTTACGGACGGTTTCGGGAAGTGGAATTCACCTATATTTGTCTAAAATAAAAAATAAAAGGGGTTAAAAATTATGACAAACAAGAAAGTTAGAGTGTTGCTGGCCCAGTTTCCTTTAGAGACTCATTCAAGGGGGATAATCACTGTCGCCGGTATGCTGAGGGATGCCGGGATGGAGGTGATACTGATGGGCAATGCCTTATCAGAACAGATAGTTGAAACAGCCGTTCAGGAGTCCGTCGATGTTATCGGGATAAGCACGTACTGCGGCGGCGAACTGGCTCAGGGCAGGAAATTGCTGGAGATAGCCGAGAAAAAAGGAATAAAAGAACGGACAGCATTCCTGATGGGGGGGATATTCCCGCCCACGGATATACCAAAGTTACAGGGGATGGGGTTCGATGGCACCTTTCTGTCGGCGACCAAAGAAGAGATAGTTGATTGTATAGAAAATGCGGTTGTTGCCAAAGGGTAGAAAACAATTCAGTTGGGATAGAAAGCTGCGGTAAGACCGGTTTATAGAGCTTTACCGCAGCTTTTCGTGGTTAAATGTCAGGCGGCAGGTGGCTCATAGAGCCTCAGCATCCACTCACCCTCGACAACCGTTTCCCCTTTCTGGTTGGCGCAGGCAGTCTTGAGAGTAATAATTCCCTTATCCTTCTTTGCTTTTATCACCTCGGCTGTGGCGGTGATACTGTCGCCAATCCTCACCGGCGCCAGGAACTTGTTGGAATCGGAGAGGAATATTACCACCCCCGGCAGTTTTGTCATGGCGGCCGATATGAGCCCTATGGCTATAACCCCGTGGGCGATCCTGCCACCGAAAAAGGTTTTCTTTGCATACTCCTCACACATATGGACCGGATTGAAATCCCCCGAAACACCGGCAAACAACCCAATGTCAGTTTCAGTCACCGTTTTCATGTGAGAAACCTTTGTGCCAACATCAACACCAAGTTTATCCAAAATCTCCATAATCAATCCTCCTTATTCAGGTTTAGGTTAGGCTGCAGGCTGCAGCCTGAATGCCTGGGCAGTTATTTTGATGCCCTCGTAAAAAGGCAGTTTTCTATTTTGAGATTTTCATTGACGGGGGGTCACCCCGGCACTCTCCTTTGCCATTATAGCGGCGCCCAGGGCATTGATGAACTGTGGCAGGGGGGGCGCCAGCAACTGAATTCCGAGTTCCTCCTCCACGTTTTTGACAAGTCCGCAATCGAGCGCTCCACCGCCACTGATAGCGCAGTCCCTTTCAAGACCAACCCTGTCAACAAGGGTGGAAATCTTGTTTGCCAGCGCCTTATGAACACCTGCCACAATATCTTCACTGGCGGCGCCTTCAGACACCCTGGTGATGGCCTCTGATTCCCCAAAAACCGCACACCCCGTCGTGAAGACAACCGGATTTTTTGACCTGAGGGAAAGCGGCCCTATCTCCTTTAAATCTATCCGAAGGACATTGGCTATAATATCAAGAAAGCGCCCGCTGCCTGCGGCACACTTTTCACTGATCACAAAATTAATAACCTGCCCCTCCTCACCGAGGCGAATTATCTGGGTGGACATACCCTGCACATCCACAACTGTCCTTACCGTGGGGAAAATGCTCTTTATCCCACGGGCGCAACAACGGATATCGGGCGCCTCATGATTACTGAAGGGAACGCCGGCCGCGCCACATCCCGTAGCAGTGACGCCGGCAATATCCTCCGGGGGCAGCCCACTCTTAGCCAAAAGTTCCTCCCTTAACTTCAGCGCCGCTACCCTGTAATTGATCCCGGAAGGCAGCAGGTGGCAAGCCAACAGCTTTCCATCCTTAATTACAACACCTTTGCTGGTTCCAGAACCTATGTCAACACCCATAAACCATGTCATATTCACAATCTCTAACTGGAGAAAAAAGTGGCCTCCTCCAGACAACGCTCCTTTCTTTTAACAGGCTCGCCTTCTGACAGAGCTTTCAGGGTTAGCTCCTTGCCTAATATAGCGGCGCCGATCGCCCCGGTGAGAAGAGGGTCCTCGGGAACCAGAACTTCCAATCCAAGACTCTCATTCATAGCGCTCACCATCCCAATGTTTTTGGCCACACCTCCGGTAAATACGACATCAGGTTCTATCTTCAATCTCCTCGCCATCTTGACGACCCTGCCGGCTATTGCATTATGAAGCCCCGCCACGATGTCGGGCAGCGGTGTCCCCTGAGAAAGGTATGCAATCACCTCCTGCTGGGCAAAAACGGTGCAGGTGCTGCTAACCCGAACCTTGTTCACAGCTTTTAGGGAAACGCTTCCTAACTCCTCTATCTTGAGACCAAGGGTATCGACAAGTACTTCGAGGTATCTCCCTGTTCCGGCCGCGCAACGGTCGTTCATAACAAAATCGACAAGCTTGCCATTCTTGATCTTGAGCCCTTTGGAGTCCTGTCCCCCGATATCAAAGACTGTGCTGACGGTGGGGAAAAGACTGATTATTCCTCTCGCATGGCAGGTCAATTCCGTAATCTGGCGATCGGCGAAAGGAACATTTATCCTGCCGTAACCGGTTGCTATCACGCAGGATATTTCTCCAAAGGAGAGATTAGCCTGGTTAAGCGCCTCTTCCATCACCCTGTTGGCAAGTCGGCGGTGCTTGGCACCGGTGGGACCTATAACAGAAGAGCAAATCTCCTCATTCGCATCCATAATGACCACCTTGGTCATGGTGGAACCTAAATCAATGCCTGCAAAATAGATGTGAATATCCTCCCGTGACTACTCACGCAGTCAGGCTGAAGCTGTTCAGGCTGAAGGCGCCCGAAAAACACAATTGCGGCACTTTGGCGGAGAAACACCTGCCCGCCATCGCGAACTCAGGCGAGGCGGGCGAGGCAAATTTTTGCATCAAACATGGCTTCAAAGTGCGCAGTATCCCCACTTTTCCCAACAGCCTTCTAACTTCAGCCTATCTACCTGATTTTTAACCAATTATCTCAAGGAAGCCCTGAACCCTTGTCCTTAGCGGGGCCAGGGCCGCCTCGCTGTAATCATGCTCCAAGTATAACTTCGGCATGCCGATGTGATCAAGATAATCTTCAACCCCGGGCACCTCGTAACCATGAATATCGCAATATCTTATGGATTGAAGGATCACACCATCGACATTCCATTCCCTGATATAATCCTTTATATAACCGAATCTGCTTTCCAGGTCTTTGATGTAATCCTTCTTGAGCTCGCCATAAACGGCCTGTCTGAAGGTGCGGGGGCATTGCAGCCCCACGAGATAACGATAGGACAACCCGTCCAGGGGATCTTCAGTAATCTCCACATCAGGGAAATAAGCGCGGCTGCCCACGCAGGTATCATCCATTACTACATTGGCCCCGGAGCTTTCGATCATCTCTATAAGGGCGGTATTATCGACAATGCTGCCCCAGACAAGCAACCGGGGCTGTTTCTTCCGAGGTCCGGCGCCCCGTTCTTTAACCTCACTTATAACCTGCTTCAGCAAATCAATCCCCTCTTCCACAGGCATGCTCATCAGGGCCACCATTACCTGCAGTGTTTCCGCCCCGGAAATGAGAGGAAAGTCAGGTTTTCTCAAGTCATATAATTCCCGCACCAGCGCCCGTTGCTCATTACAAGTCTCAACAGCATCCTTCAGTTTATCTCTGGAAAGTTCCTTTCCTGTAAGCGATTCCAGGGTCTTTCTAAAGTCCTTTAATTGTTCCTTAAATTGTTCCACGGCTGCCTCATGAATCGTATGGGGTGTGTCTATGAAGTGGAAATAAGAAGGCTCAAGATAGGTCCGCCAGATATGAGCCACCTTCTCTCCAACATCGCAGCCATGACACATAACCACACCATCTAAGAAATCATATCTGTCTTTTAACCCCAGATCCAGAGAACTGCGCACAAAAGGACAAACCACAGTAGGCAAACAGGCATCCGCTTTGGTTATCGGTTCATTTATGTCTCCCAATATCCTGTACGGGACTATGCCAAGAGCCGTCAACATTTCCAGGACAGGATAGAGGCAAAAATAGCCCATCACCTGCCTTCCCTTTTTTACAAGTTCTCTCGCCCGGTAAGCCCGGTCTCCATATATCTCACTTACCAGGGCGAGTCCTTTTTTCTCTTTTGATGTCATTGGTAAATTCTCCTTATCACAAATGTAAATTTTATCTATCCATTACCACTCCATGCCTTCCTTTTGCCTTACATCTTTGTAGTGGTCCATCATTTCCTCAAGCACCTCCGCCTTTCGCATGGTATCGGCATGATCGAAGAGCTTTGTGTCGACAATATCGCCTTCCGCAATCATGGAAGGGACCTTCAGCTTACTTAACAATCTGTCCTGAGCAAGAATCAGGTGATTGGTTGCCGTGCGACAGGTAAGAAGAGGATGGAAAAATCCCCCGTCACATTGGTAAGTCCTGGCCCACTCCAAATAGGGATAGGCAAAATAGCCCATGTATTCCTTTGCCTTGAAGGCATCCTCAAAGTAACCGGTAATCCACTGATAACACTGTCTGGCAATGCGCTCAAGGGGATCTGAAATTTTGCTATAATTTAGAGGTTTTGGCGCCTGATAAGCCCAGCTCTCAATAACAAAATTCCAGCCCCTTTCGGCCAGTTCATCAAAAATCTTGAGGTCATGCCACGGGGGAAGCTCGCCAAAGATTATTCTGTATTTCTCTTCAACAACGGCGCTGACCTTATCATCTACCCTCTTCTTCACCTCATCATACATATCCCGGTATAATTTCAGCGATACCTTGGGATCCCCTGCAGGATAAAGAGATGCATTCATACAGCTCCAGAAGTCCTTGGAATGCATAGGACATGGTCTTACCTTGCGCATCTCATTGATTTCATACCATACCCGATTGATCTCTATTATATCATCCGTTATTTCTCCCAGTTTATCCCAGTCCATCTTCCTGCCGGTCAGACGTTCCAGAAAGAGGACAAATTCCTTCAGTTCCTTGACTATGAATTTAATTGCCTGTTCCTTAACGCCCTCCATCATGCTCTCTTCAACTCCGGGATGTGGTATCTCCATCATCCAGACCGGGGCATCAAGGTAGCGCCCCAGAGCTTGAAACCACTTGACTCTCGCATCACATAAAGCACCTGAACAAAGGAGAAATATGGGTTTGGCCATCCCGCCCATAGGGGCGCCGGGCGGTATTTCACCCAGTTCTTTCATCTTTGCCGCATAGCCGATGCAATTTCTGGCATAGCCACACATGTGATCGGGAAAACCCTCTGCCTCGGAGCGGTCGAGAAACTCCGGAGCAGCGCCAAATGCGGCGCAAACGGCGCCATAGTTTTCCGGATAGGTTACCTCAATATCCATTGCCTTCATGATAGCATCAGCTTCCCACCAGTTGACCATGCTCCAGGCTGTGGGTCTCCCAGCATTAGTAGCTTCGACAACCCTCTCATACATCTTGTCTATGTTTGCGCGAAGAGGGTACATTGTCTTCAATCTGTTTATAAACTTTTTCTTTTTCTTCTTTTCATCACTCATATTTTCCCTCCTATTCAACAAAGTAAGTTGCCCGTGACAAACAAAACTAATCTGCCACAGATATCACAGGCTTAGCCTCCCGTCATATCTTCCAAAGTTGTAATAAAAACACCTTTCAACCACACACCTTTCAACCACACGTTGATTTGCAATTACACAAACAAGCAAATCTAAATAGTTTAAGTATTTTTGTCAAGAAATAACTGTTCCCCTCTGTGCCAATATAAGTAAGACACCTCCCAATCCATAATTTAGAGTATATATATAATAGAGGGCTGGGAAGGTGAAAATTAAATGTTAGAGAAAGAATCAATGAGGCTTCAGGTTATCAGAAAGATGGAGGAAATGGAAGGAGTCTGCAGGACCCAAATCCACCGCCTAAAAAAGATATGGATATTTTGGCTGTTGGAGTTGGTATTTTTTAAAAAATCCCAGAAAAACTTCGGATATTACTGTAACCTTATGAGAATACTGCCGATTAACCGTTTTCAAGCGCGCCGCTCCCTCGATATACGATTTTACTTCCTTATCTCCTGCTTTTTAGCCATGCCCTGTGGGAACAGGCTGAAGCATCGCAATCTTTTTGCGGGCATTGATCAGTAACTCCATTGCCGGGCTGTTTTTTGTTAAAAAGATTGCCAAACTGCGGGAACGTGTTACCACGCGTCCAGGAAGATTAATAAAGGAAAACCTGACTGATTTCAACGTTCCGTGAACGGTTACCCTATTTTCTCCAGAATTCCGGGATCAGAAGGACGATAACGGTGTAAATCTCAAGCCTTCCCACCAGCATGCAGAAAGAAAGGATCCACTTCCCGCAATAAGGTATTTCTGCATAAGTTGAAGCAGGACCCACCATCCCGAATCCCGGTCCGATATTACCGATGGTTGCGGCAACCGAGGAAAAGGCCGTCATCATATCCACCCCAAGCAGAGACATTATAAGAGTGGCGATGACGGTTACCGAAAGGTAGAGGATGAAAAAACCCCAGATGCTTCCCATTATCTCTGCCGGCACGATCTCTTTTCCGAGCTTAACAGTGGTCACCGCGTGTGGATGCACAAGTCTGTAAAGTTCTCCATATCCGTGTTTTATTATCAGTAGTATCCTCAGGCATTTTATGCCTCCACCGGTGGAACCTGCCGATCCCCCCGCGAACATTAATAAAAGTAATATAATCTTGGAGAGCGCCGGCCAGTTTGCGAAGTTGTCTGTTGTAAAACCTGTTGTGGTAATGATGGAAGCCACCTGGAAGGAGGCAATGCGAAAAGACTTCATCATGTCATTAAAGAAATTCAGACGCAGGTTGATGGTTATTAAAATCATTCCAACAAGCGCAACCGCAAGAAAGAAACGAAGTTCTCTGTTTCTAAAAAATGTCTCGAAGTTTCCTGTCAGGAGACTGTAATGGAGAGAGAAGTTAATCCCGGCTGTCAGCATGAATACGGTGATTACCGCATCTATGTAGGCGCTGTGGAAGTGGGCAATACTTGAGTCACTTGTGGAAAAGCCGCCTGTGGCCATCGTTGTAAAGGTATGACAGAGAGAATCAAAAACGCTCATGCCTCCGAAAAGGAGAAGGACAAATTCAACCGTTGAAATAATAACATAAACGATCCAGAGAACCCTGGCCGTTTCTGCTATGCGTGGCTTCAGCTTGTCCTTTACCGGACCGGGAAGCTCTGCTCTGTACAACTGCATTCCTCCAACCCCGAGGATCGGAAGGATGGCGATCGACAGCACAATGATACCCATTCCTCCAAGCCACTGGGTAAGGGAGCGCCAGAGAAGGATTCCATGTGGAATGCTCTCTATATTCGCAATAACACTTGCCCCGGTGGTTGTAAACCCGGACATGGATTCGAAGAATGCATCAACAAATGTGGGCAAAGCCCCATATAAAAGATAGGGAAGAGACCCGAAGGCAGCGGCTAATATCCACCCGGCGGTTACAATTACAAAGCCTTCCTTGTGGGTTAAAGATATCTGTTCCTCACGAGGCTTAAAGAAAAAGTAAAAAAGCGCGCCTGTCGCGGAAGTTATTACAAGGGACAGGAGAAGAGCTTTGAAATCCCCTTCCCTGAAGTAAACGGAGCAACCTATGGGAAGGAGAATTGTCAGACCCAGGAAGAAGAGGAATGCCCCCAGGATGTGGCAAATGTGTTTTATATTCATCCAAAGTAATCCGGCTTTACGGTCAGGATCTTTTCCACCTGTGTGATTGCGGAACGGAGGGTGAAGATTATGACATGGTCTCCAGAAACGACAACTGAGTCGCCCCCGGGAATAATGACTTCATCTTCCCTCAGGATAGCGCCTACTATCGTGCCCCGCGGGAACTTGATGTTTTTGAGGGATTTGTTCGTTATTTCCGAAGTCGGGAGAGCGACAACTTCAAAGATTTCCGCGCGTTCATCGTAAAGAGGAGTAGCCGAAATGATCTTTCCTTTTCTTATGTAATGCAATATCTTGCTGATCGCCGCATGTCTCGGATTTATAACGCCGTCTATGCCTACCGTGGGGATAATATGGGCGTAATCTGCCCTGTTTATCCGGGATATCACTTTTTTGGCTCCAAGCTGTTTCGCCAGAAGCGCGCCCAGGATATTTGCCCCTTCATCATTTGTCACGGCAATAAAATAATCGGTGTCCTGGATATTCTCCTCCTTAAGGAGTTCCTGCCCTGTTCCGTCCCCGTGAAGGACAACAACCCTGTTTAACCTGGAAGATAGGGTTTCACACCTGCCCTGTCTTTTTTCGATAATTTTAACGGCAATGCCTTTTTTCTCAAGCAATTCGGAAAGCATCAGTCCCATTATCCCGCCACCCATTATGATTGCTTTCCTGGGAGGATCCATATCTTTCCCGAAAAATCTCAGTGTGTTTCTTACCTCGGTCGATTCCGCAACGGTGAACATGTAATCGTTTTCTTTGATGACTGAATCGCCTATCGGCACAATAAGCTTTTCCCCACGCGTGATGGACACAATCAGGACCTTCTTTCCACCGGTCATCTCTCTGATCTCGCGAAGCTTTTTCCCTAACACAGTACAGCCGGCGCCTACGTTAAATCCTACAAGTTTAACGCGTCCCCGGGCAAAATCAATAATTTCCGAGGCGCCGGGGAATTCCATGAGGTTAACGGCGTTTTTTACCGCTTCGCGCTCCGGGTTTATGGACAGATCTACGTTGATATGGTTTTTAGAGAAGAGGGCGGAATTTCCGTTTAATTCAGGATTCCTTATCCTGGCGATCCTGAGAGGCGCCCTTGACTGTGTGGCCGCGAGCAGACAGGCTACAATATTTGTTTCGTCACTATCGGTCACGGCAACAACCATATCGGAATTATCCAGACTGGCTTTCTTCAATACCTCCGGGCTGCTGCCGCTGCCAACTATTGTCTGCACATCCAGATTTTCAGAAACCATCTTTAGCTGCTCTTCGTTTCTGTCTATGATGACAACGTCATTGGCCTCTTTAGAGAGAATATCCGCTATGTTGTAGCCGATCTCGCCTGCCCCTATAATTATTATCCTCATAATCTCCCTTTTTTGGCATCTAAGATATCAAACCTGATCCTGTCTTTGACGTCTATCTTAACCTTGTAAAGGCCGAGAACTATTTCGTCAAGAGAGGATTCATCACTCAGCACACAAAGAGAAAATGGACCTGATTTCTCGATATTTGTCGAAAAAAAATCGAACCCCCCGGTGACCATTGCTTCTGTCATCAGAGACACGCTCAGGTTGCGCGAACCGGCAGTTGGAACATTAAAGGCAAAATCAAAGGAACCAATCTTTACGATTGTTTGTGAAATATTATATCCCGCATTGTACAATATATCGTAGGTCAGTTCAGTAGAATTTCCAAAACCCCAGAGCAGTACTTTAGATGAGAGTGTCCGGCGGTTGGGCGCAATGAGCACCTTTTCCATAAGACTGCCTGTAATTCTTCCCCCTGCAAGCTCTTTTGAGATCATGCCGTTGAGACGCCAGTCAATAAGGCCACAGTATCCTCTGGGTGGTCTTTCATCGGAAAAAAGCCCTAAAACCAGGTTCTCACAATCGAGAGCATCGGGTGGTTCAGTCGATATTCTAATCTGTATTTCCTTTTCGCAATTTTGCATATAAGGCATCCAGGATACCGTTTAAAAAGGAGCTTGAGTTTTCTGAACCATAATCTTTTCCGAGGTCGACCGCCTCGTTGAGGATTACTCTGGAAGGGATATCCAGGCAATACAGGATTTCATAGGTCGCCATCCGCAGTATGCTTCTGTCCACCTTTGCCATTCTCCTGAGAGACCAGTTTTCAGAACAATCGCTGATGAGTCCGTCTATCTCTTCTCTGTGACTCCATGTGCCTTCTATCAGCCTAAAAGAAAATTCCTTTACCTCTTCCGGCGCCTCGAAGTTGTTCCAGAAAAGTTCCACAGCCTCTTTTACTTCAATTTTTGAAACGTCAATCTGGTAAAGAACCTGTAGAGCAACTTCCCTTGCCTTTCTCCTTCGACCCATTAAATCCTCATAGTTTTCTGAAAAGATCGACCATCTCAATAGCGCAGAGAGCGGCATCCCATCCCTTGTTTCCGGATTTTGTGCCGGCTCTTTCAATTGCTTGTTCAATCGTGTCTGTAGTGATGACACCAAAGGCAACGGGAATTTCAGTCTCCAGGGACACAGCGGAGATTCCCTTGGAAACCTCGGTACTGATGTACTCAAAATGAGGAGTGGAACCCCTTATCACCGCTCCAAGACAGATGACGGCATCGAATCTCCCGCTCTTTGCAAGTTTTTTAGCCGTGAGCGGTATCTCGAAAGAACCGGGAACTCTTACTATGTATATATCTTTCTCGTCCGCGCCCGCTCTCCTGAGAGCGTCCACCGCGCCGCCTATCAGTCTTTCGCATATGAAATCATTAAAACGGCTGGCTACAAGGCCAAACTTCATCTCTTTCGCAACAATTTTACCTTCGATAATCTTCGGCGACACCATATCTCCTCTCCTCCTTGCAACCGTTCAGAGTTCAGGGTTGGAGGTGAACCTGCATTTTTTAAACCCTGAACCTGAGCAGCTATTATATTTCTAAAAGATGTCCCATCTTTTCCTTTTTTGTTTGGAGATAACGGACATTATTCTTGTTGAGTTTTACCTCTATAGGCACCCTCTCCGTCATTGTCATACCATAACCCTGGAGCCCCACAATCTTTTTGGGATTGTTGGTCATTAATCTCATCTTTTTTACACCCAGGTCAACCAGGATCTGGGCGCCTATTCCATAATCTCTGAGGTCCACCTTAAACCCGAGCTCAAGATTCGCCTCAACCGTATCTCTCCCGTGCTCCTGCAGATGATAGGCCTTTACCTTATTTGCCAGACCAATGCCTCTTCCCTCCTGGTGCATGTATACGATAACCCCCTTGCCCTCTTTTCCCACCATCTTCATGGCGGTATGGAGCTGGTCGCCACAATCGCATCTCTCTGAACCAAAAACATCTCCAGTCAGGCACTCCGAATGAACCCTCACCAGCACCTCGTCTTCCGGCTTTATGTCGCCTTTGATCAGTGCCGCATGTTCCGAATTATCCACATCATTTTCATAGACGATTAACTTGAAGAGGCCGCCATAACATGTGGGGAGAGTGGCGGTTGCGACTCTCCTGACAAGTGACTCATGCTGCAGCCTGAAGTTGATCAAATCGGCGATAGTTACTATTTTTAAGTTATGTTCTTTTGCGAAGATACCCAGATCGGGCATTCTTGCCATCGCTCCGTCATCCTTCATGATCTCACAGATAACGCCCGCGGGTTTCTGCCCGGCCAGCCGCGCCAGATCAACAGAACCCTCCGTCTGACCTGTCCTGACCAGCACCCCGCCTTTTTTTGCGCGTATAGGGAATACATGACCCGGACTTACCAGATCATCATGTTTTGCGCCGGCAGCAACGGCCGTAAGTATTGTGGTCGCTCTGTCGGCTGCCGATATCCCCGTTGTAACCCCGGACCGGGCCTCGACCGATACGGTAAAGGCTGTCTGAAAACGGGACTCGTTGTCATATACCATCAAGGGGAGTTTCAGCCTGTCGGCAATCTCGCTGTCAAGAGAAAGGCATATCAGTCCCCTGCCGTGCTTTGCCATGAAGTTGATTGCCTCCGATGTGACGTACTCCGCAGCCATGCAGAGGTCTCCTTCGTTTTCTCTGTCTTCATCATCTACCAGAATGACCATCCTGCCATCTTTGATATCTTCAATAGCTTCATTTACCGTGCTGACACCCATTGTGCTTCTCCCTTAAGCAAACCCGTGCTCGGCCAGGAATGCCATATCGACCCCTTTATTGTTCCGGAGCAGTTTTTCTATGTGCTTCCCAAGTATGTCCGTTTCTATATTTACAGTATCGGCCACCATTCTATGTTCCAGGGTTGTCATCCGGGCAGTGTGAGGAATAATATTGACATAGAATCTGTTTCCCCCGCACCTAATTATCGTGAGACTGATGCCATCTACGGATATCGATCCCTTTTCCACCATATATTTACTGAATGCGGCATCTATCTCAATACCGAATACCAGGGAGTTTGATTTTATGACCCTTTCGCAAATTTTTCCAATGCAGTCAACATGTCCCAGGACTACATGCCCACCCAAAAACCCGTTTACCCTTAAGGCCTTTTCAAGGTTTACTTTCTCTCCCCTTTTTAATGATTTAAGGGTTGTTTTTGACAGCGTTTCCGCTGAGACATCCACCGCAAAAGCACTGTTATTTTTGGCGGTAACCGTAAGACATACCCCGCTTACCGCTATGCTGTCCCCGATCTTCACCTCATCAAGGTTCAGAGAGGTGTCTATTTCCAGCAGAGCATCCTCCCCGCTCCTTTCGATTCTCCGTACAACCCCATCTCCTTCTATTATGCCTGTGAACATTTTTAGCGGCTCTCAGCAGGTCTCAATAGTCATACGCGGCCTGTCGCGTCAGGGGTTCAGAGATTCAAGGTTCACGGTTGGTCGTTTTCTAATCACTGAACCCTAACCCGGAAGCAGGGGCAGGCCCCCGTGGCTGCCCTCTTCGGTGCAGCCACCCAACACAGGGCAGCCACGGGGGGTTGCCCCTACGTTGTCGTTGGAAATTTGAAATTCCGGAGAAAAGCATGAAAGCCAAATTTCCAATTTCTATTTTCTAATTTCAACGTCCCGTGAACACTTACTAAATTCTTTTGCCATTTTTGCAAGAACTTTACAACCAAGGAACTAACTATTATGCCCTGTTTATCTTTCTTTTTTTCTATGCTCAAGAAGTATTTTTAATTCCTCTAAAAATTCGGTGACATCTCGAAACTGCCTGTATACCGACGCAAATCTCACATAGGCTACCCCATCGAGATTGTGGAGTTCCGCCATAACCTTTTCACCTACCGCGGATGCAGGGACTTCTTTTACAGCAAGCTCCTGGCAGGCCCGCTCAACCCTGTCAACTATATTTTCGATGACATCCGCGCCGATGGGACGTTTCTCACACGCCTTTTTTATGCCGGCAAGTATTTTTGTTCTGTCGAAGCGCTCTCTCCTGCCGTCCTTTTTTGCCACCATCGGGAGGCTTTCTTCCACGAATTCATAGGTGGTAAACCTCTTTTCACAGGCAAGACATTCCCGCCTTCTGCGTATGGCGTTGCCGTCTCTGCTTATTCGGGAATCAATAACCCTGTTCCCCGCGTGCGAGCAAAAAGGGCACTTCATAATTTTGACACCTTGATTCCCGCTTCTTCTAACATTTCTACGGCTAATTCATCCTGATATCCCTGCTGGTAGATGATATTAATTATACCTGCGTTTATTATCATCTTTGAACATATTATGCAGGGATGATTTGTGCAGTAAAGAGCAGCGCCCTTTACGCTCACCCCGTGAAGGGCTGCCTGGATTATGGCATTCTGTTCCGCATGCAGTCCCCTGCAGAGTTCATGGCGTTCACCGGAAGGAATATCCAATCGCTCCCGTATACATCCAACCTCGCGGCAGTGACGAAGCCCGGTTGGGGCGCCATTATATCCCGTTGACAGTATCCTTCGATTCTTTACTATAACGGCGCCTACAGAACGTCTCAAACATGTGGAACGTCTCGACACAAGTTCCGCTATGTCAATAAAATATTCATCCCAGCTCGGTCGGTCGATACGGGTTTCGGGTTTCGAGTTCATTTCTCGTTTCTCATTTTCTATTTCTCATTTTTCATTGCCATCTCCCTCCGCCAGCCGTTCACTGTAAAGAGGGAATCTTTCGCAGAGCGACCCGACTTCTTCCCTTACCTCCGCCACCCGCTTTTCGTTATGGATTTCTTTGAGTATATCGGAAATGAGACGGGCTATGATTTTCATCTCTTCTTCCTTCATCCCTCTGGTAGTGACCGCCGGTGTTCCAATCCTGACTCCGCTGGTAATCCGGGGACCCTTCGTATCGAAGGGGATCGTGTTTTTATTAAGGATTATACCAGCCCGGTCAAGAACTTCCTGTGCATCCTTTCCCGTAAACCCAATTTCTGTAAGATCAATCATGAGAAGGTGATTATCCGTTCCTCCCGAGACGAGGCGGAACCCCTGGGAGATAAACTCATCCGCCATGGCCCTGGCATTCTTCACGATCTGTGACTGATAAATCTTGAATTCATTTGTCAGCGCCTCCTTTAATGCCACCGCCTTGGCGGCAATAGTGTGCATAAACGGCCCTCCCTGAGTTCCGGGAAACACACGGCTGTCCAGGACTTTGGCAAGATCCTTCTTGCACATGATAAGCCCTCCCCTCGGCCCACGCAGCGTCTTGTGAGTAGTTGTGGTGACATACTCGCAAATCGGCACCGGCGTAGGATGAATACCGGTTGCCACAAGACCCGCAATATGGGCGATATCCGCCATGATACAGGCCCCTACCCTGTTCGCAATTTCCCTGAAGGGTTCAAAGTCTATAGTTCTTGGGTAGGCGCTTGCCCCGACCACAATTATTTTTGGCCTGTGCTTCTTTGCCTGAGCTTCTGCCTCATTAAAATCTATTGTCTCTGTCTTTCTGTCCACACCATAAAAGACGGCATTGTAAAGTCTCCCGGAAAAGTTTACCGGGCTTCCATGTGAAAGATGCCCACCGTGAGACAGATTCATTCCCAGAATGGTATCTCCCGGTTGAAGTACCGAAAAATACACAGCCATATTGGCCTGGGCTCCGGAATGGGGCTGAACATTTACATGCTCAGCCCCAAAAAGTTGTTTGGCTCGTTCTATCGCCAGGGTCTCAACAATATCGACGAACTCGCAACCGCCATAATATCTCTTACCCGGGTAACCCTCCGCATATTTATTTGTCATGATGCAACCCTGTGTCTCAAGCACAGCCTCACCGACAAAGTTCTCTGCGGCGATTAACACCAGTTCTCCCGCCTGCCTTCTTGTCTCCCCTAATATTGCCCCTGCAACCTCAGGGTCGGTCTTTGATAAAATAGACATTATTATCTTATTCCTCCTATTCGGGTTTCAGGAACTTCAGTTGCGCAGGAGGCTGTCCGAGAATGGCTATTTCCCGCAATCTCTGCGTCAGGCTCAGATTTTAATCCTCAAAATACTCAATGTATTCCTGCGGTTAAAATCTTCGCCTTCCTTGACCTTGCAAAAAATTTCT
>Ga0209121_10001054_pt1 | contig 28897 bp, 27 predicted proteins | sample Cruoilmetagenom3_FD_187292 | JGI IMG/M metagenome (GOLD analysis project Ga0209121, IMG submission 187292) | Oil polluted marine microbial communities from Coal Oil Point, Santa Barbara, California, USA - Sample 3 (SPAdes) (version 2) | ecosystem: Environmental > Aquatic > Marine > Oil seeps ...
TATCTCTATGGGATGTGATAACGGCATACTGGTATCAGGAAAAGAATTTAAAGGTTCAGATACGTGTGCTACTTCATATGTATTAGCTGAGGCTATAAAAAAGATAGGCAGTTATGATCTGGTCCTGGCTGGTGAGCGTGCAACTGATGGTGATACGGGCCAGGTTGGTCCTGGGATTGCTTCATTCCTAAATCTTCCTCTCGGCACTTATATAAGTAAGGTTATTAAGATTTCTGGTAAAAGCATTATAGTCGAAAGACTGATTGAGAGTGGTTATGAAACTTTACAGATGCCGCTGCCAGCTTTACTAACTGTTGTTAAAGAGATAAGTTTCCCGCGTCTACCTACACTGCGTGGTAAGCAAAAAGCCAAAAGAATAGAAATTCCAATATGGTCGGCAGAAAATATAAAACTTGATGAGTCAAAACTTGGTCTAAAAGGTTCACCCACAAGGGTAGTAAAAATTGGTCACCCTAAGGTTACCAGAAATGGCACAATTGTGAGAGCAGCTAATGAGGAAAGTGTTTCAGAAGCTGTTGACAAATTACTAAAGTTCATGCGGAAAAAAGAATTAGTTTAAGGAGGGAAGCTAAATGAGTTATCGTGGTGTCTGGACTATAGCTGAAGAAAACCAGGGAAAGATTAGAGAAGTATCTTACGAGCTTCTAACAAGAGGAAGAAAATTAGCTGATAAATTAGGGGTAGAGCTGTCAGCAGTATTGGTAGGAAACAATATCGGTGATGATGAACTCAGTCAGCTTATATATAGAGGAGCAGATAAGGTATATGTAGCAGATGATCCCAGGCTAAAGAATTTTATTGTAGAAAATTATAGCAATATCCTGGTAGATTTAATTAATAAATACAAACCTGAGATTATAGTTGCTGGTGCTACAACAAGTGGGAGAACACTGATGCCCCATGTAGCTGTTAGAGTTAATGCTGGACTTACAGCTGATTGTACTGGACTTGATATTGAAGATAAGACAAATAATCTCTTACAAACAAGGCCTGCCATTGGTGGTAATATCTTAGCAACAATTAAAACTCCTGATAACAGACCGCAGATGGCTACAGTAAGAGTAAAATCAACCAGACCAGCTCCAATAGATGAGAGTAGAACTGGCAAGATTGTTAGAATTAATCTTAAGGCCGAATTGATTGATGGCAGAGTAGAAAGGATAGGGTTTAGAAAGACTGAAGGTGAAACTGTAGGTATTCAGGATGCTGATATTATAGTATCAGGTGGAAGAGGTTTGAAAAAGGGAGAAAACTTTGTCCTGGCTAAAAAATTGGCTGAAAAGTTAGATGGAGTTGTTGGCGCTTCCAGGGATGCAGTTGATAGGGGTTGGATATCTTATCCACATCAGGTAGGCTTAAGTGGTAGAACAGTATCTCCGAAATTATATATAGCCATAGGTATTTCAGGAGCAATACAACACCTGGCTGGTATAAAAACTGCAGACAGCATTGTTGCTATTAATAGTGATCCGGATGCACAAATTTTTAAAGTATCAGATTTTGGAATTGTGGGTGATCTGTTTGAGATTGTACCTCTACTGATTGAAAGATTGGCAAAGGAGGATAAATAACATGAAATACAGTCCGGTAACCAAAGAAATTATAAATAAACTGACTAAAATTGTTGGAAGTAAGAATGTTTTAACCGATAAGGAAAAGATAGAAGCATATTCACATGACGAAACACCTGTAGAACAATATGGCCATATGCCGGAAGTTGTAGTAATTCCTAATTCAGCAAAGGAGATAGCAGAGATTGTCAGGCTGGCTAATAAAGAACTGATACCAGTTACTCCACGCGGCGCAGGCAGTGGACTTTCAGGTGGTGCCATACCTGTTTTTGGGGGAATTGTAATTTCTGTAGAAAAGATGAATCATATTTTAGAAATAGATTATGATAATATGTTAATGGTACTGGAACCAGGCGTTGTCACCAATGATGTAAATGAACTTATTGCTGATAAAAATTTATTTTATGCGGGTTATCCTATGAGCCTGGAAACCTGTTTTATAGGAGGGAATGTAGCTGAAAATGCTGGTGGTGGTAAAGCTGTTAAATATGGAGTTACAGACCGTTATATATTAGGGCTGGAAATAGTAACGCCAACAGGAGAAATAATTCAGCTTGGTGGTAAACTGGTTAAGGATGTTGTTGGCTATAATATAAAGCAGCTTATAATAGGATCAGAGGGAACTTTAGGAATTGTAACTAAAGTAATTATTAAGCTGTCACCACTGCCTAAGTCTAAAGTTGACTTGCTTGTATTATTCAAAGATGTTAAGTCTGCTATTTTTATGGTTCCCCAGGTTATGACAAAAGTAGGAATTATTCCTACCTCCATTGAATTTATGGACAGGCTCTCTGTGCAAACATCATGTCAGTATTTAAATGAACATCTTCCATATCAAAAAGCAGGCGCTATGCTGCTAATAGAGGTTGATGGTAATCGTGAAGATGTGGTTAGTGATGATGCTGAAACTATTGGTGAACTATGTCTGGAAAATGGAGCAATTGAGGTTTATGTGGCAGATAACTATACTACTCAAGAAAGGATCTGGAGCGTAAGGCGAAACATTGCTGAGGCCTTTAAAGTAGTAAGTCCTCATCAAAGTTTGGAAGATATTGTGGTACCAATAGCAGCTATTCCTGATTTGATGCCCGAGCTGGATAGGATTTCTAAAAAGTATGATATTCAAATTCCATGCTATGGCCATGCTGGTGATGGAAATCTGCATGCAACTCTTGTAAAGAATCCCCAGAGCACTATGGAGGAGTGGTATGAAGTGGAAACTAAAAGCTTAAAAGAACTGTATAAAGCAACTAAAGATCTTGGCGGGACTATAAGTGGCGAGCATGGCATTGGTTCTAAGAGAAAAGATTTTATGAGAATTGTAACCAGTAAGGCTGAAATGGATTTAATACGAAGAATTAAGAAAGCTTTTGACCCTAATTGTATTATGAATCCTGGCAAGATATTCAATATGAAATAAAGTATTTAGATGTTATTTATTTCACTGAAAATTGTATGGTTTCTACTAGCTCATCATTTAAATAAATTTCAGCGCTGTATTTTCCTGATGGCAACCCTTCAACTATTTTAATATTAAATCCAATATAGCCTGACCCAACCTTATCTGTAGTAAACTCTTGAGTGTTTATTTTCGCACCAGTTTCAAGATAATTCCAGGTAACATTTAATTTATCTTCAGGAGTAAAATCTTTAACTTTAACGGATAAATAAACAGCCTTAGAGTCTGATGGAAAAATATTAGTAGTATTTACAGGTGCAGAATTATCATCGACTTTTTCACATATAGCAGCTTCTTTAATTGAAACTGGCCCCTTGCTGAGTGCATCATGTACTTTTTCTTTAATTTGAGTTGTGCTGCTGGTGCATCCTGTAAGTAATAAAAAGATAAGTATGATAAATAAATTTAATGTTATTGTAATTTTTGTTTTCATAATTTATTCATCTATTTTTATCAAATGTATTATTAATAGTCGCACAGTATTTTACTTGTGTATCTTGTATATTTTTATTATGATTTCCTATAAAATTAATCTTAAATTAAATTAATAATAATGTAAATGGTGCTATTGAAATCTGTAATATATTGAGTTATAATATCCGTAATATATTGCGGATAATCAGGAGGTTTATTATGATAACATATTCAAGAGAAGAAATTATATCTTCCAGTAAAACAGCAAAAAATTTAGGTTCTGTTTTGTCTAATTTAAGAACAGGAAAACTCAGCAGAGCAGTGATATCAAAAAATAATAAACTTGAGGCTGTAATTTTACCGATTGAAGAATATGAGATTATAAAGGAAGCATATGAGTTAATGGAGCATATAGAGATTTATAAACTGTTAGAAGAAAGAAAAGGAAGCGATAAACAAGGAACTTCAATTACTCTAGATGAGTTGCTTAAAGAGGAAGGGATAAGTAGGGATGGTTTATAAGGTTATACTTAATCCCCCGGCAAAAAAAGATTTTAAAAGGTTGGATGGGAGCCTTAAAAAATTAGTATTGAAAAAATTAATTCGATTAGAAAATAATCCAAATTTAGGACACCCACTGGGTAATAAAGCTGGTATAAACCTGACAGGATTTTATAAGTTATATGTAAATGATAGAAAAATAAGAATTGTTTATGAAAAGAAAGATGAAAAATTAATTGTGAAAGTAGTAACTATTGGGAAAAGAGAAGACATGGAAGTTTATAAGATGGCTGCAGGAAGAAGTAAATTAATTATAAATGAGAATACAAGCAGATATAAATAGATATAGTTAATATAGGTAAGGAGTGTAAAAAATATAATAAATAAATTTTTGGAAGGAGATATGGAAGACAGTATAAAAAGAGAAAAGTTAAAAGAATTTTATTTTCAAATTAAAGACTGCAAAGAATGCGGACTTTACAAGAGCAGAAATAAATTTGTTTTTGGCAGCGGCAGTGCTAGCGCACCTGTTATTTTTATAGGTGAGGCTCCAGGTAAGAACGAAGATCTTCAGGGCAAACCTTTTGTAGGACAGGCAGGTAAATTACTTGATGAACTGCTTTTTTCAATTGAGTTTGAGAGAAATCAAATTTTTATAGCTAATGTGCTGAAGTGCAGACCGCCGGGAAATAGAGATCCAAGAATTGATGAAATAAATACTTGTAAAAAATATCTTTTAAAGCAGATAGAAATAATTAATCCTAAAATAATCTGCACTATGGGCAAATTTTCTACTCAATTGATACTTAATACTTCTAAAGGAATAACTGGTCTCAGGGGAAGGATTTTTAGAATTGGAAACAGACTTGTCATGCCGATAAATCATCCAGCAGCTGCGCTTTACACTCCATCCAGGATGACGATACTTTTGGAAGATTTTCAAAAAATAAAGAAACTGCTTAACTCAGATGTAGAGCTCAGCAAAGAGATAGAGAATGCTGAAGAAAAGAAAACTATTTTTTCTGATTCTGCTAAAGATATTGCTGGTTCAGACAAAGTAGGTGATATAACTGATCAAAATAAAGGTAAGCAGTTAGGATTATTTTAAATGCAAATTAAAACTGCTTCAAATTCTGCTATTTTTACCAAAGAATTAGGTAGGCAATTCTCTAAGATTGTTTTAAGTGGAGATATTCTTCTCTTTACAGGAGAGCTTGGTGGGGGGAAGACAACTTTCATTTCTGGACTGGCAAAAGGGCTTGGTGTAAAAGTTAATATTTCAAGTCCAAGTTTTACTATATTAAATATATATAACATAGGCAAAGCAAATAAATTAGTACATGCAGATTTTTACCGCTTAGAAAATATCGAAGAAATAGTAGGGGTTGGTATAGAAGAATATTTATATGATAGTAGTTCGATAGTTTGTATAGAGTGGGGAGATAAAATAAAAGAATATATTAAAAATGACTATCTTGAAATAGAAATAAGTTATTTAATTGAGAGTAAAGAAAAAGGTGATTTATATAATTCAGGAAGGAGGTTGATTACTTTTAAGAGCAGTAGTCAGTACTGGGATAATAAGTTAACAGGATTTACGAAAAGATTAAATTACTCAGTTAGGTAAGAATATGAATTAGGTAAGAATATGAAATATTTTTTGCCTGGTGTTTTTAAGTACAATTATTTTTAAGTAATATGAATATTTTAGGAATTGACAGCAGTAGCAAGAATTTAAGTGTAGCGATAAGTAGAAATGATAAATTATTGTCTGAGGCAGTAGATTATAAGGGTTCAGGACATATTGTAAATATTATTGCATTTATAGATAAGGTTCTACTTAAAACGAATATCTCTCTAAAAGATATTGATATTTTTGGCGTGAACCTGGGACCCGGGGATTTTACTGGTACCAGAATAGGAGTTAGTGTTGTAAAGACATTGTCATGGATAGAAAGTAGAAGTGCATATGGGATAAATTCTCTGGATGTGTATGCAGTAATGAGTGTATTTGAAAATAAGAGCAGGATAATAAGAGGGTTGCTCTCTGGTAGGCCAGTAATAATAGCTCCATGTCTTGATGTTAAAAAAAGTGAGATTTGTTTCTCTTTTTATAATGTTACAGCGGAAGGAAAAAATAGTATTTATTTTAAATCAGAAAAAAAAATTATAGCGTATGTGAAAATTAAAGAAAAAAAATACTACCTGGAAAGAATTGGGGATTACTATTTAGTTCATAAGGACAAGTTAGTAAAAAAATTCAATAATTTTTTTAAAAATGGGGTTTTAGAAATAACGAATACAGAAAGAGGGTATATAAACCCCCTTATAATTATTGGAGGAAATTCTTATATTAGTTACAGGATTATAATGCAAGATTTAACCAGGACTGGTAAAGGTCTTATCCTGGATAAGAAATCTTTTTGTTCTCAGGCAAGATATATAAATTTATGCTCTTACTTCAAAGCTTTAAAGAATGTAAAATCTGAAAGTCTTGTTCCTATTTATATAAGGGAGTTTATTCCTTTTGGAGATTAGAAAAAGATTTTGTTAAAAATTATAAAAGTCGTTAGGAATTGTATAAATTGTTTGAATTTATAAAGGTTTTAATAAGTTGTCTGTAAAAAAAGATTTTAAACAAAAAAATATCTATATCCTGGGTATTGAAACATCGTGTGATGATACCTGTGCTTCTATTGTAAAAGATGGCACAGAAATATTATCTAATATAGTATCATCTCAAAACGAGATCCACAGAAAATATGGGGGAGTAGTTCCTGAGATTGCGTCAAGGAAACATATTGAGGTTATAGACATTATAATAAAAGAAGCAATAAATAAGTCAGGGATAGATATAAATGATATAAATGCAGTCAGTGTTACTAATAGGCCCGGGCTAATTGGTTCTCTTCTTGTTGGTGTAAGTGCAGCAAAAGCTATCTGTTATACTAAAAATATACCGCTTATTACAGTAAATCACCTGAGAGCTCATATTTACTCTAATATTTTAGCGAATTCTAAAATAGGAGGAGGGTTTATTGGGCTGGTAGTTTCAGGTGGTCATTCAAGTTTGTATGTAGTGGATGATAAGTGGAATATGAAATCTATAGGGCATACTGTAGATGATGCGGTTGGAGAAGCATTTGATAAAATTGCGAGGTATTTGGGCCTGGGTTATCCTGGAGGACCAGTAATAGATAAATTATCTAAAAAAGGCGATCCTGATTATATTGATTTTCCAAGACCTATGATAGATAGCGGTGATTTTAATTTCAGTTTTAGCGGGCTAAAAACCTCTCTTATTTACAGAACAAAAAAAAACAAGAAGCTCATGCTAAAAGAAAATATCCCAGATCTTGTAGCCAGTTTCCAAAAAGCTGCAGTAGATGTATTGGTTGAAAAAACTATTAGGGCATGTAGAAGGTACAGGCTAAATAAAATTTTAATAAGTGGAGGCGTCGCTGCAAATAGCAAGCTCAGGAAAGAGTTCAAAAAGAGGTGCAATAGTAACAATATTTCTGTTTATATACCCCCACTTTCTTTATGTACGGATAATGCTGCTATGGTAGCCTGCCTTGGTTATTATAAATATATGGAGAGTGACTTTAGTAGTCTTGATGTTGATGTTTATTCCAGGACTGATTTTTAGTTTCTGCGAAAAAAAATTAAATTTTCTAAATTTTTATGGTTATTTTCCTTGATTTTTTATTTTTCTTGTACTATTATTTCTAAAGATTAGCAGTCTAACTATTAGAGTGCTAATTTATTATTATGTTTATGTATTAATGCATAAATAAATTTTAGAAAAGGAGGTAAAGAAATGGGATACAAACCACTTGGTGACAGATTACTAATTAAGCCAGGAAAGAGCGAAGAAAAAACTAAAAGTGGAATTGTTCTTCCAGATTCTGCTAAAGAGAAACCACAGGAAGGTAAAGTAATTTCAGTTGGTAAGGGTACCAAAGATGATAAGGGGAAAATAACCCCTATGGAAGTGAAAGTAGGTGATATAGTCCTGTATTCTAAGTATTCAGGGACAGAAGTAAAAATTGATGGCGAGGAACATCTAATAATAAAGGAAAGTGATGTTCTTGCAATCGTAGAGTAAAAAAAATTTTTTAAAAGGAGGTTTGGTTATAATGGCAAAAGAACTTAAATACGATGAGTCTTCAAGGCGGGCTCTGGAAAGAGGCGTTAACATAATTGCAGATGCAGTTAAAGTTACGTTAGGGCCTAAAGGCAGAAATGTGGTACTGGAGAAAAAGTATGGTGCTCCCACCATTACCAATGATGGTGTGACAATAGCAAGGGAAATAGATGTAGAAGATGTGTTCGAAAATTCTGGCGTTCAACTACTAAAAGAAGTTGCTACTAAAACTAATGATGTAGCTGGTGATGGTACAACTACTGCTACTATTTTAGCACAGGCTATGATTAAAGAAGGACTAAGAAACGTAGCAGCAGGTGCTAACCCATTAATGTTGAAGAAGGGAATTGAGGAAGCAGTAGATATGGTAGTAAAAGAGATAGGTAATATGAGCAGGGATATTGCTACCGATAAGAAGAAAATAGCAGAGGTAGCTGCTATTTCTGCTGCAGACGAAGAAATTGGTCAAACTATAGCTGATGCAATGGAAAAAGTTGGAAAAGATGGTGTTATTACAGTTGAAGAATCCAATAAATTTGGAATTGAAATAGAATTGGTTGAAGGACTACAGTTTGATAAAGGTTATCTATCTCCATATATGGTAACTGATGCTGAAAGAATGGAAGCAGTTTTAAATGATCCTTATATTTTAATTGCAAATCAAAAAATATCAGCAGTTGGTGACCTTGTACCAATTCTTGAAAAAGTTATGCAAGCTGGTAAGCCCCTGCTTATAATTGCTGAAGATGTGGAGGGCGAAGCACTTGCAACTATTGTAGTAAATAAGCTCAGAGGGACACTTTCATGTGTTGCTGTAAAGGCTCCTGGTTTTGGCGATAGAAGAAAAGCTATGCTTGAAGATATTGCTATAGTTACTAATGGAAAAGTAATAAGTGAAGAAATTGGTATAAAAATGGAAAATGTTACTCTTGATATGTTTGGTTCTGCCAGACAGGTAAAGGTAGATAAAGAAAATACTACAGTTGTTGAAGGTAAGGGAACAGCTGACTCTATTAAGGGTAGGATAAAGCAAATTAGAAATGAAATAGAGCAAAGCGACTCAGATTTTGATAAAGAAAAGCTTCAGGAAAGACTTGCTAAACTCTCGGGTGGTGTAGCAGTAATAAAAGTTGGTGCGGCAACAGAAGTAGAACTGAAGGAGAAGAAACATAGAATAGAAGATGCCCTTTCTGCTACTAAAGCTGCAGTTGAAGAAGGAATTGTACCTGGTGGAGGAGTAGTACTGATAGATGCTATTCCAAAGATCGATTTGAAAAAATTAGAAACAGATGTTAGAACTGGAGCTAAAATAGTTGCTAAAGCTTTAGAAGATCCATTAAGACAGATAGCAAACAATGCTGGTCTTGAAGGTTCAGTAGTTGTTGAGAAAGTAAAAACTTTACCTGCTGGAGAAGGACTGGATGCCCTTAGTGGAAAGTATGTCAATATGATTGATGCTGGTATTATAGATCCTGCAAAAGTTACAAGAAGTGCTCTTCAAAATGCAGCTTCTATTGCAGCTCTTATGTTAACAACTGAGGTAGTTATAGCAGAAAAGCCAGAGAAAGAAAAAGCACCTGCAATGCCTCCAGGAGGCGGTTACCCGGGTGGAGGAATGCCTCCAATGTAAGATAGCTGTAGATTGTGTGGTATTGATTTAGCTTTTAATATTATCATGATTGTGTGAAAGTTATAATAGAATATTATTATACTGTGTATATAAAATAAGCTGGTAATTGCTTAATAGCAAAGGCCAGCTTATTTTTTTTATAGAATATAATTTCTAAGGTGAAAAAAATACATGTCTTTTATAATTTGAATAAATTTAAAACTTATAGTAATATTTTTTCAATTATTTATTTTTTCATGTAGCAAAGCAAATATCTTTGCTAAAAACTATTCGGACTATGTAATGACTGTAATAAAGCGAGATAAAAATATACAAATTATATTTAATTTATGAGCATTACCTTATTATGTAAAATTTCATTAGTAATTGGTTCTTACCTGTTTGGTGCTTTTCCTACTGCATATGTTATTCATAAAATTAAAAAAGGTGATGATATTAGAAAGTATGGGAGTGGAAATGTAGGGGGCACTAATGTTACCCGTACACTGGGGGCTGTTTATGGAGTTGCAACGATAATTTTTGATATGATTAAAGGTTTTATTCCTATACTTGTACTATATTTTATATATCCAGAAGATTTGATTCTTCTTGCAATTGTGTCAGTTGCAGTAATTATTGGTCATGATTTTCCAGTTTATATTAAATTTAAGGGGGGTAAAGGAATTGCAACTTCCTTTGGAGCAATAGTTGGTGTTTCAAGCTTACCATTTTTAAATAATCTTCTGTGGTTGGAAATTTTACCAATTTTCATAATATTGATTACATGGGCTATTGTATTTTTGATTTTTAGAATTGTATCTGTAGCATCACTGGCAGCAGCTATAGCTAATCCACTGGCATTTTTATTTACTAAATATCCACTGGCTATAGTCATTGCAGCTGTTTGCTGGTCTGTACTAATTTTTATTACTCACAGAGAGAATATTAAAAGATTAATTGAGAGAGAAGAGAAAAAACTTAAGAGGAAAGAGGCATAGATGGAAATAGAGATTGGCAAAGGTAAAACAGGCAGAAGATCTTATAGCTTTGATGAAATTTCAATAGTTCCAAGCAGAAGGACCAGGGATCCTGAAGATGTTGATATATCTGCAAAAATAGGAAATTATAAGTTGAAAATACCTGTATTGGCATCAGCGATGGATGGTGTGGTAGATGTAAAGTTTGCTATAAAATTAGGAAATATTGGTGGACTTGCTGTTTTGAATCTGGAAGGCATACAGTGCAGATACGAAAATGCAGATGAGATACTGGAAAGGATTTCCAAATTTTCTGATAAAGATGCTACAAAAAAAATGCAGGAAATTTATAAGGAACCTATAAAGGAAGAGTTAATAGTAAAGAAGATAAGACAGATAAAAAAAGAAGGAGTAGTAGCATGTGCATCGCTTACTCCACAAAAAGTTGAGAAGTATATTAATACAGCTATAGATGCTGGTCTGGACATATTAGTTATTCAAGGAACTGTAGTTAGTGCTGAGCATGTGAGCAGGACAAAAATACCGTTAGATTTAAAAGAATTTGTTCCAGAGAGCCCTATTCCAGTTATAGTAGGAAATTGCGCATCTTATTCTACAGCTCTACATCTTATGAGAACAGGAGCTATAGGAGTTCTTATAGGAATTGGTCCTGGTGCAGCGTGTACTACAAGACAGGTTTTAGGAATAGGTGTTCCGCAGGCAACAGCAATATCAGATGCTGCTGCAGCCAGAGCAAGACATCTGGACGAAACAGGCGAATATGTTATGGTTATTGCTGATGGTGGTATAAGAACTGGTGGGGATATAGCAAAAGCTATAGCATGTGGAGCTGACATGGTAATGATAGGTTCTCCTCTTACAAGAGCCAATGAGGCTCCTGGAAAGGGTTATCACTGGGGTATGGCAACTTTTCATCCAGAACTACCACGAGGGACAAGGATTAAAACTGAAACAGCAGCAAGTCTTAAAGAAATATTAGTTGGTCCAGCGTTTGAAAATGATGGGACGCTTAATTTATTTGGAGCTCTTCGTACTTCTATGGCTACGTGTGGTTATGAAAATATTAAAGATTTTCATAAAACAGAGATAATAATTGCACCTTCTATTAAGACTGAAGGAAAACTTCATCAAAGGCAGCAGAAAGTTGGTATGGGTTTGTGATATGGAAAATGTTTTAGTTATTGACTTTGGAGGCCAATACAGTCAATTAATTGCAAGGAGAATAAGAGAGCTTAGAGTTTATTCTGAACTTGTTCCTTACGATACTGATATTGAGAAAATAAAAGAAAAAAAACCTGGTGGGCTGATATTTTCAGGCTCTCCATATAGTATCTTATCCAGAAGCAAAAAACCACCTATAATGGATAAAGAGATTCTTTATCTTGGTATTCCCATAATGGGAATTTGCTATGGTATGCAGTTGATTGCTTATTTACTTGGTGGGAAAATTACAAGCAGTGGTAGCAATGAGTATGGTAAAACCAGTATAAATTTTAATACAGACTCTCTTCTCTTCAAAGGCCTTAAGCCGGTGGAAACTTGCTTGATGAGTCATAAAGATTGTGTACTGGAAGTACCTCCAAATGTTAAGGTGATAGCTTCTACCTATAATCTTCCAATTGCTGGAATAGAAGAATCTGAAAGAAAAATATACGGTATTCAGTTTCATCCTGAGGTAAAGCATACTCCCTCTGGAATGGATATATTAAAAAATTTTTTATTTAGTATTTGCAAGTGTTCTCCTACCTGGACGATGGTTTCTATTATAGAAAGCCAGGTAGAAAAAATAAAAAATATAGTTAAAAATGGAAGAGTTATTGGCGCTTTGAGTGGAGGGGTAGATTCTTCTGTAGCTGCTATCTTAGTAAACAAGGCAGTTGGCGACAAACTTACCTGTATATTTGTTGACCATGGGCTGCTGAGAAAAGGAGAAGACCAGCAGGTTAAAGAAACTTTTAGAAAGAATTTTAAAATAAATCTTGTTCATGTGAAAGCTAAAAATAGGTTTTTAAAAAAGCTTGTAGGGGTTGCTGATCCTGAAGAAAAAAGAAAAATTATAGGAAATGAATTTATAAGGATATTTGAAGAAGAAGCAATGAAAATAAAAGATGTAGATTTCTTAGTCCAGGGCACTTTGTATTCAGATGTAATAGAAAGTGGTACTAAAGATGCAGCAAGGATAAAATCCCACCATAATGTTGGTGGTCTACCTGATGACATGAAGTTAAAATTGGTAGAGCCGTTAAGGCTATTATTTAAAGACGAAGTAAGAAGAATAGGCATGGAGTTAGGTCTTCCAGATGAAATAGTCTGGAGGCAGCCTTTCCCGGGGCCGGGTCTTGCTATAAGGATAATTGGGGAAGTCACTGAAGAAAGATTAGAAATATTAAAAGCAGCAGATGCAATAGTATTGGAAGAAGTAAGAAGAGCGGGTCTATATAGGAGTATATGGCAGTCGTTTGCTATACTTCCATGCATAAGAAGTGTAGGAGTTATGGGGGACGAAAGGACTTATGCTTATCCAATAGTTATAAGAGCAGTCAGCAGCGAGGATGCTATGACTGCGGATTGGGTCAGGCTGCCTTATAATGTACTGGAAAGAATAAGCAGCAGGATTATAAATGATGTAAGCGGAGTTAATAGAGTTGTATATGATATTAGCTCAAAGCCGCCCAGCACAATTGAGTGGGAGTAAAATAAAAGGCTAAAAATTGAGGATAAAGGAGAAATATAAGATGGAAAAAGATTTTAGAAAAAAATTAGAGGAGTATAGAAAAGAAATTGATAGAATCGATAAGGCTATAGTGAATTATTTAAACAAAAGAGCAAAGGTAGTATCAGAAATAAAAAAGATGAAGGAAAAAAATGGGGTGCCTTTATATAATGCAAAAAGGGAGGAGAAGTTGATGGATAATATAATTAAATATAATAAGGGTCCTCTTTATAATGATAATATAATTCAGATTTTTGAATGCATATTAAGAAATGTACAGATATTGGAAAAGGATGAAAGTTTATAGTATATATACTATAATACTACACCATGTATTGTTCAGGTTTATAAATAAGAAAGTTTTATGAATGATTTAGAAAGTGATTTGACAGCATGAAAGATAATGAAAAAGGAACTGGTAAAAAAGAAAAGCCAGTAACAAACAAGGATATAAAATTAGTAGAGGAAGGTTTTTTTACCGTGATTGCCGGGCCATGCGCTATTGAGAGCTGGGGACAGCTGGATGCTACAGCCAGAGTAGTAAAAGAATGCGGGCTCGCATTTATGCGGGGTGGAGCATATAAACCAAGAACCTCTCCATATAGTTTTCAGGGGCTTGAGCACAAAGGTTTAGAATATTTAAAAGAAATTGGACAGAAGTACAATCTTAAAACAGTAACAGAGGTTACAGATGCTGAGACTGTTGATGAAATAGCAAAGTATACAGATGTTCTTCAAATTGGAACAAGAAACATGTCTAATTTTGCTCTGCTTAAGAAAGTGGGCAAAGTAGCATATGAGAAGAATAAAAAAGTAATTCTTAAAAGAGGATGGGCTTCTACCATTAGAGAATGGCTGCTGGCAGCTGAATACATAACTTCTAGAGGGAATTCAGAGATAGTTCTATGTGAAAGAGGAATAAGAACTTTTGAAACTTATACCAGGTTCACACTGGATTTATCAGCAGTACCAGTAATAAAAAAATTAAGCAAGCTTCCTATAATTATTGATCCTTCTCATGCTACTGGACAGAGTGACCTGGTTATTCCTATGAGCAGAGCAGCTGTAGCAGTAGGAGCAGATGGGCTGATAGTAGAGGTACATAACAATCCTTCTAAGGCTCTTTCTGATGGGCAGCAGTCTTTAGATCCTAAACAAGCGTCTGAGATGCTGAATCAGGTAAGTGAAATTGCAAAAATTTTTGGGAAGAAAATTAGATAAGTTGAACACAATTGAAATTAGATAAATATTTAAATCCTCAGCAAATTAAAGCTGTTGAAAATACAGAAAATCCACTCCTTGTTATTGCAGGTGCCGGCAGTGGGAAAACGAGAGTATTAACCTATAGGATAGCTTACCTTATTAACCAGAAAAGGGTAGATCCTTTTGATATTCTTGCTATTACTTTTACAAATAAAGCTGCTAATGAAATGAAAAAAAGGGTGATAGATCTGGTAGGAAAGATAGGAGAACTGATGTGGGTTAGTACGTTCCATTCATTCTGTGCTAGAATTTTAAGGTATGAAATCAAGTATCTTGGTATGTCGCGAAACTTTGTTATTTATGACTCTGATGATCAATTAAGCCTTATAACAAAATGTTTAAAGGAATTGGATTTAGATAACAGGCGGTTTCCACCAAGGGCGATTCATGCAGTGATCAGCGATGCTAAAAATAAGCTAATAGATTACGAAACTTTTTCAAAGAAAGCCAGTGATTATTTTGAGAAGATAGTAGGTAAAATTTATCCTCTATATCAAGAGAAACTATTTAAAGCTAATGCTCTTGATTTTGATGATCTCTTAATGTTCGCAGTTGATCTTTTCAGATTGTTTCCAGAAGTTAAGGAAAAGTATCAGAATAAATTTAAATATATTTTAGTAGATGAGTTTCAGGATACAAATATTGCCCAGAATGAGCTTATCTTGATTTTATCTGAAAAACATAAAAATATTTGTGTTGTGGGAGATGATGATCAGAGTATATATAGCTGGAGAGGTGCTGAAATTAAGAATATAATAAATTTTGATAAAAAGTTTGATGGCACTAATATTATAAAACTGGAGCAGAATTACCGTTCTACCCAAAATATCCTTGACGCTGCTAATTTTCTTATTGGAAATAATGAAAGTAGAAAACAAAAGAAGTTGTGGACTGCTAATCCAAAAGGAGAATTAGTCTCCAGATATACAGCTTCTGATGGAGAAGAAGAAGTAAGATTTTTGATACAGAAAGTGAAAGAATATAGGAAAGATAAAGGTAAAAAATATAAGGATTTTGCTGTCTTTTATAGAACTAATGCTCAATCCAGAGTAGTAGAGGAATTTTTGATAAGAGAAAATATTCCTTATAAGATCTATGGCGGCTTGCGGTTTTATGACAGAAAAGAAATAAAAGACATGCTGGCATACTTAAAGTTAATTTCTAACCCTAAAGATGTAGTAAGTTTAATTAGAATTGTAAATGTCCCCAGAAGAAAAATTGGGAAGATAACTATATCTTATGCAGAAAGATTTGCACAGAAAAATAAAATTACTTTTTGTGAGGCTTTTTATAGACATGAAGAAATCCCTGCTCTGGGTGAGAAAGTAAAGAATAGAATAAGCAAGTTTGTAGATATGATTTCTGGGTTTAGAAACTTTGCCTTAGACCATGGAGTAGATGAAATTTTACAGAAAGTGTGGAAAAAAACAAATTATATGGGAGAACTTGAACTGGAAAATACCATAGACGCTGCTAATAGAATTGAAAATTTAAAAGAGCTTTTGACTGTAACGAAGGAATATGAATATAAGACATTTTTAGGTGAAAATGCTGACAGAAATAGTTTAACCAGACTGGATGGATTTTTAGAAGAAGTATCACTGATAACAGATATTGACACCTATGATGAATCAACTGATGGACTTATTCTCATGACTCTTCATAATGCTAAAGGTTTAGAGTTTCCTGTAGTGTTTATAATAGGTATGGAAGAAGGTATATTTCCACACTCAAGAAGTATGAACAGCATAGAAGAAATAGAAGAAGAAAGAAGGCTTTGTTATGTAGGTATTACCCGGGCTAAAGAAAAGGTATTTTTGACTTCTGCATTATCCCGCAGCATATATGGAGACATAAATTTTATGCCTGTTTCCAGGTTCATAAAAGAAATTCCAGATGACCTGCTGCTTGATGAGAATGAAATTGAAGGTAAAGAGCTAAGTAAAAAAGGTAGCTCAACTGACAGAGAAGCGTATGGCAGATTTAGAGTATACAGTGAGGGAGATTTAATAGAGCATAAAATGTGGGGAAAAGGTAAAGTAATCAAAGTAAAGAATTTGAGAGAAGACTGCGAAATAGATGTAATTTTTGATAATGTAGGACTCAAGCATCTTCTGGTTAGTTTTGCCCCTATAAGGAAATGTGATTATAATAAGAATAAATAAAAAAATGAGGAGATTAGAGTGATTGATCCAAGAATACAAAAGTTAGCTAAAAACCTTGTGAATTATTCCTGTAAAGTTAAAAAGGGAGAGAGAGTTTTAATTGAGTGTGTTGGCAGTACTGCAACCTCCCTTGTGAAAGAACTTATAAAGGAGGTATACGAAGCTGGTGGAGAGCCATTTGTAACGCTGAAAGATACCAGTATCCAGAGAGAACTCTTGAAAGAGTGCAGTGTTAAACAGCTGAAATCCATGACTAAATATGAATTGGTACTTATAAAAGATATAGATGCTTTTATAGGAATCAGAGGTAGTGATAATGTCAGTGAATTAAGTGATGCGTCATCTAAAAGGATGACTGATTATATGAAGTATTTTAGTGAAGTAGTTAGCAGGGAGAGAGTAGATAATACCAAATGGGTGGTACTCAGATATCCTAACAATGCAATGGCTCAGCTTGCAAATTCAAGCCTGGAGGCCTTTGAAGATTTTTATTTTAATGTGTGTAATCTGGATTATAGCAAGATGTTTGCAGCTATGGATAATTTAGTAAAATTAATGGAGAAGACTGATAAGGTATATATAAAAGGACCGGGTACTGATTTAACTTTTTCAATTAAAGGCATTCCTGCTATAAAGTGTGCTGGGGAATTCAATATACCAGATGGCGAAGTGTTTACAGCTCCGGTAAGAGATTCTGTAGATGGTCAGATAACCTTTAATTGTCCTACTGTATATCAGGGTGTTACGTATGACAATATTAACCTAAAGTTTAAAGATGGAAAAATTGTAAAAGCTACATCTAACGATACAGAAAGAATTAATAAGGTATTTGATACTGATAAGGGGGCAAGATATATAGGAGAATTTGCTATAGGTGTTAATCCATTTATACTAAAACCTATGAAAGATATCTTATTTGATGAAAAAATAATGGGGAGTTTTCACTTTACTCCAGGAAAATGTTACAAAGAAGCTCCTAATGGAAATAATTCTGCTATACACTGGGATCTGGTGTGTATTCAGACACCCCAGTATGGAGGTGGAGAAATATATTTTGATGATGTTTTGATAAGAAAAGACGGTTTATTTGCAACAGCTGAATTAGAAGCCCTAAATCCTGAAAATTTAAAATAAAACAGTCTTATTGCGAAATCTTCTTTCAGATTATTAGAATCAATTTTAAACTGTACAATACCTGGTGCTACTTTAACTGAAAAAGTATTTATCTTAAATATTTCTCTAAGCAGACTGGCTGTATCTGGTCCAAATCCTATAAGATTTTTAAGAGAGAGGAGTTGAAAAGTGTGAATAAACTTTATATAATTCAATGGATTTACTCCGTTAGAATTTTTACAAGGAGGATAAAAATGGTGGGATTCTTGACGGTGCAAGTGTAATATATGCTGGTGCAATCCTGATGGATGATGAGATATATATCGGGAAAAATACAATTATATCCGAATGTCACTGCAAGGGGCTATTATCCTCCAAAAACCATAATAAAACTGAAACAAACACAGAAATTAGTACGAAGGCTGTAGTAATCAAATAGGAACTGAAATTAGAAAGACACTAAAAGTAGTTATAAAAAGGAGGCAAGAATATGGGAAAGTTATTCGGAACAGATGGAATAAGGGGAGTTGCAAATAAATACCCGATCACTCCTGATATGGCTATACAGATCGGGCAGGCTACTGCATATATACTAAAAAAAAGGAAGCATCGTTCAAGAATTGTTATAGGTAAAGATACCAGGCTTTCTGGTTATATGATAGAAAGTTCTCTGGTGTCAGGCATATGTTCTATGGGGACAGACATAATACTTGTGGGCCCTGTACCAACACCAGGTATTGCTTTTTTAACTATTAACCTGGACGCAGATGCAGGAATAGTAATTTCTGCTTCACATAATCAATACCAGGACAATGGAATCAAAATATTTTCAAAAAACGGATATAAACTGAACGACGAAGAAGAGTTGAAAATTGAAGAGCTGATACTTTCAAAAAAACTCCCAACTCTCCTGACCGGTGCTGAAAATCTGGGCCGTGTTTTCAGGGAAGAGGATGCAAGCGGAAGGTATATAGTATTCCTCAAAAATTCATTTCCCGGAAATCTTGACCTTGAAGGGATGAAGATTGTACTTGATTGTGCAAATGGTGCCACTTATAAAGTTGCTCCTAAATTGTTTAAGGAGATGAGGGCCGCTATTATTACTTTAAATGTTAACCCGAATGGCCAGAATATTAACCTGAATTGTGGTTCACTCTATCCTGAGGATCTTACAAAAAAAGTAGTTGAAACTAAAGCAGATATAGGGCTTGCTTTTGATGGTGATGGGGATAGGTTAATAGCAGTTGATGAAAAAGGCAACATAGTTAATGGTGATAAGATGATTGCAATATGCGCAAAAAAATTGAACGAGGAAGGTATGCTAAAAAATAACACTGTAGTTACAACTGTAATGAGCAACCTGGGACTTTCTGTTGCATTTAAAGAAATGGGTATTAAAAATGTAACAACAAAAGTTGGCGATAGGTATGTGCTTGAGGAAATGATAAAAAATGGCAGTGTCATCGGTGGAGAAAATTCCGGACATGTAATTTTTAAAGAACATCAGACAACAGGGGACGGTATTTTAACAGCACTGCAGCTTCTATCAGTTATGAAAAAGGAAAAAAAGTCCCTCTCAGAACTGTCGAAAATTATGAAGACATTCCCTCAGGTTTTGATAAACGTGAAGGTTAAAAGGAAAGCGCCGCTTGAAGAAATACCTGAACTAAAGAGTATAATATCAGAAGTTGAAAAGGAACTTGCTGGAAAAGGCAGAGTTCTTGTAAGATATTCTGGTACCCAGTCTGTTTGCAGGGTGATGCTTGAAGGCCCTATCAAAAGCGATACTGAAAAACTTGCCAATAAAATAGCCGGAGTTGTGGAAGATAAATTAAATTAAAAAATTATCATTTAGCAATAAAATACCAGGTATCTGCGTAAAAACAAAATGGATTATGTTACCATTATGATTTCAATTTGCAATGAATAGAATTGTGGAACTTTTAGATAAAGAAGGACCCTTAACCGGGAAGGAGCTCCGTAATAAAACTGTATTAGACGAACTCTCTTTGTGGCGTATTTGTAGTAAATCCGAAAAAATTATTTTAAAAACATTTGGAAAAAGATTTTTAAGGCTTGACATGCGAGTTGAAGGATATGCCAGACTTTCCCCCTCCATAAAGAGGGAATTTCTTACCTATACTGTTGCAGGGTTAGAAAAAGACTTCCAAAAGATAGAGGCAAAGGTAAAATCACTTTATAATGAAATAAAAAATATAAGCAAACAAAAGTTTGAGCTTGCCCGGGATACAGTTAAAAAAATAGTTGAATGCCAGAAAGAACCAGAAATTATAACTAATGGTGCATGCTTTATAATTGCCGGTGACATTGTTTATGAAATGGCACATTCAGAACTCAGACCTGAAGAATCAACAGGGGAACTGGTTAGAGGTTCTGATCTTGACATTGTAGTAGTTACAGAAAATCTATCTGAAGAATCAAAGAAAGATCTTGACAGCTCAATATATCAAGAAAAATATTATCTTATTAAAAACCCCTGTTACAGGGAAGAGCTGGATTATATCATAAAAGATATTGGGAAAGTACAAACTCAGCTAAACTTTGACACTTTTAAATCCATGGTTGCCTCAAAAATTTTGTATGAAGGAAAATTTCTTTATGGAAACAGGAAAATTTTTGAAAAAGTCAAGAAGATGCTTTCAAAAAGAAAAATACAAGAGAAATTGCTTGCGCTAGGAGGAAAAGCAATAGCTAACAGAGAGAATGCAAAATCTTATCTACTAAGTAATACTTATATACTTCCCGAAGAAGAGTGTATGAAACTATTTTATACAAAACAAGAAAGAGAAGAAATTTTTTAGCGCAGTTAAGCAGAGCCTAACTTATAATCCAGCTTTAATTTTTCTACATGCCTGTAATGTTCTATATTTTTCAATTCTGAGGCAGAATCCTGATCGAGCACAACAGTAATCTTTCCACTATGAAGTTGTATTGCTGATGCAGTGATTTGAGATGTTATGGGTCCCTCAAGAGCTTTTGTAACAACTTTTGCTTTTTTCTTTCCATTAGCAATCATAAGTACATGCCTTGCTTCAAGAATTGTCCCAATTCCCATTGTGATTGCAAAATGCGGCATCTGCTCTCTTTTTATTTCTGCCTTTCTATAAAAACTTTCATAATTATCATCTAAAGTCTGTTTTGTTAACGGCTCAATTCTTGTTCTAGATGACAGAGACGACCCAGGCTCATTGAATGCCCAGTGGCCATCCCCGCCTATCCCAAGAAGTTGTATGTCTATCCCTCCTGCTTTTCTTATCTCATCTTCATACCATTGGCAAAACTTCTCAGGTTCTTTTGAAAGCCCATCAGGCACATGAGTGTTTTCTTTTTTAATATTTATATGTTTAAAAAGTTCTTCATACATAAACCTTGCATAACTTTGGTCTAAATCATATGGTTTACCAAGATCAATCCCAACCCCAAGATATTCATCAAGGTTGAAAGTTTTAACTTGTGAAAAGTCGAGACCTTGTTTGTGCATCCTTATAAGTTCTTTATATGTCCCTATTGGCGTGATTCCAGTTGCCAGCCCGATGACACAATCGGGTTTTGATTTTATGCATTTTGCAATAATTTCTGCTGCATAAATGCTCATTTTATCATAATTATCTCTCACAATAATATCCATGAATACCTCCTAAAAAAATCCATTTAAAATTTTCTTTTTATTTTAACAAAATATAGTTAAATTGGTATCTTTTTGGAAAAATAAAAAAAATTATTATTTTTAAAGACAAAAACAAAAATATTTATATAATATAGGAATGATACTTTTAATTTTTAATTTTGTGGAGGGAAATAGATGGCTGGATTAAAGCATTACTCAATTGCTGTTATACCTGGGGATGGTACAGGACCAGAAGTTATAAACGAGGGTAAAAAGGTTCTTAAGTCAGCAGGAGATAAACATAATATAAGTTTTAAGTTTACTGATTTTGATTTTGGTGGAGAAAGGTACTTAAAAACAGGAGAAACACTTCCGGATTCTGCTGTTAGCGAGTTAAAACAATTTAAAGCAGTATATCTTGGGGCAGTTGGACACCCTGATGTTCCACCAGGGGTTTTAGAACTAGGAATTCTATTGAAATTGAGATTTTCTCTGGACCAGTATATCAATCTTAGACCGGTAAAACTATATCCTGGTGTTGATTGTCCTCTGAAGGATAAGGGTCCAGAAGATATAGATTTCGTAGTTATTAGAGAAAATACAGGTGGAGCATATACCGGTCATGGCGGCGTAACAAGAAAAGGAACTCAATATGAAGTTGCAACTCAAGTGATGGTTTATGATAAACAGATGGTTGACAGATGTCTGGAGTATGCTTTTAATTTAGCAAGGGCTAGAAAAAAAGAAGGGAAGAAAGGAAAACTTACACTGGTTAATAAAACAAATGTTCTTACATATGTAGGAGACCTCTGGAATAGAGCTTTCATGGAAATGGGAGAGAAATATCCTGATGTAAAAACTGATTACAATCATGTTGACGCTGCATGTATGTGGATGGTAAAAAATCCAGAATGGTTTGATATTGTTGTTACATCAAATTTGTTTGGAGATATAATCACTGATCTTGGAGCAATGATTCAAGGTGGTATGGGGATTGCAGCTGGAGGAAATATTAACCCTGATGGAACTTCTATGTTTGAACCCATAGGCGGCTCTGCTCCAAAATATACTGGAAAAGATGTAATAAATCCACTGGCGGCAATAGAAGCAGCAAGAATGATGCTAAAACATTTGGGAGAATGGAAGGCAGCTAAGTCTATTGAAGATGCAGTTGCTTATACATGCAGGCAAATAAAAAGTTTAAGTGCTGGTAAGATGGGTTACAGTACTACACAAGTAGGAGATATGGTTGCTGGATATATTAATAATAAATAGATATCATTGCTGGGCAAAACTTATATTTTGACATTATTTTCTAAATTATATATATTAACCTGTACTGTTACATTATTTAAAAAAAATTACTTTTTGACAAGAATGTTAAAAGTAATTCATATTTTAAAAAGTTCTCAATATAGATAGAAATAGTTGAGATTAAAAGGGAAGTTCGTAGAAGCGAACGCGGTCCCGCCGCTGTAAACGGGTACGAAATCTGCATGTATGTCACTGTTCTTATTAATAAGGATGGGAAGGCGCAGAAATTAGATTGATCCGTAAGCCAGAAGACCTGCTTTTTGATTGGAAATCACATTTCTTCGTGGAAAGAGAAAGGATTAGATAAACCGGGTATAATCCTTAATACATATTATTATATGTATTAGGGGTTTTTTATTTTATTGGGTAATTGAATAATAAATTAAATGAAAAAAAATATAAGGGGGTAGAAAGTAAAAGATGGATAAAGTTCAGGAAACAGTATCAAAAATAGGACTGCTTGATTCAGATTTAATGCAAAAAGCGCAAGGCAGGCTTGACAATCTTACAAAACCTCAGGGGAGTCTTGGCCGTCTTGAAGAGTTGGCAAAACAGATTGTAGGTATAACTGGAGATATTAGTCCTGAGTTGAAGAAAAAGTCAATAATTATAATGGCTGCTGATCACGGTGTTGCAGTCGAAGGAGTAAGCGCATATCCCAGGGAAGTAACTTTGCAGATGGTCTATAATTTCTTAAGCGGCGGTGCTGCAATAAATGTTTTAGCAAGACATATTGGAGCAGAAGTATTAGTAGTAGATATGGGGGTTGCTTCCGATATTAAAGAACACTCCTTATTGGTATATAAAAAAGTTGGTTATGGAACTAAAAATATTACTGAAGGGCCTGCGATGACAGACGAGCAAGCTTTGGAGTCGGTACAATCAGGAATTGAAATAGCAGAAATGATAATAAAAAAAGGTTATAATATTATAGGAACAGGTGATATGGGAATAGGAAATACTACAGCTAGTAGTGCAATAGCTGCATGTATCTGTAAAGTAAATGTCGAATCAGTCACAGGTTACGGAACAGGTATTAATGAGAAAGAACTTGTAAAAAAAATTAATACGATTAAAAAAGCTATTTCATTAAATAAGCCTGATAATTGCAATGGCTTTGATGTGCTGGCAAAAATTGGGGGTTTTGAGATAGGAGGAATAGCTGGAGTTATTTTAGGTTGTGCTGCAAATAAGATTCCTGTTGTAATTGATGGTTTTATTTCAGGAGCTGGAGCGCTGATAGCAGCTGCCATTGCTCCAGATTCAAAAAATTTTATGATTGCATCACACTCATCTGTTGAAAAGGGACACAGGATTGTTCTTGAAAAACTTAGGTTAAAACCCTTATTTAATTTTGATATGAGATTAGGTGAAGGAACAGGAGCAGCATTAGGGATAAATATTGCAGAAGCCTCAGTTAAAATATTAAATGAGATGGCAACATTTAATCAGGCTGGAGTATCAGAGAAAAATGAATAATTTTGCCCATGGGGGTAATTTAAGAGAAGCTATAGATAAATATAATGTTTCTGGCAGAAGGATTATTGACTTTAGCTCAAATATTAATCCATTAGAAATACCACAAAGCATAAAAAGTTTAATTAAAAAAGAATTCAACAAAATAATAAAACATTATCCTGATCCAGAATATAAGTTGCTTGCACAGACACTTTCAGAAACTTTAAATGTTAGTACTGAAAATTTATTACCAGGTAATGGCTCAAATGAATTGATATATCTGTTAGTAAATACACTTACACCAAAAAGAGTGCTAATTCCTGTTCCGGCTTATAGTGAATATGAGAGAGCATCAATTTCAGTAAATTCAAAATGTGAATTTTTAAATTTTATGACTGGTGATGGTTTTGACTTTAAGGTAGATGAAGTATTGAAAAAGTCTGATGAAGAAGTAGATGTGATATTTATTTGCAATCCAAATAACCCTACTGGATTGCTGGTACAAAAAGATGAGATTGAATATTTAGTAAAAAAGTGTGATGGGAAAAGTGTATTTGTAGCAATTGATGAAGCCTTTATGGATTTTATAGAAGAAAGCGAAAAGTTTACGTTGACGAGACTTGCAGTAAAAAGTAAAAATGTTGCTGTGCTGAGGTCTCTTACTAAATTTTTTGCAATTCCTGGTCTCAGACTGGGATATTTAGTTGGTAGTAGTAGGTTGGTTAAAAAATTATCAAAAAGACAGCCTATATGGCCAGTAAATAATATAGCTCAGTATGTAGGAGTAAAATTATTAAAAGATAATAATTTTATTAAAAAGAGCAGGGAATATATTTTAAAGGAACGTGAAAGATTTACTAAAGAATTAGAATGTATAACCTGGCTAAAACCATACAAATCATCAGCAAATTTTATTCTTTGTAAAATTAAAGACAGTAGAATTACTTCTGACAAGCTTTGTAAGTATTGTATTGAAAGTGGGGGGATGCTTATACGTGATTGCAGCAATTTTAGAGGACTTGATAATAGTTTTGTAAGGATTGCAGTAAAGACAAGAATGGAGAACGAAAAGTTGATAAGTTGTTTTAAAAATTTTTAGCAAGAATTAATAAACTTTAAGATGATGATTTAAAAGAGTAGTAAAAAGAGATAATTATTTTTCAATCTTGATTTTAAGTAGTAATAAATGTCATTGTGGCTGAGAGTTAGAAAAGGAAAGGTTTTGGATATTTTAGTTTTTTTAAAATTTCCTTTAAATAGGGCAATAATTATTTTTTTTGCTTTTGTACTTGATTTTATATTTGGTGATCCACAATCCAGGTTTCATCCTGTTATAATTATAGGAAATTTTATAAGTTTCCTGGAAAAAGAATTGTTAAGAGATAGCTATTCAAAAAGTAAGAAAAAAAGAAATGGATTTTTTCTTGTAGTAATAGTACCAGTAGTTGCTTTTGCAATATCTTTTTTAATTATTTTTTATACTTTTAAATTGAATTTAATTTTAGGAAATATTGTTTCAGCAGTACTGCTGTATTTTATGATTTGTAACAGGAGTATGATAGTTCATATAAAAAGGATTATCAGTGGCATAAAAGAGGGAAATATAGAAAAATCCAGAAAAGAAGCAGGCAGGGTAGTTGGAAGGTCAACAGTAAGCTTGGGTTATAGTGAGCTTATAAGGGCAGCAGTAGAAAGCATAGCTGAAAATACCTCTGATGGACTAATTGGACCGCTGTTTTTTTATTTGATTGGCGGTGTTCCTCTGGCAGTACTGTACAGGGCAGTAAATACTCTGGATTCAATGGTAGGATACAAAAATAAAAAATATATTGATTTTGGTTGTTTTTCTGCAAAATTTGATGACGTCCTAAATTTTATTCCTGCAAGACTTACAGCATTAATATCTGGGTTCCTTAGTTTTTTAGTAGGAGGAAGTATAAGAGAAACTTTTTTAGTTATTAAAAAATTTTCTTCCATGCATGAAAGCCCAAACAGCGGTTATCCAGAGGCATCCTTTGCAGGAGCTCTGGGTTTAAGGTTTGGAGGAGTAAATTATTACTCTGGTATTAAAAAAACCAGTAAGTATATAGGTATAAAAAAGAAAGATTTTGAGGTGGCAGATATTGGAAGAGCATTGAAGCTTTCCATACAGTCATCGATTTTATTTATGTTTGTGACTATCATTATATATTTAGTAGTTTCATATATTTGGTATCATGCTTTTTAAGGTTTTTATACTCTGACATATTACAGATTTTTCTTTCATCTGTTAGCAGTTATGTGTTACTGATATATAGTGTGTAAGTACACATAAAATTATGGAAAGAGTTTTGAAATGAGCAAAACAGATACTAAAGAAAGACACAATCTAACCTTTTTATCTCAGTTATAGATTAGCCATATTAAAATTAAAATTGAAAAAAAAAATTGCATTTTTATTTTTTTATAGTATCATTGCTTATTAATATTTATTTGTTCATTTTATAATTAAATAAAAAGTTGAATTAATTATCTTGGATTAATTTTAATTGATTCTAACAGGGAATCCAGTTAAAAGCTGGAGCGGTCCCGCCACTGTAATAGGGTGTGTGCTCTTTACTGAAGCCACTGGCAAGAAATTATGCTGGGAAGGCGAAGAGTAAAGTCCCTTAAGCCAGGAAACCTGTAAATATTTTGTTTGCCTCTCTTCGGCAGAAAGAGGGTGTTTTTTCATTTATTAGAGAAAACTCCCAGCTGAAGAAGGTTGGGAGTTTTTTTATTAACCTTGTTAACAAATAAAAAAAGGAGGGAAATATGTTAAAAAAGGTTAAGTTTGTAATGGTAGTTATTTTAATTTTGTCTTTTATAACTACCGCAGGTATTTTTTCAGGTTGCAAGGGGCAATCTATAGAGAAAGGCACTGAAGAAGTTGCTGAGGAAGCTACTGACGAAAATCCAACATATGAGGAGGAAACCAGGGAAGAAGAGACAGGCGAGGAGCCAACCAACGAAGAAATTGTGGAGGTTTCAACAGAACCAATACAAGTTGTAGATGGTATTGAAGATGAGATTACTCTTGAAAAACCAGCTGGTAAAGTTATTGTCTTTGCACCAAGCACACTTGAAATTATTGATGCTATTGGAGGTATGAATAAAGTAGTTGGAGTGGATAACTGGAGTGTGGATAATAAAGAACCACTGGCAGAAGGTTTTGAAGGTTTTGGAGATTATCAGGGATTTAATATGGAAAAGATCATAGAAGTAGACCCTGATTTGCTGATAGTTCTTTCTGGCAATTCCCCGGAAGACATTAAAAAAATCAAGGAACTTGGAATTTCTGTATATACAGCGGAGGCTGTAAACTTTCAGGCTGCCTACGTGGAAATAGTTAATGTTGGCAGGATGCTTGATCTTGAAGATAAGGCAGCTCAGGTTAAAGATGAATTTCAAAGTCAAGTTGATGAAATTTATTTAAAAGTTAAAGATTTAAAAGACGAAGAAAAACCAAAAGTCTTTTATGAAATATTTAACGATCCTTTATGGAGTGCTGGCAAAGATACTTTTATTGATGATCTTATAGAAAAAGCGGGTGGATTAAACATAGTATCTCTTGATGGTATTGAAGGATATGCAGAATACAGCGTGGAAAAATTAATTGAAAATAATCCTGATATAATGATATCTGGGGATGGTGGAATGTATGAAGCAAAGACTGTAGATATTATTCTAGATGACGCAAGATTCTCTGCAGTAAATGCTGTAATCAATAAAAAGGTTTATATTGTTCCTGAAAATCCTATTGTAAGACCAAATCAAAATTCGATTAAGGGGCTTACAATGTTTGCAAAAGCAATTCACCCTGAAATTTTTGGTGAGTTTGAAGTGGTAGAGTAAAATAATAACTGTTAAATAATTTTTATAAAGTATAGTATGCTTGTTATTATTGTTTATAATAATAACAAGCATACTATTAAAAAGAGGAGTTTTTTTTGGCAGGGATTTATTTTCTTATTGGTGGAGCGAGAAGTGGAAAAAGCAGCTATGGAGAGGAGCTGGCAAAGTCTCTTTCTGATAGAGTGGCATATATTGCTACTTCAAAGATTACTGATGAAGAAATGGAAAGAAGAATATCTTCCCACAGGAAAAGAAGACCCAGAATATGGAAAACTTATGAAATTGATGACGAAAATATAAAAAAAGAGGGTATAAAAAAAATTATAGAAAGTATCTCAAAAGAAAATATCAACACGGTAATCATTGATTGTATAACTAACTTGTTGTTTAGAATCATTTATGATTATAAATTAGACTCTGTTAAAGTTATAAGAAATGAAGTTGAAAGAGCCGCAGAAAAGGAAGTCATATCATTTTTTAAATCTTTCTTAGAAGAATTAAAAGAAAGCAGATTAAATGTAATAATTATTTCAAATGAAATTGGCATGGGAGTTGTTCCCGCATTCCCCCTTGGGAGAATCTTCAGGGACTTAATGGGTATTGTAAATAAAAAGATAGCGGAAGCTTCAGATGAGGTTTATCTTTTTATA
>Ga0209121_10001056_pt1 | contig 28892 bp, 20 predicted proteins | sample Cruoilmetagenom3_FD_187292 | JGI IMG/M metagenome (GOLD analysis project Ga0209121, IMG submission 187292) | Oil polluted marine microbial communities from Coal Oil Point, Santa Barbara, California, USA - Sample 3 (SPAdes) (version 2) | ecosystem: Environmental > Aquatic > Marine > Oil seeps ...
AAATCATCCTGCGGGGGCGAATGCGCCCTTAATTAGCGGTACAGTTCTTCCGTCGACTCAACCGGCAGCAAATAACATTAGTTTGAATTTTGTTGCTGGTGTTGCCAGTTTTTCTCTTAGCACAACGGACATAGGCGAGTACCAGCTGGATGTACTGGATGACAGTAGTGGCTTGGCCGTGAACGAAAGCGGTGCTCCCATTAATATCAGTGGAAGTAGCGCCTTATACAGTATTCGACCGTTTGGGATTGATGTGGCTTTACCCGCCAACCCCGCTGCGAGTGATGCAACGGGTGGAATATTTAAAACAGCCGGGGAATTATTTGATATTCAGGCGAGAGGGCTGCTCTACCAAGCCGCTGATGACCTAAATAGTGATGGAATTCCAGATGGTCATGATGATGCGGACCCTGCCAATAACGCTGATCTATCCGATAACAATGTAGCCCCATCTTTTGGTGCCGAAGGCGAAACCATTGCCTTATCTTCCGCGCTAGTGTTGCCTGCTACGGGTAACAACCCAGGCTTGAGTGGTGCAACCTCGATAACGTCTTTTACTAATGGTGGGGGTTCAACCAGTACAGCATCCTCATTTAACGAGGTAGGAATTATTGAAGTGAGCGCGAGCATAAGCGATGGAACATATTTATCCAGCACGGGCATCATATATGGGAAATCTGCTTACGTCGGCAGATTTACACCGGCGTATTTTACCGCGACCAGTAATGCACCCGCGTTGCTTGATGGATGGTACGACAGCGACAGTGACGGTATAAATGACTGGAGCTGTAATTTCACCTATCAGGGGCAGGAATTCGCGATGGATAGCAGCCCAAGAATGACACTGGCAGCGATTAATGCGGTGGGTGTTGCGACACAGAATTACACGGGCGCTTTTAATAAATTCACCGTGGCATCTGTGAGCCAAAAAAACATTCAGTTTGCTGTGGCAGATCAAGCAGCGAGCACGGCCTCTGTGCCCACAGTCAATAACACCGTGGCAATTGCCATGAGTGACTTGGGTGGCGGGCTTATTGATTTCACCATCAGCGGGTTAACAGACTTACAAAACGGGATATTTTATAACAAGGCAGTGCAGCCTAATTCTGGCGACGAAGTTTTTTCTGCTGACTTCAGTGTGCGATTTTTTGAAGAACTAAATAATTCCAGCCCAAGCCCAGCATTAATGGTTGCAGACCCGGGGGATTCTACCCAGCCCCTTACTTTTGCCAGTGATTTACAGGACTACTTTGATGATGCCTCTTACCTCAATACCGATACAAATGGGGACAGCACTGCAGATAGCCACCAGGATTTAATTCTGCGCGATGCCGATGGTGTTTGTTATATGATTGATAGTGATGCCGATGGTATTCCTGATCTATGTGATGAATACACGCTTACAGGCATTAACGGAACAGAAATTCGTTACGGCCGCTTAACTGTGGAAAATGCCTACGGTTCTGAGCTGTTGCCCTTATCTGTGATTTATAGGGCTGAGTACTATGATCTCATTACACCAACTTCGCCCACCTCGGGTTTTAAGGTGAATGATGAGGACAACAGCACCGTTTCCGGCTGTGCAGGCACCTTGCTTGATGTGGCGGCCGTCGCTCTCAGTGATTTTCAGTTAAGCCTCGATACGGGTGAAACTTCTGTCGGCAGTGTTTCTGGTTTGAGCGATGGTTTGGGCAATTTGCTGCTCACTGCGCCGGGCGCGGGTAATCAGGGAATGGTGAGGGTGAATGTCGCCGTACCAACCTGGTTAGAATACGACTTCGATGGTGATGGCGCTGCCGATCAGCCCAGCGGTATTGCTTCTTTTGGCGTTTCTGGCGGAGATGACCTGTTGTTTTTTCAAAGGGAGAGCTATCGATAAGTAGGATAGTATAGGGCATCTCTCAAAATTGCCTTTTTACCCGATAGCGGCCTCAGCTCCGTACTCAGCTCCTCATGTAGCCCTTGTACACTCGGCTTTGGCTTCCTGCGTCGCTCTACCTCCTCCATCCATGAAGTCGTGCGGGTTTCCGTGCGGTGCTTCCTTGCTCTCGAATAAAAATTCTAATTTTTAAGGATGCCCTATAGAATTTCCCGATTCTTCCTCAATCATATAAAATAGTCAGCCACACTCCTTATATTGTTTTAATCAAACCGAGAGCCTCTCGGTTTTTTATTTTTTATCGGAAACGCCATGACAGTCAGAACACGTATTGCACCCTCTCCAACGGGTGATCCCCATGTGGGCACCGCTTACATCGCTTTATTTAATCTCGCATTTGCTCGCAGTATGGGCGGTCAATTTATCTTGCGCATCGAAGATACCGACCAGGCACGTAGTACTGATGATTCCGAAAAGCAGATTCTCGATGCACTGCGCTGGTTAGGTCTCGACTGGGACGAGGGGCCGGATATCGGTGGGCCTCATGGTCCTTACCATCAAAGCCAGCGGCGGGATATTTACCACCAGCATGTCGAGAAACTGATAGACAAAGGCCATGCCTTTCGCTGCTTTTGCAGTAGCGAGCGCCTGAGCGCATTACGAGCCCAGCAGATGCAGGATAAACAGCAGCCCGGTTATGACGGCCACTGTATGAGCTTGTCGGCTGAGGAAGTCAGTCAGCGTATGGCCGCTGGAGAGTCTTCCGTGGTACGGATGAAAGTACCCAGAGAAGGTAGCTGCAAATTTCAAGATATGCTTCGCGGAGAGGTAGAAATTGACTGGACGCAGGTGGATATGCAAATCCTCATGAAAGCCGATGGTATGCCAACCTACCATCTCGCCAATGTGGTGGATGATCATCTGATGGAAATTACCCACGTTATTCGTGGTGAAGAGTGGATTAATTCTGCTCCAAAACATCAATTGCTTTATGACTACTTCGGCTGGGAAATGCCCGTGCTCTGCCATATGCCCCTGCTTCGTAATCCTGATAAAAGCAAGCTGAGTAAAAGAAAGAATCCCACCAGTATTATTTATTATCAACGCATGGGCTTCTTAGCCGAGGCCTTATGTAATTACCTTGGTCGAATGGGCTGGTCAATGCCAGATGAAAGAGAGAAGTTTTCTCTGGAGGAGATGATCCAAGATTTCGATATTAAGCGGGTTTCCCTCGGTGGGCCGATTTTTGATACCGAAAAGCTAAGCTGGCTTAATGGGCAATGGATTCGAGAAATGGGCCAAGAAGAATTTGCACGTTCAGTATCTCAGTGGGCGTTTAATAAAGATTACTTTATGCAGATTGCCCCCTTGGTGCAAAGCAGGGTAGAGCTGTTTAGTGATATAGCGCCCCTGGCGAACTTTTTTGTTTCGGGAATGCTGCCCCTTACCGAGCAAGATTTTCAAATTAAGGGAATGGAACCAGAAGTGCTAAAAAGAGTGCTGCAATTTTCTTTATGGCGATTTGAAGCCCTGCGGCATTGGGAGCGCGAGAGCATCGAAAGTACCATTAGTCAGCTGGCAGAAGAGCTTGGTTTGAAGCTGCGTAATTTTATGCCGCCGATCTTTATGGCTATCACCGGGAAATCCAGCGCAACACCCTTAATGGACTCCATGGCGATACTGGGGCCAGATATGACCCGCGCCCGCTTGCGTCATGCCTTGGGTGTAATCGGAGGAGTTTCTAAAAAAGAATTAAAGCGCCTGGAAAAAGAATTTAAGCAGCTAGGCGTGGAAAACAATAGCGGAGATACTGCCGCTAAATAAAGCGCTTTATAACGGGCGCATAAGTGCTTGACACCAAAGTGCCAAGCTCATAAAATGCGCCCTCCTTAACGGAGCTGGGGCCATAGCTCAGCTGGGAGAGCGCTACACTGGCAGTGTAGAGGTCGGCGGTTCGATCCCGCCTGGCTCCACCAATCTCTTTCACAGATCGGTTTTATCGGTTTGTGTGACACAAGAGACATTTCCAAAATGTCCCCTTCGTCTAGAGGCCTAGGACACCGCCCTTTCACGGCGGTAACAGGGGTTCGAACCCCCTAGGGGACGCCACTTTCTCTTTCGTTTGAAATCGACTTTAAGCTTATCTTATAGCCATTGCCGCAAAGCGCGCATACGGGGCGATTTCTTGTATATATGCGCCTGCATCCGCACTAAGATATCATTCAGAACTGTTACTGCTTCTACGATATGCGGCCCTTTATTCAGCATTACACACTCTGCTCTTACGCTCATGGCGGCATCCGTGATTTCAGGTCGCGATTGAATACCTTTTTTGGCTAAGCTTTCCAGAACCTGGGTTGCCCAAACAACCGGCACATGGGCGGCTTCACACAGCCACAGAATTTCCTCCTGAATTTCCGCCATGCGAACGCTGCCTAACTCTACCGCTAGGTCACCGCGTGCAATCATAACCCCTAGGGGCTGACGACCGAGTGTGCTGAGAATGATCTCGTGCAGATTTTTAACCGCTTTTCGGGTTTCGATCTTGGCCACAATGGGCAGTTTTTTTGCGTGGCGTTTTTCGAGTTCGCCGTGAAGGCTTTCCATATCCTGCCTGCTTTGCACAAAAGAATAACCCACAATATCAGCGTGCTGACAAATAAAGTCCAAGTCTTCCAGGTCTTTATCGGTGAGGGCGGGAAGCTCTAATTCGGTATCTGGAAAATTAACGCCCTTGTCTGACTTTATTAAGGCGCCCTCGGTTCTGACGTGCTTTACGACGACCTCAAGGCTCTGCGGTGTATGGCTTATAACTTCTGTGCCGATCTTCCCGTCATCAATCCATACCTTAGTGCCGGGCTCAAGGTGGGCAAGTTGCGAGAGCCCATCCTTACCAAGAAAAATTCCAACGCGCGCAGGCAATAAAGTTTCCCCAGTTTCGTCAAGCTGTGCAGGTTGGCCCAGTATGTCTGCATCGCTTAGTAAAAGTCGATCACCTTTTTGTACCAAGATTTTGGCGGCTTTGGTTTGAAACCCGGTGATAGTTATTGCGCCTGGGTAGTTGGCGCTTTTCTGTTTTTCTGTTTGAGCGGGCAGAAAGTGGGTTTGTTCTGTGATATACGCCCCACGCCAACAGCGAGCCAGTAGGTGTCCGTTATCATCTCGTGACTCGATTTCCAGTTGACGTTTTTTTCCGCGATTATCGATAAAATCAAGCCGGTCATTGATTTGAATTTTAGAGTGAATATCGTCTTCGACAGCAATTTTAAAAATTTCCCCGGATGTTGAGCTATAGAATTGGCTTTGTGGAAGTATTTGAATCTGTCCTGGAGTAAGAGTTTGTCCAAACTCGTCGCGTTTGACTTTGATGTGGTGAATTTTTGGCCCAGCTTCGATGGGACCGGTACGAATTTTTTGCCCGGCCAAGTCCATCATAATGCGGCAGGACAAGGTGGTTTCCTTTTCGGCGCGGCGCACGTTTTTTATCATTCCATACCACATTGCTTTATTCTCGTGCGCGCAATTGATGCGTGCGCAGCTCATGCCGGCGTTTATCAGTGACTTAACAAGTGGGTAGTTGTGGCTTGCTTCGGTTGGCAAGGTGACCATGATATGGACACCCCTGTTTGCCGGCTCAACGCCGAGCAAAGCCTCAGTGTGTTTATTAAGCTGTATTCTACCGGCTTCCGCACTGAGAACTTGTTTTGTGATGACTTCCGGCGGTGTTTCGCCGAGTAGACAGCAGAGAAGGTTAATCACTTGATTTAGATTATCGGAGATACTTGCCTCACCTCTGCCGAGAGATGAAATCCCATGCCTGGATAGAGCATCCTGTAATTCCCTTAAGTCAAAGCTGCGTATGGCGAGGTAACGTGCGAGATTAAGTGCTCCATCCGGACAAGTGGTTATCGAGTGGTTTTTTATATAATTTTCGATATGTGCTTCTGCTTGTTCGCACACTTGCTTATGCAGGGTAAGCAGCTGCTTTAGAAGTGGGCGTAGTGTGGGCTTATCGAGAGAGGGGGGCTGCGTATTCATTATTCTCAGTATGGGTGGAGAATGTTGCAAATTTATGGCGCAGGCCTTTGTTGATTTCCAGCCCAAAAAATAAAGGGTTGCTCGTTTTATCGAGCAAGCCTTTATGGTTTTCAGCAGTACTTTAAACTTTAAACTTTAAACGCTTTCAGCTTATACAGTTGCTTCTTTTTTCGCAGTGCTGACGGCTGGCTCGTTGTTTAGCATTTGTGTATCAAGGTCCTTCGGCTTTAATAAGCGGCCAAAGGCTTCTTTACCAAACTTAGGTGTGTACTTCTTGCCATCCCATGCGACCTTTCCACCGATGATGGTTTTTGTAACAACGCCATTGGAGCGGTTCACCATCTGGTCATGCTGGAACAGTTCACGGTAGAGCATTTGGGTGTTGCCTTGTGAGTCGTAGTCCAGAAGGGCCTCGGGGTTGATCAGCGTTATATCTGCTTGTGCACCAATGTCGAGGGTGCCGGCATTGATGTTAAACATGCGGGCAGGGTCACGGGTTAAGCGTTTCACTGCTTGGCTCACTAATTCTAAGGAATCTTCTGCGGCCATTTTAAGGGTTAATAGATTGCCATCATAAAAGGCCATATTGGTAAGATGGGCGCCGCTGTCGTTGAAGCCGGGTAGGGTTTGTTCGTGAAACACTAATTCTTTTAGTACGTCGGGGCGAACGTTTGCGGTGGTGGTATGCCAGCGGAACTCTTTATCCCAGTCCTTGAGAAGCTGGATGACAAACATGGCGTCATCCTGAATGGGATTGGGGAAGTTTTTGAATTCTTCTGCCTCTTTGTCATCCGCCGCGCCACTGTTGCCGCCTGAGGACTGGAATTGCAGTAGACGTTGGTAAATATCTTCAAGGTTTTGTCCGTTCCATGCTGCAACCGGGCAGGTATCGATATACATGTCTTCAAGGTTACGGCTGAAGGTGGTGGGTTCGATATGCAGAATACGCTGTAGCCTGGCTAGGTTGTAACCTTCTTTGCCCATCATCCAATCTTTGCGGAAACGTTCTATATAAGCGGGGTCGTTTAATAACGCTCTGCGAGCGTCGGGATCTTCCACTTCTATGCAGTTCAGTTCGCGGAAGGCTTCTTTTTCTTCCATAAGCGGTGTAGTAACGCCGTCAGCATAAACGCGGAAGGGAGATGACAGGGCTTGAAAGGTGAAATCCCCATTTATATAGTTTGAGTTAAGGAGTTTGCTCAAACGTAGTAAGCCATCTTTCGCACGCTTATTACTATTCAAGTCCATGGCGGCAGTGGCTGTTATAGTGAGTGGCTTGCCGTGTATCTTTCCGCTGGTCATGAAGAATGTTGCGATGGTGCGCAGTAAGTTGTCGGGGTCAGGAGTGCATTGCCAAATGCGATCTGTTTCTCGGGCAACGTGGCCCAGCGCCAATATTTCTTTCAGTGTGGCGTGCTGCGCGGGTATTTTTGCATTTTTGTGCGGGTCATTAGCCAGGTAGTGCAAGGGCAAGCCATCTGATGATACGCCCACGTAACCGGCATTCATTGCCTCGCGGGTGATGTTGACCATTTTCTGAATTTCAAGCTGGGTGGGTTTTCTGGAGATGCTTTCTTCCAGGCCCATGGCCTCAATGCGTAACATGGTATGGGGAAAAAGTACGCACACATTGGGGCCTAATGTGAGCTCATCAAAGTGCTTAATGTAGTCGCTAGGGTTGTCCCACTTTACGGCCTGCTCAACGCACATGGACAGCACTGTTTTGGGAATGTTTTCAACGCGTGCGAAACAATCCAGTATTGGGTTTTCCCAAGGGCGTTCAGGGTCGATCTGTTTACCAAAGGCGATGCCCAAACTGCAGTTACCGTTTACTACGGTGGTGGTGCCATGACGGACTGTTTCGGGGAGCTCTGGAGCAACTTCGACCTCTAGGTCAAAGTGACAATGAATATCTATTAGGCCTGGCATTAACCATTGGCCAGTGGCATCGATGGTTTTGCTTGCATCTTTACTTTGCAGGTCGACACCTTTTGCGGCAATTTTGCCATTTTTCATAGCGATGTCGTATTCTTGCGCAGGCATTCCTGTGCCATCGAATACCAAGGCATTTTTAATAAGTAAGTCCCAGCGTTTTTTAATTGTAGCCATAGCGAGTGCCATCCATGTTATGCCGCGAGGGGTTGCAGCAGTCTAAAAGTTTTAGTGAGTCGTTTAATTTTTATTATGACTTGCGGCCAAGTCTACCTGACTGCCAAATTGAGCGCTACTTTTGGACTGCTGCAGTTTTTTGGGAAAAAATAACCTTGGGCTGTGAACAGTGATGCCATATTAGTTGTTTTCAGTTTCGGAAAAACTACCATGAAAAAGTGCAGAGGAAAGATAGCGCTCGCCGGAGTCGGGCAAAATCACAACGATCACTTTATTTGCGAAGCTTTCTTCCTCGGCAATTTGTATTGCAGCACACATGGCGGCGCCGCTTGATATTCCCGCCAGTATGCCTTCTTCTTGCATAAGCCGGTGGCTCATATCCATAGCTTCTTTGTTACCTATTCCTATCGCCCTGTCTATCACGCTTAGATCAAGGTTTCCGGGAATAAAGTTAGCACCGATCCCCTGGATTTTATGGGGACGAGGGCTGAGAGGCTGCTTGCGAAATGTTTGCGCAATTAGCGGGGAGTCTTCGGGTTCCACCGCAATGCTTTGAATGGATTTTTTTTCCGTATTTTTGATATAGCGTGAAATGCCGCTGATTGTTCCACCGGTGCCGACCCCTGCAACCAATACGTCAATGCTTCCTTCTGTGTCTTCCCAGATTTCAGGCCCAGTTGTTAGTTCGTGTATTTCAGGGTTGGCGGGGTTGTCAAATTGCTGAAGCAAAACGTAACGCTCCGGTTCCATTTCTAAAAGGGATTGCGCTTTTTCAATGGCGCCTTTCATGCCAAAGCGACTATCGGTAAGGATGAGTTTTGCGCCAAGCGCTTTAAGAAGTTTGCGGCGTTCTAGGCTCATGGAGTTCGGCATGGTCAGGGTGAGGGGGTAGCCCCTTGCTGCGGCAACAAACGCCAGTGCAATGCCTGTGTTGCCGCTGGTGGGTTCCACTAACTCTTTTCCTGCGTGGAGCGTGCCATTTTTCTCGGCAGCTTGAATCATATTAGCGCCAATGCGGCATTTAATAGAGCTACTGGGATTTCTGCTTTCCAGTTTCGCCAGAATAGTGCTGCCGGCGGGGCCAATATTATTGATTCTGACTAAGGGGGTGCCGCCAGTGCTGAGTGAATTGTCTGCGTATAATTTGGACATATTTTATGTGGGCTGAGCGTTTGTTATTGTGGGTTTTGGTGGAGCATCTTAGTTTAGGGTGTTGTGCTTGTTTGTAATAGCTTTGCAAGAACAAAGCTATTCACGCACCCTATTGGATTGAAATAAGTTTGCCTTGATTAGGCAGGCTACTATTTGTATCTACACTCTCACAAATGTGTCCAATAACCCGGTCGAAGCAATTGGCTTGTTTCAGTGTTTTTGCAAGTTGCTCTGCATGGTTGGGCGAAACAGATATAAGTAAGCCCCCGCTAGTTTGTGGGTCGCAAAGTAAGGTTTTTTGAAAATCTTCAAGGGGGCTGACTTTGTGTCCATAGCTGGAGAAGTTTCTAGCGCAGCCTCCGGGAATACACTGCTCCGAAATATAGTGGTCAATATTTTTTAGTGTGGGGATGTGCTCAAAGTGTAGCTTAGCGGATACTTCGCTGCCTTCGCACATTTCGGTTAAATGCCCTAATAGTCCGAAGCCTGTTACATCGGTCATTGCATGAACACCGGGGTGTGCGGCGATTTCGCTGCCAATTTTGTTGAGTCGGCACATTGTTTCTGTAGCGACTCCAATGTCTTCTCGAAGTAATTTGTTTTGTTTTTCAGCGGTGGTCATTATGCCAATACCTAAAGGCTTGGTAAGGAATAGCACGTCGCCCACTTGCGCTTTACTGTTTAGCTTAAGGTGTTTTTGATTAACAATGCCTGTTACGGCGAGGCCAAATATTGGTTCGGGGCTGTCGATGCTATGGCCGCCAGCGAGTGGGATATTGGCCTCGCGGCAGGTTTCTCTTCCTCCCGAAATTACTTGGTTAGCCACTGCAGAGGAGAGCTTTGAGGTGGGCCAGCCAAGAATAGCGATGGCCATAAGTGGTTTGCCCCCCATCGCATACACATCACTAATGGCGTTGGTGGCGGCGATGCGACCAAAATCAAAGGCATCATCGACAATAGGCATAAAGAAGTCGGTGGTGCTTATGATGGCGTTATCATCATCGATGGCATAGCACGCGGCATCGTCATTGGTATCGTTGCCAACAAGTAGCTTGGGGAATAATGGATCGGGCTTCAGTTGTCCTACAATTTCTTTGAGGGTTTGTGGAGATATTTTACAGCCACAGCCAGCACCATGACTGTATTGTGTGAGTTTTACGGGGCTTGTCATTGGCGGAAACCTTTCATTATATGTATTTTCAAAAAATCACTTGCGATGATACGGAAAAAAAGTCGTGTTGGGCAGGGCGTAAAGAAGTGACGCGACAATTTGTCGCTTTACATTCGTATAGCGCTTTATGTGAATGACAAACTTGGTAGATAGTTGCCTCGCTTAAAAATCTTTAAGAATACTGCTTACATAATTTTTAGGCGGTATTGTTAGTCACTATTATTAAAAGTATAAAAAATGCAGAGAGTGGTACAGGGCCTTTTGTTCACAGCAAGTGGATGCTCTTAAGGTTATTTCCGAATTGCTGGATGTTTGGTCTCGTAGTGGTTCGAGTTGTGATCTCTTAAAATGTATTTATAAATAGATATAATTAAACATTGGGGAATATGTGCATGTCGGCTTTTAAGCCGAAGTGGCTTACGGGTGGTTCTGCTTTGTTTTTATCGTTGAGTGTAAAGGGCGCGTTTGCCGAATACGCTTATAGCTTTCCAGAGTCTGTCTCTCCTTTGAGCGAGCTCGCTTAACTGGCACGCGTACTTAATATAAGAATAAAAAAAGCCTGCCAGAAATTTCTGCTAGGCTTTTTTTATGGGCGAAGGTTTTTATTAGATACGAAGGGCAATATTCAGGCTGCTGCTTTTCCTGCAATAAGCACTTTAATGACTATCCATAAAAAAAGTGCCCCACCGATTATGGAAATAAAACCACCCAACCCCATCATGACCATTCCTGCTATTTCGGGTAGTTGATCTAGACCCTGTTCAGCCTCAGCAGCTTTAGCTTGCACGCCGTAACCGCCAGACCATGCCAAGCCTAAAATATGTAGAAATTGCCCGCCTCCATAAATGTAGGGCTGCCAATGGGCCAGCCTGAGGTCGGGTTTACCGTAGCCAAACTGGGGAAGGAAATAGTAACTTAAACCCATAAAGGCCAGCGTTACACCAACGATAGAGCCGTGATAATACACTGGAATAACCGTGTCCCCCCCTTTGACTAGAAATCCTATGACGCCGCCAATGGCGAATAAACCCAGTGATGCATAGAGAGAAGCCCGATAGTGTCGGTGTTCAGGTTTTGCTTTTTTATTTGATAATAACCAGGCGGTAATAAGCAGGCCAATGGGTAATGATGATAAACCACCGTATTTCACCAAGGCAGTAAATACGAAGTGGTGCTCTGTGGATAGCACCTCGTATTTGTAATAAATAAAGGGTGCGGACAATACGGGCATCACAGAGAAGATAAAAAGCGGTGCTAAGCGGCCGGAAAAATTAAAACGCTTGTCGCTGCTGATTTTCAATAACCAAGCCCAGGCAAGCAAAGCCAGTAGAGTGTGGGAGAATTGCAGAATGTGTCCAGCACCCCAAAAAAGGTATTCAAAGTAGCTGGGACTTGAAATGGTCTTGGGAAGGCTTTGATAGGATGCCAGAAGCGCTAGGAAGGCAGCAATACACACCCAGGCACTTGCATAGACCGATCTATTAATGGGCGACGACTCGAAAAAAGGCGCTGGCGAAATAGGGCGAAGTACCGTTTTGATGGCGCTGAGTAAAATACCTAGCCCGAACAGTGCAAGCGACAGGTGAAACCAATCATGTTCCAGTACGGGGATGTAGTTGTTCATTAGTGGTTTGTCTGTGCCAACGAGAGGGCCTATAACAATACCTAGTGTGCCGAGACACGCGAGGCTTAGCGCGCTGTAATCCAGTGCTTTAATCGGCTTGGTATTTAATGTCCATAGAGCGACGGTGAAAGACAAAAACCAAAGGAGTAGCGAGAGGTTAACGTGAATCACCAGCGCTGTATGGGAGAAGTCAATAAGAGGTATAAATTCTTGGATTGCAGGGCTTCGGGGCAACACGAGGGGAATAGAAAAAACACTCGCAGCCAATAGGGCAAATAGGCCTAATAATAGCCATGCAAAGGGCACTTTCGAATAGGGAGAAGCGTTGCTTCTTAAATCTTCTGACACGATATTTCGTAACTCCTGAAGGGTGTGCAATAAGGTTTGGAGAGGGGTGATATGTAGGTGCGCAATTTTGCAGCAAAGCCTGTTTCAAATCCAGGCATATAACTTTGTCGTCATAGTACAAAAGTGCCTTGTGAGAACACGCCTTTAAGAGGAGAAATGTCGTTAACTCCATGGTGATTCCAGCTATATCGTTATGTTTGAATGCCGTATCAGGATGATTCGTATAGACGGTAACTTAAAAATAATAAATAAATGGAGTTAAGGCATGAAGTCATTCACCACGTCATATTTGGCATCTTTTGTTTTGATTTTAGCAATGGCAGGGGCTTATAGCCCTATAGTGATCGCACTTCCCGAGGGAGGGGGGTTGACCGGTTCACGAGAAATGGAAGTCAGCGTTATAAGGGGGCAGTCTCTAGAGGGCTTGCTGGGTAAAGAATTTAAAGACTACTCAGTGATGGCCGTTGTTGACGGCGTTTTATCTCCGATACCTTTTCAGTTTGATGAGCGAAATGAAAAAGGTTTTTTATTTGTTCCCGGTGGAAAATTAGAGGTGGATGGCACAGAGAATGTGTTGGATGAACAGGATGAGTTGGTTTTTATGTACACGGATACTGGCCCCCAGGCGACCCCTGTGCAGATAAGTGCCGTATCGGGAAATGTGGTTTCGGAGATTTTAGTCAATGATCCTGCTGCAGGTGTGGCTGGTTATGCCTACCTTGTAAGCGGTAATACTCAGCGGTCGGATCATCATTACACTCACTTCGATAGTGAAACAGGGAAGGTTGAAACACAAAAGTACTCTCTGGACATCGACCCGGATAACCTGCTTAGCTGGTCCGATTTGAAGTATAAAGATTTTGAGCCTGGTCATAGCCTTATTGATACCATGAAGATACGAATTAAGGCGAGGGTTGGGTTTATCAAGGCGACTATTAACAACAACCTTATTCCAAACCGCGTGGTTGCTGTTAAAAATGGGCCGGTTAGAACGATCATTGAAGTTGATGCATCTATTTCCATTTTAGGTGTGACGCTGGGTGAAGGTGGAGCCTCGGTAACGATTAATAATCAGTCGGTGCAGTTCCCAGTTTATGCAACAATCCCAAGAGCGGCTGCCATGCTGAGTGACCTCAATATTGGTATCGCGCTGGATTTTCATCAACTTGAGGGTGCGAAGGTTCGCACAGCGCTTGGCCCTCAAGAGCCGATTATCGCCGGTGGTGGAGGCTCAAACCCTGAGGATCATAGCGTTACACTGGAAAATGATTGGTTAGCCGGCTCTACCGGCAATGGATACGATATTGTTGCTTTCTTCCAAGGCTCAGAAGACTTTAAACCTAGCCTCAATTTTCAATATGAAGATGCGGGAAGAGACGGCGCTGAGGATGCTCCAGAGCGCTACAAAGGCGGCCACCCTCAAGTGGGCTACTATGTGTCGGATATTCCCACTGGCCAAGATATTGTTGTAGGTGTCAATCTGTTCTTCGATGACTTCCTATGGAAGGGGGATAATATTGAAGATGCTATTGCGGAAATTAAAAATCCAGCAACGATTACTTTGACGCCACTGACACCAGCGGCACCAGTCGTACTTGCTGCTGATTGAAAGGGGCAAGTGAAGGCAGCGAAGAATTTCGCAGTTGTTCGGATAAAAAGGGAGGCAATGGCCTCCCTTTTTTGCATTTTCAGTTTGAGAGCCTTTTAGCCTAGAAACCTCAGTTGCACCCCAAGGGCATAAAGGTGCGAAAAAGATTGTCGGTGTGCAGAATTTCGTACTCCAATTGCGGTTTCTAAGTTCAACTCAATGACCTTGGCCCAAAGTCTGCTCTTGATTGTGCCGTGGGTGCTGCCATAATTACGCGCCAATAGTTCACCCCTACAAATTCGGCATGGTGGGTGAAGTCACAAGCGAGGGCGCACATGAATACTGATATTAATACCATACTTTCAAACCTGGACGTTTTGCATTACAGCTTAGCCGGCTTTGCCCTGTTGCTGCTTCTTTTAGTCATTATTCTAGCGGTTAAAAAAGGTAGTGGCGGGGGAGCAGGTGGAGAGGGCAGTATAGAACCTTCTCAGCTTCAAAGTGAGCAAGCACCGCAACAAAAACCAGCGCAAGAAAAGCCCCCCCAGTTTAACGAAACCTCTGGCGACTCAGCGCTGCAATTGCTGGCTTTGTTGCAGCAGGAAGCACGCTTTATCGACTTCCTTGAAGAAGATGCTAAAACCTTTAGTGATGCTGAAGTGGGCGCAGCAGCGCGGGTTGTACACGATGGTGCCAGAAAAGTTCTCCACGAGAATTTCAGCATTAAGCCTATTCGTAGTGAAGAGGAGGGTACACAGCTTACCTTGGAGTCTGGTTTTAATAATCAGGAAATACGTCTCAGTGGGAATGTGGTTGGTGAAGCGCCCTTTACTGGGCAGCTTATTCATCGCGGATGGCGCGTGAGCCAGGTCAACCTTCCTAAAGTAAATCCAGAGCACGAACTAAGTCTCGTCGCACCTGCTGAGTTGGAGGTTTAATCATGTTTAGCCGTTTCACCAAAGGACGTTCACCCAAAAACGATACTGATAGCTCAGAGAAACCTAAACAGGCCTCTGGTGAAGAGCTATCAGAAGCACCTGCGGCGACTGTTGATGAAACTGACAAAAGTGCAGGGGATGCTTCTCAAAGGGGAGATCATGACTCCCCTGTGGATACGGGTATCGATACCAATAATGAAGAAAATACCTATGCCGTTGGCATCGATCTGGGCACCACCCACTGTGTTCTTGCATATATGCCACTGGCAGGTGGCGCGCTACAAACCCTTCCTATTGCTCAGATAAAAGATCCGGGTATTGTCAGTGAGCCTTCTCAGCTCCCGTCTTTTTTATATTTGCCTCATGAGGAAGAATTTAGTGACAGCGAGTTGCGCCTGCCATGGGCTCAACAAGATGAGGTATCACAGCGTAAAATAATCAGTGGCGAATTCGCCCGTGCCCACGGCAGTAAATCTCCTATGCGCCTTGTTTCTAGCGCCAAAAGCTGGCTGGGCCACTCGGGGGTTAACTGTAAGGAAGACTTCTTGCCACTGGACGCGCCCGACGAAGTGGGAAAAATCTCCCCTTTTGCTGCCACGCAACAGTATTTGAGCCACCTGGCCGCTGCATGGGAGGCGCGATTCCCCGCATCTCCACTCGATCAACAAATGTTGACTATTACTGTTCCCGCCTCTTTTGATCCATTGGCGCGAGAGCTGACGATAGAAGCCGCGCAAAGCATCGGTTTGCATAATGCTGTTCTGCTAGAAGAGCCACAGGCTGCGCTTTACGGCTGGCTGCATAAACAGGGAGAAAACTGGCGTCAGCAGCTGCAAGTGGGTAATACGATTTTAGTGGTGGATGTTGGTGGTGGTACCACCGATCTTTCTCTCATTAATGTGACAGAAAGTGGGGCAGAACTGGCGCTTGAGCGTTCTGCCGTGGGCGAACACATTTTGTTGGGGGGGGATAACATGGACCTCACTCTGGCTTATGTGATTAAAGCTAAGCTGGAGAAAGAGGGCAAAAAAGTAGAAAATTGGCAACTGCAAGGTTTAACCCACGGTTGCCGGCATGCCAAAGAGAGTTTACTGCTGGATGAGAGTCTTTCTTGTGTGCCCATTGTCGTGCCCAGTCGTGGTTCCAGTCTGATGGGTGGCTCTCTTCGTACAGAACTAAGCCGTGAAGAAGTTCTGAATACCTTGGTGGAAGGTTTTTTCCCCGAGGTGGATGTTACTGCGCAGCCTGTTAAAAGGCGTCGAGCCGCATTGACTAAAAAAAGCCTGCCATTTGCGCAGGACCCAGGAATCAGCCGTCACTTAGCGGCGTTTTTATCTAGCCAGCAATCCAGCCCCGTAGCCGCTCCAAGCTTCGTACGGCCCTCGGTTTTGCTCTTTAATGGCGGTGTGTTTAAGTCCGAGCAGCTCGCTGACAGAATGCTCGGTAACCTCAATAATTGGTTAAGCGCTGCACCAAATGAAGGTGAAGCGGGTGCTGCCGAACTAAAGGTATTGCAAGGCGCGGATCTCGATCACGCCGTCGCCAGCGGCGCTGCCTATTACAGCCACGTGCGAAACGGCAATGGCGTAAAAATCAGAGGTGGTACCGCGCGCAGCTATTACGTTGGCATCGAAAGCGCCATGCCTGCGGTGCCCGGATTTGAACCTCCGATGCAGGCTTATTGTATCGCGCCGTATGGCATGGAAGAGGGAAGCCAGGCCGATTTGCCAGAAGAAGAATTCGGCTTGGTGGTGGGTGAACAGGCCTGTTTCCGCTTTTATAGTTCATCCCTTAGAAAAGAAGATAGCGTAGGCCAGCTTTTAGAAGACTGGCAAGAGGGGGAGCTGGAGGAGCTGGAAGATATCTCCGTCAATCTACCCGCAGAAGGGAAGCACCCAGGAGAGGTGGTGGCCGTTCACCTTCAAGCTGGAGTCAGCGAAGTGGGGACATTAAAACTGGAAGCTGTTTCTCCTGAAGACGGAAAGCGCTGGAAGGTTGAGTTCAGCGTGCGTGAAGAGGCGTTAGCCGAAGCCTGAATCGACTTGATTCCTATGTTTCGATTGCCTGCAATCCTGAGTTTCGTAGTTTATTAGAGGTTAATGATGGCAACAGCCAAATCGCGATATATTGTTGGTATTGATTTGGGCACCACGCACACAGTCGTGGCTTTTGTGGATACGGAAGTCCAGCCTCATCAGATTGAAATTTTTGAAATTGAGCAACTTATTGCTCCGGGTGAACTGAAGGCCCAGCCGCTTTTGCCCTCGTTACGTTATCACCCAGCCCTTGGTGAGCTTCCGGGAAATCAGCTGGTGCTACCATGGAGTCAATCTAGCGATAAAGGTATTGCCCCTGTCTTTGGTGAACTCGCGCGGGAGCTAAGCAGTAAAGTAGAAGGTCGGGCTGTGGTAAGTGCCAAAAGCTGGCTGTCCCATAAAGCCGTGGATCGTGCTGCTGATATTCTTCCTTGGGGAGCAGCAGAAGGCGTCGAGAAAGTCTCGCCTATCGAGGCCAGCGCAAGTTATCTCGCTTATGTAAGAGATGCCTGGAATCACCAGTTTCCAGCCTACCCAATGCAGGAACAGGATGTTGTACTGACTGTTCCCGCCTCCTTCGACGAAACCGCAAGGGCTCTGACATTAAAAGCCGCCCGCTTGGCACAGTTGTCTCAAGTTCGCCTGCTTGAGGAGCCTCAGGCAGTTTGTTATGACTGGCTGTTTAGAAATGATAAGAACCTCGCCTCACAGCTAGCCGACTCCAGGCTTATGCTGGTGTGTGATGTGGGAGGCGGCACCACCGACCTGACCTTGATTAAAATCTCCCACGAGCAAGGTTCAAGCCCACGGCTTACCCGTATTGGTGTGGGGGAGCACCTGATGCTTGGGGGAGATAATATTGATCTCGCCCTAGCCCATATTGCCGAACAACGCCTGTCAGCCCCCGGACAAAAGCTGAGTGCCGCTTCTCTCGCTCAGCTGCTACAGCAGTGTCGTATTGCAAAAGAACGGCTTTTAGCGGGAGATGGCCTGAAAAAAGCCAGCGTAACCATACTGGGTTCTGGTTCGCGCTTAATTGGCGGTTCAAAAACAACAGAGTTTAGTGCTGAAGAAGTTCACGAGCTGGCGGTGAATGGTTTCTTTCCCAAGGTGGCAGTCAGTGATAAGCCTAAGGCGAAACGTAGTGCTTTGGTGGAGTTTGGTTTGCCTTATGTGGCTGATGCCGCCATCAGTCGTCATGTCGCGGCCTTCTTGAGTCATTATCAACGCGCGTGTGCTGAGGCCTTGGGTTTAACTGAAGGTGAACCTGCTATCCCCGACACTCTTTTGTTAAACGGCGGTATGTTTAACAGCGAAATGTTGACCAATCGCATCATCGGGCAGTTGCAAGAGTGGCGCGGGCAAGATGTTAATTTGTTGGAAAATAATCAGCCCAATCTGGCTGTTGCTTATGGTGCAGCGGCATCGGGTTTGGCGCATAGGGGCGAGCAAAGCAAGATTGGTGGCGGCTCTGCGCGCAGTTACTTTTTAGTGCTCGATCAAGAAAAGCAGCAAGGTGTCTGCATCCTGCCAAAGGCCAGCGAAGAGAACCAGCAGGTGCGCTTGGCCGAACATCAGTTTCTGCTCAGGGTGGGGGCACCAGTGCAGTTTGAAATTGCATCGTCCACGGTAGACGAGGCCTTTGCGCCGGGGCAGTTGATTACGCTAAATGAACAAGACTTCCCCATTCTTCCGCCCCTGGCAACGGTATTAAAAAGGCGTGGAAAAATGAAGGGTAGCGAAGTTGAGGTTCAGGTCGCAGCGACACTTACCGACGTTGGCACACTTGAAGTGCAGAACATCTCCACGGAAGATGCAAATCGTCGCTGGGCTTTAGAGTTCGACTTGCGCCGCCACGAAGAAAGTACGTCGAGTGATTACAGCACACATCCCAAGTTAGATCAGGCGCGTAAGATGATTGATTCTGTCTATGGCGGGCGCTCAAAAGATGCTGATCCTAAAGCGGTTAAAAAGCTACGCAATGAACTTGATCGACTACTCGGTAGGAGAGATCTGTGGGAGTCACCACTGCTCAGAGATCTTTTTGTCCCTCTTCTGGCGGGTGTCAAAAAAAGACGGCGCAGCGCAGATCACGAGCGTGTTTGGTATAACCTTGCGGGTTTTACCCTACGCCCTGGTTTTGGTTTCCCGGTGGATGAATGGCGCATCGAACAGATTAAAGGCCTCTATAACGAAGGACTGCAATATCGAAATGAATCAGCGGTCTGGGCAGATTGGTGGAATTTTTGGCGCCGGGTTTCAGGCGGCTTAAATGCGGATGTTCAGGAAATGATATTTGATGACATCGCTCCTTACTTGCAAGCACTTCCAAACAAACCAAAAGCCCACCTTGCCGAATTAAAGCGTAAGGGCTACTTGGCTTTTGATGATTTACTGCGACTTGCCGCTAGCCTGGAAAATATTTCGATAGAAAAGAAGTTACGTATGGGCGAGTGGTTGCTGGAGCGCCTTGAAAAGCCAAGTGAAAACCATCAGCTTTGGTGGGCGCTCGGACGCCTGGGTGCGAGAGTACCCTTATATGGCAGCAGCCATGTTGTGGTACCCCTTTTTACTGCGGAGCTGTGGCTGGAAAAAATATTGGCACTAGATTGGAAAAAGGTAAGCCAGGCGGCTTTGGCCGCGACAACTTTGGCGCGTAAAAGCGGAGACCGGAGTCGTGATATTAGCGATGCCCTTAGGCAGCAGGTGGTTGAAAAACTGACTGCGTTTCGCGCCCCGCAAAGCTGGATTAATATGGTTGAGGATGTGGTAGAGCTGGATGCGGTAGATGAAAAGAAAATTTGGGGCGACGCGTTACCACCGGGTATTCGCTTAGTTAAAAATGACTAAGCGTCTCTTATTAAGCCATAAAATGCCATGAAACAGTGGTGCTGAAGGAGGGTGCTTCGTAAGTGGTGCCAGGCTTTATCCAAGTTTTTTTGCGCCTGAGGGCTTACGCTGCTTCCCAGGTCAAATTGATACGCTTTGATCTCCATCTGCAAAACAAGGGGCGGGGGTCTGCCTTTCTCAAGCACATGGGTCATAAATACTCGGTAAAGGGCTGGGGGGCTTAAGGAATGACTGGTAGAGGCGTGTTCCTGGCTGGGTAAAACTCTTGATAAACAGAAGGGTTTTTCGATTTCCGTGCTGGCATCAACCAGCAGTATGCAATCATAGTGGGCGAATGCGAGCGCATGTTCCGGGCAGAGCTGAAAATCCCAGTGATGGTCAATGTTTGGCATTATGGGCATTTGCTCTAAGCGTTCTATTAACATTGGCCCTAGCGCATCGTCGCCACGCATATCATTACCCTGGGCAACTATCCACAAACTTTTATTGGCGGGTTTGGTGTTCAAGTTGTATAGCCCGTTAGTAATGAGATTTGTGCCACTTTACATGCTTGACATCTTAGATTCACCCTATAAACTTAGCCTTAGCTCGAAAGAAAGTCTCTTGGTTATATTCTCACGTTCGTTGTTTTACTCGTAAATCTTCGTCCTGTAGTTGTTTAGTACCAGTCTAATTTCCTGCTATTTACACCTCTTTGCAGGTACTCGTTTAAATAATATTTAGGATATTTTTATGTCTGAAACAGTGAATGGAACTGTTAAATGGTTCAACGAATCTAAAGGTTTTGGTTTTATCGAGCAAGAGTCTGGTCCAGACGTATTTGCTCATTTTAGCGGTATTGCCGGTTCCGGATTCAAAACGCTTATCGAAGGCCAGCAAGTGCGCTTTACGGTTACTCAGGGTCAGAAAGGGCCTCAAGCTGAGAACATTGAAGTTGTTTAATTCTTTTTTTTAAAAGAAAAGTTTAAGTGGGGTATTGGTCCCGCTTAAGCCAGATGTTATAAACAAAAAAATAGGCTAAATGCCTGTTTTTTTTGTTTTGGAGAAGGTCAGAGTCCTTGCCAGCTTGCTTGACCCCAGTCCTGCTGATTATTCAGAGCGGTCCTGGTAACTAACTCACCGCGTTCGCTTTTTTAACAACAGTTCTGCTTGGTGCTTCATTCTTCTTGGTGTAATCAATTATAAGTTCTGCTGCACGTTTATAACCACCCGCGGCCTTAAGAACCTGCCCGTACGCTTTAGTTCGCTCTTTCATTTCGGGGTCATTGATCACCGCTTCTACACCCTTCTTGATTTTGCTCGCACTCGGAGTTGCGTTGGCTAAGGTTTTCGCAATGCCCATCTTTTGAAGACGCCGACCATTAAAGGCTTGTTCAAACTGTTGAGGGCAAACAATGACGGGAACTCCAAAGTAGAGGCCTTCGTTAAGACTATTCATGCCCCCGTGAGTGACGAATGCACTTGCGTGTTTAAGAATGTGCAGTTGCGGCACGCGCGGGTAAGCTTTGATATTGTCCGGTAAGAGGCCGAGGTCTTCCAGTTTTACCGTGTTGCCAATGGACATAATGACTTCGTAATCGCTGTCTTTTAATGCCTCGATGCAGTTTTTGAAAAATGCCAAGCTGTCGTTATGAAGTGTGCCCAGTGATACATACACCAGTGGTTTTTTGCCAATGCTCAGGAATTCTTCGTCAATTTCGTCTCTCTGATCAGGGATTGACGCCCCGACAAAATGAAAGTTGCCCTCCAGCTTATCGACAAAAGGTTGATATTCTGGGGTATTAAACACGATGTTCAAATCTCCAACGCAGGCAAACACGTCAAAGATGTGGTAGAACAAGCCCTTGTAAGTCACATTTGATCGCCCAAGTACGTTGATAAGTAGTTTTCTTGTCCAAGGGATAATGCGAGGGGCGCCAGTGAGAAGTATTTTGCTAACATGTGCGCCCATTCCGAGGTCAGAAAAGGGTATCCAGGGTGAGCTTACAACGGTGGTAAGGGAGTTAATTCCAGGTATGCCCAGCGATTCGGCAAGGTATTTTGCCCAGATACAACATGCATCATAGATAATGTAATCGATCTCTTCTTCGCGGGCTATTTTTATTAGGTCGTCGATACATGCGTCCATCATGTTCAGCTCTGCGACAGCCATGGTAAGTATGTCTTTCCCTACCTCTGGGTTGTGGTGATACTGAAACCATTTGTCATACGTTCTGAACTCCACGCCCAAGTCGGTAAATTTGGCTCTGGAGTCTTCGCCAGCGTAGTAGATAACTTCTTCACCTTTTGCGATGAGTTCGGTGACCAGTCCGACGGTTGGGTTAATATGCCCGCTGGCCCCAGGCAGATTAAAAAACATGACTTTAGACATTAATTGACCTCTTTTTTTGCGCTCATTATACGGTTCAAACATGTATAAAAAAGCAGTTTGTTTGGATTGCCAACTAATTACATGTAGGTTGGCTTGTTAATCGCAGCGAGGAGTGATGCTACCCTTATTTTCTAAATAGAGTTGTGATCCCGGTCAGGTTCCGAAATCGTTTAATCAGCGGGAAGTCTACTCCTTACTATTCAGGCTGGGCGTGACGCAGGAGAGGTGGTTTTACGATAGGCTATCAATAGCAGGTACTTGAGCTGAGGGCGGCCGAGTCTCTCAAACGCGAAGGTGGCCACTATACCAGCAATGACATGATTAACATGTTTTTTTATGTAAGAACCAAGGATGATACGGAATGGGCTCTAGGTGTCGCGTAGAGCCCCCTAAAAGAAAAATTCGGTTCACGCAAAGGTATCGATACAAAATAGCCAGCGGGCTTGATCGCTATGTCAGACCTTAACGTGAGATGCTCTTTCCATTTATACGGTATCGCTTAGAGCGCTTGTTATTCATTTACCCAGCGCATACACCCCATTTCAAATCTATGGATGAGCTGAGGGTGGTGAGGGTAGATTCGAATAACATACTCTTTAAGGCCTGCGTAATCAGGTTTAAGCATAAGGGAGAATAGAGACTGGCCAGGTTGAAGCTCTTTTTCGTAGGTAAATACTTCCTGTGCTTCGGTAGTGTGACTACCTACAGAGTCCGGATTAGTCACGAGGCATTCGATGCGAACGTCGTCCGGGGATAGCTTGCCCAGCGAGATCTCCACCTTAATGATGATGTATTCCCCCTCACGGATACTGCTGCGCTCTTGATCGCGCCTGGTAATGCTGACCTGTGGCCACTCATGGCGCACCTTCTTTTTCCACTGGCTTAGTTCTTTGGCAACGGCGTAGTTGTTATCGGCAAAGACGCGGCCTTTTCTTGTGGCCGGGGCATAGTAACTCTGAAGGTAATCCCTAAGCATGCGCTGGGCGTTAAAGCGAGGAATGATTGAACTCATGGAGGCTTTGGAGCGTTCAATCCACTTTGAAGAATAACCCTGCCCATTGTGATCGAAATAGCAGGGAATCACTTCGTATTCGAGTAGATCCAGCAGTTCATTTGATTCCTCCTTATTAATGTATTCAAGGGAATATTGCGGGCCGTGAGGCGTTATCGCCCAGCCATTTTTGCCATCATATCCTTCACCCCACCAGCCATCGAGAACGCTGAGGTTGATTACTCCATTCAGGGCGGCTTTTTCACCTGAGGTGCCGCTTGCTTCGAGAGGATATTCGGGGTTATTCAACCAGACATCGACGCCTGAAACGAGCTTGCGGGCGATGGACATGTCATAGTTTTCTACCAAAATAATTTTGCCAATAAACTCTGGAGAAACGGAAAGCTCATGGATGCGTCGAATCAAATCCTGGCCGGGCTGATCGTGGGGGTGAGCCTTGCCGGAAAATATGAGCACGACGGGACGACTTGGGTTGTTGAGAAGTTTTTTGAGCCGCTCTAAGTCAGAGAAAATCAAGGTGGCTCGCTTGTAGGTGGCAAAGCGGCGCGCAAACCCAATCACCAGTAGGTCAGTTTTTTGCGGGCTGAGGTAATGGGTGAGGCGGCGGAGCTGTGATTCACTGCAACCGTTGCGGTGGTATTGTTTAGCAAGCCGCTCGGTGACCGCCTCAAACATTTTGGATTTTAAGGACTGGCGAATGCTCCAAAAGCTGTGGTCAGCGATATCGTATACTTTTTGCCAATATTCGTTGTTAAGTAGCTCGGTACGCCAACCGCCGCCATAAAGCAGGTCGAAGTAGTTTGCCCACTCACTGGCAAGAAAGGTGGGGACATGTACGCCGTTAGTGACATATCCAAGTGGGTTCTGTGGGGGAGGGATTTCTGGCCAAATATAACTTTCCATATCGGAGGCGACGCCGCCATGTATGCGGCTGACACCATTGTGAAAGCGGGAGCAGCGTAGAGCAAGGGACGTCATATTGAAACCACTGCTGTTTATGGGGCTTTCGCCCAAGGCTAAAAACTCTTCTGTTGAAAGTTTTAACTCCGTTATATAGGTACTGAGATAATGAGTAATTAAGGAACGGTCAAAAATATCATGCCCTGCTGGTACTGGAGTATGAGTGGTAAATACCGTGTTAGATGCCACTGCCTCGAAGCTACTATGTGGGTCTAAGCCGGAGCAAACAAGCTGGCGACTCCGTTCAATAATCTGAAAGGCAGCGTGCCCTTCATTGATATGCCATGTGCTTGGTTTTAGCTTAAGTGCGTTGATAACCCGCACACCACCAATTCCCAAAACCATTTCCTGCAAAAGGCGTATGGACAGGTCGCCTCCATAAAGTTGCTGGGTGATGCGACGATCTTCCGCGCTATTGAGCTCGATGTCCGAGTCCAGCAGATAGAGGGTGATATGTCCGACCTTTGCACTCCATACTTTGAGGCTTATTTGGCGGTCGGGGGTATCTAGCTCAATGATTAAGTACTCCCCGTTGTCCTGTCGAACAGGGGTGATGGGTAGATCGTTGAAACGTACTTCGTGACTATGAGCAATTTGGTTACCGTAAGGGTCAATGGCCTGAGTAAAGAAGCCTTGGCGGTAAAGTAGGCCGATGGCGACAAAAGGGATGGCCATATCGCTGGCTGCCTTGCAGTGATCACCGGCGAGTATTCCCAGGCCGCCTGAGTATATGGGAAAACTTTCGTGCAGCCCATATTCGGCACAGAAATACGCCACCAGATCATTGTCTACATCCAGTGTTTTGCTGACCTCTACTTGGTTTTTATTATGCAGATAGCTTTCGTAGGCGGAGAGAACGCGATTATAGTCCTGCATATAAACCGGATCACTGGCCGCTTTTTCAAGCTTGTCCTGTTTAACTCTGCGTAGAAAAACTTTGGGGTTGTGGTCAGTGCTGTTCCAGAGGGCGGAATCAAGGCGGAAAAACAAAGCGCGGACTTGGCGATCCCAGCTGTAGTAGAGGTCATCAGACAAATCTTGCAAGCGACTCAAGCTGCTGGGAATATTCGGTTGAACCTCGAGGATAAATCGTTTGCCGCTCATGTTAGCTCTCCCTGATTTTTAAGATATGTATGTATTAGGAAACCTTTGAGATATTTATTCTCAATCTTTTTTGCCGGAACTTGCTCAGAGGTTCCTCAGCAAGAGTAGTCCTGTTAACGTTGGGGCTCAACCCTATTTTTTGGAAAAATTAATGTCTTCTATGCGTACTGGAAAATGATCGTTCTGGGTGTCACTAAAAAAGTGTTTTAGGGCTTTGTGGATGGTAGGGAAGGCGAGCTCATTCCAGGGGATATCGCTTTCTGAAAAGAGTCTAGATTCCAGAGTTTCTTCGCCTGCGCCATACTCCCCAGCCAGTAATGAGCCGCGATAAAAAATATAAACCTGACTGATATGAGGGAGGTTGAACATGGAGTAGAGCTCAGGGTTTGATACCTTGGCCAGTGCTTCTTCCCAAGTTTCTCGCACGGCGCTTTCTTCTACCGTTTCACCATTTTCCATAAAGCCAGCAGGTAAAGTCCAATATCCCTTTCTGGGTTCTATGGCCCGCTTACAAAGCAGCACTTTATTATCATGCTCGACAACGCAGCCCGCAATGATTCGGGGATTTTGGTAATGAATGGTCTCGCAGTCATTGCAGACAAAACGTAGCCGATTGTCCCCTTTTGGAATTTGCTGGGATACAGAGGAGCCGCAGTCGCTACAGAATTTCATATTCGCTTGCCCTTGGTGTAAGTGAAAGAGGTTTCTTTTTGGCCAATGCTAATGTAGGCATGAAAAGGTGTGCGCAAAGATAAGCTGTGTATTGGCCTACTATTAAGCAGAGATAAAGAGCGCCACCGCTTATAGATGGCGTATTGAGGAGTATAACTCGCAGAAAGCGGTGTTATATAGCGCTAGAGGCTAAATAATGAGGCCGATTTGCGCCCAGTATCGGGTGGTGGACGCAATCATAGGTTAATTCTATTCGGCTATGAGTATCAAAGGGAGGTTAGCGGTTAGGGAAGCTTATAACTCGTTTTGCACTTTTGTTTTCATAAGTTTTGGAGCGGACTGCTGTGTGCTTGGAAGGGGTATTAGCTTGGGTTCCTGTCGCCTCATTTAGTACATAGCGCAGCTCGTCAAATGAGGTGTGCATCATTTCTGATATACGAATGCAGGCTGCCATGGGTGTTGTTGCCTTGCGGCGCTCCATATCAACTTGGAACTGCAAGCCCTTTAAGCGCCGGCGCTGGGGTTCTGGTGCGCTGTCGATTAATTCGTTGCAGAGCTTAGCTCTGAGTGCTTCAAATTCTTGAGGGTCTTGTTTTGCTAGCATTGCTAGCTCATCAAAGTCCGGCATAATTCCAGGCATGGTAGCGCCTCCTTATTTCTAAATGCCGCGAAGCGGCAACAGCTTAACGATAGTGAGATGCATTCCTTTGTGAAGGGGTGGTGAATTTTCGATCCATGGGGTCCCTAGCTCAATTCCTACGTTTAAGGGCTTCACAGGTGCTTATGCTAAAACGTTGTAAGCAGCCCTTGAAAAACGCACATCTTATACTAAACTCATTGGTTGCTCTGTTTCAATGGGTCAAATGTAACGCTGTGGCGGACTTGTTATTCATTTTGGTAATTACAGGTTGGCTATTTCCTGGTCTGAAGGAATTAGTAGCGTCAAATCAGTTGCTTAAAGAGCTGCTCCTATTTTTCTTTTAGTTTTGTTATCACATTTATAATAATTAGATATAACGAGCGCTGCTGGGCATGTTGTTGTTATGATGTCATGAGTTCTTGGTCTAAACACCCTTCAGCCTGCTGACGTCAAAAAACTAAAAATATAACTAAAACATTATGCTAGATCATCTTCGCTCTTCTATTTCTGGTCATGAATATGACCTCGCTAACCCTGACCTACCTAATTCCGCTGTTTTAATGGCGCTAACGAATTGTGCCTCAGAGCCAGAGGTGCTGCTGACCCGTCGTGCTAAACACATGTCCAGAAACCCTGGAGAGGTTTGTTTTCCGGGTGGCAAATGGGAGGAGGGTGACGCTGACCTATTGACCACTGCGCTAAGAGAGTCTCACGAGGAAGTTGGTTTGTTACCCGAGTGGGTGGAGGTTGTTGGTGGGCTACAACCGATTGTGGCACGAAGTGGCCTTAATGTAGTGCCATATGTGGGTATTATTGATACAAGCTTGGAGTTACTGCCCACTTCTGATGAGCTGGATAAAGTATTTAGAACACCGCTAAGCTTTTTTATGGATGAGCGAAACATTAGGCCTTATCGTCATAACTTTAACGGTACAGAAATCTCATTCCCTAGTTTCGTTTATGAAGGCTACATAATTTGGGGGCTAACGGCATATATTATTGTTGATATGATTAACAATGTTTATGATGCTGGCGTAGAAATGGTTATTCGCTAGCAAGCTAGGTTCTCTAAAAGGGCCCTGATTAAGGCTTGTTTTGATATTTTAATAATAAATGTAATTGCTATAAAAGGGGAAGGCTGAATGCGTTATCGTTTGGGGGAAAGGCGAGTAGAAATAAAAGGTGACGATTACTTTATTGCAGATAGTGCGGTGGTGATTGGGTCGGTAGTTCTCGAAAACAATGCCAGTATATGGTTTAACTCCGTGGTACGAGGTGATAACGATTTGATTAGCATCGGAGAAAACTCTAACGTGCAGGATCTGTCTGTGTTGCACACAGATACAGGTTATAAACTTACCATCGGCAAGGGGGTAACTATAGGGCATAAGGTAATGTTGCATGGCTGCACTATCGGTGATCATAGTCTGATAGGTATCAATGCAGTGGTTTTGAATGGCGCCAAAATCGGCAAGCATTGCTTGATTGGTGCAAATACCCTGATCCCAGAAGGTAAGGAAATTCCCGATGGTTCCATGGTGATTGGCTCACCAGGAAAAGTGGTGAAAGAACTCAGCGATCAGCAAAAGATGTTTTTAGAAATGAGCGCAAGCCATTACGTGGAAAACTTTAAGCGCTTTAAGCGAGACCTAGTTTTAGACGAAAGCTAGCAGCTAGTTGGGGTCTAACAGTTTTGTATTTTTTAGGAATTTTTACTGGTTTTATAAATGCAGCTCAACACGGCCAACACGTTTATTTTCTGATGCTTCGTCTATCTTTGGTAGGCATGAGTATAAACGTTTGGCATCAATGTCAAAATTATGAATAAGATGGTTTTTAACTCCCTCCGCCCTGTTCTGGGCAAGTTCTAGTAAAACCTTGTCTGCTTTCGAGCTAGGTAATTCGTTCCTCGTGGTTACACCGCAAAGTGTGATGCCTATATCTGGCCTTTCTTTCATTAGCGTGGCAATTTTTTCTACATAGTCTTTTTGCGTATCTTCTAGGTCTGCTGAAGCAGTTGGGTAGTTAATAGGAGATAGCCTGATGGCGGTAAGCTTCTTCCCCCCCTTGTAAGCGAGTTCAGCAACAGTGATCATCGTGCCGTAGGGTTGAAGTGCGTGTTTAAGCAAGCTCATGCTGGCGCTACGTGTTGCCTTGGCTGAAGCTTGTTTGAGGACGTCAGAAAAGTTGAAATTTGGATCCGATATATTGCCCGTGACTGGGATATTGAGCTGAATGTTATTATTTTTATCTCGGAGTGTGTTTAGCGCCACGTCAAGAGGCATGGTGAGCTGCTTGTTTAAGCGCTTCCTTGTATCTTCTGAAGTGGGTTCTAGTTTTAATTTATTAAAATTAATCTCGGCTTTAGAGTCGAGTTCGCCACCTTGCATGTTGATCTGA
>Ga0209121_10001057_pt1 | contig 28889 bp, 32 predicted proteins | sample Cruoilmetagenom3_FD_187292 | JGI IMG/M metagenome (GOLD analysis project Ga0209121, IMG submission 187292) | Oil polluted marine microbial communities from Coal Oil Point, Santa Barbara, California, USA - Sample 3 (SPAdes) (version 2) | ecosystem: Environmental > Aquatic > Marine > Oil seeps ...
CAAGCTTACGGCTCAATAAATCGTCAATTGTGAATTTTTCTCCCTTATGATAAATCGTGAAATGGTCTTTAAGTTTCTCTACGTCAAAATCCTTCTTAGAGATGTTGATCGGAATTTCGTCAAGAAATATTTTACCATAATCCGATAACTCGAAGTGTTTTACATCAAAACTTTTGGTGCTAAACCCACCGAGTTCAATTTCTTTTGGAATCAAAATGGGCATTATAAGGTTCAAAGCTTTAATTAGGAGGGCGTCTGCCTTTCCATTACCAGTAGTATCTACTGTATATATAGATTTCTTAGGCGGAAAAACTTTTTTGATGAGTACTTTGAGAGCGGAAATATCAAAAGACATAATTATTCAGACAAATTTAGAGTTATGTTTTTATCTTTGTTTTAAGTAATCATGATTCAATTAAAAATTTATGATACGATTAAGGTATTGTAATAATTTTTACGCACTTTCTTTCGTAAGATTTTCCACTAAACCAAGATTTAATATTTAATAAAAATTTTAGCTAAAGATTTATATTGATAAAAATTTAAATTCGATTAACTAAATATAATTAATTTTAAAAAAAATGGTTGATGAATGAATGAATGAAAGAAAATCTGAGAAAGTTCCTTTAGGAAAACGGATCGCATTTGCAATGGGGGAAGTCGGAGACAATACAGCAATGCAAACATTTTCGTTCCTTATTTTTACATTCTACTTTGCAATTGTAGGATTACCTGTTATTTGGATTAGTGGTGGTTTTATTTTATGGAGTCTATGGAACGCAATCAATGATCCACTCATAGGGTATCTTTCTGACCGTACTAAAACTAAATGGGGGAGAAGAACTCCTTGGATGTTAGGCGCTACTATTCCATTAGCAATAATAATGATTTTACTTTTTACACCACCTCTTGCTCTTAATTCGGACATAATAAACTTCATATACTTCTTTATAATTCTTATTCTCTTTGATACTACTTATACTGCGTTTAATCTAAATTATAATGCTGTTTTTTCTGAAATGTATGTAACGATGGAAGCTCGTAGTTCAACAGGAAAAGTTAGGATAAGTTTTGTGATGGTTGCACTGATTTTTGCGTTTCTCCTTCCCACTTTAATCATTGAAGATATTACTAATAAAATTCCTGCCAATATAGATATAACACTAGCACAATATCAGTTAACAGGAATTATTGCTGCCGTTGTAATTATTATTACATATTTCATAATTTTGAAATGGGGTGTGAAAGAACCTAAATACATCTCAAAAGACGCTGAAACCGCTATGTCTTTTGGAAAAACGCTGAAAACTACATTTAAGAACAAGTCTTTCCTATGGTTTTTAATACCTGCTTTAGGAACATGGATTGTCATAAATATTTTACCAATTTTGGCACCACTTTTTATGATCCATGCTCTTGGAGCTACAGATACGGAATTAATTGGTTATGCTCTAGCTTTACAGTTCATTGTAGCTGCCATTTCTACTCCTTTATGGGAAAAAATTCGCGTTAAAAAAGGAGCTCGTATGGCGGGATTGATAGGAATTGCAACATGGATAATTCCTATAATAGTTTTTGCTTTCTCGATAAACATGGAAATGGTTTTTATTGTGCAAATCTTCAACGGAATTGGTTTGGGCGGTGGTTTATATTTCTACGATCAGTGTATCGCAGAAATTATTGATGAAGACGAAATTCGTCATGGAACAAGGCGATCAGGTATTTACTATGCTGTCCTTAATTTCTTTATTAGATTGTCGATGGTTATTAATTTCATCTTAATAGGGATTGTCTTCAGTACAACAAACTGGCAAGAATATAATCCAAATCCCGGTGTTGATACAATTTTAGGGCTCCAAATCTTAATGGGTGTTTTTCCAGCAATCATGCTTGTGCTATCATTAATTGGGCTGTACTTCTATCCAATTAAAGGTGATAAGCTTAAGGAAAACAGAAGGAAATTAACAGAATTGCATGAAGAAAAACAAAAAAGCCGTGAATAATCAAATTATTTTTATTTTTTTTCCTTATTTTTTAACGAACCAATTGCCGCCGTTTATCTCTTCGAAAAAATAATCCTTATCTTCTTTATTCTTTATTTTTTCACCTGCATCTTTTGCTAGTTTTAAATACGATTTGTAATCTTTTGGTTTCCCAGCTAAAGCTGAGGCTCTTGCTATAGCTTCATATGCAAATGCAAGATCAAAATCTCCTATATTGTGTTTTTTAGTAATTTCTAAGCAAATTTTTGCATGGTAAAGAGCTGCTTCTTTTCTCTTTAGCACCGTATAAACGCGAGCGATTTGCCATTCACCTCGTTGAAGGTTAACGGGAGTTCCTAGTTTGTTAGCAACTATTACGCCCCAATGATATCTCGATGTATGGACCGTATGGATCATTTCAATATCTTCTTCATGGGTTCTATCCTTTTTCTCTAACAATTTCCAAGTTTTATTGAAACAATCTTTTGCTACCTTTTCATGCCATTTTAAGTCAATATTTTTAGACATTAATATCACTAATTAAATAAATTTTTGTTGAATATTTATTCCTTATTGTATTAATCCTTAGCCTTTGAGGACAATTTAGAATGACTTATTTTTAATTTTTGAATTTGTATAAAATTTAAAAAGAAACTTAAAAAAAAGTATTTAAGTTAGAATTTAGACCCGCAATACGCGCAATATACGGCCTCATCCTTACTAATAGGTGTTCCACAGTTGGGGCAAAATTTTGAAAGTTCTTGAATAACGGGTTCTTCCTCTTTCTCAACTCGCATTGACTCAGCGTCTCCAGTTTGGCTGGAAAATTGACCTTTTAACCTACCTGAAGATTTCAAGTCTAAAATAATTGCTCGAATATCTCTGACTGAAATGCCCGTGTTATTACTTATCTCTTCTACAGAAATATTGGGATTGTGTTCAAATTCATGCGATACAACGTTTTTTAATTTACTACGATTAGTAATAGCGGCAATTTGACTTACTAAAATAGCGAATCCTATCCCTATCCAAAGAAAGCTCATCCAGTTAAATCTACTAAATCGCCAAAAACCATCTATAAGTCCGTTAATACCCCAGTAGAAAAATATCCCTGCGAATATTAAAGCACATATCGAGAAACCATTAATATATTGGTCTTTTTTGTATTTCATCTCTATCATTTACTATTGATTTTTAATTAAATAAAAATAGCATTAAATATATCTCTTCTATGGTCCAATTTTTAGAAATTATTGATTTAGAATTTAAAAGTTATTATAAAAAAGTAAAATAAAAATTTATTTGTTATTTGTTATACCTTTGCTCCACAATAAGCACAATATAATGCAGACTCATTCTTTATAGGTGTGCCACAGTTTGCACAGTAATTCCCTTTTTCGTGAGGCTCTAATTTATCTGAAGTTGTAACTTCCACATGCTTTGCTTCGCCTGTTTTAGTAGAAAATTTCCCTCTTAATTCTCCCCTTGCTTTCAAGTCTAAAACTATTGCTCGAACATCTTTAATCGTAATTCCCGTATTGCTGGCAATTTCCTCAATTGAAACGTTAGAATTTTGCTCAAATTCTTGTTTAACGACGGTTCTTAGTTTGCTTCTATTAGTAAGTTTATATATTTGGCTTGAGATTATGGATATTCCAATAGCAATTAAAATGAAACCTGCCCACCACCAGAACCCCCAATTAATTAAATTATTAAAACCCCAATACAAGAAAGCTCCCGCAATAATTAATCCACAAATACTGAAACCCTCGTTATATTCATTTCGTTCGTAATGCATTTTTAATCACTTATTCTTTATATGAAATAATTAGTTGAATGATATATATGAATTAAAGAGACCAATATTTATATTATTTTTATAGTTATCAAATTAATTGTTTGATTTTGATCTATTTGAATTACAATAGATTTAGTTTATCTTGAGAATGGTTTAAGATTTTAAGGAGGAGCGACCGAACCGTTAATAATTTTAAAGATTTTTTTCACGTCCACTTGGTCCTCAGTTAAAAGGATAATCAACTTTTCGAGAATTTTTATAGATAAAATATAATAATTATCAGAATGAATTATATTAAAATCTGGACTGTGTAAACCTATACTTTCGGTTGTTTCCTCTGCTAACTCATATAATTGAGAAATATTTAAAGAAATAGAAGCTTTGTTAAACTCTTCCTCATTTATATAGGACTTTTTAATTACTCCATTTTCCGACGATATCAATATGAAATAAACTGCTGGCCCTAATTCGCTAACAAGTGAATTTAAAATTAAATCTAAATCTAACAGAACAGTCATTTCTAATTAATTTATAAATCTTTTTTTATAAATATGTTTGTGTGAAATTAAATACGAGTACGAATGTCCCGTAAAGATTGGAACTTAAAATTGTTTTGTAAAAAAAGTATATTTGATTTTTCGAACTTAAATAAGAACTCAATTACATATCAAAATATTTATCAACTACGCACTCAAAATCTCGAAATTGGGTTATATCTCCGTTAAAATCCTCGATACTATCGCAATAATGGTCTAGAAACTCCTCAATTGCTAACTCCATAAATCTTTTAATATTTTTTGATTTTGTAAAGTCCTCAATTAAATACGCAAATATAACGCCCTCTTTAACAGTTAAAAGGAATTGTTGATTCTCGAAATTAATTGCTTGAAGAGTATTACCCGTATTTTTTCCAATAACTTCATTAGAAAATGATAAAATAGCTGATATAAAACCTGATATCGTTATAAGATTCTCTGCCAAATACTTTTTATCCTTTCTAATTTTCGTAAATAACGAAAGCCCTGCCGTGTTTATTACGAAAAGAGCTGAAAGATCTTTGGCACTAGGAATAGCTCGCTTACACAATTGATTGATTCCTGAAAATGTGGCGTTCGAACAATATGAGTTAACTAATTGCTTTGAGAGCGAACAAAGGCCATCGTATTTAATTAGCTTGTTTGTCTCACTTACATAGAATATAGAAATACTTTTGTTTTCAATTGTATAAAAGTGGACGTAAACTGTATAAGCCCCTAACAATTTTATTCTTTTCCCTTCCTTCTTTTCAAGAATTTCAGAACGATAGAATTTGACTAGTAATTTTATTAGAGAACGCTTTATCCCCTTACTAAAAACAATATTATAACGCTTATCAGTTATTGAGACTAATCCAACCCCCAATAGGTCCATTGAGTTTGGTTGTTCCAATGTTTCTTGACAAACATTCTCTAATACTAGCATATTTTATTCTTTTTATACTTTTTTGTTGTAAAAATCCCCTTAATAAAAAAGAATTGTGTGTATAATTAAATTTAGAACTCATTCATATTTAAACATTTCGTTTTTGTTGTAAAATTTAATTTAATAAAACGATTAAAATTTAATTGATAAACCAAATTTAAAAGGTGGTTAGATTTAAATAATTTGTATTTTATTATATTTTTGATAAAAAGTTTTTTCATAACAAAAATTTTCATAAAAAATAAATTTTACCACAAATTCTGTAACAGGTTTTTAAAAAGATGTCTGATACAATAAAATTTGATCTAGAACTTTATGTTAATCAGTTTAAAAATGAAAAATTCCTTATAAAACACTTGATTGATATAGAAAAAATAATTATTTCCTTCGAATATTCTAAATTCATCAATAGCGTGTACAATTTCTTTAATTCTAAAGTAGAAGGCTCAGAAGAAAGATTAAACGCTAAACCTTACAAAGATGCGGGAGAGATTATCGACCGATTCTGGAAATTGCTATTAAATAACGATTCAATTGCAACCTATCAATCAAATTTGAAAATAAAATTAAAAATCTAGTGGGCCTGGCAGGATTCGAACCTGCGACATCCCAGTCCGAAGCCGGGTACCCTATCCAGACTAGATTACAGGCCCAATGTAAAAAATTTAGATTATATTATTGTTACGCATTATTTCTAAAAATTTTTTACATAGTTTTTATACGCGCAAAAGCTATTTTTTAATTGATATCTTCTGCGAGATAATTCATATTAATAAAAAAAGACTTTAAAACATTTTTAATTTTGATTAATCCACTCATGTACTCATCTGATCCCCTAATTTTGATTAATCCACTCATGTAAGCATCTGCTACTTGAATCTTTCGTGTTATGATTTTTCTCAAAACTTTTTTTGTAAGGATGAGATGAATGATATTAATCTCTTCTGAGTTCGCTTCGTAATAAGAATTATTGTAAGTTAAAAATCCTTCGACTTTTTTTATCCATATGTTATAGTCAACGTCATAAATGTACACGTGGTATATTGTATCTTCGTACAACTTTAAATCTTCGTGGATATCTCTGGAATTATTAGCAATTGTTATTCCCAACTTAATTAACTCATCTAACGTAGATTTAAATTTATTCTCTGTCGATTCTAAAGAGTTCAACATCATTACTATCGTGTTTGAGTCAATCATAGCAAAATAACGTCTTTTTATACCTCATTCTTAAGAATTAATAAAATTCGTTTAATCTTTTATAAACCTACGAACAAAATATGAATGTCTCATTTAAAATTTTATATAATATTACGATGATAAAAAGGATATTAAGACTATTTAAATCTAATTTTTCTGCTTAAATACTTGTTAAATAATTAAATCCGTTTTTTTTGCTTAAATATTTAAAAAATGTTCGAAAAAGCTTAATATATCTCAAACCTTGAGAGAGAGAACCTTCTACTTTAATTTTCCCCTTCATAAACGCATCCGCGCCGCCTATTTCGTCCTTTAAAATCTTAACAAATAAATCCTTACTAAACACCATTTTAAATAACGCCTTAGGATTAACCCCTTTCTCGTAGTGAAGTTTTCCGCGCGAAACTTCGAGCCAATAGCTTAAATTCGCATCAAATATGTATGTTTGGTATATATCATCAAAACCCATTAATTCCTCCTTGAGTTCTTCAGTATTATTCATGATAGATACTCCCGCCTTAATGATTCTATCCAAAATATATTCAAATTTCTTGCCGTTTTTACTCAACTCTTCCAATATTAAATTAAGCGGGTTTGGACTTGCCATAAATTTATATATCCTACTAAATTTTTTTTCTAAAAATCCTTATACCTATAATTAAAAAGATATAACTCCTATTTATGTGTTTTTTTTCAAAGAATTACGCCTAAACCAATAGTTTAATATTAAAATACTATTGATTAAAGAAATAATTTTAAAGTTGAAAATTCGTCTCCTTTAATTCCTTTAGGTTAAATGCTTCGAATGTTTTAATTTTAAAATAAAATTTTTATATTTGGAATTATTTCAATTGTTATATCAAAACAATTTTTTATCAAAAAAGCCCATATAGTGTAGTACGGTTAGCATTAGGGACTGTCACTCCTTCGACCCGGGTTCAACTCCGCGTGTGAAAACCATACGCGATGAAACTCCCGGTGTGGGCGCCATTATTCATATCTGTATTAAATTATATTGTATTTCCATCATAATTACTAAAGTGAAAGGAGAACCAGAATTATCTTACATTTCAAAGTAAAAATACTCGATGTTTTTGGTAGATTCTGAGATTATTTTCGAAGAAATGAAATTCTTTTATATATTAATGATTGTAATAACTTGTATTCATTTACGAAGAAATGAAACTTTTTTATATAATATTGATTATAATAACTTGTATTTATTTAATCAATAAATTTTTTGATAATTAAATACAACAAAAATTAAATTAAATAAAATCAAATGTGTAAATAAACCAAAAAGGTTGATAATAAAATGGTTGATGAAGCATTAATAAAAGAATTGAAAGTTAAATTTGAGGCTGGAGCTGCTGCCTCGGATGTTATGGATTCGTTAAAAGTTTTTGAGCTATTCAAGCAAATTGCTGTAGAGAACGAGGACTTGAAAGAGGAACTAGAAGATATGGACATAACTATCCAAATGAATATTACAGACGAAGGCAAAAAGTTCTGGTTAATAGCCAAAGAGGGAACTTTGGAATATGCCGAGGGTACTGTCGATAATCCTTCGTTTACATTCTCTGCTACTAAAGAAGTTGGCTCAGGTATGTTGTTCGGCGAAGTTGATGCCACGTCAGCATATATGGCGGGGGACATTACCGTTGAGGGCAATCTTCAGGATGCAATGGCCTTTCAAGAGATTATTGAGCTCGCATTAGAGGCTTACGAAGATTTAGCCGAAGATTTGTAATAAATCTCGAATAAAATCTTTATTAAACCTTTCTTGAAATCTCTTATAATTTTTTTTTTATTTTATTCTATCATAAAATTCAATTTTTTTTTTCAAGTTTGAAGATTTTGTCGTTTTTTTTGACAAGTGCATCAACTAAAATACCTACAGTAAGTCGTTGAGTTTTAGATTTAACTAAGGGTGTTTCAGTTAGATTACTCTTTTGTTTAATCTGCAGTGAATTAATTATTTGACGCAAGTACGTATCGGTATGAGTCCCAATTATAAAAATCTCGTCTTTTAATTTTAATTTACCCGCAGTTAATAGTATTTTAGCTGCTTTTTTTTCCGGGTAATAAGAAAGAACTTTTCCAATTTCGACTTTTTTATAATTCGATAAATTTCCATCAAATTCTCTTTGAATTTCGCTTCCTTTTGGGAGCTCAAAGTAAAATCCCGTTGAAAAACCTCTATTATACACCTTACTTAATCGTGTGAGCCACCCATTGACTTTCTCTTGGGTAAATGTATTATCGTAATAAGCCTCAATTGCTTCTTTGTAACAAGAAGTAGTTTCTTCGATATAAATAGGGTCTCTCATGCGACCCTCTATTTTAAAAGCGTCGATTTTAGCCTCTATTAATTCGGGGATATGTTCGATTAAACACAAATCTTTTGCGTTAATGAAAAAAACTCCGTCATAGAGAAATTCGTTTGATTGATCGTCGTATACGCGCCATCTTCTACGGCAAGGTTGAACACACCTTCCTCTGTTAGCAGAATACTCTTGAGACTCACATGTTTCGGCCGAGAAATAACAACGACCGGATACTGAAGTGCATTGAGCCCCGTGCACAAAAGTTTCAATTTCAGCCTTTTTTATTTTGCTTTTTATTTCTTTAATTTGTTTCAGAGATAATTCTCTAGCAAGGATTAATCTTTGGGCTCCTAAATCTTCATAAAATTTTGCCGATCGATAGTTCGAAATATTAGCTTGAGTTGAGATGTGAAATGGTAATCCTTTTTCTTTAACGACTTCAATAGCTCCAATGTCGTGAATAATGACGGCATCTATCTCTGCTTCTACGGCTTTATCTAAAATATTATTGAGGAGGTCGAACTCGTTTTCATATACTATTATGTTAGTAGTCATATAAGCCTTAATATTATTGTTATGGCATTTTTTCACTATATCATTTAACTCTTCTAACCTGAAATTATCGCTAAACATTCTCATGTTAAAAGCTTCTATGCCAAAATAGACCGCATCAGCCCTACCTACAACGGCGTTTAAGGACTTATAGTTTTTTAAAGGCGCCATTAGTTCTACTTTTTTATTGGTTATATCTAACATTTTCAATATCAACTCATTTAAAATTACAAATCTTGAATATTTAAAACGAAATAAATTTACTGTTGAATAACATTAATGTGAAAAAGAATAAAAAAAAATTGATAGATTTTATTAAATTGCGGTAAACCAGAGATAGAAAAGGAAGGCGCCAATACCAAAGAATATTACTGCTAAGATATAAGTCATATGCTTCGAGTAATTGCGATACCGTTTGCCTGATTCTGTCTCAATCGTGTCGACTTGAAGATATGGACCTGGACCTCGTCTATACCACCCTTTAATTCTTACTCGTTGTCCTACTAATCTGTTTGCTTTCGAAAGAGCCCAAAAAAAGTCTACTAAGCTAATTCCGAATCGGTAATCGATATACATTAGGCCGGTGTTATCTTGGAAGTATAGATCTTCTCCAAAGTAATAACCTGGAATTCCTTTTCCTACTATTTTCCCTTCGATAATTGCAGGAACGGCACGAATTGGCGATACTTTTATGTTAGTGATTAATTCAACTACGTTACTAGGTTCAAATCCGCTTCGGTACATGAAAGAAGTTCTTCCTATAACTCCCAAACCCATAATGAAAAATCCAATAGCCCATAGAAGAATCAAATTGTTTAATGTAGTTAAGGTTCCTATGGATATCCAACCTACGAATCCTAGGATCCAGATAGCCGTCATTCCAGCTAATATTATAAAAATAACCGTTGGCAACTGTTTAATGAAAATATCGGTAATGAATTCGCCGATCATAGACTTTCCCGCCTGTTGTTCCTTTATATTTCTTGCCTCGGAAAAATCGTATTCAACAGGTACTCCATAGGTGGCACACTGCCCATTTAATCGTTGGATTCTTTTCGCAGGTAAAGGATGGGTGCTAAATACTTGAAAATATTTTGCCCAAGGATTAAAAAGATCCCAACCCGCGGCAGCTTGAACTACTCTCTTCGAAACGCGACCATTATTGTCCATACTTTGCGCGGCTAACTGACTCGCTTTCTTCGGATCAAAAATCCCCAAACCTCGAAGTCCTCTTACTCTTGATTTTTGCCTTTCTTTAATTTCAGCTTCGGTACCGCCCGCTATCAATCCATACGCTATTTTGACTAACGCTGTGGATAACATATTGGGGTTTTCAGTCAATTCAGCAGCATGTTGATCCGCAAAATATTCTCGGATTCGACTAACGAATAAAGACACTAAATACCCAATATAATAAGAAATATAAGATACAACTGCAACGACAATTAATCCCAAAACAATATAACTTCCCGCATCATCATCTTTAGAGCTTTTAAATAAGCCTGAGAAACGAACAGCGTAGTAAGCCCATCGGGCTATCGTCAATAAAATTAAAGGAATAGCAAAAACTAATGTCATTAAAATGAAATCATTGTGTACAATGTGTCCTAGTTCGTGAGCAACTACGGCACTTTGTTCGTCTTCGTCTAAATAATGTAATATTCCATCAGTAATTACAATTCTCGCGCTATTCTTTGTATAACCAAATGTAAAGGCTTGAGGGTTTAAATCTTCGCGGATAATCCCCATTCTAGGCGTTTTAATCCCCCGAATTGCCACAACTTTATCTATTACATTTGCTAAATGTGGGTATTGGCGTGCGTAATCTTCGTAGGGGATCCAATCGATTCTGTAAATTAATCTTATCATTAATGGGGAGATTCCATATTGAAACAATACGATTAAAACAGTAAAACCAATCATTATTGACAAACCTAATAGATTACTTGGTAAAAACCAGACTCCGATAGTAAAAACCAAGGCATAGATAAGCCCAAATAAGAATAAAACTGCCATTGTTGATGCTAATTTCAAACCCATTTCGATTCACTTAAAATTTTAATTTTATGTCACTTATTTTGGATAGATTTATTTAATATTATAATAAATTGTTAATAATATTCATGTAACGCTAATTAATTAATATTTTCTATTAGAATCTGTAAGTTTGACAATATTCCGAAAAGAATAAAATAGAATTTTATTACTAATATTTCAACAAGACTTGCAACATTGATTTTTGGTGGTTATGTTATAAATACCAATTTAAAGCGCTTATATAAAGTTACAGATAATCTTATTAAACAACAGTTTTATCTCAGTGGTAGCGATACAATTATCGGTAGAACGCCTGAAATATCAATTAAAATAAAAAATTCTGGCCTAATTGTTAAAAGATTAAAGGATCTCTTTAACGATAATATTCAATTGTTTTTAGAAGGTAATTACATGAGCTTTTTTCAACCTTTTAAAATAATTAAAGGAATTGACGATAATTACATAAGAGAAATATATCAAGACATACAAATCAAATTAACAGCAATGCATGGTACGAATTTTGATGTAGTAATTTTATATACAATTGTATTAAGTTCTTTAATTACAAGTATTCACGAAATACACTTTAATAACTCAGTACAAGAAGTTATAAGAAGAGTAGGGGAGAAATCCGATAAACTGAGCCAAAAACAAATTCAGACTAAATTGGATAAATTGCATATGCGAAATAACAAAAATGTTTCGATTTTAAATAATATTTCTTACCTTGATGCGCTAGCAGAATCCTTTCACTTTATGAAGACAGCTCGCACGTGCAAAATCCAAAAAAGCAAGTATATTAACCGTATTGTAAATTTGATACTTTTTTCAAAGAACTAAGAATGTAATGATTAAACACCAAATAATTGAAAAAAAATAATTTCTCTAACCAATTCCAAATCTGTTAGATGATAGAAAGCTTGTTTTGATTATATTTAAAATTGTTTAATGCTTATCGATAAATGTAAGGCTAAATATTTAATTGGTGATTATTTGTCCAAATATCCTAATGAAGACTTATCCTTTTTAATGAATAAATACAGTAAAAAAAAAGTATCAATTACAAAAGCGATTAAAAATTTCATAAAACCTGGAGACCGGATTTTTATAGATTCAGGCTGTGCAGAACCTATAGACTTAACTAAGAAGCTAATTGATTTAGGTTTAGAACTTCCTGACGTAGAAATCCTACATTTTCTTAGTTTAAGCGATTTAGATTATTATGAAACGGCTGGTGGACTAGAAGATTTATTTAGACATAACGCTTTTTTTATAGGAAAATCACTTCGCAAATACATTAGAGATGGTCAAGCGGATTACACTCCAATTCTCTTATCTGAAATTCCCTGGTTATTTAAACTAGGTAAAATGCATTTAGATACGGCACTCATTCAAGTAAGCCCTCCAGATAGATATGGTTTTTGTAGTTACGGTATTAATGTGGATATTGTTAAACCTATAGCCGAAAATTCCGAATATGTAGTAGCAGAAATTAACCCCAACATGCCTCGCACATTAGGCGACTCTTTTATCCATATGGACGATATAGACGCGTTTATTATTTCTAATCACGATGTTATTGAGTTCAGTTACGGAGAACCTGACGCTGTTTCTACTAAAATAGCAAAATTTGTAGCATCCCTAATAGAAGATGAATCAACTATCCAAATGGGCATTGGTGAAATTCCAAACGCGGTTACTATTGAATTAGCAGATAAGAAAGATTTGGGTGTACACAGTGAAGTCTTCTCAGATGGAATTGTAGATCTAGTTGAAAGTGGAGTTGTGACCTGTAAAAAAAAGACGATACATAAGGATAAAATAATCTGTTCTTTTGTTATGGGCACAAGACGATTATACGACTTTGTGGACGATAACCCAATGGTAGAATTTCATCCGTGCGATTATACAAATGATCCATTTATAATTAGCCAGAATAAGAAGCAAATTGCGATTAACGCGGCGCTTTCTGTTGATTTAACTGGACAAGTAAATTCAGATTCACTTGGTCATCAATTTTATAGTGGAATTGGGGGGCAAGTTGATTTTGTGAGGGGTGCTGCTCGATCTAAGAATGGAAAACCAATTATGGTTCTACCTTCTACGGCTACAATGAAAGATGGGACTATAGTCTCTCGAATCGTTCCATTCCTCCAACATGGTACTGGAGTAGTAGTAACTCGAGGGGATGTACATTATGTTGCAACTGAGTGGGGGTTGGCTTATCTTTATGGAAAAAGCATACGAGAAAGAGTTCTGGAAATGATAAACATCGCTCATCCAGATTTTCGAGAAGAATTATTAGAACACGCAAAAAAATGGAATTATATCTACTCTGATCAAACCTTACCAGTTTCTATTGATGGTAGAATAAGTATTTATCCCGAAAAATACAAAACTAAATTGGAGTTGAGGAATGGAAAAACCATCAAGATTCGTCCAGTAAAACCAACTGACGAAAGAATGATCCAAGAACTTCATTATTCGTTAGACGATAAAGATAGGTACTTTAGATTCTTTTCCCCCATGAAAGATTTTCGCCACAAGAAAACTCAACCCTTCGTTAATATCGATTATACTACAAATATGATATTAGTAGGAGAAATTAAAGAAAAAGGAAAAGATAATATAATTGCGATAGGGGCGTTCTTTAAAACAAATAAAGCCTCTTTCGGAGAAATTGCGTTTGTTGTTCATAGAGATTGGAGAAATTTAGGAATTACTAAATTCTTTTTAAATTACCTAGTAAAAATTGCTAAAGAACTCAATTATAGAACATTTGGCGGCTCAATTTTATTAGAAAATAAATCAATGCTCCATATTATTAATACCTCTGGCTATACATTAAAAATAAAAAAGATTGAAGAAGGCGTTACTGAATTTGCCTTTGATCTGTAACATTCATTAAAACAATTCGTTCAGTCCATTTTAGCTTTTAAATATTTAGATATTTTCTTTGCTAATATTTCTTGTTTTTTCCAATTTCCATCAGCCAATCCTTTTGAAGTTAGTTCTGAAATTACCATTCTAATTTTATCTTCGACTTTTTTCACTTTCTCATTCGCAAAAACTGTAAGAGGTAAAGGCATGAAAGTATGTGTATGTATGTTTGCTCCCATACCAGACAATTCTTTCATTAATTTAATTGTTAGGTCTATATCCTCCTCTGTTTCGTTAGGTAAGCTAAAAATAAAGTCTACATTTGCTAATAAGCCGTTTTCTATTGTCAATTCAACAGCTTTATAAACTGATTTAACAGAGTGGCCTCTATTACATAAATCTAAAATTCTCTGACTTCCCGATTGGGCTCCAATTGTTATGTTATCGTTAGCAGCGTATTTTAAAACCAATCCTAAAGTTTCGTTAGTCACATGTTCAGGTCTAACTTCAGAAGGAAACGATCCTAAGAATATCCTCCCTTTCGGTTTGATTATTTCCCTTATTTGTCTTAATAAATTTTCTAATTGGGGAAGGTTAAGCGTTTTTCCATCTAATGAACCGTAAGAAAAAGCATTTGGACTAATAAATCTTATATCTGTTTTATTAAAACTTTTCATAAATTTAACTGTTTCACAAATTGAGTTAATACTTCTATGTCTTGGAAGATTTCCCAAAATATAAGGTGTTTGACAAAAATAGCAAACGTAAGGACAACCCCTAGTTATTTCAATTGCTCCAAACTTTACATTTTTAACCGGTAAAGGAGGATATTTATCTAAATTGATCCACTGTCTTTTTTCAGTTAGTATAACATTATTATCTGCATCAAGATAAGCAATTCCACTTATATCATCAACGCTTTCATCATTCTTAATCTTTTTAAGAATTTCTATTAGTGTTTCCTCGCCTTCACCCTTCACGACTAAATCAAATCCCATTTCAAGAGTTCCTTCTGGATCACCTGTTGGATGAGGGCCACCCGCGATAAATAAAGCTCGTTGGTTATACTTTTTCCTTAATATCTTAATTAAATCAAGAATCTCCCATAATTGAGTTGTAAAAAAAGATATTCCTACAACAACTTTTTGATGATTTTGAAATATTTTTTCTAACTCGTTAATAAGGTTTTCATAGCCACGAATAAAATAAATCTTAACGTCATCTAACCCGCGTTCAGTTTCAATGGCGCCAATTAACGCGTTAAAACTATAAATGTTTTTTTTTTGATATAAAACAACTAATGCTATTTTTGATTGCAAAATATAACACAAAATAAGATTATATTGGTGAATTATTATTATGTATTTAAAATATATTTTAAATTAATTCATAACAAAAAAATCAAATAAAACATCATAGTGATATAAAAATGTTATTTGTGGATTTAATTGCTACGGACCCATCTATGGTAGGTCTTGCTTGGTTAGATTTTTATTCAATAGGCCACATCTGTTTTGGCGTAGGGTTGTTCCTTTTCTTTTCGCTGTTCTATACTATACCTAAAAAACATGGTAAAACTCCGATTTTCTCGCTACTCTTTGTTTTTATTCTTAGTTTCGTATGTATAATTTTATGGGAAGTTTTAGAGAATTTCTTGTTCATTGGATTGGGATGGAAATTTGAGGGACGGCCCGACAGTTGGCAAAATATTACAGCAGATATTATAATTGGTATGTTCGGAAGTTTAGTTTCTTGGTTCTTTTGTCACGAGATTTTTGTGAAAGATAAAAACATTTGGGCTTATTATATTTTCGGTATTATCGGTTTTGGATTGTGGCTTGTTGTATTTATTATACTACGTGCTCTTACAATAACTTAAGCAAAACTTTTTATTTCTAATAAAATAAATAAAAAACAATTTTTTTAATAACTCTTTTTCTTTTTCTACTATAGATTTTATGGTTTATGATATTAAAGATTACATTGAATATAGCAAGGGATCAATTCCAATAATTATTTCCGTCCCTCACGGTGGTACAACTAAATGTGACCATATACCCCGGAGAACTAACGGGATCCATGGAATAGATAAAGATACAATAAAATTGGCGCGTGAGTTAATTGAAAAGATTAAAAATGTCTTTAAATTTAATACGCCATCCTATATCATATCAAAAATCCATAGAGCACAAATAGATTTTAATAGAAATTCATCTGAAGCATTTGATCAAGAATCAGAATTGGCTAATAGAATTTATCATTTTTACCATAATAAGATAAAAGAATTAATTTTATACAATTTAGAAACTTTCAACCTTTCAGTATTAATAGATATTCACGGATTTGAAAAAGATAAACGACCAAAAGGATTTCGAGACGTTGAATTAATTTTAGGAACAAATAATTTAGAATCATTGTATCCTAATTCTATCCCGAAAAGGGATTGGGGTAAAAATATTCGAGGGAAAATAGTAAAGAAGTTTAACAATTTAAATATAGCCATAGCTCCCGGTCATCATTTAAGAAGAGAGTTTGTTTTGACAGGGGGTTATATCACGACAAAATATGGGGCAAGTAAAATAAAAAATAGTCAAACCATTCAAATTGAATTCTCTGATAAAATTAGACTACATGATAAAGAATTAAAAAATTTAGTGCTTTCAACGCTTGCAGAATTGTTATATAAAGAATTCGGATAAATAACACTATAGATTTTATTGTAAATATTAAATAGAATTTTTGCACATAAAGAAATTTATATAAAAATACTCCATATAGGATATAAGAAGTGGAAAATTTTTAGATTATAGAAATTTTTATGAACGAAGACAAAATTGACATTAGGGATTTAGAATCCTTCATTAATGGTTTACAAGTCTCTTTAGATATGCTTGCTGGCGCCGATCCTTCCGAATCAAAAGGTTTTCAAGCCCAGTTAGCTAAAACAATATCGAACTTAAGAATAAAAAGAGTCGAGAAATTTGAGCCGTTACCTAAGATTTTAGGAAATGTAACGAAAGAAGACATTAAAAACTACTTAACAAAAGAATTAGAACAATTAATGCGTTATTTAGATACTCAAGAATTCCCTAAAGGAAAATATGCTTTAGTAAAGAAAATTGTTCATTTAAGGGCTGAAATTAACCGAATGTAATATAAATTTATTTCTAATCCTTATTTTAATTATATAAAGGTGATTAAAATTCTAATTGATGTTCATTGTCATGCAAATCTTTATTCGGTAATTGACAAAGTTATTAATGAAGCTAAAAATGTCGGAGTTGAAAAGATCATTGCTGTAGCAATGAGTTCTATAAGCCAAAGGAGAGTCTTAGAAATTGCTGATCAATACAAAGAGATTTATGCTGCTTTAGGAGTTCATCCCGAAGAGGTGAAAATGAATAAAAACATAGAAAATCAGTTAGAATCAATCAAAGACTTAATCAGAACCAAAAAAGAAAAAATCTGTGCAATTGGAGAAATTGGTTTAGATCATCACTTTGTTAAAGAAAAAGAGTTATACCCTCTTCAAAAGAAAATATTTGATGAAATGCTATTAATAGCTCAAGAGTTGGAATTACCAGTCAATTTACACACAAAGGGTGCTGAAAAAATCATTTTTGATACCCTGCCTTCATATAAAATTCCTAACATCAATATTCATTGGTATTCAGGACCAGAAGCTTTTTTAAAAGAAGGAATTGATAGAGGTTATTTCTTTTCTATTACCCCTGCTCTTAGCTATTCTCCACCGGTAAAAAAAACGGTTTTAAATGTGGATAAAGAACATTTACTTATAGAAAGCGATGGTCCAGTTAAATATAGGGGAAAAGTTGGTACACCCGCCATGATAAGAGATGTGTTAAACACTATATCAAAATTAAAAGAAATTCCGACAATTGAGTTAGAAAACCAAATATTAGATAATACAAGGAAAATTTTTCCTAAAATTTTTGAAAGCTAGCTACTGTTTTCTTCCATTAATTCAATTACTTCATCTGGAAATTGTTCTCCTCTATTTTTCATGCGCTCAAACATGTCCTCAACATCAGAAATCGTATTTCCATAAATATGCAGAGAATTGCTAAAATCTAAATAATGACCGGTCTCTACGCCGAGCTGTTCAGCAACGTATTTCTGAATTCGAATCATTCCATTTACATTTGCCTCCCACGCTCTAAATAAATCTCTGCTCCTCCAAGTTGTTTGCATTAATAATTTGTCATCTTTAACTCGCATATAAATTCTCTGAAGGCAGGGTGGGTCGATATGAAAGGGATCAACAAGCGGACGCCATGTAATTGCTTGAGCTCTGCGCGAATAAGGCTTTTCTTTCAGTTTTTTAATTATATATTCAATTTGATCTATTTTTGGGAATTTAATTACTTCAATTGGTATCTTTTGAATTCCAACTTGCTCTGATATTTTTTTATCTAAATCAAATTCTACAAGGTTCTTCGGTTTCCAAATTATAGATCCGCCAGATGTTTGGACCTTTTCTAACTTCAATAGTTTTTGGTGTTTTTTGACAAAGCCATTATCAACTAATTCTAAATCGTAATTAATATGGATAGAATCCTCAAGGGAATAGGGAGAATAATTAAATATCCGATCGTGATAAGAATACGGAAAGCTCGCACCAGAATCCCAGATATAATGATCGTTTACGCCCTCCATGATTTCTTCAATGTAGCCACTTTGGATTGATCCGATTAAAAAAGTATCTGCTATACAACCATATACTTCAAAAGAGTTTCCATACTTTGATCTAATTTTCATTACTTTATCTTTACGCATAATCGGACTACTTATAGGATCTTTTATTTCTATTAATACAGTAGCATCTTTGGATAGAGGATCTTCTTGTTTATCGTATTCTGTTTTAATATCGTCGCCATTATATAAAACTTGAGCCACAGCTGAAAGCCAAGCATCTCGAACTGTTTTTTTGGAAATAAATATAACTTGAGCCATTATTTTAAACCTTTAAACATTCACTTAACTTGTTAATTTTTAAGTATTATAATTTTATTGTTAAAACTTTAACAAAAAAATATTTTTATTATACTACATCAAAATTCGATTACATTTATCTAATATACAAGAATAAAATAATTTTTTATTAAAAATTACCAACAATATTTTATATTCAAACTTATTTAGTCTTCTAAAGAGATTGTCAAATTATAGGAGAGATTGATAAGTTGATTTCTTTAAAATTTAGGTTTGAACCTCCTTTTAACGAAATTACTAAGGGTACAAACCAAATTATTAATTTTGAGAATGAATTAACAATTAAAGAATTATTAGAATTTTTTAAAGAACATTTTGGCGAGAAGTTCTACGAACTACTCTGGGATAAAAAAAAAAGAGACGAGTTTAGCTCCTTTCTTTCAATAATTATAAATGGTAGAAGTTATAGGGACGAAAATTTCTTAAAAACAGTTTTAAAAGATGGAGACGATATTTCTTTTTTGTATCTCTATTTTGGTGGGTAAGCTTACAAAGATTAGCTATAATAATAAGATCAACCACATACCTAACCCTGTTAATATAGGATTTAAGATATTATCGGATATATGCTCTATAAAGAAGTCTACTAATAAAAACAAAATTACTGATACTAAAGACATCATTAAGATTTTTATAAAACTTATAGGCATCCAGAATTGGTATATATTCATAATCACAAAGACAATTAAAAACGTAGTAATGCCTCCAGCGATAAAGCCTTCTATTGTTTTATTAGAATTTTTTTTCAGCCTGTGTGTTCCGTATTTTTTACCAATTAAACAAGCTACAGCGTCAGCTCCCGTTGTAATTAACGCAACAGACGCTAAAATAGGAAATGGTGCAAAAACGAATGGTATTAAAGATAAAACTAAAGGAGTTGAAGCTACAAATGTATCAAGTTCGCTTGGCCTCATTGATAAAAACCAACGCTTAGCCCACTCAGGTAAAATATGAAATTTATTTAAACGTGTTAAATCCCCAACTTGAAACATAATTACAAACCCATATCCTACTGTGATTATTAACCAGTAAGAAAAGCTATAGTTATCCAAATTGAATTGATTTAAAAAGCCTAAATTATCAAAAATGGTTCCTAACGACCAAAAAAAAAGTATTACAAAAGTAGTAAATAAATGTAAAAATTTTCTTCCAAATTCACTTTTAAAATCATCAACCCACCTATTACTCACTTCTTTACAATAAGTGCCATAATCTCTCTCTGCCATAATTTCAGGGTTTCTTTTTGAAATAATTGCATTATAAATCAAAAAAACGCTCCAAACTCCCATTTCAATCAAAAAAAATGTAGATGTAAAAAACCACAAAAAATTCAACGTGTTATTTGCTAATTGAGGGGAATGAAATTGAAACATAAACGGAAATAGAATTCCTGCCATTAACAGCAGTAGAACTATTAATAGTTCGTTAAAAAACAAATGCTTTTGTATCTTCTCTCTTCTGTTCTTAAATACATAGATGAAAGTTATAATTGAGTAACCAATAAAAATCAAAGAGGTTGGCAAATAATACATTTTTAATCATTAAAGTCGAATAATTTAAATATTTTTACTTATTGTGTTAATTGATTAATCAGAAACCGTCCCGAAACTTCATTTCAAGGTCTTCAAATCCATGTTAAAATTATTGTATAATAATCGAAATTAAAAAAAAACCTAACAAACAAATAGATAAGGCTACTTCCAATAGGGATTAATAAATTATCGGATATATCAATTGGCTTATTAGTGAAAATATCAAAAAGTAAGAATGCGAATGTAAAAATAACTGCCCAAGGAATACCAATAAAAAAAAAACATATTATAAAACAAACAATAATTCCGGCTATTGAACCCTCCCAAGATTTTTCTTTATTCCATCTAATTTTATTTTTCCCGAATCTTATACCGATTTGACTCGTTGCTAAATCTGCAATAGAACTTATTCCTAAAATCGTCAAAAAAACCATAGGTGGAGTAAATAAGGCCGCAGCCATCTGTCCTATTGCAAAATAGAGATAGGTACCATAACCTTTTTTTTCTTCTTCGCAGAGTAAAATATTGCTGAGAAAGTTAAAGGGAAAAGCAAAGAATCTAACTTTTCGAGTTAATTCATTTGCTAATATGATAAAGCAAAAACCATAGAAAAAGAAAAATATTAAATAATAAAACCAACCTAAATAAAATAATACCTCACTAATACTATTTGGTTCAATTAATATTTGTAAGAACAAGCTAAACATATTGTTATCATCCGGAATCATTCCACTAATCGAACCAGAAAGGTTCATTACAAAATCAACGCCTAAATACCATACCACAAACAAACCTGCAAAAATTAAAACATGAGGGATTTTTCTGTATGTATCTCCCCTAAGTTTACTTCTCTTACTTGTCTTTTCCTCTAACGAATCCCAAAATTTTGATAAATCTCTGTTTTTAAAAACTATCTTAAAAAGAAACAGAAAAAGCGTTGATATTAAAACAATTGCGCCAATTATAAGCAAGGGGAGCCCTAACGCAAGCGAGAAGATTGGTATTGTGTCAGAATAAAGCGTTATGTCTTGGAACATTAGTAATTCTACAATTATAATAATAGTAAAAGTCAAAAATAAAGCGCCAAACCCAAAAAAATTGTTAAAAACTTCCTTTTTATTTGAAAAGTGCATATAACTAAATAATACAAGGAAATAAGAAATTGAAATTAAGATAAACCAATATAAAAATTCTGCCATAATTGTTTCAAATTTAATAAATTAATTCCTAATATTAAATATAGGAGTTTTATTCTTTAATTAAGGTTATCTAACATCAGTAAAAATGAAAAAAATTATACTCGCATCAAAGTCTATCGATCGAAAAAAAATTCTCACCCGTTTAAACATTCCGTTTGAAACTATAATTACGGATATAGACGAAGATTATTACAAAGGAATATTTTCAAATCCAGTTGAATTAGTTAAAGAAATAGCTAAAGCTAAGGTGTTGAAGGCTAAAGATTTGCTAAAAAATAAAAATATAGAAGCGATAATAATTGCTGCTGACACGATTGTGGAATTAAAGGGTAAAATCATAGGAAAAGCGAAAAATAAAGCTCAAGCATTTCAAATATTGAAATCCTTAATTAATCGTTCTCATAACCTAATTACAGGCGTGGCAATAACGGAGTTAAACGACCCAAAAATCGTGGTTGATTACGATTGTACTATTGTTACTTTTTTAGAGATATCTGATAATGAAATTCGGAATTACATTAATACCGAGGAATGGAAAGGTAGAGCAGGCGCATATTCCATTAGAGATAGGGCAAGTTTATTTATTAAGGAAATTCGAGGGTCCCCCTCAAATGTAATAGGTTTACCAATGCAAAAAATATTTGGAATTTTAAAAAAAGATTTTGGCTTGAATTTATTCGATATTTAGTTAAATTTAGGATAAATATAATAAAAAGATATAGATCTTAACTTTCTGAAATTTCTTTCCACATTTTTAAATTTTCATAGAATCTTAACATTCTCTCAAGTCTACTAATCATTTCTTCATAGTAATCACGATCAGCGTACTGATTTTTAACCAATCTCTGGGCTAAAGCTAAACCGTTTTTATATTGTAGTATTTTATCCTCAATCACATACCTTTTTCGAATGGCTTTTTATTTAAAATAAAAAAATATCTGGATAATATCACAGTAGTTTTAAATCTCAAAAGATAATGAATCAATATCAAAAATCTTCATTAAATTATCACAATTGATATTTCTGAAATGAAAATATTAAATGCTTTTATAGATTAATTTCTTTATAAAAAAAATTACTATTTTAAAAAATGATGTAAAATGACCAAACACTACAAAAATGAACAAATAATGAAAATTTTAACGGTACTAGGAGCAATAGTAGGATTGGTATATATTATTAATGGTTTTGCTGGTTTAGCCGGCCAGCGAATTTTTCCTTTACCCATCATAGTCGACATCCATCTTCTAGATACAATAATCAATTTAATTATTGGACTCGTAATTGTTATTTTAACATTTCTAGTAGCCTTAAAACCAAACCAACCACTTCCGTTTCATTGGCTTGTATTAATAATTCTTGCGATATTGCTGGTGATTTTTAGTGCGGGAATTTTGGCTTGTGTACTTGTTGTAATTGCGGCACTAATTGGTTTAATTGAAGAATTATAAATTTTATTTATTTTTTAAAATCACTTTTTTTCCTATTTACTACATTTAGGCTAGATACGCGCAGATTTTAGGAAATACGATACGATTTCTTCAGCAAGGTTGACATCTGTTACTTTTTGCAGGGCGGTGAACCCTGGAATGGAATTTACTTCCAAAACTAATAAACCATTTTCGCTTTCAACGATATCAACACCAGCAATTTCGGTTTTTGTAATTTTTGCTGCTTTTATTGCTAGCATTTTTAACTCTTCTGTGAGTTCTAATTGCTCCATTCTTGCGCCTGCATGAATATTAGTTTTCCAGTTATCACTTACTCTATACATTCCGGCTATAGCTTTATCACCTAAAACTAAAATTCGGATGTCGCGATTGTAATGTTCGATAAATTCTTGAAGATAAAAGATCTCGTTTAATTGGCTTAAAGTATATATAACATTCTCTGCAAAGCCCTTATCGGTTATTCTGGTAATTCCAACGCCTTTCGAACCATATAACGGTTTTAATACAATATCACCTCCAAGTTCCTCAAACGCCTCTATGGCATCGTTGGGATTTTCGCAGATAATCGTTTTTGGAGTTGGAATCTTATGCCTTTCTAAATAAATTGAAGTAAGAAATTTATCACTAGCTATTTCTAAGGATTCTCTTGAATTTATTAATTTAATTCCATATTCTTCAATTGCGTTTAACAAATCAAGTCTAAAAAATATCTTTTGAGTTGGAGCAGCGCCAAATCCTCTTACAAGAGCTGCAAATGGATCAAGGTCTTCAAATTGTTCTTGAAAATGACTTATTTTAATCTTTACTTTTATTGTTGATGGAACGAAATATTTGACATTATAACCTCTTTTTTCAAATTCTTTAGATAAAATTATTACTTCAGGATCTTCCGGTTTTGGAGTAATTATCATAGAATACACGTTTTATTGCCTCTTTAAAAATTACTTAATTCAACTGACACTAAATAAATAAATTTAAGTTCTTATATAAGAACTTATATATATACAATGGATTCTAAAGACGCAGAAAACGAAACGGAAAAATTAACAAAAGTACTTTCTATTGTTCAAAATCTTTACTATAAGAAGAAGGAACAATTAGAAGATTTAAAATTAGAAATCTCTGAATTACACACAGTTTTAGATTATTTAAACTCATTGATTTCAAAGCAATCGTTTTCAAGTGCAGATGAAATTTATTCGAAGCTTTTAAATCGCGAAGAGAAATCGATTGATGATTACTTTAAAAAAGATATTTCTCAAGTAGATTTTGATGGAACTAATATCAAAAGAAAAATTTTCTCGAGTCAAAATGAGAATGAAGAAAATTTATTATGTGTGCTTAACCTCTACGACTTTAAAAGAGTTGAGATAAAATTTATTGATCCTGAAAAAAGGGAGATACAAGAAACTTCAGAGAATTTTATTAATGTTTTTCTCAAGGGAGCGCTTATTAAAATAAAAGAAAATAACCCTAATTTGAGCATTAATTACACTTTTTTCAAAAGTTCCGATAAAGTTGAATATATTCACATATCTAATTTAAGTTCAATTGAAGACTATGATTTGATAACGGACAAAATACGCGAATTATTAGCGTATTAAAAATTAGCTCTTTAAGAAATTAAGAAACGTTGAATTGATAAAGTTTGAAAAGTATGTACAATTTGAAGATAATTATATTAAGATATTATATTGATTAATTAAAATACAAAGAATTAATTATACAGAATTTTATATTATTTTTAATTAAAAATTTGGAGCGCATAAACAATGGCTAAGAAGAAAAAATTTTTGATGATGCCTATAATTCATTCAAAGTTTAACGATAAAAAACTAGAGGATACGCTTATCAATAAATCGAGAGATCTTTTAACAAAAAAAAAGGGAATCGCTCCTTCATTTATCTTTCTCTCTGGAAGTTTTTTCGATGTAAAAGGGTTTGTTTACACTGGACTTCGGGCGTGGAGAGGCGCCGTAAAACCATCATATAGCGATGAAGGTAGAAGACCCTTACTTGAAGCTACATTTGCTTCTCTTTCAGTTTATCTAAGTTCGTTGCTTGCGCTTCAAGCTGATTTTTACTTCGCACATATGGAGATCAAAGAGATATTATTAGAAAAGAAAAGGGAGGACTTATGGGCTATTGTCTCAGAAAAATTACCATTTATTTCGCTCCCTCCAAAAGAAATGTATGGAAACCAAGTTTCGCCAATATCTCCCTACTTTGTAATCGAACAAGATGATGAGCTCATATTAGGGGAGATATATCCATCGGCTTATTTAACAAAAGTTATCTCTTCTATTAAGACCAGATTTTTCGTGTTTTTCCAGTATCAAGGCTATTCCGCTTTTGGATTTTTCGATTCTTTACCTAAACACGCTAAGTTTGGTTTTGAGGAAAAAGCGAGAGAGTTTGAAGAAGAACCTACACCAGAAAACCTTCAAAAGTATGCTAATAATGCTAGAAATTTAAAAGAAGTTCTAATCGCACTCATCGAAGCGCATAATAATGCTTATTTAGGACAGTATTTAATTGAAGATTACGAGCTCCTATTAAATAAACTATTAGAATCGGAGGAGCTATAAAATGGTGAATATTGGGCTTTTAGGTGATATATCTGTCGGAAAAACTAGTATTCTCCGTTTATTCGTAAGATATTTAAAAGTTGGTGACATAGAGAAAGTTAAGGGAGGACAAAAATGTACAGTAATAAAAACAGATTTTTCCGGTGAAGCTACTGTACCCGGGGGGAATAAAGAAGATTCTTTGAATCAAAAAGAAACTAAAACAATCCATCCAAATAGGATTGTTTTTAGAGAAGATAAATCGGGAAGAGCACATACTATCTTTGCCCCAGGTGGAGATAGACAACGGGCCGTCGTGAAAATGGGAATTATAACGATATCTCGTATCGCAACTCAGATTATAGCTGTATTTTCTTTGGATCGTAATCTTGAAAGACAGTTTGAATTTTTTAACGATGTTCGCTTCTTTCCTGATCATATACATGTGTGCATCAATAAAATTGACTTACTTGAGGGAGACAGAGATAAAGGTTTAGAAGATATTAAAGACAAGATTAAAACCTTCTTCAATCAAAGAAAAATAACGATTTCTGACTATTTTATAACTTGCGGTGAAACTGTTTCTAATTTTGAAGCGGTTGAAGAATACAATAACCATGTTGCTGAGATGATTTTAGAGATAACAACACCTCGTTAAAGCAATAAACTTATGTTTTCTCTCTTATTCTTTTAATTTTAATGCTAATTTTACAAATAATTTATGCATATCTAATTGATAGCCTATCAAAGAAGTCAATTGCACATGGCCACTATTTTTGTCAATGAAAAGATATCCTTTTTTTTCTAACGCTTTTAAATCTTCATTTACATCTTTCTTGCGTCTTAATTTACTTATCTCATGAATCGAAGAAACACCCGAATTTTTAAGACATAAAGTTAATGTACATAATAATGTTGCTGCTAAACTCGGTTTTCCTTCGAATGGATTAGCTGAAATCAATTCCGAGATTTCAGGATCATAATTTAAAAACCAATGCGAATCTAATGGATTATGCCTAATCTGAAAACCTAATGGTTCAAGATAAGTTGATAGTCCTGTAATTAGGTTTTGGAAATAAATAGATTTGTTCTTATGATTCGCATTTAATCGTTCTAAAATCTCTTCTTTTGTAGCTCCTATTTGATATAAATTTTTCTTTCTACTTAATAAATGCATTAGGATTGAAATTTCATTCATTTTTTTTGTAACCTCAAATATATAATGTATTTGTATTTTTTTCATATTTTATTTTGCCTAACTGTAAAAGGTGCAATAAATATACAAAATATTCGTAGACTTTCATTTGATCTAGCTCATCATCAAAGATATCTTCAAAATAACATGGGAGTTTTTCTTTAATTTTATTAAAGAATGATGTCATTTTTTCAGTAAATTTATATTTTGGAATTTCTAATAAAAATTGGTCGTCTATTTTTCCTTTTTTTAAATGTTTAATCTCTAATTCTAGTATTCTTTCTTTACAAAAACGATCTGAAGCGTATTCCAAGAAATTTAGCGACATTCCATCTATGTGAAAAACTTTCCTCCAACACCCTTTAAAAATCTCGGATATCTCCTCGTCTTCAGGATGACCCTTCATAAATTCAAAGAACTTTTCGTCAATATTTAAAGAACTGAGTAATTTCTTTAATTCCTCGAATTTTTCGTTGAGTAATTCGCATACGTTTTTGTAGGTTAAGGAATAATTTTCGATGTTGAAAATACTAAGTGAATCTTTTAGATCATGAAATAGAGGATTCAATTCTAATTCTAACAAGGAAGTTTTACCTGAAAGAATGTCATCCTTAATAATTTCGATCTTTTTATTTAATTCCTCTGATAAATCTATATTTTCTGTCATTTGCTTTCCTTCACGATTTTAGGATTGAAAATTGTCGATACCTCGCTTTTACCAACTCTAGCGACTCCAATTAACTTATCGGCAAGTAAATATAATGGATTTGAAGATTTTGGTAGAAACATTAACATTTGAATAGCATTACTTTCAATCGTTGTTTTTATCATTTGATACGAAGCTTCTGAATTCTTTTCGTCTAAAAACATTCCTGCCTCGTCAAACATACATAATGGCGAGGGTTTGATCTCTTGAAGCGATAAAATTAAGCTAATAGAAATCATCGAAATTTGACCTCCACTTAACGCGGTACAAGATTTTAATTTATCCTTAGAAATGGCGGCTTTAATATCTATTCCCAATTCTTCAAAATTTCCTATTAAATCCAGAGTACAATATGCTTTAATGTTTGCGGAAATAAATTTTTGATTAATTTTTAAATTTAAGTCTTTTAATACCAATTTAAATTTATTGTAATATGTTTCTTCTAGTTTATTTTCCGTTTTAATCGCAGCTTTTATATCTCTTTCTATATCTTTCTGATTTTTAGTGATTTCCTTTAACCCAGTTAAAATCTGTTCTTTTTCTACTAAAATCGAATCATCAACATCTAAATAATTCAACAACTTTTTGTTGATAATTAGAATATCCGGGTTAATTTCCTCTATTGAACGAATAACCATTTTTTTTTCTGAAACTAAGGGGCCAATTTCAGAATTGATGCGTTCTAAATCGTTTCTCTTCGCTCTCAATTCAAGTTTTATAGACGACCGCTTAAAACTTTCTTGCTCCAAGCTTAATTTTATTTGAATATGCTTTTCATCGATTTCACTCTTATCTTTTTGAAATACAATTTTTTGGTTTTGTAAATTTAAGATATTAGCGTTAACCTTGCTAATCTCTTCATCAACAATTTCTAATTTTCTATAAATTTCAAATGCTTTTTTATCCGAGTTTTTGAAATTTACTTTTTTTAGATCGAAATCTTTTTTTAATATTCTTAATTCGTTTTTATGGGGGTTTATCCTTACGTC
>Ga0209121_10001058_pt1 | contig 28889 bp, 24 predicted proteins | sample Cruoilmetagenom3_FD_187292 | JGI IMG/M metagenome (GOLD analysis project Ga0209121, IMG submission 187292) | Oil polluted marine microbial communities from Coal Oil Point, Santa Barbara, California, USA - Sample 3 (SPAdes) (version 2) | ecosystem: Environmental > Aquatic > Marine > Oil seeps ...
GGCCCGGATCTAGGCCCGGATCGGGGGCCCGGACAGGGCCGGGCGGTGCACGCGAAAAAGCCCGACCATCATGGTCGGGCTTTGAATGTCTTGCAGGGTGGGGCGTTATTCGGCCGCGACCTCTTTGGTGTCGGCGTCGCTTGCATCCAGCGTGGTCAGGCTCTCGGGCAGGCTCTGCGCCGCATCTGCCGAGGGCAGCGCGGGGGCGTGGATTTTGGCGATCTGTTCGACCGCGACGGGGGCGGCAACGACTTTGGAAGCGGCCTGAGCATCGCTGTCCTGAACACCACTGGTTTGTGCCGCGGACAAAGTGCGGCGAAACACCAGCATGTTCTGGAATTCGGTCGACTTGCCAGTCAGACCCGCGCGGTTTTCAACCGGAAGCGTATCCGAGCGCTGGTATTCCCAGCCTTCGGCCCCCAGGTCGTTCATCAACTCTTCCAGCGTGTTGGCAAAGCGGGCTTCACCGCCGCGCACACCCTTGGCGCGCTTGCCTTTTTTCGGTGCCGGAACCACCTTGTACTCAAATTTCATCACCCATGTCCCTTTGGAAAGCAGTGGGCGCAACGTATACGATTCGGGTTGGCCGTGTCCAAGAGAGTTGTCGTGTTCCCGTGTCTGTGGCGAAAAAGCCATTCTCCACAACAGGTTGCGGGTGGGGGTTCCGGTGGGGCGATATCTTGCGCTCAGTCAGGCAAACGGATCGCCCGCCCGGCGCGCTCAGGCGTGGGCAACCCGGCCTGACTGTCCTTGAACGCCTGCATCCGGGTGCGAATGTCATCCGGGAATGGCACGACGCGCGGTCCTGACATGTCGATATGCAGCCCCAGCGCCTCGCCTGTGGCGGCCAGCCATCCGTCGCTGTGCCAGATCTCGTGATAGGTCACGAAGCGTTTGGCATCAAAGCCCAGCAATTGCGATCGCACCTGAACACTGGCGCCAAGATGCAATTCGCGCAGGTAACAGATGTGAAATTCAGCGGTATAGGTCGTGTGGGCGCGGGTGCGCGCGTAAGTCTCGCCCAGCCCCATTTCGCCGTACATTTCATCGCCCGCGCGATCAATAAGCACGTTGTAATAGGCCATGTTCATATGGCCGTTATAGTCGAGCCACTCGGGCACGACCTGCATGATTGACGACAGATGCGCATCGCTCATAAGACGTCCTTTCGCCGAAGCGACGGTTTTTGCGGTCCCAAACGGTCCGGCTTTTTCGGGGGCGCTTATTGCGCCAGCTTTTTCGCCACCAATTCGTTCACCGCCTTGGGGTTGGCCTTGCCGCCGGTGGCTTTCATGACCTGACCGACGAACCAACCCGCCAGCTTTGGGTTTTCCTTGGCCTTGGCGACCTGGGCGGGGTTGTCGGCGATTATTTGGTCGACAGCCGCCTCGATTGCACCGGTGTCCGTCACCTGTTTCATGCCGCGCGCATCGACGATCTCGGCGGGGTCACCGCCTTCGGTATAGACGATTTCGAACAGCTCTTTGGCGATCTTGCCGGAAATCGTGTCCGCGCTGATCAGGTCAATGATGCTGCCCAGCTGTGCCGGGGTGACCGGGCTTTCGCCGATATCGTGGTCTTCTTTCTTCAGGCGGCCAAACAGCTCGTTGATCACCCAGTTGGCGGCCAGTTTACCGTCACGTCCCTGCGCCACGGCTTCGAAATAGGCGGCACTTTCGGCCTCGGCCGTCAGCACGCTTGCGTCATATTCCGACAGGTGGAAATCAGTGACAAAGCGCGTTTTCTTTGCATCCGGCAGTTCGGGCAGGGTGGCAGCGATGTCATCGACCCAGCTTTGTTCGATTTCCAGCGGCAACAGGTCGGGGCAGGGGAAATAGCGATAATCATGCGCTTCTTCTTTCGACCGCATCGACCGTGTTTCGTTCTTGTCGGGGTCATACAGGCGGGTTTCCTGCGTGACCGTGCCACCGTCTTCCAGAATGGCGATCTGGCGCCGGGCCTCGACATCAATCGCGGCCTGGATAAAGCGCATCGAGTTCATGTTCTTGATCTCGCAACGCGTGCCAAGGTGGGCGAAATCCTGGGTCTCCCAGTATTTTTCATAGTCACCCGGACGGCAGACCGATACGTTTACGTCCGCGCGCATCGAACCTTCCTGCATGTTGCCATCACAGGTGCCTAGATAGCGCAGGATCTGACGCAGCTTGGTGACATAAGCGGCGGCCTCTTCGGGGCCACGAATGTCGGGACGTGACACGATTTCCATCAACGCGACACCGGTGCGGTTCAGATCGACAAAGGACATGTTCGGGTCCATGTCGTGGATTGATTTCCCCGCGTCCTGTTCCAGGTGGATGCGTTCGACCCGCACCTTGCGCGCCACGCCGGGGCCCATGTCGACGATGATTTCGCCTTCGCCCACGATGGGGTGATACAGCTGCGAAATCTGGTACCCCTGCGGCAGGTCCGGGTAGAAGTAATTCTTGCGGTCAAAGGCGCTCATCAGGTTGATGTCGGCGTTCAGCCCCAGCCCGGTGCGCACCGCCTGTTCGATACAGAATTCGTTGATCACCGGCAACATGCCCGGCATGGCGGCGTCGACAAAGGCGACGTTGGAGTTGGGCTCTGCGCCAAACTGGGTCGAAGCCCCGGAAAACAGTTTCGCTTTCGAGGCCACCTGGGCGTGGACCTCAAGGCCAATGACCAGTTCCCAGTCGTCCTTGGCGCCAGCAATGACCTTGGGCGCGGGGGATTGGTAAGCGAGGTGATCCAGCATGGTGTTTTCCCTAAAGCGTTTCCCTGCCTTCTAGGACAGGGGAATGCAGGGGGCAAGGGGGCAGGGGGCAAGGGGGGCAGTGCGTGCCCAGGCTCATGCGTTAGCATGAGCCATGCCCAACCAGCGCGGACGCCGTCAGGCGGCCCCGACGGGCGGGAGGGCCACCGATGTGGGCGCTGTGGGGTCAGAGTGTCCTCGGCTTCGCCTCGGGACCGCGCACGGCGGGGCGCTCGCCCGTGCCGGGCATCGCGTCTTCGGCGCGACCTGTGTCGCCGCCTTCGGGGGCGGCTGCACCTTTGGGCGCGGGCGCCCTTCCAGAACCCGAAGCGTATCGAACAGAACCTTGACATCGTGCTTATTCATGCCGGTTCCCTGTGTAAGCCGCGCTTCCTGCCTGTGCGGGTATCCCAAGAGATTGCGCAGAGCACCCCGCACGGTGCGAAAGGTGTTTCCATCCATCAGATCGGCATGAGGTCCGGCCAGGACAACCGGCCATGCTTTATCGAGTTAACCCCAAGAAATTGTATGAATTTCCCAATGCGGCAGAATAGGATCTTCGCCCAAAGCCGAATGCCGCGACTTGCCAAGCACCCCAACTTCCGCTTCGGTGAACCGTTCTTTCGGATGCATGCGCTTCAACTCAGTCGAAACGCGCGTTTGAGGTCTTCAAGCGCGCTGGTTTGTTTCGCCGAAAGGCCCGCGCCCTCGATGGTGATTTCCTTGATTACCCCCATCAGGTGTGGGAAGGATCGCCCGCCGTTCAGCTTGTACAGTTTGCGCGCGATGCGGGTGATGGCGGGTTCGGCCCCGCCGCATTCTCCCATCATCCAGCGGCCCAGCACGACCAGTTCCTCGGCGTCCGGCAGCGACAGGTTCAGCTGGCTCTGCAAGCCCCGCCCCAGCGCCTGATGCTGTTCGCGTGACGGCAGCGCGTCCAATCCCAGAAAGGCCAGCGAGATCGTGGCCACAGCAACGGCGGGGTCTTCGATGCTTTCGACGGGGTGTACGTTTGCTTGGCGGCGAAACCCGAAACGGCGCGCGGCCAGGCGGGCGTCATTGGCCATATCCATCAGCTCGCCCGCAGAATGAAAAACGCAGCGGCGGTGATAAGGCCGACAAGGGCAATAAGGGCAGGTATGAAATATCTCCGTTTGAATGGCGTGATCCTAGGCAAGGTCCAGCCACCCGACATGGTGCCGCGTGGACAACACCCCCAAAACGGCGCAGGGTGTGGCGCTGTTCTTGTCTGCACCGGAGCGTGTCCCATGAAATTTGCTGCCGCTTTTCCCCTGATCTTTCTGTCCGCCTGCATGTTGCAAGGCGAAAGCCATACTGCTGTTTCTGCGATGAACGAACCGGTCGATCTGACCATGCGCTGGGACCACGTGAACGGAGCGTCGTCCTGGACCGACAGCACAATGTCCGCGCTTGCCAGCCATGGCGCCGCGCTTGCCGAGACCACGCCTGCCGACATTGATACCTGGTGCCCGGGCTATCGGACCGCCAGCCTTGCGGGGCGTCAGGCCTTTTGGACCGGGCTGTTGTCGACCCTGTCCAAACACGAAAGCACCTGGAACCCGCGCGCGGTTGGCGGCGGGGGCAGGTGGTTTGGGCTGGTGCAGATCGCACCGGCGACGGCGCGGGGGTATGGCTGTGCGGCACGGTCAGGGGCGGCGTTGAAAGACGGGTCGGCCAACCTGTCTTGCGCGGTTCGGATCCTGGCCCACACGGTGCCGCGTGACGGCGTGGTCAGTGCGGGCATGCGTGGCGTGGCCGCCGATTGGGGACCGTTCCATTCGGTGCGCAAACGTGAAGACATGCAGGCCTGGACCCGCGCACAGGGGTACTGTTCCGGCTAGAGGAACTCGGTGCAAGCAGCCGGAGTGTCGTTCAAGCCAGCGGCCTGACCCCGCCCAGACGCTCAAACAGACATTTTTCATCGTCATTGTTGAAGAACGGCACCTGTTTCGGCGCGCCCAGATCGGGCAGATTGCCGGTGATCTCGGCCAACACGACCTCGGTGATAAAGGGCAGGTCGAACCGGCGCACGTCATCCAACGGGATCCATTGCAGGTGGCTCAGTTCGTCCTCGGCGCCGGTGAAATCATCTGGGTCGGTTTGCAAGCGGTCCGCATCCGCCGCAAAGAACCGTGCATCAAACCGGCGCGGTCGGCCCTTGGGCGTAATGGCGCGAAAGACAAAGGCCAGACCTTCGGCCGAGGGCACAAAGCCCGCGTCGGCAAAGCCTTGCCAGGCCTCGGGCACATCACCGGCCCAGGCGGTTCTTTCGCCCAGGATCTGGCCGGTTTCTTCCCACAGCTCGCGAATCGCGGCGGCCAGAAAGGCGGGCGCCAGCGAGGCGTCGGCCTGTTCGCCCAACCGCGTCAGGCAGGGTTCCGCCCCCGCGCTGGCCAGCGGCACATCCGCATCCGCCCGGTCGACCGCGCCGCCGGGAAAGACGAATTTGTTCGGCATGAACGCGGCCTTGGCCCCACGCTGGCCCATCAGGACCTGCGGGCGCGTGGCCTTGTCGCGTATCAGGATTACGGTCGCGGCGTGGCGGATGATTTTCGACTTGTCGATGTTGCCTGAGGGCAGGGTGTCGGGATGTGTCACAGGATCAGTCACAGGGGGTCTCCGTCAATCGGTCGCCGCGCCCCCGTCTGGTCCGGAGCCGAAGCCGTGCATGCGTTTGGCCCATTGGAACCCAACCATGAGCCCCTTGAACCGAGGCAGAAGATAGAGCGACAAGGCCACGGTTCCAACCGTGAAAATCGTCGCCATGGTCATCGGGTTCGGTGTGAACTTCACATATGTGAGGTGAATCGCCGGGGCCATCAGGTGGCCGACGACGATAATCGTCAGATAGGCAGGGCCATCATCGGCCTTCTGGTGATGCAATTCTTCGCCACAGACGGTGCAGGTATCGCGCACCTTCAGATAGCTTTTCAAAAGCGGGCCAGTGCCGCAGCTGGGGCATTTACACCGCCAGCCACGCCAGATGGCGGGTTTGATCAGGCGCTCACCGCCCGTGTCTACTGTTTCGACAGAGATGTCGCTCATGTTTCTGAACCTGTTAATTTCGAGTCGCGCGCAGGGGTCTTACCCTAAGGAAGCACTAAATAAGAACCATTGTGCCAATTGTCCTTGCGTCCGGATGTCGCAATAAAATGAAAAAACTGCGACGGAAAGCGCGGGGTGGCCCGTTTTAAGATCACAACGCCGGACGAAATGGTCGGCAGCTATGGGGCAGATAAAAGCCAATCGAACCTAGGAGAAACCAATGAAACGCACGACAAAAACCGCACTGATTGCTCTGATTACCGCAAGCGCCGTGGGCGCTACCGCTTTGACCGCGTCTGCCTTTGGCGGCGGAGATCGTGGCATGCGGGGCCATGGCGACCGCATGGGTGGCCCGGGTGGCGTGATGCAGATGGAATTCGCCGATCTGGATATGGACAAGAACGGCCAGATCACTGCCGCGGACCTTGCAGCCCATGGTCAGGCGCGTTTCGACGCCGCCGACACCGATGGCAACGGCCAGCTGAGCGTCGAAGAAATGACCGCTCAGGCCAAGCTGCGGATGGAAACCCGCATGCAGGCTGGCAACGGTCAGGGTCTTGGGGCCGGTCAGGGAAACGCGCAGGCCAATGGTCAGGGCATGGGGCAACGCAATGCCCAAGGCCCGCGTGATGGTCAGGTCGCAGGCCGGGGCCCGATGGCAGACAAGCGCATGGGCTGGGCCATGGAAACCATGATCGAACGCCGGGATGTCGATAAGAACGGCACGCTGAGCTTTGAAGAAATGTCGCCCGACATGACCAAACTGGACCGCATGATCGACCGCTTCGACACCGATGATGACAACGCCATCTCGGCCGAAGAATTCGACACGGCGCAAAAGGAAATGTTCCAGCGTCACGCCCGCAAAGGTGGTCGCGGCCACTAACAGGTGGGGCCCCGCGCCGGGTATCCGTTCGATACCCCACCCGGCGCGGGGAACCCATTGCGGGATCACCCTGTAACGGTTACCTCAAGACGCGATGGACATGGCATTCGACGTAAACAGTGATGTGACAGACGAAGCGCTTCTGGTGGCCTATGGAAATGGTGACCGGCAGGCTGCGGCCATGTTAACCATGCGTCTGACCCCCCGGGTCGTCGGCTTTTCCGCCCGTATGCTGGGCGGGGACCGGGCCGAGGCCGAAGACGTCGCCCAGGAGGCCATGCTGCGCCTGTGGAAGATCGCGCCCGACTGGCGCCAGGGCGAAGCGAAGGTGACGACGTGGCTGTATCGGGTCGTCAAGAACCTGTGCACCGACCGTTTGCGCAAAAGGCGCGGGGTCGACATCGACAGTATCGACGAGCCGGCGGATGATGCGCCGGGGGTCGTGCAGGGGATGATCGACGCGGACCGGGCCGCCGCGTTGCAAGCCGCATTGACCCGGTTGCCGGATCGGCAGCGCATTGCGGTGTCCCTCAGGCATCTGCAAGGGGCGACAAACCCCGAGATTGCCGAGGTTTTGGAGATTAGCGTCGAGGCGGTCGAAAGTCTGACCGCCCGGGGCAAGAGAGCGCTGGCGGCGATCCTAGCCACAAAGCGCGAGGAGTTGGGTTATGGCGAAGACTGAACATGACATGCTGGACGATATGGCGCTTGAGGCGTTTTTCGAGGCTGGCCGGGCCAAACCCCCGCAGCCCTCGCAAGACCTGATGGCACGGATCATGGCGGATGCGGTGGCAGAAATGCCCGCCCCCCGTCCGATTGCGCGCCCAGTCACACCGCCCGCCAGGAAACCCGTCAGGAAACCGGGCCTTTTGGCCGGGCTGATCGCAGGGATCGGCGGATGGCCGGCCCTGGCTGGCATGGCCACGGCGACGGTTGCCGGGGTCTGGATCGGCTTTGCCCAACCTGACACGTTGAACACATGGGCCGGGGGGGCGTTGCTGTCGACCAGCGATATGGCCACCAGCTATGATCTGGAAGACCTGGTGCCAAGCTATGGCAGCTTTGATACGCTGCTCGAGGAGGGCTGAGATGAGCGATGAGATGACAAACCCGGCAACGCCGCCCGCCGCGCCCAGGAAGGGGCGCAGGCTGACAAAGGTGATCCTTGTGATCTCGCTTACGCTGAACCTGTTGGTGGTGGGGCTGGTGGCGGGTGCACACCTGCGCGACGGATCAGATGACCGCCGTTTTCCAAGGCCTGAACGCACCGCGATGCGTGACATGGGGTTCGGTCCCTTCATCAGCGCCCTGCCGCGTGAACACAAGCGCGGGATCGGCAAGGCGTTGCGGGATCGCTCGGGGTCTTTCGTGGCCAATCGTCGGGCGCTGGCGCAGGAAATGCGCGACATCATTGGTGTGCTGCGGGCTGACCCGTTTGACCCTGCCGTGCTGAATGATGTGCTGGAGGCACAGGGCACGCGCATCCGCAGCCGCGCCGAAACCGGGCGCGACGTTCTGGTCGAACAGATTGGCAAGATGACCCCGCGCGATCGGGCCCAGTTTGCCGACAGGTTGGAACATGGCCTGCACGAAGCCGAAGAACGGGCCCGCCATTAACGGCCTGGGTTGAAAGTCAAACAGAACGCGCAATCGCCCACCGGCATTGCGCGTTTTTCGTTTGGTATCCGCGGGTTATGCGTTGTCTATGCGGCGGAGCGCACGAAGGTCACTTGGTTGCGCCCTTCGGCCTTAGAAGCATAAAGCGCCTTGTCCGCGCTTTCCATCAACGACGGGACCGATGCCGCGCCACTGCCACCAATGGCCACGCCGATTGACATGGTGACCGGAATTTCGATGCCGCGTGTTGCCGAAAGAACGGGACGTTCACCGACGACCTGGCGCAGGCGCTCGGCGGCCGATGCGGCCTCGCGGGCGGTGGTTTCTGGCATGGCGATGACGAATTCCTCGCCGCCAATCCGCGCCAAAAGGTCGATCTCGCGCACATTGTCGCGCAGCCGCTGGGCGACCTCGATCAACACTTCGTCGCCGACCAGGTGGCCATGCGTATCATTCACCGATTTGAACCGATCCAGATCCAGCACCATCAACGCGAATGGCTGGCCCGCCAGCTTGGCCTGTTCGGCCATCTGGTGCAGATAGGTCTGCGCGTAGCGCCGGTTGTAAACGCCCGTCAGCGGATCCTGCATCGCCAGGCTCAGCTGTTGATCAAAGCTCTGGCGCAAGACATCCGTCTCCAGCTTGCGCGCCACCAGACGGCGCAGGCGGGTGGCCAGTTCTTCGGCGTCAAAGGGCAGGGTCATGACCGCATTCGCCCCCAGATCCAGCGCCATCGAGCCCAGATGCGCATCCGTCTCGCGGGTCTGCACGATGATGACGGCATTGCGCGTGGCATTGCGCGAGCGCAGCTCGCTGACCAGACGCAGGCCGTCGCCCATGTCGGAAATGGTGGCGGCAATGACAAAGACATCCGGCGCCTGACCACCGTCCAGATGGCCCATGGCCTCTTCGCGGGTCATCAGGGTGATGCGTTCGCTCAGGGCGCGGCCCAGACCGGCGCGCCAGTGAATGGCCTCTTGTGGGTCGGGGGCAATCAGGGCCAGCCGAGCCTGACGTTGAAAGCCCGGGCGCGCCTCGCCGAACCCCAGTTCCTTGGCGGTGTCCTGGCGACGGCCCAGTTCGTCCTGGGTGGCCCGCATCCGCATCAGGTTGCGCACCAGCGCCAGCAGGGCGGTGTCGTCATAGGGGCGCACGACCACGTCCTCGGCCCCGGCGTGCAGGGCCGCCAGACGTTCGGCGCGATCATCGACCGAGGTGACCATGACAACCGGAATGGCGCTGGCGATCGGATCGGTCTTCAGCGCGGCACAGACCTTGGGCGCGCCCCCTTCGGGGATCGAACTGCCCAGCAGAATAAGATCGGGCCGTTCACTGCGTGCCAGCGCAAGGGCCTCGGCCCCATCCCGGGCCTGAATGACCTCATAACGCGCCGCAACCAGCTTCACCTTCAAGATGATGCGGTTTGTGGCAACGTCATCTGCGATGAGAATTCGACCGGCCATAGGCTCGTGCGGCCTCCTGCTGACATTTTGTTTCTATTTGTGTTCTGTCTGGTAAGTTCTCACTCACATTAGTTAAGAAAAGGTTTCCAAGTGTTAACGAGGACGTGAGATGCAGCAGAATTCCGCCGAGACCCTAGCGATCCAAGCCATGGCATGGCTGATCGGAAATGATGAGCTTTTGCCGGTGTTCCTGGGCGCGACCGGGGCCAGCGAAGGCGACCTGCGCGCCCGCGTCTCAGATCCGGTGTTCTTGGCGTCCGTTCTGGATTTTCTGACCATGGATGACGCCTGGGTCATGGCATTTTGCGACGCCAACGGTCTGACCTATGAGGCCCCGATGCGCGCGCGCCAGGCCTTACCGGGTGGGGCCGAGGTCAGTTGGACCTGATTGGGTTGTTTTTACATTAGAAATACCAATTATCACATTGAATTTTATTGTTTATTTTGAAAGTCATTCCATCCTTAGATCAAATTTAAAGGTGGTCTGTCGGCCCTTATTTCGTAGGCTGAGGGACACTGGGGGTGGCTTTTCAGGCGGCTCCCCAAAAACCCCGTGTGAGCCTGACGGCAGAAACCTGCCGAAGAAGGTGAAGGCTGGGCCGAGCGGTGGGTCCGCGCCGTCCGGTTGGGTGCAGCCTCGACGTCGGTCAGGGCGGTGAACACCCGTTGCGCAGGGCGATTAATGACACGGGGGCGTGTCTGCGCTCAAAGGTCGATTTCGATGGTTCCATCCGGGTCTGCGGCGCGACTTTGGCACAGGATCATGGTGCTTTCGCGATCCTTGTTGGACAGAACAAAGTCGCGGTGTTCAACCTCCCCTGACACGACCCCGCATTTGCACACGCCACAGATCCCGTCGGAACATTTCACGTCCACATGCACGCCCGCAGCCAGCAGGGCATCGGTCGGGCTTTCGTCGGCTTTCACATGCACTTCGCGCCCGGATTTGGCCAGTTTCAGGGTGAAGTTGTGGTTTTCATATTCCGGCTGTTCGGGGACCGAGAAGTATTCCAGATGGCGGGCCTCATCGGGGTATCCACCGGCCTGGGCGGCCTCGATCACTGCTTGCATATAGACGTCCGGACCGCAGGTATAGACATGGCGACCGCCCTTGTATTTCAATATCTTAGATAGGTCCGCGCGGGTGGCTTCGTCCGAGACGTGATAGTGTACCTTGTCGGCCCAGGCCACGGATTTCAGATCATCCAAGAACCCGGCGTTTGCCCGTTTTGACACGGAATAGTGCAGCGCGAAATCTGCGCCGATGGCGTGCAGCCGGTGGGCCATGGCGATCATCGGTGTGACGCCAATGCCGCCGCCCATCAGCATGGTGAAAGATGCATCTTCCGCCAGCGGAAAGTGATTGATCGGGTGCGAGATAAAGACGCGGCGCCCCGGTTCAAAAATGCGATGCATGAGTTTCGATCCACCGCGCCCCTCGTCTTCGCGCAGCACGGCGATCTGGTATTTCGACCGATCCGCCGGGTCGCCTGACAGCGAATACTGGCGAAAGAATTCCGGCGCCACGACCACGTCAATATGGGCGCCAGCGGTGATGGGGGGCAGGTCGCCGCCATCGGGCAGGGCGAATTCGTATTTCGTCACGTCGGGCGTCATCACCTCGACCTTGGAGAGCGTGACTTTCAGAACCGGTGCCGTGGTCTGATCGGCGGTATAGATGTGTTCGGGCGGCTGCCCATCGGCGCGGCGACGCTGGTGTTCCTGCGCCGGGATCATGTCGTGATAGGCCTGAATACCGGCCTCGCGGTCGGCCGGATAGGGCCAGTTATACGGCGGCGGGGCCAGCGGCGCGGGGTAAACTGCGAGGGTCTGATCTTGGTAACGAAGGTTAATATCCTTGGACAGCCTCCGCTTGTTTACCGGGTGCTGCGAGGGCGCATAGGGCCCTTCGTTGACCATTTCCAGATCCCACCACCAGGTTTTCACCGGGTTGATTTCGCCATTTCCCAGCATGTCGTCCAACCTCGCCAAGGGACCGGCCAGACCCGGCACGGCCATGGCGGCGGCGCGGAACGGGCTTTCGGCAAAGAGGCCTTCTAGGTTCCAGGGACAGGTCTTCATACAGCGCCCGCACATGGCACCGTTTTTCTGGCTGACCCGATAGGTGGTGCATTTCTGGCTGTCGGATTTCCAGATCTCATAGCCATTGAACATCAGTTTCGGCCCGGCGGTAATTGCACCGGAGGGGCATTCACGCGCACATTTGTTGCAGGCCTCGCAGAACCGTTGCAGGCCGAAATCAATCGGCTTGTCATGGTCCATTTCCATATTGGTGGTGATGACGCCCGATTTCAGGCGTGGGCCAAGGTAGGGGTTCAGGATGACCTCGCCAATGCGCGAGACCTCGCCCAGACCCGCCAGCAACAAAAGGGGCGGCTGCAACACCTCGTCATCCATCACCGAATGCACGCGCGCCGTATGGCCCAGGTTGCGCAGATGTTGCGCGATCACGCCACCCAGCAGCGAAAACCGCAGATAGGCGCGCATCGATTGGGCACAGCCGATCCAGTCATCCCCGGAGGCACCATCCATCGTTTCGTGACCCTGGTCGATAATGATGGAAATGGCGTTTTTGTGATAGGGGTCAATGGGATCACCGACCGCGTCGTGCGAATAATAGGCCCAGTCGGGGCATTCCGACAGACCCACCGCATCGCAGCCCAAGAAGTACAAGGCGGCCTTGATATTGGCGGCATTGCGCGCAGGGTCCAAGGTCGAGGGATGCACCGTCCCGGCGTCGCCATCCTGCAACAGGATAAAGGCCCCCAGCGAGGGGCGAAAGGCAAAGGCGGCGGCGGACTTGCGCACGTAGTTGCCGTTTTTCGATCCCTCCTGCGCCTGTCGTCCCAGATCGCCGAACAGGGATCGCGCGAACATATTGGCGCGTTTGGGCACGCGGGCGACATTGGCGCGGTCGATATAGGTGGTCGGATCGTCAACGCGTTTCAGCTTCTCAAACGGGTGGCTGCCATCCTTGAAGGCGCGATTGGCGAAGGGGTCGACATTGCGCGCGTTGCGGGCGTGGCGGCCCAGGCCATTGCGCCAGGTTGCGGGCGGTTTTGCGTTATCTGCCAGCGGCTTGTCCGGGGTCATCTCAAGTGTCGTGGTGACCACCGACAGGCCGAAACGACGCCCGTGAAACGGGTTCACGGCGGCGTCACCGTCAACCATGGCAAGGCCCGCAGCGACGGCCAGGTGCCCCAGATGGATGTCAGACGCGGCTTGGCTGTGGGCCCGCGCGTCCCAGCCCAGCGACCGGATATAGTTGGCCAGCGTGACCGAGGTCTCCATGCCGCGCAGACAGGCGCGATGGGCCTGGGCGTCGCTGATCCAGTCGGTGCCAGCTTCGGCCCCCTCAGGGTCGCGCGGATAGTCGTACAAAAACACCAGCGCGTGGGTGTGGTGGCGGCAACCCTCGGGCGGTTTGCGCAAGGAGTCACGCAGCCCTGCCATGATGACATCAACACCCGCAGCATAGGTTTTCACCTGCATGGTTTCGATCTTTTGACCCAGGCGGTCGACGTCAGGGTTCTTCAGCGGATCCTCCAACCAGGCAGAGGTCGGGATTTCGCAGATGCCAACCATCGCCGCATCGCAGTAATAGCCGAAAGATTTCAGATGGTTGGCGCGTGTCATGGGGTCGGATGGGATCACGCCACGTTCGCGTTTCACCAGACCCTCGCGGGTGGCATCCAGCATCGCCTGATAGTCTCGCATCGCGTTGACGATGGACAGGGGATCGTCGGCGCGCCGGAACGACAGGCCGGGCATAGGGGCGAGGCGGTCCAGCCCCTGCACCGTGTCCACACGGGCCAGACGGTCCAGCGGATAGGGGCCCAGGTGGGGCGGACGGTTCTTGTAAGACAGCAGTTTGGTCATGTCACAGCCTTTTCAGCGGCGCATCGTCACCCGCGCGCAGTTTCGTCAGAAGGCGCTCCAGCTCGGCCAGTTCCTGAGATGTCAGTTGGTCTTCAGTTTTGGCGCGGCTGGCCTGGGCCATGGGCACGGCTTGATCCAGCTTGGCGCGCCCCTGGTCGGTCAGCGTCACGCGCGTGGTGCGCCGGTCGTTTTCACCACCGCCGCGCGCGATCAGCCCTGCGTCTTCCATCAGGCGCAGCGCGCGTGAGGTGGCGGTGCGATCAATGCCGATGAAATCCGCAATGTCCGAGGGGTGGCGCAGGCCTTCGTCGCCCGCCGCCAGCAGCACGCACCAGGTGATGCGGGTCAGGTTCAGCGTTTTCAATGCCGTCTCGAACCGGCGTTCCTGCATCCGGGCGGTGATGGTCAGTTGATAGCCGATGGCATCGTGAAGTCGGTAGGGCGCGCGATCCGTCATGATTGACAGTGTCAATCAAAGTGGTTGTCTCTGTCAATCATATTCCGTCTGGTGCTTGCATGCCCACGGGCCTAAGCGTTGGCGGTGCAGACGGGGAGGGTTTCATGCGCGCTGACGGTATTCTTTTTGACAAGGACGGGACCCTGTTCCAGTTCGGTGCCACCTGGGAGATCTGGGCGCGTTCCGTGCTGGATCGGTTGTGCGAGGGCGACGTTGTCCGGGCCACGGCGATTGGGGCGGTGATCGGCTATGACTATCAGGCGCAGGTGTTTGACCCCGGATCGGTTGTGATTGCCGGCACACCGGCGCAGGTGGTTGCCGCCTTTCAGAGCCATTTCGACATGGATCCCGTCGCGCTCGAGGTGCTGTTGAACGAAGAGGCCGCCAATGCCCCCCAGACCGAGGCCGTGCCCTTGCAGCCGTTTTTGGACGGGTTACGGGCCATGGGGCTGACGCTGGGCGTTGCCACCAATGACGCCGAAGCGCCCGCATTGGCGCATCTTCGCGAGGCCGGGGTGACGGGCCGGTTCGATTTCATTGCGGGCTATGACAGCGGTTATGGCGCCAAACCCGCACCGGGTCAGTGTTTGGGCTTTGCCAAGGCGCAGGGGCTTGATCCCGCCCGCGTGGTCATGGTGGGCGACAGCCTGCACGACCTGCACGCGGGGCGCGCGGCGGGAATGCAGGTGGTTGGAGTGTTGACCGGCATGGCCGATACGGCCGAGCTGGCCCCCCATGCGGACATCGTTCTGCCCGATATCGGTCATCTGCCCACCTGGTTGCAGGGCTGAAATGGCCACGATTGAACGCAAACTGGCGGCGATGGGTCTGACCTGCTACCGCCCTTACCCCCCCGCCCGGCGTGGTCTTGCCCTTTCCTGAGGTCAATATTCGCGGCGACCGGGCCTATGTGTCGGGCTGTGGCGCGTTATGTGCAGGTGGGTGATGCTGTCAGCACCGAACAGGCGCCCGGATTTGCCCGACAGACGGCGGTGATTAACGGGTGTTTCGACCTGATCCTTGCGCTGTTCGGACCTGATGTGGGCCGCCACGCGCGATCCGCCGTTGGCATGGCCGCGCTGCTCATTCGCCTCTAAGCGTGCCAGCCCGCAGGCAGACCGCGGTCTTGCGCAAGCAGAAACCACCGTGACAGCGCGGGTGATGGAGTGCTGCGCGCCAAAAGCGACACGATCCGTCGCTAACGCTGTTGGTGGTGTGGGCGAAGGCGGCAATCCTGTGGGAAACGAACAGGAGCGCAACCCATGTGTGCAGACCAACCCAAACGCCGCCGCAGCGGTGGCCGTGCCGGACATGCCCGCCCGACCGGAGCCATTCAGCAGATGCCGTGGCGATTGCCGGTCAACCCCGACAGGCCGACCGAACCGTTGGACGAAGAGGGCGTACAGGCGATCCACAACGGCGCAATGCGTATTCTGGAAGAGATCGGCATCGAATTCCTGAACCCCGAGGCGCTGAGCATCCTGCGCGAGGCCGGGTGCATCATTGATGGCGACAACGTGCGCATGGGGCGCGATTGGGTGATGGAGATGGTCGCCAAAGCGCCCAGCCAGTTCGACATCACACCGCGCAATCCCGATCGCAAGATCACCATTGGCGGCGGGCATATTCTGTTTGGCAACGTGTCCAGCCCGCCCAATTACTGGGATATGGAGATCGGCAAGAAGGTGCCCGGCAATCGCGAACAATGCGCCAACCTTTTGAAACTGTCACAGTATTTCAACTGTATCCACTTTGTCGGCGGCTATCCGGTGGAACCCGTCGACCTGCATGCCAGCACGCGCCATCTGGATGTGTTGTTTGACAAGCTGACCCTGACCGACAAGGTCGCGCATGCCTATTCGCTGGGCAAGGAACGGGTCGAAGACGTGATGGAGATGGTGCGCATCGCGGGCGGCCACACACATGAAGAATTCGATGCCAGCCCCAAGATGTATACCAACATCAATTCAACCAGCCCGCTAAAGCATGACTATCCGATGATGGATGGCTGGTTGCGGCTGGCGCGGCGTGGTCAGGCCTTGGTGGTGACGCCGTTCACATTGGCCGGGGCCATGGCGCCGGTGACCATGGCGGGCGCCGTGGCGCAATCGCTGGCCGAAGGGCTGTGCGCCATCGCGCTGGCGCAATACGTGAACCCGGGCGTGGCCTGTGCGATTGGCACGTTCACATCGAATGTCGACATGAAAACCGGCGCGCCCGCCTTTGGCACACCCGAATACATCCGATCGACGCAAATGACCGGCCAGATGGCGCGGTTCTATGGCCTGCCGTTGCGCGCGTCCGGGGTTTGCGCGGCCAATGTGCCGGATGCTCAAGCGACTTGGGAGACGTCCAACAGCCTGTGGGCGGCGGTGCAGTCGGGTACCAACATGGTCTATCACGCCGCAGGCTGGCTCGAAGGTGGCCTGATCGCCAGCCCGGAAAAGTTCATTATAGATTGCGAAATGCTGCAGCAGTTTCAGCGTTATATGGAGCCCGCCACCTGGGCCACCACCGACGATGATATTGCGCTGGACGCGATCCGCGAGGTGGGCAATGAGGGCCACTTCTTTGGCACACAACACACCCAGGACCGGTACACCACCGCGTTCTATCAACCGTTCCTGTCGGACTGGAGCAACTATGAGGCCTGGGAGCTGAACGGCGCGACCTGGACCGCCGCGCGCGCGCATCAGGTGTTCAAGGACATCATGAACGACTTCGAAGCGCCGCCGATGGACCCGGCAATCCGCGAAGAACTGGCCGAATTCGTGGCCCGCCGCAAAGCCGAAGGAGGCGCGCCGACCGATTTCTGAGCGCGCGCGTCCCTGATCGACGGCGATGCAAGGCGGGTGGTCTTCTGGCCCTCAGAGCAGGGTTGGTTGGGCGCGGCCAGGGTGTCTGGGGCGACGTGGATTAGGGCCATCTATCCCTTCGGATAATCGAGAACGGTTTTTTAACACCTCGCCGCTACCTTTTTCACAGTATTAGTGGAGGGTGAGCGTTATGCACGGTCTGATCAGCAGGTCGCTGGAGAATTTCATTCGCCGGACCTATGGCCAAGAGCTGTGGTCTGCGGTGATGGAGGAATTGGACTGTGGGTTTGACAGTTTCGAACCCATGTTCAGCTATGCCGACAGTTTGACACATCAGGTCATCGACCTTACTGCGGCCCGGCTGGAAAAACCTCGCGAAATTCTGCTGGAAGATTTTGGCACGTTTCTGGTAACGGATCCCAGTTCCGAACGCGTGCGCCGCCTGTTGCGCTTTGGCGGGGTGGATTACGAAGATTTCCTGCATTCCTTGGATGACCTGCCGGGGCGTGCGCGTCTTGCGGTGGCGCATCTGGACTTGCCTGAGCTTGAATTGACGGAATTTGGTGGAGGGGATTTTGCCCTGTCGATCCGATCCGATCAGGCCGGATTTGGCCACGTGTTGCTGGGCGCGCTCAGGGCGCTGGCAGATGACTATGGGGCGCTTGCCTTGTTGGAGCATCTGGGCGGCACGCAACAGGAAGAAACGATTTCAATCCGGCTGCTGGACATCGAATTTCAGAAAGCGCGGGATTTCGAATTGGCAATGGGGGCAGCCGAATGAACATGATCACGGGGGTTTCGATCGACCATGATGCTTTGGATCAGATGATGCCGATGCATGTTCTGGTGGATTCACAAGGGGTCATTTGCCACATCGGCTCAACGCTCTGCAAGATCCTGGGCGGCACGGACCAGACGGGGCGGTCGTTCTTTCGGGTTTTCGAATTGCGACGGCCCAGTGTCGTCGATTCAATCGAAGATGTCTGCGCCCATGGCAACGACAAGGTCTATCTGCGGCTGCGCGATGGGCACAAAATGCAGATGATCGGCACCGCGGCCTGCATGCCGGGCCAGAAACTGGTGCTGGTCAATCTCAGCTTCGGGATTTCAGTGATCGAAGCGGTGCAGCGATACGGCCTTGCGGGGTCTGATTTTGCCCCCACGGACCTGACCGTCGAAATGCTGTATCTGGTCGAAGCGCAATCCGCGGCGATGGAAGCCAGCGTGAAGCTGTCCGAAAAGCTGCATGGTGAAAAGACCGAGGCCCAGGCCGAAGCCAGTTCGGACACCCTGACCGGGTTGAACAACCGTCGGGCGCTGGATCTTGTGCTGCATCGCTACATCAGTCGCCGTGCACCCTTTACGTTGATGCATCTGGATCTGGATTTTTTCAAGGCGGTGAATGACACGTTGGGTCATGCGGCGGGGGATCTGGTTTTGCAACGCGTGGCACAGATCCTGATCGAGGAGACCCGCGATGACGATACGGTCGCCCGGGTCGGGGGGGACGAATTCGTGCTTCTTTTCCCGGGGCTTGTCGATCCGAAAGGGGTGATGCCCATCTCGCACCGGATGATTTCCAGATTGGAAGAACCGGTGCCCTATCGGGACACAGAATGTCGTATCTCTGCCAGCATTGGCCTGGTGTCATCGACCCAATATGACGACCCTGGTGCCGACCAGATGCTGAACGACGCCGACGTGGCCCTGTATACGTCCAAGGATCGTGGCCGGGCTTGTGCGACCTTCTACACGCCCGATATGGCGGGCGGCGAAGGCCACGCGGCGGGCCACACCCACGTCATCTTGTCCGAAGAACGCGCGGTGCAGGGCTGAGCGGTTCACCTGCGCCGGACGTTTCTGGCCTGTTCCGTCCGGGTCAACACCGGTCTGCGCCAAGAAACACGTATGCCCTGAACGGAGCGCTTTGAACGGGGCACTTTGAACCGGGGGGCATTGAGCAGAGCATAGCGTGCATTGAGCAGGGCGCTATGAGCGGGGTGGGGCGCCAGGAACGGGGCATCGTGGCGGGAGCCGTGCGCCTTCAAGCCTCCTGAAGATTTGCTCTGGGCCCATCCGGGCCCCTTTCTCGCCACGTCGCCGTGTGATCCGCATCCCCCGGTTTGTCGTGTTCGTCCTGCATGTGCGTCTCCAAGACTGACCATGTGTTCGCAGATTGTGCCGTGACGGTCCCCTCCCGTGGCGGTCACCACGTCACCTCATCCCCCCAATGTTCCTCGGTCGGCATGACAGAGCGCCTTGTTTGCATGGCGTGGTGTGATAAGCCTTAACTAGGAGAATGAGTGAGACACGCGCGGTTTGGGCGGGGGGAGTGCAGCGGTCCCGCCGCATCAGCCCATCGCGCGATGTCACCTCATCCGGCTGGTTGCCCAGCCGACGGGGGAAAGGGGAAGTTATGGCTGGCAGGCTTGGCGGTACAGGGGCAAAGACCCTTGCCGATTTGGCCGGACCGCGCCGCCTGTTGGTGCATCTGACCTTGCGGGGCGGACGCATGACCAAGGTGGCGGGCCGTGCCGCCAGCTGTGCGCCCAGCCTCGGGGCGGTCTTTGGCTTGGCAGTCAGCGTGGCGACCAGCCTTGGAACGTCAGCGCAGGCCGGAACATGTGCCTGGGATGGCATCAACAGCTGGGTCTGCACCGGCCCGCCCGCGCCAGGCGATGCGGGTCAGTTTCTGGGGGCCTCTGTGGCCAGCCCGGTGACGGTGACAGCCCAGCCCGGATTTGGCCTGACCACGACAGATACGATCGGGATCGGGGCATTTGCGCTCTATGGGCGAACCGGTGCCGATCTCGACCTGAACAACCTGGTAACGCTCAGCGCCGCTGAACTGGGGTTGATGGCCACTACGACCAGTTACGGGGCACCGATCACCGTGCAGGTGGCGGGCACGATCCAGGGCGGTGGTCCGGGCCTGCCGGGCGGGGTCGGCATTCAGCTGTCCAACGCGGCTGGGGGCGGTGTCAGCCTGAGCGGCCCTGTATCAGTCTATGGCAGCCTGCGTGGCATCGACATCCAGATGGGCAACCTTGTGACCCCGGTCAGCGGTCAAATCACGGCCACCCTGTCGGGGCCGACCAACAGCGGAGCAGGCGGGGCCGAGGCGATCCGGCTGCGTGGCTATGGTGGTGACATCACACTGGACACCAGCGGCGCGGTCACTGCGCCGTCCGGCGCGGGCATCGTGGTGGATCAGAGCGGCTATGGCGCCGTGTCGGTCTCGACTGGGGTGGGGGAGGTGCAAGGCCTGGGTGGTCATGGCATTGATCTGCGCACCACCCCGGCCGCTTTGGGTGGGATTGACGTGACCATCGGTGCGGGCGGTGTCATCGGGCGCGACCATGGTGTGATGATCGACAGTCAGGGACAAGGGCCCACGGGTGTGACCGTGACCGGCGCGGTCAGCGGCCAGACGGGGCATGGTCTCTCGGTCAACAGCCTGACAGGCGGCGTGCAGATCAGCTCGACCCCGGGCGCGCAGATCACCGGTGCCTTGCGCGGGATTTCGGTCTTGGCAACGGCGGGCGCGGTGACTGTCAACGCGGAGGGTGCCATTGTCGGGGGCAGCGACAGCGGTCTTTACGCCAGCACGGGCTTTGGCGACATCACCGTGACGACACAGGCGGTGTCGGGCGGCACGGATGGGGTGCATGTTGTGCAAGCCGGGTCCGGCAGCACCCGGATCACCAGCCAGGATCAGGTCACGGGCACGACGGGTCATGGCATTCGCCTGACCGTGCAGGCCGGTGGGCTGGGCGATGCCGAGGTCTTTGCGTTGGGGGCGGTCAGCGGACAGGGTGCCGCTGTCAGCGCCACCCAGATGGGCAGCGGTGCGTTGCGGGTGACCACCGGTGCGGGCACGCTGATTGGTGACAACGGCATTGTTGCGCGCAGTCTGGGTTCAGGGGCTTTGGTCGTCACGGCCACAGGACGGGTTGAAGGGCGCACAGGCGCGGCGATCACGCTGTATGGCGGCGGGACCGGCGATATCGACGTGACCACCGGGACGGCGACCGTGGGGGCGCAAGACGGGTTGGATATCGACAACCGGGGTGGTGATCTGGCGATTGCGCTGGGCGGGGCAACCCAGGGCACCAGCGGCGATGGCGTGCGGGCGGTGAACACGGGTGGCACCCTGACGCTGACCGGCACGGGCGCGATCACGGGCGGAACCAATGGGCTGCACCTGACTCAGGGCGGATCTGGCCCGCTTCTGGTCACAACGTATACAGGGGTGTCGGGGGGCACGGGCGCCGGGGTCGATTTGAACAATCAGACCGGCGCGGGGCTGAGCCTGACAAGCCACGCCCTGGTGCAGACCAGCGGCGGCCACGCGGTCTGGCTGCGCAACCAGGGCACTGGCGCGACCACGCTGGATCTGCGCGGCGGAGCGCAGGTCAGCGGTGCATCTGGGGGCGATGCAATCCGGGTCGATCACACCAGCGCGGGCGCTTTGTCGATGACGATTTCGGGTGCGGTGGACAGCCTTGGCGGCTTTGGCCTCTTTGCCACCACCGGCGCCGTGGCGGGCAGCTCGACCACGCTTGTGGTCGGGGCGGGGGGCGTCGCGGGCCAATTTGGCGGCGCGTCTGTGCACAATGGCGCGGGGGCATTGCATGTGCAGGGCAGCGGCGTGTTTCGCGGCACCGGCGCGGGCGCGCATGGGCTCGAGGTCTACAACAGCGCCGCTCTGGGGGGCGAACTGACGCTGGTTCTGGACCAGGCCCATGGTGGCAACAGCGGGTTGGTGGTGAACAACCAGGGCAACGGGGCGACGGCGGTTCAGGTGAACACGGCGGCCAGTGGTCTGGGTGGCACGGCGATGCAGGTGACCACCGGATCGAATTCGGGCGCACTGGACATCAGCACGGGCGCGGGGGCGGGCCTGACCGGGGGAACGGTCGGCCTGCATGTCAGCCATGGCGGCAGCGGCCCCCTGGTGATTGGCCTTGGCGGCGCGGTTCTGGGTCAGGCGGGTGATGGCATCACCCTGCGTAAGACGGGCGCGGGCGGCGGTGATATCACCTTGACCACCCAGGCCGTGACCGGGCAGGGCGGCGACGGGATTGACGTGATCAACCAGACCAGCGGCAGTTTGACGGTCACCAGCCTAGGGCCGGTCTCTGGTCTTGCAGGTGACGGGGTGCGGTTGGAAAACCAGGCGGGGACCTTGGATCTTGTGCTGTCCAGCGCGCAGGTAACCGGGGCGGGGCAGGGGATCAGCCTGGTGAACCAGGGCAGCGGGCGCACACAACTGACCACGACGGGGTCTGTCAGTGGCGGCACGGACGGCATTTCGGTGTCACACCACGGCCAGGCCGGGCTGGTGTTGGACCTGCATGGCGATGTGACAGGCACCAGCGGCAGCGCGATCCTGGCCTATAACAGCGCCAATGACGTGACCGGATCCATGCAGATCGACCTGGGCGCCGGTCGGGTCCTTCGGGGCGCGGTACATGGGTTGGCGGTGGAAAACCACGGTGGGTCAATGACCGTGACCGGCGCAGGAGCCACGATTGTCGGCGACACGGGCCATGGCGTCTGGGCGCAGAACGGCGCCACGGCGGGCGACATGATCCTGGCCACGGGGGCGGTCAGCGGCGGTCAGGCCGGGCTGATGTTGCGCAACTTTGGCACCGGCACCACGGGCGTGACCGTTTTGGGGCCGATCACCGGGGGCACCGGCGCTGGGCTGGACCTGATAACCGGCAGCGCGACATCAGGCGCCTTGGTGCATCTGGGCGCGGTGTCCAGCCAGGCGGGCGATGCGGTCACGATCACCCACGCGGGGACTGGCGCGGCGCGGATTGACGCTTCGGGCCTGATCAACGCCGCATCTGGCCGTGGGCTGGCCTTGTCTAACGCGGCGGCGGGCAGCGATCTGGTCGCGCACCTGTCGGGCGTCACGGCGCAGCAGGACGGGGTCAGCTTGACCCAGACCGGCGGCGGCACAACTGACCTTACGGCGACGCAGGCGATCAGCTCGGCGGCGGGCTGGGGCGTTACAGCGTCCAGTGCGGCCAGCGCAACCAACATGACGGTCACTGTCACGGATGTCGCGGGCGCGGCGGGCGGGCTTTACCTGCGTCACGCGGGGCAGGGCGCCCTGACCCTGAGCGCCACCGGGACGGTGATCAGCCAAGGCGGCGTCGGCCTGTGGGCGGACGTCAGCGGAGGGGGCGATCTGGCTGTCACGACCGCCGCCGTTAGCGGTGGCACAACGGGTATCGCCCTGCGCAATCTAGGGGGTGGGGCGACCACCTTGACCACCCAGGGCGCGGTTACGGGCGGTGCGCGCGGGATTGATGCGCGCGCAAATGGGGCGCTGGGGCTGACCCTTGGGGCTGACATTCGCGCCACCGGGCCGGGCGGCATTGGGGTGCAGGCTGACGGTCAGCACGGGCTTGTTCTGACCCAGGCGGTTGGCAGCGAGGCCTATGGCACAACCCATGGCCTGTGGGCGGAAAACGCCACCGGGGATATGCAGATTACCACCGATGGGCAGGTCACGGGGCGCGATGGCATCGGCCTTGCCGCGCTGAGCGGCCAGAGCGGTCGCGACGTTGTGGTGACAGCGTCCGGTATCACCGGTCAGCTTGCGGGCGCATGGCTGGAAAACCAGGGCAACGGCGTGACCACGCTGACGGCCACAGATCATATCGCGGCAGGTACTGGCACCGGGGTGCGGGTTCTGGCCGGGGCCACCACGGGCATGGCCGACCTGTCTGTGGTCAGCGTTCAGGGCGGCACGCAGGGCATTTCGCTGCAACATGACGGCATCGGGGCCAGCCGCGTGACGGCTTTGGGCCATGTCGCGGCCAGCACGGGGCTTGCGGTGCAGACGGTAACGCAGATGGGGGTAGAGCTGAACCTGGCCTCGGTCGCGGGCGGCGCGGGGGCGATCCATGTGCTGAACGCGGCCCAGGGTGACGTGCGCCTGGCCACCACGGGGCCGGTTGGCGACCTGTCTGGCACCGGGGTGGCGATTGCGGTGACGAACCTGGCGACCCGCGAAGGCGGTGTCACGGTTTCCACCGATCAGGCCGTGTCCGGAGGCAGCGGCATTCTGGTCAACGCCCAGGGTTGGGGCGCAACCGAGGTCACGGCCTTGGGCCCGGTCAGCGCGACATCTGGTGACGGCATTGTTGTGACGACCCTGGGGACGGGTGACTTGCGGCTGGAAACGGGCGCGGTCACGGCGCAGGGGGCCGGCATTTCAACCTACAGCGCGCTGGGAACCACGCAGATCAGCACCTCTGGTGCGCTGTCAGGGGACACCGGCGCTGGGCTGATTGCCACCAGCGGCACCGGGGCAGAAGAGATGACGATCACCACCAATGCGACAGTCCGCGGCGGCCAGCACGGCATTGCGCTGTCCCATCAGGGGCAGGGTCTGGCGCAGCTGACGGTCAATGCCGGCGTCACGGCGACCAGTGGCGCGGGCATCCTGGCCGAAAGCCTGTCGGGTGCCGATCTGCGCGTGACGGTCCTGTCAGGCCCGGTTCAGGGCGCAAGCCATGGCATTGCCACGCGCGGGGCGGGTGCCGCCCAGGTTGATGTCACCTTGGCCACGCAAGTCACGGGGACAACGGCGCTGGCCCTGTTGGGGGATGACACGACGACCAGCCGGGTCACGTTGTCGGATGGCGCAACTTTGAACGGTGATATCGCGCTTTATAACGATGCGGGGCACAGTGTTGTTACCGCCGGAACGGGTGCGGCGATCCGTGGCGCGGTGCTGCTGGGCGCGGGCAATGACCGGGTTGACATCACCGGCGCGGACCTGAGTGACGTGACGCTGATGGACGGCGGCGGCGATGCCACGGACCCTCTGGATGGCTGGGATGAACTGACCCTGGCCGACACCAGCCTGGGCCTGATGGCCGAAGCGCTGACGGGGTGGGAGCGGATCAATCTAGCCGCAAATGCCACGCTGGGCGTTGGCGCGGGGCTGTTTGAGGTGGGGGCGTTGCATGTGGCCGACAGTGCGCTGTTGGATCTTGGCCATGGCGCGGTGACGATCACCGGGGATGTGACGCTGGATGGGCAGATGAGCCTGCAAAACGGTGACGCGGGGGATGTGATCCGTCTGGGCGGTGATTTCACCAGCACGGGCACGCTGTTTCTGGACGCCGATTTCGCGTCCGACACGGCGGACCGATTGGAGATCGCGGGCGATGTCAGCGGCGTGACGACCCTGGCCATTGCCGACCTGAGCACGGGAGAGGCAACAGGCCACGACCTTGTCCTTGTGGACGTGTCTGGCGTGACCGGCGAGGGCGATTTTGAACTGGCGGGCGGGCCGATCTTTCGCGGCGCGTTCAGTTACGATCTGAACCTGCATGACGGTCAGTGGGTGCTGGGCGAAGAGCTGTCGATCATCGCCTCGTCTTTTGAGGCCACGCCGTCGGTGCTGCTGGGCTTTACCGCCTTGCCGACACTTGCCGACCGACAGGCGGCGCGGATCTGGGCATCTGATGATGGCATGCGGTCGACCTGGCTGCGCTTTGTCGGCGACCTCCAGAACAGCAGTCTTCAGACGTTATCGGGCGCGGATGTCACCCGGCGTCGGGCCGTCGGGCTTCAGGCCGGGCTTGACCTGCGCACCCAGCCCGGCGCTGGTGGGCAATGGATTTTGGGGGCCAACGCCCGCCACGATCTGGTCTCGGGCACGGTGCAATCGGATACGGGCACAGCACAAATCGACGCGATTGGCCACGCCATCGGCCTGTCGGCAACCTGGGAGGGGACGGGCGGCAGTTGGCTGGATTTCCAGGCGCAGATGGGCTGGCAGGAAAGCGATGTGTCAACCACGGTGACGGGCAAGTTGCTGGACGGGCATGACAGTTCGTCGCTGTCCTTTGGCGTCGAGGTCGGGCACCGGTTCGATCTGCCCTTCAACGCGGGGCTGAGCCCGCAGGCCAGCCTGACCTGGATGAAAGTGTCGGGCGGCGGGGCGACGGACACCCGGGGAAATCACGTCGTTCTGGGGGTCAACGAACGTCTTCAGGGCCGGGCCGGGGTCGCCTTCGATCTGCCCACGGCGGCGGGGGAACAGGTTGGAAATGTTCAGCTGATCGGCAATCTGTTACACGATTTTTCTGGTCCCAACCACGTTATGGTCGACGCCACCGCCCTGGAGGCACGCGGCCCCAGCACCTGGGTTGAACTGGGGCTGGGTGGCAATCTGGAGACGGGCCAGGGCGGGGCGTTCTTTGCCACCGGACGCTATCGTCAACGTCTTGCCGGGGGCGGTCAGGGCGGCGATTTCGGCCTGTCCCTGTCGGCGGGATTTTCCAAAAGCTGGTAGCGGCAGGAAGGTTTGTTGCCGCAGCCGGCCATTCGGTCTGGTCAAGCCAGCGGTCATTGGGCACAGTGGCGCGGCCAGGGCTTCAAGACCGAGACGGAAGGCAATTTCAGCATGACACAAGACGCGTCCAACCTGCCCCCCCAAGCCGCGCAACAGGCACCGCAGGATCAGGTGAGCTATTCTGTGTCGGCCGGGTTCTCGGCGCGCTTGGCACAGTTGAATATCTCGGTCGCGGTGACTTCGTATCAATCTGGCATTCTGTATATGATTGGGCGCAATGCCCAGGGTGGCGTGAATGTGCATCAGGCGATCATGCCCAAACCGATGGGCCTGTGCCTGGACGATGCTGGCGGGCTAACCATGACGGCTGGCTATCAGATCATGCGGTTTCAAAACGTGCTGGACCCCGGACAGGCGGTAAACGGCACCTTTGACACGGCGTTTGTGCCGCGCATCACCTATGTGACCGGCGCGCTGGACGCCCATGACATCGGCATCGACGATCAGGGCCGCGCGGTGTTCGTGAACACGCGTTTCAACTGTTTGGCCGTGCCCAGCGAGAAATATTCGTTCGAGCCGATCTGGCGGCCACCATTCATTTCCGCCCTAGTGGACGAAGACCGCTGTCACCTGAACGGGCTGGCGATGCAGGATGGCAAACCGAAATACGTGACCGCCGTGTCGCGCTCGGACACCATTGATGGCTGGCGTGATCGGCGCAATGATGGTGGCATTGTTATGGATGTGCAATCCGGCGACATCATCTGCGAAGGTCTGTCGATGCCGCACAGCCCGCGCATTCATAACGGCGCGCTGTGGTTGCTGAATTCCGGCACCGGCGAGCTGGGCGTGGTGGCAAATGGCACGTTCGAGCCGCGCGTTTTCTGCCCCGGTTTCCTGCGCGGGCTGTCGTTCCACGGCAACCTGGCCTTTGTCGGCCTGTCCAAGCCGCGCTATCAGCGGTTCGAGGGCCTGGCGCTGGATCAGAAGCTGAAGGATGCCGACAGCGAGGCCTGGTGTGGGGTGCAAGTGATCGACCTTGCCAAGGGCAGCTGCGTTGACTGGTTCCGCATCGATGGCGCGGTTGGCGAATTGTATGACGTGGGTGTTATCCCCGGCGCGGTCTGCCCGATTGCGGTGCCGCCGACCTCGGATGAGGCGGCGAAACTTGTGACCTATCAGGGCATGATCCCGGCCGAGGCACCACGGCCCGTTGCCGCTCCTGAAACACCTGGCGCATGAAGGGATACGCGATGACCCGCTTTTTCAAACCACTGATGGCCGCGCTTGTTCTGGCCACATCTGTTCTGGCAACCGGCCCCGCGCGGGCGCAAGACACAGGGGCCGCGCCCAATTCCCTGACGGTGACGTTCCAGGACTGGGTGGTGCGCTGTGCCATGGTGACGGTGCAGGACGGCAGCCAACACCAGGCCTGCGAAATGGCCCAGGAGCTGACCCAAAGCGATACCGGCCAGCGGGTGCTGTCGGCCATCGTGCGCAAGACCCGCGATGATACCGGCCTGACGGTGATCGCGCCATTCGGTCTGTTGCTGTCGCAAGGGGTCGCCATGTCCATCGACGGCAGCGACCCGGTGCCGATTGCCTTTCGCACCTGCCTTCCGGGCGGCTGCATTGCCCCCAAAGTGCTGAGCGACGCCGAACTGGCCAGTCTGGCGCGTGGCAATGAGGCGGTTCTGACCATGGCCAATACCAATGACCAACCCTTCACGGTCACGCTGTCACTGGCCGGGTTCAGCGCCGCGTTGAAACGGCTGGGCCAGGAATGCTGTGGTGGCTGAGCGGATCGGCCAACCCCGTGCTTGACGGTTTGGATGGCGCGGCTGATGACGCTTTGGCGCCAGGTCAGGCGTTGATGGACGCTCCGGGGCCAACCCTTAAGCAGGCCCCTAACGTCCTGGCGACCGTTCTGGTCCTGACATTGGGTCTATTTGCTGTGGGCCAGGGCGACGAATGACCTTGCCTGGGCCGGGATTGCTGTCATCTTCGCCTCAGGCCTTTTTATGGCTCCACCCAGAAAGGGACTGACATATGACCTCCATCCAGCGCCATCACACCGGCCAACGCATGAGCCAGATCGTCGTGCATGGCGACACGATCTATCTGGCCGGTCAGGTTGGAACGCCCGGTGCCTCGGTTGCCCAGCAAACGGCTGATTGCCTTGAGAAAATAGATACTCTGCTGGCCGAGGTCGGGTCCGATAAAAGCCGTCTGTTGCAGGCGACCATCTGGCTGGCGGACATGGCGGATTTTGCGGAGATGAATGCGGTCTGGGACGGCTGGGTGTCCGAAGGCCACGCGCCGACCCGCGCCTGTGGCGAGGCCAAGCTGGCCACACCCGACTATACCGTCGAAATGATCGTGGTTGCGGCGATGCCTTCCGACAGCTGAGCGGCGCACGTGAACTCAGGGCACCAGCCGCTGGGGGCCGATTGTGAAACGCGGTGGCTGGTCTGAAGTTTGCGAGTTATTTCAGTCCCTTGTCAGGGTCAGGCAGGTTTTATGATGATCAGGAGAAGTGGCAGCCCGTAGGGGAATCGAACCCCTCTTTCCAGGTTGAAAACCTGGCGTCCTAACCGATAGACGAACGGGCCACTTGGTCGG
>Ga0209121_10001059_pt1 | contig 28879 bp, 22 predicted proteins | sample Cruoilmetagenom3_FD_187292 | JGI IMG/M metagenome (GOLD analysis project Ga0209121, IMG submission 187292) | Oil polluted marine microbial communities from Coal Oil Point, Santa Barbara, California, USA - Sample 3 (SPAdes) (version 2) | ecosystem: Environmental > Aquatic > Marine > Oil seeps ...
GTAATGCGCAATTTGGAAATATCCAGCCCCATTTCTTTCAGAGTGAAGTATTTGGCGATGGAGAAGTCTTCACAATCACCCGCATCGTTGGCAAGAAACTCCAGGGGGGTCGCCCAATAGTCTCTTTTATGCCACTGTTGCATATCGCTTACAAAACGGGCGCCATTAAAAAAATCATTCACGACCTTGAGTTTTTCGCGGTCATTACGGTCGTGATATTGATGGATTAGATTTTCCCAATGGCGTACGCGTGCTTCGGCGGTGGCACCATATTTTTGCCTGATTTTAGAGAGTAATTTTTCGCTGATACCTTGGTGATGAGCTAACGCGACTGAAACTAGAAATGTAATGGCGACGGGCAGCCAGATAAATCTGGTTTTGAGTGCTGTCATCCCCATTGAAAACATTTAAAAAAATTCCTGTTTTGTGACATTTTTAGCCACTATTTTCTATTGATTGATCTTACCATAGACCCTATAGCTGATAGCTATACAGTAAGGCTCACAGGTGTGAAGTAGCGCTCAATTGGCAAGTGAACGGGATTGCATTAGACTCGTCAACAATAACTAAAAAAGGAAAGGCCGCGTGACACTGTTTCGTCAGTTGATTATCGCCGTAGTCATCTTGTTTATCTGTCTTTATGCGGGTAATACCCTGGTTAGTTTGCATAACAACCGGCTATTGGTTGAAGATCAGATGCGGGTCCACGCCCAGGATACAGCAACGTCTCTGGGTTTATCGATGACTCAGGCGGCCAGAGATAAGGATATAGCGACGCTGGATGCAATGTTTAATGCCGTCTCTGATAGCGGCTACTTTCAGCGCATCTATTTTTCTGATCTAGAACAAAATATCGTTATTGAGCGCGACTTTCCCGTGTCTATTGAATCGGTGCCCAACTGGTTCCTATCGATTGTGTCACTTCCATCGCCCGAAGGGCAGGCAGAAGTGTCTTCTGGCTGGCAGCAGCTGGGTCGGCTAACCGTTATCAGTCATCCCGGCCAGGCTTATTCAAAGCTTTGGCAGGTGACCATGACCCAGCTTGGCTGGTTTTCAGGGGTGACACTAGCCGTCTGTATACTGGCCTATCTTGCATTGAAGTGGCTGCTTGTCCCACTAACCCGGGTTGAGAAACAAGCCAATGATATTTATGAAAAACGCTTTGTTACACAAGAAGAAATACCCAAAACCCGTGAGCTAGGTCGAGTCGTTCTCGCTATGAACCGAATGGCAGACCACTTAAAAGTAATATTTGACGAACAGTTGGCTGTAATTGGGCAGTTACATAAGCAGTCTTACCATGACCCGGTTACCGGGCTTTCGAATCGCAGTGATTTTGATATTCGCTTGAGTAGTTTTGTTGATGATAAGGAGGCTGGCACTCACACGGGTGTTCTGATGATTGTTGCTTCAGATGATATCCCTTCCGTAAATGAATATATCGGTCGTGAGGCAGGGAACACTATCCTCCGAACCATAGGAGAACACCTGAAAGAGTCTGTGTCAGCTTATCCCCGGGCTTTAGTCGCCAGAAGGCAGGGCCAGGAATTTGCGGTGTTTATCCCGGATATTACCGCAGATGAAGGTGAGGCCGCGGCAGCACACATGTTTCAGTCTGTGCAAAACCTCGACTGGCCCCACCAGGATAAATGCCCGCTTAATTTTTATATGGGTTACACCTACCATTCAGAGGTCACTAATGGCTCTAATATGCTTGCCGAAGCGGATATTGCTTTAAAGCAGGCAAGACTCCAGGGTAAGAATCGTTGGGTGAAATCATCCGATGTGATTACCGATGCGAATACCCTAAGCCGCCCGCTGCATGAGTGGGAGCACTTCTTGGAGGAAGTGATTAAAAATCATGGGATTTCATTGCACTTCCAACCCATTTTTAGTGTGCCTGACAAAGACTTAATTGGTCATGAGGTCTTTGTTCGCTTTGTTAGTGGTGAAGAATTACTGGCTGCGGCTGTAGTATTACCCATGGCAGAGCGCCTTGGTTTAATGCCCCAGTTAGATCGATTGATTCTAGAGTCACTGGCTTCAACGAATCGTGTACAGCCCTTTAACGGTAAGCTTTGCGTCAATTTATCCATTGAGTCTATACAGACGAGTGGGTTTATGAAATGGCTTGATTCATACCTGACATCCCAGCGTAAGCTCTCCAGTGCTCTTGTATTCGAGGTCGCGGAATACGGCATGAAGGTGGATGATCAATCTATAAGACGACTAGACAGGCTTACTCGTAAAAGAGGTGCATCCTTGGCGATTGATGGCTTCGGGCTAGAATCGTCGGCCTTTGGCTATTTAAGTAGTTTACCGCTACATCATTTGAAGGTTCATCGTAGTTTTCTTCGCGATTTGGATCAGTCGCCTGATAACCAGTTCTATCTGAAGTCGTTGGCGCAGCTAGTTCACAATCGAAATATTCAGCTTTGGTTGGAGGGCATTGAGAGCGATGCCGAATGGCAGCAATTATCAAGCCTTGGCATTGATGCCGGGCAAGGGTATTTCTTGGGTGAGCTTCTGCCCAAGCCTGTTGAATAGTACTGATCTGCGTATAATAGCGGCCTTAAAATAGCTGTTTAACCTCTAGTTTGACGGAATCACAATCCATGTCAGTTCGTACCCGTATTGCACCATCACCAACCGGTGACCCACACGTAGGCACAGCCTACGTGGCTCTGTTTAATCTCTGCTTCGCCCGTAGTCTGGGTGGTGAATTTATCCTTCGCATTGAAGATACCGACCAAACCCGAAGCACGGGTGAGTCAGAGCAAATGATTTTTGATTCCTTGCGCTGGCTGGGCCTTGATTGGTCTGAGGGGCCTGATGTGGGAGGGGATTATGGCCCCTATCGTCAGAGCGAACGAATGGATATATACCAACAGTATGTCATGGAGCTGGTGGAGAAGGGCCACGCCTTCTATTGCTTTGCAACGCCAAAGGAACTGGATGACATGCGCAAAGAGCAAATGACTCGCGGCGAAACACCCAAATACGATGGGCGTAGTTTAGGACTTTCCCAGGCCGACGTGCAGGAACGGCTGGCTGACGGCATGCCCTATGTTATCCGGATGAAAGTACCAGAGGAGGGCACCTGTAAATTTAATGACATGCTACGGGGAGAGATAGAGATACCCTGGGCGCAAATTGATATGCAGGTATTACTTAAAACAGACGGCATGCCAACCTATCATTTGGCCAATGTCGTCGATGATCACTTAATGAAGATTTCTCACGTCATTCGTGGCGAGGAGTGGATCAATTCGGCACCCAAGCATCAACTTCTTTACCAATACTTTGGCTGGGAAATGCCAGAGCTTTGCCACCTGCCGCTGTTGAGGAATACGGATAAGAGCAAACTCAGTAAGCGCAAAAACCCCACCAGTATTAATTATTACCGCGAAATGGGTTACTTGCCCGAGGCGGTCATCAATTATTTGGGCCGAATGGGCTGGTCTATGCCTAATGAGGCCGAGAAATTCACTCTTAACGAGATGTTAGATAATTTTGACATTAAGAATGTGCATCTTGGTGGCCCGGTATTTGATACAGAAAAACTCGATTGGCTCAACGGTTGCTGGATTCGTGAAGATCTGAACGATGCCGAGTTTGCAACTCGGGTGGCAGATTGGGCAATAAATCGCGACAATTTGTCCCGAATGATCCCTCTGATTAAAGAGCGTGTCGAGAAATTCTCCGATATAGCCCCACTTATCAGCTTTATGTTGTCGGGTATGCCGCAGATCAACGAAGCGAGTTTTGAGCACAAAAAACTGGATAGTGAGACTGTACGTAGAGTGCTCCAGTACAGTTCATGGCGCCTTGATACTTTGCGTCACTGGACCCGTGATGGTCTTTATACAGAATTGAACCAGATTGCCCAGTCGATGGATTTGAAATTGAAAGATTTTCTGTCCCCCTTGTTTATCGCGATTGCGGGCTCTCCTTCTGCACCTCCGCTCTTTGATGCGATGGCCATTCTTGGGCCTGATATGGTTCGCGCGCGGGTTAGACATGCCCTGGAAGCTGCTGGTGGTGTATCTAAAAAACAGTTGAAAAAATGGGATAAGGATTACTTGCAAATTTGTGCCAATCGAGAAAAACATCCGGAAGAACAAGCTTGACTCTATTAAGTGCTGTGCCTAAAATGCGCAGCCTGTTTCGGGGCCTTAGCTCAGCTGGGAGAGCGCAACACTGGCAGTGTTGAGGTCAGCGGTTCGATCCCGCTAGGCTCCACCAAATAAAAAACCCTCGCAATTTCTTGCGAGGGTTTTTTATTGGAAGTTCGGAATTTTTTCGGACTATTTAATCGAGCTATTTTATTTTTTTTTGGAAGATTTCATGCGCTGATCGCCTTAGAGATTTTTACCATCGTCTCTTTTTTTTGTTGCCATTTCACCTTCCATCTGTAGATGCTATACCCAATCACCGCGCACCCTATGGAGCCAAAAAAGGCTACGCCATAGACAATAGCTGTGAGGTTATATACCGGGCCATAAAGCTGAAATTCAAGCAGCATATATGCGCATAGGCCTAATAACATACCCCAAACATATTGAGGCAAAAAAGTAGCAAAAATATATCCCGCAAGTAACGAGGGAGCGGCCATAAGCACAATAACGGAAGTAATGTTGGTTGCGAATATAGATGCCCACATGGCTGAGCCAAAGATGAGTAGAGCGCCAACAATATAGGCCTGTATCTTGTACATAATCTAATTCCTTATCGCTTGAATACAAGACAGTGTTTCATGTTTACAAATCTCACACTATTGGACGTTGGTCGAGGCCTTGATAGCCACAAAAAAGCCGCCACTGTCTCCAGTGGCGGCCGGGTATTACTAAATTGCTTTTATGCGGGATAATCGCGCTTGGTATAACCCGTATAGCGCTGGCGTGGACGGCCAATGCGGTAGGGGTTGCTGAGCATTTCATTCCAGTGTGAAATCCAGCCAACGGTACGGCCTGTGGCGAAAATCACTGTGAACATCTCGGGAGAAATACCGATAGCCTTCATGATGATGCCTGAATAGAAATCAACATTTGGATAGAGTTTCTTCTCAACAAAATATTCATCTTCGAGTGCAATTTGCTCGAGACGCTTGGCTATTTTTAGCAGAGGCTCATTGTCCAGACCAAGTTCGGCAAGAACTTCATCACAGGTTTCTTTCATCACTTTGGCGCGAGGGTCAAAGTTTTTGTAAACCCGGTGACCAAAGCCCATTAGGCGGAATGAGTCTTCTTTATCCTTGGCGCGAAGAATAAATTCATCGATATTCTTTTCATCGCCAATTTCTTCCAGCATTTCCAGTACAGCCTGGTTGGCACCGCCGTGTGCAGGACCCCAAAGTGCAGCAATACCTGCAGCAATACATGCAAATGGGTTGGCACCAGAAGAGCCAGAAAGACGAACTGTGGAAGTGGAGGCGTTTTGCTCGTGATCGGCGTGTAGCAAGAAGATTAAGTCCATGGCTTTAGCCAATACTGGGCTTATGTTCGGTTCTTTGCCTGGTTCTCCAAACATCATGTTTAAGAAGTTTTCGGAGTAGCTCAGGTCATTGTTTGGCGCTACATAGGGCTGCCCGGAGAAATGTTTGTGACACATGGCAGCCAAAATGGGCATTTTTGCAAGCAGTCTGATAATGGTCAGGTTTCTGTCATCAGCATTAGCGACGTCGGTGCTGTCATGATAAGTGGCTGAAATAGCAGCTACAACTGCGCAAAGCATGGCCATGGGATGTGAGCCTTGGCTAAAGCCAGCCATAAATTGCTCTACAGAACTTTCTACGTTGTTATGATCTTTGATGGTTTGTTCAAAGGCTTTCTTCTCTGAAGCAGAAGGAAGTTCGCCATTGATTAAAAGGTAGCAGGTTTCGAGGAAATCAGACTTTGCTGCTAGTTGTTCAATGGGGTAGCCGCGGTGTAAAAGAACTCCCTTTCCGCCGTCAATAAAGGTAATGGCTGATTCACAAGAGGCTGTAGCACCAAAACCTGGATCAAATGTAAAGCAGCCAGTCTCGGGAACTTTAGCGATATCGATAACATCCTGCCCAAGAGTACTGCTTAGAACCGGTAGCTCTATAGAAGTGTCTGTGCCTTCTTCAGAGAGGTGGAATTTCTTATTGCTCATTGGATTCTCCTACGAGTCCTAGATCGATGCCAGCAAACAGTAGTGATTGCTAACTAAAACAGAGGCCGGAAACTATAACTTGCTCGCAGTATTTGTCAATTTTACTGAGGGATTAGTTTGCATAGATTAAATGAATACTGAATATGCCCTAGAGTAATAGTTTTGTAGTTTATTTACAGGTTATCCCAATTTCACACATTACATCTTATTCCTCCATTGTAATCACTGGGCAATGTTTCTATAATTTCCCACCGATTTTAGCCCGGCATGTCAGAAATGCCTGCCGATTCCCCTGCATTTATCTCTGCTTTATTGTGCGGATATAAGGTGTAAATACTGTGAACAAGAAAAGACCTGTAAATCTCGATATCGGAACTATCCAGCTTCCGATTACTTCATATGTGTCCATTCTTCACCGAGTTTCTGGCGTTGTGCTCTTTGCTGCAATTGCTGTGTTCCTTTGGGTGTTGGATGCCAGCCTCGCATCAGAAGAAAGCTTTAATGCCATTAAAGAATGTATCGGCAGCACTTTTTGCCAGCTTATTATCTGGGCTTCATTAGCCGCACTTGCCTACCACATGGTGGCGGGTATTCGTCATCTAGTGATGGATTTTGGTGTAGGTGAAACACTTGAGGGTGGGCGCTTGGGAGCAAAAATCGCATTGATTGTTGCTGCTGTACTAATTGTTCTGGCTGGAGTTTGGGTATGGGCATGATAACCAACGTTACAAGTTTTGGACGAAGCGGCCTATCTGATTGGCTGCTACAACGTTCTACTGCTGTTGTTATGGCGTTATACGTCGTTTTTGTTACTTTTTATCTTCTGGCTAATCCCGATCTCGATTATAGCCAATGGCTCGCATTAAATAGTCATATCTGTATGAAGGTATTAAACGTTCTTACAGTGCTTTCTATTGCAATACATGCGTGGATTGGTCTGTGGGCTGTGCTGACTGACTATGTGACTGTCCGTCTTCTGGGGCCTAAAGCGACACCACTGAGAATTTTTTTCCAGTTGGGCATGATTACCATCACATTGGTATATCTCATTTGGGCACTTGATATTGTTTGGGGAATTTGAATCCATGAGTAGTAGCATAAGAACTATTTCTTTTGATGGCGTTATTGTCGGAGGCGGCGGGGCTGGTATGCGCGCTGCTCTACAACTGGCTCAGTCCGGTTATAAAACAGCGGTAATTACGAAAGTGTTCCCGACTCGCTCACATACAGTGTCTGCACAAGGTGGTATTACTTGTGCGATTGCTAGCGATGATCCCAATGATGATTGGCGCTGGCATATGTACGATACAGTTAAGGGCTCCGATTACATCGGTGACCAGGATGCGATTGAGTATATGTGCTCTGTCGGTCCAGAGGCTGTATTTGAACTAGACCATATGGGATTACCCTTTTCCCGTACTGAAGAAGGCCGCATTTATCAGCGTCCTTTCGGCGGTCAATCGAAGAATTTTGGTGAGGGTGGCCAGGCTGCACGTACTTGTGCTGCAGCTGACCGTACGGGCCACGCACTGTTACATACCCTGTATCAAAACAATGTTAAGCACGACACCGTATTCTTTAACGAATGGTTTGCTGTTGACCTTGTTAAAAATGCCGACAATGCCGTAGTTGGTGTTATCGCAATTGATATCGAAACAGGTGAGACGGTTTTTGTTAAATCAAAAGCTACCGTACTCGCGACTGGTGGTGCAGGCCGCATCTACGCCTCTACAACCAACGCCCATATTAATACGGGAGACGGAATTGGGATGGCGCTTCGCGCTGGATTCCCCGTTCAAGATATTGAGATGTGGCAATTCCACCCAACCGGCATTGCTGGTGCGGGCGTACTTGTTACTGAAGGCTGTCGTGGTGAAGGTGGATACCTGGTCAATAAAGATGGCGAGCGCTTCATGGAGCGTTATGCACCGAACGCTAAAGACCTTGCTTCTCGTGATGTTGTTGCTCGTTCAATGACCCTAGAGATTCTTGCTGGTAAAGGTTGTGGAGAGAAGGGCGACCATGTTTACCTGAAACTCGATCACCTAGGCGAAGAAGTTTTGGAAAGCCGCTTGCCCGGTATCTGTGAGCTTTCGCGCACGTTCGCTCACGCAGACCCAGTAAAAGAACCTGTACCGGTTATCCCAACCTGTCACTACATGATGGGTGGTGTTCCAACCAATGTTGATGGCCAAGCGCTGTCACTTGATTCCGAAGGAAATCCTGAGGTTATCGAAGGGCTCTACGCTTGTGGTGAAGCCGCTTGTGTTTCTGTCCACGGTGCTAACCGTTTGGGTGGTAACTCACTGCTTGATCTCGTTGTGTTTGGCCGGTCTTCAGGTTTGTTTATTGAAAAGTCCCTTCGTGAGGGGATTAACCTCGAAGAGCCGACAGAAGAGCACATTAATGCCGCTATGGCTCGCCTTAACCGCTTAAATACTGGTAGCAATGATGGCGAAGGTGCGGCTGAGCTGCGCGAGGAACTGCAGAATATTATGCAGCACCATTTCGGTGTATTCCGACGCGGTGACTTTATGCAGGAAGGCATTAAGAAGCTGGAAGCATTGCGCCCACGTATCGAAAATGTACGTCTTGATGATAAAAGCAACGCCTACAACACTGCGCGAATCGAAGCACTCGAACTGCAAAACCTATTGGAAGTGGCCGAAGCAACAGCCATTACTGCTGAAGAGCGCAAGGAAAGCCGTGGCGCACATGCCCGCGAAGACTACTCTGAGCGTGATGATGTAAATTGGTTGTGTCATTCTATGTACTTCCCCGCAGACAAGCGTGTTGGTAAGCGTGATGTAAACTTTTCACCCAAGACTATGGAAGCCTTCGCACCGAAAGCTCGAGTCTACTAATAAGGGTTTGTTGAGCCATGTTGAAAGTAAGTGTTTATCGTTACAACCCTGAGACGGACGAAGCGCCGTATATGCAGGACTATGAAGTTGACACCGCTGGCAAAGACCTGATGGTGCTCGATGTACTGGAGCTATTAAAAGCTCAGGATACTACGCTGGCCTATCGACGCTCATGTCGAGAAGGCGTGTGTGGTTCTGATGGTATGAATATTAGTGGTAAGAATGGTCTGGCGTGTATTAAGCCGTTATCCGAATGTGTGAAGGATGGAAAATTAGTTCTTCGCCCACTTCCAGGCCTGCCGGTTATTCGTGATCTGGTTATTGATATGAGCCAGTTCTATGCCCAGTATAAAAAAATCAAACCATACTTGGTTAACGACGAGCCAGCGCCCGCAATTGAGCGTCTGCAATCTCCAGAAGACCGTGAGAAACTTGATGGTCTTTACGAGTGTATTCTCTGTGCTTGCTGCTCAACTAGCTGCCCATCGTTCTGGTGGAACCCAGATAAGTTCATTGGGCCTGCTGGTTTGTTACAGGCATACCGGTTCCTAATTGATTCCCGCGATACTGATACAGAAAATCGCTTAGCTAATCTTGACGATCCTTTCAGTGTGTTCAGATGCCATGGTATACAGAATTGTGTTGCTGTATGTCCAAAGGGGTTGAACCCCACCAAGGCAATTGGCCATATTCGCAACATGTTGTTGAGAAGTGCTACTTAGGAACATTACGTAAAATCCGCGAGGCCCTCTGACTAGAGGGCCTTGATAATTCTGTGTCTAGACCATAGGGAACAGATCGATGCCCGAAAGCATCATGCAGCAATTTCTGAGCAGCTCACACCTTTCTGGTGGGAATGCCGCATACATCGAAGAATTGTACGAAACCTATCTTCATGATCCAAATGGAGTGCCCGATGAATGGCGCTCTTTCTTTGATTCTCTTCCTCGCATAAACGAACACAGTGGCACTGATGTGTCTCATGCCACAGTGCAGTCGCATTTCGAGCTAATGGGGCGCCGTAGGGCTAGACCTGTTCCGGCTCCTGGCTCTGGCGGGGTCAATATCGAGCATGAACGTAAGCAGGTTAAAGTTCTTCAACTTATCAGCTCCCACAGGAATCGAGGTCACCAGCGAGCCCAGCTCGACCCACTCAACCTTTGGGCGAGAGAGCAGGCACCTGACCTTGAGCTTTCATTTCACGGTTTAACCGATGCTGATCTCGATACGACGTTTCAGTGTGGCTCCCTTTTCTTTGGCAAACAGGAAGCAACTTTAAAAGAAATTGTTTCTGCGCTTGAAGAAACTTACAGCCGCCACGTAGGTGTTGAATTTGGCCATGTGACCGACTTATCTGAAAAGCAGTGGCTTCAACAGCGCTTTGAAAGTGTACGTTCCAAGCCTAGCTATGACGATGAAATGCGCAAGTATGTACTACAGCGTTTGTCTGCGGCAGAGGGTTTAGAAAGGCACCTCGATTCAAAATATCCTGGTACTAAACGTTTCGGTCTTGAAGGTGGCGAATCTTTGATTCCGATGCTCGACGGTATGATTGAGCGTGCTGGCGAATATGGTGCAAAAGAAGTTGTACTGACAATGGCGCACCGTGGTCGCCTCAATGTTTTAGTCAACGTTCTGGGTAAAAACCCAGCGGAATTATTTGCTGAATTTGAAGGACGGCGACATGTCGATACCTCCGGTGATGTTAAATATCACCAGGGATTCTCTTCAAATGTTATGACACCTGGCGGTGAAATCCATTTGGCATTGATGTTTAACCCATCCCATTTGGAAATTGCTGCCCCCGTGGCAGAAGGGTCTGCAAGAGCTCGCCAAGACCGACGCCATGATACCGAAGGTAAACAGGTCGTTCCTATTGTCGTTCATGGTGATGCTGCTTTTGCAGGGCAGGGTGTCGTCATGGAAACCTTCCAGATGTCACAAATCCGCGGTTATAAAACAGGCGGCTCGGTACATTTGGTGATCAACAATCAGGTTGGCTTTACCACAAACCTGAAAGAAGACGCCCGTTCAACTGAGTACTGTACTGATATTGCAAAAATGGTGCAGGCTCCCATTATCCATGTGAATGCTGATGACCCCGATGCGGTTATGTTCGCTACGTTCCTGGCAATGGACTATCGGTATCAGTTCAAGAAAGACATTGTGATTGACCTCGTGTGTTATCGCCGCCGCGGTCACAATGAAACTGATGAGCCTTCATCGACCCAGCCCTTGATGTATCAAATCATCAAAAAACATAAGACTACTCGCGCTCTTTATGCAGACCGCCTGGTTAACGAAGGCATTATTAATCAAAAAGATGCTGACCGCCTGCTGACGGAGTATCGCGACACCCTTGATCGTGGTGAAAATGTAGTTAATAAGCTGGTATCTGAACCGGATGAGGCGCCATTTGTTGATTGGACCCCTTATCTTGATCAGGATTGGGATACCCCGGCGGATACCACATACCCGTTGAAAAAGCTTCAGGGCCTTGCTGAAAAAATTACTCAAGTACCCGAAGGTGTTGTCGTACAGCGTCAGGTAGAAAAAATCTACGAAGATCGCCGTAAAATGGCAGGGGGGGCACTGGCTCTCAATTGGGGTATGGCTGAGTTGCTTGCCTACGCCACCCTACTTGATGAAGGGTATCCTATTCGGATGACCGGCCAGGATATTGGTCGGGGCACATTCTCTCACCGTCACGCAGTTGTTCACAATCAACGCGATGGTGAAAGCCACATTCCGTTAAAAAAGTTGCCCGAACATCCATCAGCTTTTGAAATCTATGACTCCTTTCTTTCTGAAGAAGCTGTCTTGGGTTTTGAATATGGCTATGCATCGACATCCCCATCAGGGCTGGTCATCTGGGAAGCACAATTTGGTGATTTCGCGAATGGCGCTCAAGTCGTCATCGATCAGTTTATTACCAGTGGCGAACATAAATGGGGCCGTATGTGTGGCTTAACTATGTTGTTGCCACATGGCTACGAAGGGCAGGGGCCAGAGCATTCGTCGGCACGCTTAGAACGTTTTTTACAGCTCTGTGCAGAGCATAATATCCAGGTTTGTATTCCAACGACTCCAGCACAGGTCTACCACATGATACGCCGTCAGGCTATAAGACCAATGCGTCGACCGTTGGTTGTTATGAGTCCGAAATGGATATTGCGTCATAAGCTGGCAACATCTACGCTGGAAGACTTGGCGAATGGTGAATTCCAGAATCTTATTCAGGACGTTGAAGTTGATAAGTCTAAAACTCGTCGCTTGATACTTTGTTCTGGCAAGGTTTATTACCACCTTTACGAAGCCCGGCAGGAAAGAGGCATTGATGACATTGCTTTGGTTCGTATTGAGCAATTGTATCCATTCCCGGACAAAGACTTGCTTGAGGCATTTAAAGGGTACGCCAACCTTACAGATGTCGTCTGGTGTCAAGAAGAACCGATTAATCAAGGTGCGTGGTACAGTAGTCAACACCATATGCGTCACGTACTTTCAATGTTTAATAAAGACCTGTTATTGAGGTATGTCGGGCGTGAGGCTTCTGCTGCACCAGCATGTGGCTACATGTCTGTACACTTGGAAGAGCAGGAAAAATTTATTAACGAAGCTTTGAGTTATTAAGTAGCGGTTGAACCGCTGTTCTTGATCAAGGAAACGAAAAACAATGAGTATTGAAATTAAGGCACCAACCTTTCCTGAGTCAGTTCAGGAAGGCAGTATTGCCACTTGGCATAAGCAACCCGGTGAATCTGTAACCAGAGATGAGCTTTTGGTTGATATTGAAACAGATAAGGTCGTTCTTGAAGTAGTTGCTCCTGCCGATGGCACCTTGAAAGATGTTTTAAAGGCAGAAGGTGAGATCGTCCTGAGTAATGAGATCATCGCTCATGTTGTCGCTGGTGAAGTTACAGCTAGCGAACCTGTAGCAGAAGTAGTTACCGAAGAAAGTGTCTCCAGCGACCAAGAGGCCATTGCGAGCCCTGCTGCGAGAAAAATTGCCGATGAGAGAGGAATTGATCTACAGAAAGTTGTAGGTAGCGGTAAAGATGGACGGATTACCAAGGAAGATGTCGTTCCCCTGAAGACTGCAGAGCCTGCTGCTGCTCCGTCAACCCCTGTCGTTCCAGAAGCTGCCGTGGTTATTTCTGCTGGTGAACGTGTTGAAAAACGAGTTCCAATGACACGAATGCGCGCAAGGATAGCTGACAGGCTGTTACAGGTGACTCAAACAACAGCAATGTTGACTACCTTTAACGAAGTCGATATGCATCGCATTATGGCGCTTCGCTCCGAATACAAAGATGAGTTTACCAAGGTTCACAATGGTACTCGTCTTGGCTTTATGGGTTTCTTTGTTCGTGCCGCCACTGAAGCACTCAAACGTTTCCCTGCTGTTAATGCTTCTATTGATGGAAATGATGTTGTTTACCATGGCTATCAGGATGTGGGTGTCGCAGTTTCTACCGACAAAGGTCTAGTGGTACCCGTGCTTCGCGATGCCGATAATATGAGCATTGCTGAAGTTGAAAGCACTATCGCTGAATTTGGTGCAAAAGCACGTGATGGAAAACTCACAATTGAGGAAATGACCGGCGGGACATTTACCATCACTAATGGTGGTGTGTTTGGCTCACTGTTATCAACACCGATTTTAAATCCACCGCAGGCTGCTATTCTCGGTATGCATTCCATTAAGGAACGTCCCGTTGCGGAAAATGGTCAAGTCGTTATTCGTCCCATGATGAATCTCGCCCTGTCATACGACCACCGCCTAATCGATGGTAAGGAAGCCGTCCGATTCTTGGTCGCCATTAAGGAAATGATTGAAAATCCAGCTAAGATATTGCTTGAGATTTAATCGATAACACACTGATATACTTGAGATTACATATGTCTGATAATTATGATGTCATTGTTATAGGTGCCGGCCCAGCTGGCTACGTAGCGGCGATCAGAGCAGCACAGCTTGGTTTGAAAACGGCCTGTATTGAGAAGTGGCAAAATGCAGAGGGCAAAGGTGTCAACGGTGGCACTTGCCTTAATGTAGGGTGCATCCCTTCTAAAGCATTACTCGATAGCTCCTATAAGTACCATGAAACCAAGACCGACTTGGCTAGTCATGGCATCAACACCGGTGACGTAGCGTTAGATGTAGATGCGATGATTAACCGTAAAGGTAAAATCGTAAAGCAGTTGACTGATGGCATCGCCGGGTTGTTCAAAAGCAACGGGGTAACCTCATTATTTGGCAGCGGTAAACTCCTTGCTGGCCGCCAAGTTGAGTATACAGATCACAATGGCAAAACAACTGTTCTCGCGGCTGGCAACGTCATTATTGCTACTGGTTCACAGCCAATCGATATCCCTGTTGCTCCAGTCAATGGTGATACCATCATTGATTCAACGGGTGCCCTAGAAATTACCGCAGCTCCCAAAAGACTGGGGGTCATTGGTGCTGGTGTTATTGGTCTTGAGTTAGGCAGTGTTTGGAATCGTGTTGGTAGCAAGGTAGTGTTACTTGAAGCCATGGACGATTTTCTGGCCATGATGGATCAGCAAATTGCCAAAGAAGCCAAAAAAATATATACCAAGCAAGGCTTGGATATACGCCTAAGCTGTCGTGTTACCGGTAGTGAAGTAAAAGGTAACGAGGTAATTGTTACTTATCAGGATAGCAATGGTAATGAAGCACAAGAAACCTTCGACAAGTTGATTGTTTGTGTTGGCCGTCGGCCTTACACAGAAGGTTTGCTTGCGGCTGATAGTGGCGTAAACCTTGATGAAAGAGGTTTTATTTTCGTCAATGACCAATGCGCAACCAATGCACCAGGCGTATGGGCAGTGGGCGATGTCGTTCGAGGCCCAATGCTGGCTCACAAAGGTTCGGAAGAGGGTGTAATGGTCGCTGAGCGTATAGCTGGCCAGAAGACACAGATGAACTACGACATCATTCCTAATGTCATTTACACTCACCCAGAGATTGCTTCGGTGGGTAAAACTGAAGAGCAGCTTAAGCAAGCTGGCGAGTCTTATAATGTGGGTATTTTCCCCTTTATTGCCAGTGGTCGTGCAATGGCTGCCAATGAAACTGACGGCATGGTAAAAATGATTGCCGATGCCACTACGGACCGAATTCTTGGTTGTCATATCGTTGGCCCCAGCGCCGCCGACTTGGTTCAGCAAGTAGCAATTGCCATGGAATTTGGTTCCAGTGCCGAAGATATTGGTATGACCGTCTTTGGACATCCAACACTTTCCGAAGCCGTTCATGAAGCCGCTTTGGCTGTAAATGGTCATGCTATTCACATTCCAAACCGTAAAAAGCGTAAATAGTAGTACCCCCCGAAACTCCACAGGTCTCGCTAACCAGTGGAGTTTTTATATATCCAATGAAACCAGCAAACGGAAATCATTATGAATCTACACGAATATCAGGCGAAGCAGCTTTTCGCTGAGTATGGGCTTCCTGTGTCAGAGGGTGTGGCCGCGGAAACTGTTCCAGAGGCAATAGCTGCTGCCGATGTTATCGGCGGTGATCGCTGGGTTGTAAAAGCCCAGGTTCATGCGGGCGGTCGCGGAAAAGCGGGTGGCGTCAAGCTGGTCACCTCAAAAGCTGAAATTGAAGAATTCTCACGCAAGTGGCTTGGAAATCGTTTGGTGACCTACCAGACAGATGAAAGTGGACAACCTGTAAGCAGAATCCTTGTTGAGCCCTGCACTGATATTGATCAGGAGTTGTACCTTGGCGCCGTAGTTGATCGTTCATCGCGTCGCATCGTATTCATGGCTTCCACTGAAGGTGGTGTAGAAATTGAGAAAGTGGCTGAAGAAACGCCTGAAAAAATTCTCAAAGCTACAATTGATCCATTGACAGGTGCACAACCTTATCAGGCCCGTGAACTGGCATTCCAATTGGGGTTAAACCCTAACCAAATTAAACAGTTCACTAAGCTGTTTTTAGGGCTGGCAAAATTATTCCAAGATTTTGATTTGGCGCTACTGGAAATTAACCCATTAGTTATTACTGCAGACGGCGACCTGCATTGCCTCGACGGCAAGATCAACATCGATGGCAACGCCATGTATCGCCAGCCTAAACTGCGCGAAATGCACGACCCATCCCAAGATGATGCACGAGAGGCTCATGCCGCTCAATGGGACCTTAACTATGTCGCTCTAGACGGCAACATCGGCTGCATGGTGAACGGTGCTGGGTTAGCCATGGGCACCATGGATATCGTTAAGCTCCACGGTGGTGATCCTGCTAATTTCCTTGATGTAGGTGGTGGCGCTACCAAAGAACGAGTCGTTGAAGCATTTAAAATTATTCTTTCCGACGAAAAAGTCAAAGCGGTGTTTATTAATATCTTTGGTGGGATCGTTCGTTGCGACCTGATTGCCGAAGGGGTTATCGGTGCCGTTGAAGAAGTGGGTGTTGAAGTCCCTGTTGTTGTTAGGCTCGAAGGTAACAATGCTGACCTGGGTACCAAACTTCTTGCGGAGAGTGGGTTAAATATTATTGCAGCAACCAGCTTGACCGATGGTGCTCAGCAAGTGGTTAAAGCAGCGGAGGGCAACCAGTAATGTCTATTTTGATTAATAAGGACACTAAAGTAATTTGCCAGGGTTTTACCGGTGGACAAGGTACTTTTCACTCAGAGCAAGCGATTGAATACGGTACAAAAATGGTCGGTGGTGTAACCCCAGGCAAAGGTGGCACAACTCATTTGGGCCTGCCTGTATTTAATACCGTTGCTGATGCTGTCGCTGAAACAGGTGCTGAAGCTTCCGTTATTTACGTTCCTGCTCCGTTCTGTAAAGATTCCATACTGGAAGCTGCCAATGCCGGTATTAAGCTTATCGTATGTATCACTGAAGGTATTCCAACGTTGGATATGCTGGAATGTAAAGTGAAATGTGATGAGCTAGGTGTACGCCTGATTGGACCTAACTGCCCCGGTGTTATCACACCCGGTGAGTGTAAAATAGGTATTATGCCTGGTCATATCCACTTGCCAGGTAAAGTGGGCATTGTTTCTCGCTCTGGTACCTTGACCTATGAAGCGGTCAAGCAAACCACTGATTATGGCTTTGGCCAGTCTACCTGTGTTGGTATTGGTGGCGATCCGATTCCGGGATCAAACTTTATTGATATTCTTGCCATGTTTGAGAAAGATCCAGCCACTGAAGCTATCGTGATGATCGGTGAGATTGGTGGGTCTGCGGAAGAAGAAGCAGCTGCTTACATTAAAGCAAACATTACCAAACCTGTAGTTTCCTATATTGCCGGTGTTACAGCACCCGCTGGAAAGCGCATGGGCCATGCTGGCGCCATTATTGCTGGCGGTAAAGGCACTGCGGATGAAAAGTTTGCTGCACTGGAAGACGCCGGTGTTAAAACGGTCCGTAGCCTTGCAGACATTGGTGATGGACTCAAGGAAGTGACCGGCTGGTAACAGCTCTCACTTTTCTAAAAAAGCGGCCTAGATGGCCGCTTTTTTTTACCTTGTAATTTGTTCTGTCTCTGACACTCAGGGATAACCTGTTGACGTGACATTTTTTATTTTCCCTAGCAGTTGAATTATTCACCCACGCCCCCATTTGTCTTCACAGACCATTAATTAGTCACACATCGAAATATATAAACAAGGTAATAGGAGATTGTCGTAACCATGACTGTTGAAACTCACGGTTTTCAGACCGAAGCAAAACAACTTCTGCACTTAATGATTCACTCGCTGTACAGCAACAAAGAAATCTTTCTCCGTGAGTTGATTTCTAATGCTTCTGACGCAGTCGACAAGTTGCGTTTTGAAGCGTTGGCTGACTCATCTCTCTATGAAGATTCCCCAGACCTTAAGGTCAGAATCACTTCTGATCCCGAAGCTGGCACAATTACTATTCAAGATAATGGTATTGGGATGTCTCGCGAGGAAGCTATTGAGCACTTGGGTACCATTGCAAAATCGGGTACCTCTCAGTTTTTAAGTGGGCTTAGCGGCGATCAAAAGAAAGATTCACAGTTAATCGGACAATTTGGCGTTGGTTTTTATTCAGCCTTTATTGTTGCAGATAAGGTGGTTGTTGAAACACGCAGAGCTGGTTTGCCCGCTGATCAAGCAGTTCGCTGGACCTGTGAAGGCGAAGCCGAATATACCGTTGAAGATATAGAAAAAGCAGACCGCGGCACTACCATTACCCTCCACCTGAAAGAAGAAGAACTGGAGTATGCCGCTGATCTGAGAATAAGAGGAACCATCAGAAAGTATTCAGACCACATCGCTGTACCGATTGAAGTAAAAAAACCATCGTCAACAACTGATAATGACAGCGATGAACCGGTCGAGGATGAATACCAGGTATTAAACTCCGCTACAGCACTCTGGACTCGTCCTCGCAATGAGATTAAAGATGAGGAATACAAAGAGTTCTACAAGCATGTATCCCATGATTTCGAAGATCCCCTTGTCTGGAGCCATAATCGCGTGGAAGGAAAGCTGGATTACACCAGTTTGCTGTATATTCCTGCACATGCCCCCTTCGATCTTCATAACCGCGAAGTTGCCAGAGGCCTGAAACTCTATATTCAGCGTACTTTTATCATGGATGATGCATCACAGTTTCTGCCGATGTACCTGAGATTTGTGAAAGGTATCTTAGATTCTAATGACCTTCCATTAAATGTGTCCCGTGAAATTCTTCAGAGCAGTACTGCCGTCGATAGTATCCGAAGCGCCATGGTGAAGCGTGTTTTAGATTTACTGGAAAAAATGGCCAAGGAATCACCGAACGATTACTCAGGTTTTTGGAAGGAATTTGGCAGTGTCCTGAAAGAGGGGCCAGCAGAGGACTTTGCTAACCGTGAACGAATTGGTGGTCTGTTCCGTTATTCTACGACAGAAACTGAAGGTGATGAGCAAACTGTATCCTTTGCAGATTATATCTCACGTATGAAAGACGGCCAGGATAAGATTTATTACCTCGTGGCCGACAACATAACAACTGCTCGTAATAGTACCTATCTCGAAGTCTTCCGTAAGCAAGGTATCGAGGTGCTATTACTCACTGATCGCCTTGATGAGTGGACGCTGTCCCATCTTCAGGAGTTTGACGGAAAAACCTTACAAGACATTACTAAAGGTGAACTTGATGAGTCCATCTTGGGTAATACCGAAGATGCTGATGAAAAAGACACCGAAACCTCATCGGATATCATGAATAAAATAACGGGTCACTTGGATGGGCGGGTGGAAAGCGTACGTGAAACACGTCGTTTAACTGATTCTCCCGCGTGTCTCGTCTATGCTGAACACGCGCTTAGCCCACAAATGCGTAAGATGATGGAAGCGGCGGGGCAACCGGTACCAGAAGATAAACCAGTCCTGGAGGTAAACACCAATCATCCATTGGTTACCCGTCTAGCTGAATCTACCGATGATGAAAAATCTGGTGAACTTGCTGAGTTGCTCTACGACCAGGCCACCCTGTCGGCAGGTGAGCAATTAGATAACCCATCGCTATTTGTCAAACGCCTTAACCAATTGCTATTTGGTGGAGCGTCATAACGAGTTTCATATAGCTATGAGCTGATTGATAGATCTATAATCAACCCATTGACAACATTGAAGCTCAGAGATGGCAGTATCAAGTAAAATAGCAGTATTAGGTGGCGGCAGTTTTGGTACTGCTATAGCGAATATGATAGCAGCCAATGGACACGATGTTGTTTTATGGATGCGTGATAAAGCAAATGCCGAGCAGTGTTATCGAGATCATGAAAATGCTCGATACCTGCCCGGCTATCAGCTTGAACCTACCTTAACTTTTTCCTCTAATCTGGAAGAATGTCTTCAAGGACGGCAGACAGTTTTCTTTTCTGTTCCCAGTAAAGCTTTCCGTCACCTGGCTCACGAGGCTAGCGCTCATATTGCCCAAGGCACTAAAGTCATTAGTACGGCAAAGGGTATAGAAGCTCAGACGTTCAAACTAATGAGTGAAATTCTCGAAGAAGAGCTCCCTCAGGCCAGGGTCGGCATTATCAGCGGCCCAAATTTAGCTAAAGAAATTGCTAAAAAGGCGATTACTGCGACAGTTGTTGCCAGTGCTGATGATTCTCTTTGCAAAGATGTTCAAACATTACTGAGTTCTAATTATTTCAGAGTGTATGCCAACAGTGATCGATTTGGCGTGGAGCTTGCCGGGGCACTCAAAAATATCTATGCCATAGCGGCTGGTATGTCTGCAGCCATGAAAATGGGACAGAATACCGTCAGTGTTCTCATCACCCGTAGTCTGGCTGAAATGAGTCGCTTTGCAGCGAGTCTTGGAGCTAATCCCATGACCTTTTTAGGTCTGAGTGGAGTAGGCGACCTTTTTGTTACCTGTACATCTCCACTTAGTCGTAATTATCAGGTAGGTTATGCGTTAGGCCAAGGGCTAGACCTAGAAACTGCAATAGAACGCGTGGGCCAAGTTGCCGAGGGTATTAACACTACCCGAATCATTAAAGAAGAGGCGGAACAACTGGGTATTTATATGCCACTGGTCAATGCTCTATACGAGACAATGTTTAATAAGCGCCCAGTCAACGAGGTTCTAACGAGTCTCATGCTGGCCGAACAAAGTGCCGATGTTGAATTTACTGTGGGGTCATGATGGAACAGAAAACAAAAACAAACCTACTAAATACTGAAACCTGGATTCGCCTACTCTACATGGTAGTGATTGGCGTGTTGTCTGTACTGGCTCGCATGGTTATCTGGGTTGTTGCGGTTTTACAGTTTTTATTGGTGCTTATTACCGGATCTGGAAACGCCAACCTACGCGATCTGGGGCAGGGCACATCAAAATGGACATATCAAGCTTTCCTGTTTCTCACCTTCAACAGCGACGAAAAGCCATTCCCTTTTTCGGATTGGCCGGAACGGGAGCAGCAGCCCGATGAAGCTCTTGATGCTGAGTTTGAAGAGGTTGCCCCCAACACTGCGGCTACAGACATGGATGACGTACCGACATTTGTTGACGACAGTGAGAAGCAAAACCCTCAAGATGATAAAACTGTGTAGCGATATGCGCTAGCATCATGCTTATTTACCTGCTGCGTCATGGTGATGCCCCTTTTGATTCAGACTGTGGTGAACGATCACTGTCATCTCAGGGAGAAGCCGAAACCCGAAATGTCGTGACACAACATTTCGATTCTCTATCCAAAATACCATTAATTCTCTGTAGCCCTACGCTGCGAGCCAGGCAGACACTCCAAGTTGTAACTAAAACCCTAAACTATCGTGGAGAGTTAATTTTCGAAGACTCACTACGTTCTGGGGGTCGCCTGAATGACGTAGAGGCGCGCATCGATTCACTGACAGATGTCGATCAAGTGCTTCTGCTTAGCCACCAACCGCTTATTGGACAAATACTCGAATACCTCACGGATAAACAAGGCATCGGTTGGTCGATGTCGACCAGTTCCCTGGTCTGTTTAGATGCCATTACATTTAGTCGGGGTTGCGCTCAAATGGTTTGGCACACGTCCCCCTAAGCGTCACCTTTAGACTTTCAGCTAATGGTTAAATTAACCCTTTAGTACTAGCATTGTGGATTGTATAAAAGGCAGCACCTCAGGTTCTGCTGGTAACGCTCTGTGCTAGACTTTGTCTGTATCTAATTACAACTTGTGGGTTCAATATGTACAGCATACTTGTTGCAGACGACCATCCACTTTATCGTGAAGCAATTATAAGTGTCATTAAACGCTCATTTCCCGATGTGACAACCTATGAAGCTGATGACTTCGAGTCCGCTCTAACAATCGTAGCGCAGAACAATCAGTTAGATTTGATTCTGCTAGACATAAATATGCCTGGCATGGATGGACTTAATGGTTTGATTCAGCTGCGCAATGAGGTGCCAGAAATTCCAGTAGCGATGATTTCGGCAGAAAATGACAGAGAGCTAGTACTCCGATCCATCACTTACGGTGCAGTGGGATACATTAGCAAAGTTGCCAGTAGTGAAAAAATTGATGAGGCCATTCGACAAATTATGGATGGTCATGTTTACCTACCATCAGACATCATCCGCAACCCTCAAAAATCAACACATTCTGTCAGTGAAGAGTCCCAAAGTTTTGATCCCAAGCAAATATCATCACTGACCAGGCGCCAATTGTTAGTATTAGAGCGATTGTCAAAAGGGGATTCGAACAAGCAAATTGCCTACGAACTAAATATTGCTGAAACAACCGTTAAAACGCACGTCTCGGCAATTCTAAACAAACTGAATGTTCATAACCGCATGCAAGCCGTTCTCTGTGCCAGCAAGATCAACTTTGATCAGTACCTTCACCGCTAGGTCTTTCTAAACCGGCTCTGTTGCTAACTAAACTCATTGAAGTAGGTACCGCAACATCGATTTTAGCTTATGTGGTTTGATCGGTTTGTAGAGTAGGTGATAGCCACATTCACGTACCTGCTGTTTAAGCTCCTGAGTGTAATTTGCAGTAATCATTAGCGTCGGGACAGGATGCCCAATCCATTCCCGTAGGGTTTCAATGGCATTGATACCTATTTCCCCATTATCTAGATGATAATCGGCAATAACTAGATCCGGACATTGGTTTTTAAAGTCATCCTGATTGAGATCGTTGATTCCTGTCGCAGTTTTCACATGACAACCCCAACTGGCTAAGAGGGTTTCCATTCCCGCACATATGTTTAGGTCGTTATCAATGACCAGAATTCGACTATTACTCAGTGTGTCCTTCAGCGCGTGGCGGCCTTCCTTTTCTGTTGAAGGTGATGCGCTTTCAAGTTCACCAAACGGTACCAAAATAGAAAAAACTGAGCCTTTACCCGGCTCTGACTCTACGTAGATTTTATGCCCTAATATACGGGATATCTTATCCACTATCGCTAACCCCAGCCCCAGCCCATTGTTACTTTTTCGTTTACGCGAGGGGAGGCGTTTAAATTCTATAAAAATCTCGGTTAATTTCTCCTGTGGTATACCTATACCTGTATCCCAAACCTGAAATAACAACCCGTCCGAGCGGCGGCGACAACCTAAAAGTATATCTCCCTCATCGGTATAACGAATGGCGTTAGAAAGGAAATTTCGTAAAATACGTGCAAGTAACTGTCTGTCTGTCAGCACCACAGCAGAGGTTCCGACATACCGAAAATGAAGGTTTTGACGTTTTGCCTGATGGCGAAACTCGTTTGCCAAATTGTCCAACATGAGTCCACTGTCAAAGGGTGCAATATCGGGTTCGACAACTCCGGCATCTAACTTAGAAATATCGATCAACGTACTGACGAGGCTCTCAACATCGTTCATTGAATAGTTAAGCGACTCAACAAGTTTAAGGGCTTCTATGGGTAACGGTTGTTCCTGAAGTGCACTAGCAAATAGCTTTGCTGCACTCATCGGTTGTAGCAGGTCGTGACTGACAGCCGCAAGAAACTTTGTCTTTGTTAGGTTCGCATGTTCCGCCTCACGCTTAGCGCCCACTAACCGCGTTTCTGCTTCTTTTCGTTCGCTGACTTCTGAACGTAACTGCTGATTAAGATCCGTCAATTCTCTCGTGCGTTCAAGTACACGCTTTTCCATATGCTGGTATGCCTGATTAAGTGCCTCAGCAGTTCTGCGTTGCTGGGTAACATCCTGTTCCAAAGCAAAAAAACCTACGACTTCGCCGCTAGAGTCAAAGTTTGGAACGTAGGTTTTGTTAACATACTTTTTACCACTGGGAAGTTTCTGCTCTATCTCAAAGATCACATGCTGGCCACCGAGGGTGCGCTCGAGATACTGCTGGTGGCGCTCAAACTCTTTTGAGCCCAGTAATTGCAGCATATGCTTATGATTAATCTCCTCTCTCGGTAGATGAAACCACTCCTCAAAAGCCAGGTTGGTAAATTCATAGTTCAGGTCTTTGTCGATATAGGAGATCAATGCCGGCATTGCATCGGTAATCAAACGAATCCGATGTTCGCTTGCCTTCAGTGCCTCTTCGTATTTTTGGCGTTCAGTGATATCAGTGAAGGTAATGACCAAACCACCTCTGCTGGTTGGGTGACTTTGAATTTCCAAAACAGGTCCATCACAAAGGGTCTTCTCCAAACTGAAAGTCGACTGCTGAAAATCTAACTTATTGGAAGATAGGCTATCTATACCGGTAGAGGCCATCAACAGATCAAATTCAACCCCACGTTTAACCAGGTCGGCAGGCATCTTAGCCAATGAGACAAATTGTTCATTCCATGTTTCCAGTTGATGAAGATTATTGAAAAGTGCAACACCTTGAGACAGGTGGTCAAGAGTGGATTGAAGTACCTTGGACTTTTCCGCTAAGGCCTGCTCTCGCTTGGCTTCTTCACTGTGTTTGATAACAGTGATATCGGTAAAAATCATTACCAAACCACCCTCGCGAGCCTGCCTTTCGGTGACCTGAATCCACCGACCATTAATAAGCCGGAATACGCCTAAGGTTGAAAAATTAGTACGGCGTGTCAATTTCTCTGACTGTGGAGTCGAGTAATCAATAATGTCTGATTTGAGTATCTGTTGCTGCATCTCAGACATAGACATACCGGGAACAAACCTAAGACCGGTATTTCCCCAAAGTTGATAAAAAGCAGTATTTGCAAGAGTAAAAATACGGTGTTGGTCAAACAGAACAAAGGCATCAGATATACTTTCAATAGCATCAATCAAAAGCTGATGTTTTTGCTCTGTTTCATTTTTAGCATTATTTAAATCTTCATTAACGAGCTCCAGGTTTTTCAGTGCTCGCTGTAACTGATGGGTTCGTTGTTTTACTTTGTCAGCTAGAACAACGGCACTTTCGAACGTTGCATAGGCTCCACTATCATTTCCCAATCCACGCTCTATACGCTCTATTAATACTTTATTTATTTTTTTGAGTTTCTCATTCTCGTAGGAGAGGGCATCTAAATCAGATTTTTTATTATCTGAGTCAATAGGAGAGGTTGTTCCCTTATTTTTCTCAATCGTCATGATAATTTAGCCATCATTTAGCCGGCAATCCTATAGCCACACCAGAGAATGTTTGATTTACGTGTTGTCCGTTAAACTGCTCACCATAGGTTTCAAACCCGATAACATTATATTGCTTGAATAGCGATGAAATTGACTCTTCGATCTGCAGATAATCAACTTCTAACTGACGGAGAATGCACTCGCATCCAATAATTAGTTGAGTGGAGCCCAATTTCTCTTCAAGTGATTGCAGTGTGTTACGTAAATGATCGAACAAATCTCCACGCCGACATGTTGATAACACAACGCCTTCATCTATCGCGCAAAAAAAAGTCAGACTAAGATCGTCGTTTACCTTTTGGACCGCACGGACATGGAAGTTGTCATGCAATTTGACCCCAATTGGATGCAGCGCAAACGTCGTCAAACTCAGAGCATCTAAGGGTACATTGAGTACCCGTGCGTATTCGAGAGCGGCGGGCTCCGCATTCAATTCACGCACAACCCGGTCTGTCGCATCTGCTTCCGTAACAACTAATTTGTTATTTTCAGCGATTAGATGATGTGTGGAAAAAACCTCAAATGAGCAACTTGTGTTTACCATTATCATCACGGCAGCATTACGATGAAACTGATCGCCAAAAAAAACATGGGTATCTTTAAAGAAAAGGTCGTCTCCCGCAGATCCACCAACAAGGGGGATTTCCCCTAGGGCATCATGCAGGCTTTTAAGCACCAACTCTTCACGAATCGACAAACCATCTAATAGCGAAAAAGCAAAGCTATTTCCGGCTATAGGCCTAATAGCCTTTCGTTTAAAAGAAGTGATAACGTCTTTTAACAGTGTTTCGGTATCTGAAAATGAAAAGTTATGTAAGTTCTGAATTAAGGCCGCTTCGACGGAAAAGAACCTTTTTGGCAAACTAAAACCAGTAATACTTCCCTTACAATTTCCCAACGGCGATATCTCACCAGCTGTCGTACAGCCTAGTAAGGTAATGTCGCCAAATTGTTTTTTGAGCGCTTTGGCCAAAGCGTTCAGGTCATATTCAACTGAACAGAAAAATATAACAGCTTCAGTATCTTCTTGATAAAGACCATCAAACAGTTCTTTCGCCGCTATCAGCGGATCACGGCTAAGTGAGTAGTATTTAAGAATTTGGCTTGAATCATTCATTATGATAAATCCACTGAAGCACTCATATATTATAGTGTCTAACTATTCCGTGGCTCTAAGCATCAGGTATCTTAGTGGAGCTATCAACTCTAACCATAGATCATCCATGTTAATTCGGCTTAAACCAGGCTGTAAATACATAAATACAGCCCACTGTTACAAGTAACCCCTGTTAACTTTCGTTACGCAATGGTGTATTAATTAATCAGGTGCTTTCTTGCTATATCTACCTCCATAATAAATTCCACCATACTAATACCTAAAGCATCTGATAGATGTTCAATAGTCGTGATGGTCGGTTGCTGTTTATCTCCCTCAAGAAGTGAAATAGAACGCATTGAAAGACCTGCCTCAAATGCTAGAAGTTCTTGTGACAAGCCCTTCTCTAATCTGATTTTTCTTAACACTCTTGAAAAAGTAGTTCGTGCTGACAATTTGTAGCACCTCATATTTATAATTTATTGAGGCGCGTGTCACTGAAAGAAATAGCCCACGAAGAACATCTAATCCTTCTCATGTCTACCTAGATTTTAAGCGACCAACAAGCATATGGTGAGCTAAAACCTAAATCTATTTTGGGATAGTTTCCTTAGTTCACACATATGCCTCTCGGGTCGATATGGTTTACAGCTCTTTTATAAATTTTCTCTTTTGGTAGAACTTGTTTCATCTGGATTATTCCTAAATTATCTTAAGCACCGCATATATAGGCAGCCTAGAAAAAACCCAAAGGGTTGGTGTCGTAACTGACCAGAAGGTTCTTTGTTTGTTGGTAATGATCTAACATCATTTTGTGGTTCTCTCGGCCAACCCCTGATTTCTTATAACCACCAAATGCTGAGTGTGCTGGGTAGGAATGGTAACAATTAGTCCATACGCGACCGGCTTGAATACTACGGCCCATTCTATAAGCCCGGTTAATGTCTCGTGTCCATAGGCCCGCACCTAGGCCAAACTCGGTATCATTGGCTATAGCAAGAGCTTCGGCTTCATCTTTGAATGTCGTAATACCCAATGTGGGACCAAAAATTTCTTCCTGAAACACACGCATGGAGTTGTGTCCCTTGAGTAAGGTTGGCTGGACGTAATAACCGCCGGCCAAATCACCACCTAGCTCATTGCGATGGCCACCCAGTAAAAATTCGGCACCATCCTCTTTGGCTATATCCATATATGAGAGAACTTTTTCTAGTTGTTCCTGGGAGGCCTGTGCACCTACCATGGTTTCAGTGTCCAACGGATTACCTTGTTTGATTTGCCCGGCACGTGCTATGACCCGCTCGACGAATTCATCGTAGATACTTTCCTGTACCAGGGCGCGAGAGGGGCAGGTACAAACTTCACCCTGGTTGAAGAAACCTAAAAGCAGGCCTTCAACACACTTGCTGATATAACTATCTTCGTGTTGCAAAACATCTTCAAAATAAATGTTGGGAGATTTACCACCCAGCTCGACGGTTGATGGAATAATATTCTTAGCGGCATACCCCATGATCTTTGAACCCACAGGTGTGGAGCCGGTAAAGGCAATCTTGGCAATACGAGTACTCTCTGCCAACGCCTGTCCAACCTCAGCGCCAAACCCATTGACGATATTGATAATGCCTGGAGGCAACAGATCCTGAATCGTTTCAATAAAGACTAGAATTGAAGCTGGCGTCTGCTCTGCAGGTTTCATGACAACACAGTTTCCTGCGGCAAGCGCAGGGGCTAATTTCCAGGCTGCCATCAGCAGTGGAAAGTTCCATGGAATAATTTGACCCACGACCCCTAAGGGCTCATGAAAATGATAAGTCGCTGTATTTTCATCTAACTCTGCTGCACTTCCTTGCTGGGCACGAATACAGCCGGCAAAGTAACGAAAATGGTCCACAACAAGAGGGATGTCTGCATTCAATGTTTCGCGAACACTTTTTCCATTGTCCCAGGTTTCAGCAATGGCAAGCTTTTCAATGTTCGCTTCAATCCGGTCAGCAATTTTTAATAATAGATTAGACCGCTCTGTCACTGAGGTTTTTCCCCAGGTTAAAAAAGCTTTGTGGGCGGCATCGAGGGCAACTTCAAGATCTGCGGCCGACGAGCGAGCGACTTCACAAAACACCTTTCCTGTGACCGGTGTAATATTGTCAAAATACATACCCTCCATTGGCGCAACCCACTCGCCACCGATATAATTTTCATAACGATTTTTAAAGGATACAGCGGCACCTTCGCTACCTGGCTGTGCATAAATCATAATTAACACCTTCCTTTTGTACGTTTTCATCAACCTGTAGTTAGATCAGGTTCTCAATGCAAATTCATATCACTAATAGTATGTTGAACACCCAAATTTCAAAACTCTACTTTGGTTCCGAGAAAGCAGGCCTTTAGTAGTAGGCTTTTTTACCGTTACTCTCGTTTAACTTACCCACTATCAGGTGCCGACTAATCAACGGCGTTAGCCAGCGTCATTAGTTGAGTTTCCCCTGGACGTTTTAATTCCTGTCTTCGACGGTTTATAAGAGGAGGGCAGAGTTCATCACTGTTGTAGTACACAACACACTCCAGACACTGAATACATTCGTTGTAATCGACCTGTCCCTTTGGGGTAATGGCCCCAATTTCACATTTGTGTTTGCATAGCTGGCAGGGGCTTCCGCATTCACTACGCCGGTGCAACCATTCAAAACGATGGAACCAGCAAACACAA
>Ga0209121_10001060_pt1 | contig 28878 bp, 28 predicted proteins | sample Cruoilmetagenom3_FD_187292 | JGI IMG/M metagenome (GOLD analysis project Ga0209121, IMG submission 187292) | Oil polluted marine microbial communities from Coal Oil Point, Santa Barbara, California, USA - Sample 3 (SPAdes) (version 2) | ecosystem: Environmental > Aquatic > Marine > Oil seeps ...
CCGGTCCGCGATGGCGACACGGTGTACACCTCGGGGCAACTGCCCATGCGGGATGGGCAGTTGATGGCGAGCGGTCTTGTGGGCGACGATGTGTCGGTTGAGGTCGCTTTTGACTGTGCGCGCCAAGCTGCGCTGAATGCGTTATCTGCCGCGTCTACCGTGTGTGATCTGGATGAGGTGACTCGCGTGGTCAAGGTCACGGGGTATGTCGCATCGGCAGAGGGCTTCACCGCGCAGCCGTCGGTCATCAATGGGGCGAGCGACGTGTTCCTCTCGTTGTTCGATGATGTCGGGAGGCATGCACGCGAGGCGGTCGGTGTCGCGCGGCTTCCTCTCGATGCCCCCGTCGAGGTCTCCGTAGTCTTTTCTCTGCGCTGATCCGCCCAAACCCCTCTTTTTGACATACAGGAGGGCGGGATTCGGCGCCGAATCCAGTAAATAGTGGAATTTCATGCAGGAACGCTGTTGAACCATTGCATGGTGTTCCGATATCGTAGACACGTTAGGCGGCGAATGCCGTCAGTGCTACGTGTGCATATTGGGGAATCGACATAGCAAGGAGAGATGTGTATGGCCAGAATCTCCCTGGCCGGATTCAAGGATCCGGTCCGCAGGCCGCGGTACATCATTTGGACGGGTGTTGGCGTCCTCGTGATTGCTGGGGTCATGATCATTGCTTTGGGGGTGACATCTAGCTACTGGTTCTGCTCGGAGGCATGCCACAAAGTCCAAGACGACACGATCACGGCGTACGACGCATCGTCGCACTCCAACGTCTCCTGCATGGCGTGCCACATGCCTGTGGCCGCAGACCCATTGACTTTCATCCTGCACAAGGCTGAGGCTCTCGGCGAACTCTACTTGACCGTAACTGACAACTTTGAGATCCCGCTGAACGGTACCTCGCACTTGGCGATGAACGCGCAGCACATGGGTTCCGACAAGTGCACGCAGTGTCACACCACGAACAGGGCCATAACCGCGAGCCCCGGCATCATCATCGATCATGCTGTGCACGCAGAGGCTGATGTTCACTGCACCGTGTGTCACAACCGCGTGGCGCATCCTGAGGACGATATCGAGCTCGTTAATATCGATCCTGAGTCGGGCCTTCTCAACGCTGGCCACGACAACTTCATGGAGATGACCGCCTGCTTCCGCTGTCACAGCTTGGAGCAGGATGCACTCGCCCCGGGTGAGTGTCGGGCATGTCACACGACTGACTTCGAGCTCAAGCCCGATAGTCACTTCGAAGGCGACTTCTATCCCAGCGGTCACGCTGAGATGGCCCGTGCCGAGTTCGGCATCGAGGCTGAGCCCCATGAGGGTGAAGAAGCTGAGGCAGAGGGCCATGAGGACGCTGCCGCCGAGGAAGAGCATGCAGCTGAGGAGACCGAGGGCCATGAGGGCGATGGCATCGATCTTCATGCGCTGCCGGCCGTTGATGAAGTCAACTACTGCAGCACCTGCCACGTCATCGATCAGTTCTGCATGAACTGTCATGGCATGGAGATGCCGCACCCCGCGGAGTTCAAGGCCGAGACGCACCCGGCGATGGCTGCCGAGAAGTTTGACAAGTGCGTTCTGTGTCACAACCCCGAGGAGACTTCCTTCTGCGATAGCTGTCACCACGGCACGCAGGGTGGTTGGGATTACGACCCGGCAGTGGAATGGCAGACGCAGCACGCAGCGTCCGTTTCCACCAATGGTGTCGCAGGCTGTCTCGAGGCATGTCACGAGATCAGCTTCTGTTCTGACTGTCACACAGCTCTGAATCCCGTTCCGACGTCCCACGGTGCTGGCGACTGGCTGCGCAAGCCTGTTGCTGAGATCGGTGGACACGCGGAGGCTGCACGTGCTGAGATCACCGCATGTGAGGTCTGCCACGGTTCGGGCGGTCCGAATGCTGCATTCTGCCAAGGCTGTCACAGCTTGGATATGCCGCACCCGGATGAGTTCAAGAGCAACCACCTCAAGAGCGGTCGCGACAACCCTGCCGTGTGTGCGAACTGCCACACGTTCAAGGAGCTGTGCAGTGACTGTCACCATGATGGCGCTGTTGACGGTACGCCGTGGACCAGTGTCCACGCTGGCGTGATCGCCGACAGCGGTGCAGCAAGCTGCTTCGAGGCTTGTCACCAGAAGGACTACTGCGTCCAGTGCCATACGTCGACCAAGGTCGTACCGACGTCGCATGAGGTGTCAGGTTGGACCAAGCGTCCAGCGCTCGATACGCCGGCGGGTCACCCTGCTGCGTACAGCTCACAGCCTGACAATTGCACGTACTGCCATGGTGAGGGTGGACCTGAGGCGAAGTTCTGCTCGAGCTGCCACAAGCTTGAGATGCCGCATCCCGGCGAGTTCGCCAGCTCTCACGGCCCGCAGATCACTGAGGGTGAAGTAGCGCGCGCAGTATGCACGACCTGCCACAAGCAGGTGTTCTGCGATAGCTGCCACCACGAGTACACGGGAAGCCTGCGTTGGGTCAACGCTCATCCGGCTACCGTTGCTGAGAGTGGAGCGGCCAACTGCTTCGAGTGTCACGAGGAGACGTACTGCTCCTACTGCCACGTTCGCGAAGCACAGAAGTACCTGACCGACTAGGTATTTCGAGCACTATGAGTTGATGCAGGGCCCGGTCCGTTCGCGGATCGGGCCCTGTTCTTGTGAGTCCCGGAGAAGTGCCACAGGAATCTTTTGCCCTGTGAGCTTCGAACGTGTATCATTTCGCCTCGTCGGGATGTGGCTCAGCTTGGTAGAGCGCTGCGTTCGGGACGCAGAGGTCGTGGGTTCGAATCCCGCCATCCCGACCAGAAGACAGACAGGCAGGCCAGGCGATTCGCCCGGCCTGCTCTCGTTTCTCATGGACGGATACCGCGTGATCGAAACTCTGCTCACATGGCTCGGTTATGGTCTGTGTCACCAGCTTCCTGAGCGGTCACTGTTCGGTGGCGGGCTGCAGTATCCCGTGTGCGCGAGGGATACAGGCATCTATTTGGGCTTCCTTGTGGCATTCGGCGTTATTGTTGCACTCTCTCGTCGGCGTCGGCCTTCGGAACTCCCTCCTCTTTGGGCGTGGGTGGCGATTGCGATCTTCATCGGTGCGATGGCGCTCGACGGGGTTTCGTCATATGCAGGGTGGAGAGCCACCACCAACGATCTTCGGTTGGTCACCGGACTCATGGCCGGATTCGCAATCGGTGCACTGACCGTTCCCTTGATCAATGGTCAGTTGTGGAAACGCCCCGGAATGGGTGCCGTTCTCGCAACTCCTCAGGAAGGAATTGCGTGGATCGCGGCGCTTCCTGTCACATTCGCTGCGGTTCGTTGGGTCGCTCCCCACATGGGCGTGTTCTTTCCGCTTCTCACCGGCGTCGCGATCGTACTGACTTTCTGCGCGGTGAATCTCGTGATCGTGGTTCTTCTACCGCTGTTCGAGAGGCGTGCAGAGACTCTCTGGGACGCCAGACTCGCGCTGGGGCTCGCACTCGTCCTCACCTTCGTGGAGCTCGGGCTTGCAACAGCTGCTCGCGTGCAACTTCTGCAACTCGCACAGGCGATCGGTGCCACTTAGCAATATCTGGCGATATGCGGTAGATTCTGATGTACCACGAGAAGGAGGAAGTCATGGTTTACACCAGCAAGGATCGGGTCGAGGTCGTGATTGCCACCAATGCGTACCGCATCGAAGGTGAGATGCACGTTCTGGCTGGTAGTCGCTTGACTGACGCCCTCAATTCCAAGGCGAAGGACTTCTTTGCAATTACCGGCGCCAAGGTTCGAGACCTCAAGACCGACGAAATCCTTTTCGAACCGGAGTATCTTGCCGTGAACCGCGCTTCAATCACCTGCATTTTCCCCATGGAGTAGCCCGACTAGACTCCATGTCAGACCCGCATCATATGCTCTCTGCGAACACTCGTTCGACAGAGGAGTATCAGCATGTGGGATCAGGAAGCCCCTTTACGCACACTCGGCGCCTACCTCGATGATGTCGTACGTGATTCCATGAATCGCGAGGCGCTGCCGTCGGAGTTAATTGAGGCAGCGAGGTCCGCCACGCAGCGCGGCATGATCGGACGCGTCCCGAACGAGATCGGCCCTGTCGACCAGAGACGGGTGAGGGCGTACTTCTGGAGAGTTATTCGCCAGAGGAGCGTGCGTGCGAAAGGCGCAGGGGTTCGCGAGTTCCATCAGCGAGCCATTGCGGAGTCCCTCGTGAGAGATTTGCGTGAGTCCGGTCGAGAGGGTTCAGCAATCGTGCGGGAGCTAGAACTCTCGTGTGTCGTGGGCCAGGCCCCTGCTCTCGTTGACGAATACCGTCAGGCGTTGTGTGGCTGAAGCGGCCTCAGTTCACGGCGGTGGCAAGTATCACGTCACCAGTCGCCCGCTCAAAAACCCATAGTCTGGTCGATTCAAGCGTGCCACCAGAAGGCCCCCATGATTCGATTACGAGCCATGTGTCCACGCCATCCACCCGAGCTGCCTCTGTGTAGAAGGGTACCGAGCGGACATCGTTGACGAAGACTCGCGTAAGAAGATCTGCGAGCTTCGATGCGTCATCTCCGTTGCCTCGGAGATCTGCGAGTGCTGCTTGACGTAGGTCGTACGCCTGGCTCACTGGAGTGCCCGAATTCTGGTCATCTGCGAGACGTCGTGCCAGGCTCTCTGCATCGGCGACCGTGTATGAAGCTCCTTCATCAACCCATGAGATGGAGTCTTTCGCGCAGCCCGCCATGAGTATGGCGGTGATTGCGAGGAGCAGAACGAGTGCGATGCGCTTGGAGTGCGGCGGCACGTGTACCTCCATCGTCGGATGACACCATAGTACCCGAGGCGCGCTGCTCTGCGTCCTGTATCGGGCGTATAGTGGAGTAACAGGCGGCGATCCGCAGGGGGTTCATGGTGCAGTCCATCATCGGCTTCATCTCTGATTTCGGTCTTGAGGACACATGGGTGGGCGTGTGTCACGCGGTGGTGTATCGGGCATGCCCTCAGGCTCGTGTCGTCGATCTCGGTCATCAGATCCCGCCTTTTGACATCCGCAAGGGTGCCGCAATGGCTGTTGCTGGAGTTCACCAGCTTCCCGAGGCCATCCATCTGGTGGTTGTCGATCCAGGGGTCGGCGGGGGCCGTCGTGATCTCTGCATCGTCACCCGGAACGGAACGCGCCTCGTGGGGCCAGACAATGGTGTCCTGGTGCCTGCGGCGCTCCGTGCGGGCGGCATCGATCAGGTGTATGCGATCGAGCCCGATAAGATTGATTTCAGAGAGCCCTCCCCGACATTCCATGCTCGTGACGTCCTGGCGCCGGCGGCAGCAGCACTGGCGTGTGGAATTGACCCATCCTCACTGGGTGTACCCGTCGATCAGAGGACCCTCGTGCCGGGCCCGTTCGAACTCGCTCATCTCGAGGGAGGACATATGGTCGCGGAGGTGATCGAATCCGACAGGTTCGGATCTCTGCGACTCTCAATCTCCGCAAATGAACTGCGAGCGCACGGGCTGTGGGCAGAGCGCATCGAGTTCGGCTTCGGCCATCTGATCATCAACGTGCCGCTCGCCCGCACCTTTGCCGATGTGGCCGAAGGTGAGCCAGTTGCACTGGTGGACTCATCGGGCTGGCTGACTCTGTCCGTGCGCATGGGTGATGCAGCTGAGCGCTACGGGGTGGAACCCGGGGCGGTCGCCCGGGTGGGCATACCGCGATGATGTCAGACCCATCTCGTATGCTCCGTGCAAGCAGCGGACATCGGGAGGGTCATGATGAAGAAGCAATACGTGAACGAGCTGGCTCAAGGGCAGCGTGTCGATTCGGTGTTCGTGCTGAGGTCGAAGGAGATGCGCACCTCCAAAACCGGTGAGGCCTACCTTGTGGCGGATGCGAGCGATCGCACGGGTAGTATTTCTGCGGTCATGTTCCGTCCTTCATCAGGCGCTGCTCGCCTACCCGCTGGTGGCGCAGTGCGGCTCAAGGGCACGGTCAGCTCCTATCGCGGCCGCAAGCGCATCACCGTTGAGAACGTTGCCCCTTCGACTGACTTTGACCAGGGGGACATGATTCCGACAACTCGGCGAGACATTGCTGAGCTCGCTTCGGAATTCCGCACACTGGCAGCCACGATTCGTGATCGTGATGTGCGGCGAATAGTGCAATCCGTATTCGGGCAAGACGGATTCTTCGATAGATTCTGTGCCTCACCGGGTGGGCAGACCTATCATCATGCGCATATCGGCGGTCTCTTGGAGCATACAGTCGCGGTCACTCGAATCTGTGAGTCATTGGCACAGACGTACGAGCATGTGAACCGCGACCTGTTGGTCGGCGCCGCGCTCCTACATGATGTCGGCAAAGTCGACGAACTCACGTGCAATACGGTGATCGAATACACCGACGAGGGGAGGTTGCTCGGTCACGTCATACTCGGCGAGCGACGATATCACGCGGCAGTCTCCCGAATTCGACCTGCTGTTGGAGAGAGGGTCTCCATGGCGCTCTCACACGCGATACTCTCTCATCATGGTGAGTTGGAGTGGGGCGCCCCGAAACGGCCGTCCACCCTTGAGGCACTTCTGCTCCACCACGCTGACAACATGGATGCAAAGGCGGCGGGTTTTCTCGCGTACACGAGTACCGCATCTCTGGTTGATGAGCGTTGGACAGACCTAGACAATTTGTTCCGGAGGCCGCTGTATGCGCCTCGGTCTATTGAGGACGAATCGGACGTCGCCACAACAAGCGAAGATGATGAGTATCGGCGCATTCCTGCATGAATGCACGCAAGTAATCGCGGAATACTCTAGAATCGTCTGGTGCTGACGTTGTCCGACGACTGAGATCCTGACAGGAGACACGCTGATGGATTACCCCAAAGCTGAAATCGGAGTTTTCGGTGGCTCAGGATTCTATGAGCTGCTCGACAACCCGCAAGAGTTCAAAGTGAATACTCCTTTCGGTGCGCCATCTTCGCCCATCATGTATGGCGAGATCGGTGGCCGAACGGTCGCCTTCCTGCCCCGACACAGCAAGGATCACTCGCTTCCGCCGCATATGATCAACTATCGAGCGAATGTCTGGGCCATGAAGGAGCTTGGCGTGGGACGGATCATCGGTCCCAACGCCTGTGGGTCGCTTCAGCCCGAGGTGGAGCCGGGGCACTTCGTGATTTGTGATCAATTCGTTGATCGCACATGGGGTCGCAAGGACACCTTCTACGACGGCCCGTTCACTACGCATGTCTCCTCTGCAGATCCGTACTGCTCCATCATGCGCGAGGTTGCCACAGAGAAAGCTTCCGCACTCGGAATCACGACTCATTCAAGCGGAACTGTCGTCGTGATCCAGGGTCCACGATTCAGCACGCGCGCCGAGTCCAAGTGGTTCGCCTCGCAGGGCTGGGAAGTTATCAACATGACTCAGTATCCTGAGTGCTATCTCGCGCGTGAGCTTGAGATCTGCTACTGCAATATCTCGCTGATCACGGATCATGATGCCGGCGCAGAGGGCGTCGAGCCGGTGAGCAACGAAGAAGTCATTCGCGTGTTCGGTGAGAACAACCACAAGCTCAAGGACCTGCTCTATTCCATGATTCCAGCCCTTCCGGTTGAGCGTGACTGTGCATGTGCGCATGCTCTGGATGGGGCGGTCTTCTAGGTTGACTTCCTCTGCGGCGAGCCTTGTCTGTGTTTGTAACCATTGTTACAATGTACTCACTGTTCTTCGGCATCTGGAGTCTCGGTGAGTGCATCTGAGATCGATCGCATACCAGAAGGGGTTATCGAACGCCTGCCAACGTACCTGAGTGTTCTGATTCAGTTGCGCCAGGAGGGTTCCTTCACGGTGTCCTCGGCCCTCTTGGGCAAGATGACTGAGATCAATCCTGCCCAGATTCGACGGGATCTCACTCACTTCGGATCGTTCGGCAAGCGCGGAGTCGGGTACGAGATCACAACGCTGATCGATCAGATTCAGCATATTCTTGGTTCGGATCACACGCATCGTCTGGTCCTAGTCGGGGCGGGACACTTGGGCTCGGCCATTGCCTCATACAATGGACTGCGGGCCAGGGGCTTCCTCGTTTCGGCGATTTTTGATAACGATTCGCACAAGGTGGGTGGCCGAATCGGCGACATCATCGTGCAGGACATATCCGAGCTTGGGCGAGTCGTGGCAGAACAGTCCATTGCTGTCGGCGTGATTGCCGTGCCGCCGGAAGCGGCCCAGGATGTTGCTGATCGGATGTGCGAAGCGGGGATCAAGGTGATTCTCAACTACTGTGCGAATTTAGTTAAGGTGACCGACGGGGTTACGCTACATAACACCGACCCGGTGCGAGAGTTGCTACATACGTTGTACTACCTCTCGCGCACCGAGGGCGTGGCGAGAGTCTGAGCATGGTGTTACTCTAGCCCCCAGTGAACATGCCGACGCGTGTCGTCGGCTTTAAGTATCGGATTCGCGAAAGATGGAGGCGTCATGGCTGCACTTATTCCCGGATTGGGTGTTCAGGAGTTGGCGATTATCCTCGTCATCGTATTGGTTCTGTTCGGCCCGAAGCGTCTGCCCGCTCTGGGCAAGTCTATTGGCAAGACGATGAAGGCTGTCCGCGACGGCGTGGACGGCAAGGACGAGGACGACGAAGCTGACGGCGACGCAAAGGATGCCAAGGACGATACGGCTGACGAGGACGACGAGTAGATACGTCTGCGTCAGGTTGGCGAGTGACCGTGTGACGGGTTGACCCTTGCGGTGGCCCTTGCATGGGGTATACTACCGAGGACAATTTTCGGGCTGCCCGGATAAGGGGCAGCCCGACGTAGTACATCTCGGCTCACACGTCCGTCCGTCGAGCAGGATCACGGAGTAATGAACATGCACAAAGACATCGCTCTTACCGCCGAAGGACTCGAAACCCTTGAGCAGGAGCTTCTCCATCTCGAGACTGTACGTCGTCGCGAGGTTGGCGAGCGTATCAAGGAGGCCAAGGAGTTCGGAGACATTTCCGAGAATTCCGAGTACGACGATGCCAAGAATGAGCAGGCGTGGGTCGAGGGCCGCATCGCAGAAGTCAAAGTGATTCTGGCGAATGCCACTGTCATCGACACTCCTTCTAAGTGCGACAAGGTCACGCTTGGTTCGCGTGTTGAGCTCGAGGATTCTGAGACCGGTGATATTCACGTCTATCAGCTCGTGGGTTCCGCCGAGGCTGATCCGGCTCATGACAAGATATCCAATGAGTCGCCGGTGGGTCAGGCGATCATCGGCGCAAAGAAGGGCGCAACGGTCAAGGTTGCCACCCCCTCCGGCCGTGAGCTGGAGTACTCGGTTCGCTCTATCACCCTCTAGCCAATGACTGACGAGACGGGCGCACACACACCAGAGGGCCAGCCCGTCGAGGATCCGTTCGCTGTACGTCGCGCCAAGCGCGATGCAATCATCGAGTCCGGTGGAACCCCGTATCGAGATCGATTCGACTACACGCACCGCGCTTCTGATGTTATTGCTGCGTATGGTCACCTCGAGGCCGGGGAAGACGCCGCGGACGTAGTTTCGGTCGCGGGTCGCGTCGTTGCCAAGCGTGATCAAGGCAAGGTGGCATTCGTTGTGGTTCGCGACGCCACTGAGGACCTGCAACTCTTCTGTCGAATCAATCTCCTGGGTGAGGATGGCTACGAAACCATTCGCTCGCTGGATGTGGGCGACTGGGTAGGTGCCACCGGCTCAGTTCTGCGTACTCGTCGAGGAGAGCTATCGGTGTCACCCACCGAGGTTCTCCTTCTCTCCAAGTCGCTGCGTCCGCTGCCTGAGAAGTTCCACGGGCTCACCGACACTGAGACACGCTATCGACAGCGATATGTCGATCTCATCATGAATCGCGAGGTCAGGGATGTATTCCAGGCCCGTTTTCAGATCATATCGGCGGTCCGTCGGTATATGGAAGCCCAGGAGTTCCTTGAGGTCGAGACTCCTATGCTGCATCCGATTCCCGGTGGTGCGACCGCGCGTCCGTTCGTGACCCACCACAACACGCTCGACATGGAGTTCTACTTGCGCATTGCGCCGGAGCTGTATCTTAAGCGGCTTCTCGTCGGCGGATTCGATCGCGTGTATGAGATCAATCGCTCGTTCCGCAATGAGGGCATTTCGGTTCGGCACAATCCTGAGTTCACCATGCTGGAGGCGTATCAGGCCTTCACTAATCTCGAGGGCATGATGGACCTCACCGAGGGTATTGTCGCGGCAGCGGCGCAAGAGGTTCTCGGCACACTGCAGATCACCTATCAGGGTGTCGATATCGACCTCTCGGGTCCCTGGGCGCGCCGTACCATGATCGAGCTCACCTCTGAGGCCGCAGGGGAGGACGTGTCCTTCGCTCGCTCTATCGAGGAGCTGCGTGCGCTCTGCGTGACCCACGAGGTGCCGACCGATGAGTCTTGGGGCAAGGGCAAGCTCATCACCGAGATTTACGAGAAGCTGGTCGAGGGTAACCTTGTGCAGCCCACGTTCGTGACCGAGTATCCGCTCGAGACTTCACCCCTCGCTCGCAAGAAACCGGGCGAGCCCGAGCTCACCGAGCGCTTCGAGCTGATCGTCACCGGGCGCGAGATCGCGAATGCGTTCTCCGAACTCGTGGATCCCGTTGATCAGCGCGAGCGTTTCGCCAAGCAGATCGAGGCGAAGGCGGGTGGAGATGATGAGGCCATGGGGTACGACGAGGACTATCTCCGCGCCATGGAGTACGGCATGCCGCCAGCCGGTGGTCTTGGGATAGGCATCGATCGGTTGGTCATGCTTCTCACCGACTCCGCATCGATTCGAGACGTGCTGCTTTTCCCGCACATGCGTCCGGAAGCCTGAGATCTTCACCAATCTGAGTCATAAGCACTTAGATTCTGGTACATTCCTTGCTACGAATCTCCTACGTCGCTCGTTCGTGTCAGTGCATGCGGGTATACTCTATCCACCAGACTGTAGGGTCGATTCTACGACCGTTGGTTCTCTTGGAAGCGAGAGGTGGAACACAGATGTTCGAACGCTTCACCGAGAAGGCCCGCCGGGTTGTCGTGTACGCCCAAGAAGAGGCGCGGCTGCTTAATCAGAACTACATCGGAACCGAGCATCTCTTGCTCGGTTTGATCCGCGAGCAGGACGGTATCGCCGCCAAGGCGCTCCAGTCTCTCAATATCTCGCTCGAGGATGTCCATGCCCAAGTCGAGGAGCTTATCGGCCGAGGAACATTCGTGCCGACTGGCCACATCCCCTTCACTCCGCGCGCGAAGAAGGTGCTCGAGCTCTCGCTTCGCGAGGCTCTGCAGTTGGGGCACAACTACATAGGCACGGAGCATATCTTGCTCGGCCTCATCCGTGAGGGCGAGGGTGTTGCTGCGCAAGTGCTTCTCAATCTCGGTGCCGATCTTGAGAAGGTTCGCTCCGCAGTCATACAACTTCTCTCTGGTCATTACGGCAAGCAGGCGGAACAGGGGGGCGACGAACGCCGCGGTGGTCGCGACGGAGCCATTCTGGATGAGTTCGGACGCAATCTGACGCGTCAGGCATCGGATGGAAAGCTCGACCCGGTGGTCGGCCGCGCGCAGGAGATCGAGCGCGTCATGCAGATCCTGTCCAGGCGCACCAAGAACAATCCCGTACTCATAGGTGAGCCGGGAGTGGGCAAGACCGCCGTTGCGGAGGGCTTGGCACAGCTCATCGCTTCCGACGAGGTGCCTGAAACGATCAAGGACAAGCAACTTTACACTTTGGACCTCGCTGCGCTCGTGGCGGGTAGCAAGTACCGGGGTGAGTTCGAGGATCGACTCAAGAAGGTCATGAAGGAGATTCGTGAGCGGGGAGACGTCATCCTGTTCGTTGACGAGATGCACACACTTGTCGGTGCCGGAGCCGCAGAGGGTGCGATCGACGCGGCCAGCATCATCAAGCCGGCGCTCGCCCGAGGGGAACTGCAGACCATCGGGGCGACCACTCTCGACGAGTATCGCAAATACGTCGAGAAGGATCCCGCCCTTGAGCGTCGCTTCCAGCCGATTCTTGTGGGCGAACCCAGCGTCGAGGAGACCGTGGAGATACTCAAGGGTCTGCGTGACCGCTATGAGGCACATCACCGGGTCTCCATCACGGATGGCGCCATCGATGCGGCGGCGACGCTCGCTGACCGCTATATATCCGATCGGTTCCTGCCGGACAAGGCGATCGACCTCATCGATGAGGCCGGGTCAAAGATGCGAATTCAGATGACGACCGCACCTCCCGGTGTGAAAGAAGTCGAAGATCGTCTTCGTCGAGTACGGGCGGAGAAAGAGGCGGCTATCGAGGCACAGGAGTTCGAGAAGGCTGCTTCGTTGCGCGACACGGAGAAGCAGACCCTTGCCGAGAAGCGCGCCATGGAAGAGGAGTGGCTCAAGCCTGAAGCACGGCGCCTCGTCGAGGTGACCGAGGTTGAGATCGCTGAAGTGGTCTCGATGTGGACTGGCGTGCCGGTCACCGCGCTGACCGAGGAGGAGACTGCCAAACTGCTCCGGATGGAGGCAACGATCCATGAGCGCATCGTGGGTCAGGATGAGGCGGTCACCTCGGTCTCAAAGGCCATCCGCCGAGCACGTGCTGGGCTCAAAGATCCTCGTCGGCCAGCCGGGTCGTTCATCTTCCTCGGGCCATCAGGAGTCGGCAAGACAGAGCTCTCCAAGGCTCTGGCGTCGTTCCTCTTTGGTAGCGAGGATGCGCTGATACAGCTCGACATGTCCGAGTACATGGAGAAGCACACCGTTTCTCGACTGATCGGTTCGCCTCCCGGCTATGTCGGTTTCGATGAGGGTGGTCAACTGACCGAACTCATTCGCCGTAAGCCATATTCGGTCGTTCTCTTCGACGAGATCGAGAAGGCGCATCCCGATGTATTCAACGTCCTGCTGCAGATTCTCGAAGAGGGCCGTCTCACCGATGCTCAGGGACGCAAGGTCGACTTTAAGAACGCGATCGTGATCATGACGAGCAACCTCGGTGCACGCGACATCGTGAAGGGCCAGTCCGTGGGCTTCAGCGCGGCTGAAGTTGATGGGCTGTCGTATGACGGTCTCAAGGAGCGGGTCACCAGCGAGCTGAAGAAGATGTTCCGGCCAGAGTTCCTCAACCGTGTCGATGAGGCCATCGTATTTCACGACCTCACGCATGAGGAGATCGAGCAGATCGTCGACCTCATGGCTGACAGGCTGCGACAGCAACTGCTACTGCAAGGGTTGGGGCTCGCACTCACACCCGAGGCGCGCACGTTCCTCGGGAAAGAAGGCTTCGATCCCGCTCTAGGTGCACGGCCTCTGCGACGGTCGATCCAGCGAAATATCGAGGACCCTCTTTCCGAGCAGATACTCGCCGGGCAGTGGCAGTCGGGAGATATCGTCGAGGTGCGTGTCGAGGATGACAGCATCACGTTCGCCAAAGGGGAGGGAACGGTTGTCGTTCCCGAGAAGGCGGTCGAAGACCGGGCGACGTCCCCGAGCATGCCGCGTCGTGGTGCCAGCGGTTCTTCCGGTGGAGCCATCGGCGGAGCTGCGAGCGAGTAGACGTGAGCGCACGAGATCGCGTCGTCTGGCGATGTCAGCAGTGTGGTGCTTCGGCACCGCGCTGGACAGGACGATGTTCCGAGTGCGGCGAGTTCGGTACGTTCGTCGAGGAAGTTGACTCCGCGACGAACTCATCGTCCCGCCGCTCTGATGCAGCGGTTCCGGTTTCACTTGGTGACCTCAGCGGTCAGATTGAGGAGCGACGTCCGACTGGAATCAGTGAGTTCGATCGCGTGCTCGGTGGTGGTCTCGTGCCTGGATCCCTGACCCTTCTGGGCGGTGAGCCCGGAATCGGGAAGTCAACACTCCTGCTACAGGTCACCGGCGCAGTCTCCGCCGTTGGCGCGGACGTTCTGTATGTCTGTGGTGAGGAGTCCCCGACACAGGTGTCTTTGCGGGCTCGTCGGCTCGGGATGGACGGTGCTCGACTCAAGCTGCTTCCCGAGGTCGACATCGTCGCCGTTGAGGCTGTCGTCAAGAAGTCCAAGCCGGATCTCCTCGTGGTCGATTCTATTCAAACTGTGTTCGATCCGGAGTTGAGCGGTGCCCCCGGCAGCGTTGGTCAGGTGCGAGCTGTCACGGCGCGGCTCATGCGGCTCGCCAAGGATATTGGGGTCACGACGCTCATAGTTGGTCATGTAACCAAGGAGGGCGCGATCGCGGGTCCTCGTGTTCTTGAGCACATGGTCGATACCGTGCTCTATTTCGAGGGCGATGCGGATCACGCTTTCCGGGTTGTGCGCGCCGTCAAGAATAGGTTCGGGGCGACCAACGAAGTTGGCATCTTCGAAATGGGAGAGGCCGGCCTCGTGGGAGTCGGGCAGCCTTCGAGTGCCCTGCTCGCTGAGAGGGCGGAAGTCGCTGGGTCCGTCGTCATGGCCGCCGTCGAAGGGGCGAGACCCATTCTCTTGGAGATTCAGGCGTTGGTGACTCCCACGTATCTGCAGATACCGCGCAGACTCGCGACCGGCATCGAGGGGACGAGGCTTCTGCAAGTGCTCGCGGTGCTCGAGCGACGGGCGAACAGATCGTTCGCCGGACAGGACGTCTTTGTCAGCGTCGCCGGAGGATTGCGTGTATCGGAGCCTGCAGTCGATCTTCCTCTCGCACTCGCGCTCGTGTCAGCGCTCACGGATCGTCCGGTGCCGCTCGGGATTGCTGCATTCGGCGAGGTTGGTCTGACAGGGCAGATTCGCGGAGTGGCTCACGCGGCAGCTCGGCTGAGAGAGGCGGAACGCCTGGGGTTCAGCCGAGTGTTGGGGCCATCGAGCCCGGCAGGGAGAGGTCAATCGGAGATCCTCGCGCCAGCCGCATCCATCTCAGAAGCGGTCGCCACACTCCATTCGTAGCCGGTACGTGGCGGGAACTACTCGGAAGTGGCAGAATCAAGAGGTGGAGAGTTCGTTCGTGGTTCGGGCGAGTGTGGTAGCCAGCCGATGGGGAGGTCGCATGGAGACGGCGCACAACGAGGCGATGCGTTCTGAGCTTGAGAAGATCGCACCCGGCACCGCTCTGCGAGAAGGCCTAGACTACATCATCTCAGCGAGTACGGGCGCGCTCATTGTGATCGGCGATATTGCCGCGATCGACCCTCTGTGTGACGGCGGTTTTGAGATCGACACACCTTACACGCCGACGAGACTCTACGAACTCGCCAAGATGGATGGCGCAATCATTCTGGATGCATCCAAGATGCGCATTCATCGGGCGAACGTCCATCTCCAGCCCGATCCTTCGCTCCCCAGTCTTGAGACGGGCATGCGCCATAGAACTGCCGAGCGCGCGAGCCGTCAGACGGGAGCGCTCGTCATATCAGTCTCACAACGCCGTGACGTCATGAGCCTCTACCTCGCAGGTGACCGTGTCATCGTGCAGGACATCAAGGTCCTTCTGGCCAAGGCCGATCAGGCGTTGCAGACTCTGCAACGGTATCGGGCGCGCCTGGACGAGGTCTTGGATCGTCTAACGATTCTTGAGTTCGATGATCTGGTCACCATGGGCGATGTTGCCGAGGTCATCGGTCGATTCGAGATGATGCGCCGCGTTTCTCGAGAGGTCTCTCGGTACATCGTTGAGCTGGGAACCGAGGGCCGACTTGTGCGCATGCAGGCCGAGGAACTCAATGCCACGGTCGATGAACAGTACGCGCTGCTCGTTAGGGACTACGCGGCCGATCCCGGTAGTCGCAAGGTGGCTGGTCGCCGAGGCAAAATCGAGAGTCTCACCCTGGATCAACTCCTTGAGCCTGCGGAGATCGCCAACGCCTTGGGTGTGGCCGATGTCGTCGGGGCAGCCGAGGATCACGTACAGCCACGTGGTTTCAGGGTCCTTTCGCGCATTCCCATGTTGCCCGGTACGGTGGTCAACCGTCTGGTCGATCGGTTCGAGACCATGCCCGGGCTTCTCCGCGCGGGGACCGATGAACTCGACGAGGTCGATGGTGTGGGTGCCCGACGCGCAACGGCCATCGCAGATGGTCTCTCGCGGTTGGGCACACATCTCCTAGGCTAGGATCACGAGCGCCTCTCGAGATGGTCATCTGAGCGTGATCCGCGACCCCCCTGTGCTAGACTTCGGACAGATGTCCATGCGCGATTGTGCGCTTGTCTCACCGAGAGGAGGTGGGGGCGCAGTCGGGAATCTCCCGCACCCGCGTCACCGCTCATGATCGTACATCTCACCCGGTTCGTAATGGTCACCTCCGGGGCCTTGAGTGGGTTCGCGATCTCACGAATCGTCGACTGGACCGGCCCGACGGATTTCCCCGAATACACCGTCATCTTCATTTTCATTATTCTCGGGGTGTCCATCGGCTATCTGCTTGGCGGAATCTTGGGTCGTGAGTTGACTTATGCGTACAACCTGCTTGAGAGACGGCTGGCGGATATCTCGCAGTCGGATCTCCTGCTCGCGACGCTCGGTATGCTCATTGGCCTTTTGGTGGCGTTTCTTGCCTTCCAGCCTCTGCGACTGGTGAGGCCGACGTGGCTCGCTTTCGTGGCCTCAGCTTTGTTCTTCCTTGTGGCGTCCTATACTGGCGTTCGTGTGGCCATGGTGAAGCGGCGCGAGTTTGCAGCCGCCTTCCCACGTTTGACAGCCCACGATGTCTCGGGCACCAGGTCTGGCGTCACGAAGTACTTGGACACGAGCGCTGTGATCGATGGTCGTTTCGCGGAACTGGTCGACCTCGGGATTCTCGAGGGGGATATCCGAGTTCCGCGATTCGTGCTTGGGGAGCTTCAGACTCTGGCGGACTCCGCCGATGACATCAAGCGAGCTCGCGGGCGCCGGGGGCTCGACCTGTTGACACGCCTTCAGGCCGAAGGCTCTGGAGTCGAGTCCTTCGAGGTCGACTATCCTGAGATTCCGGATGTCGACGGCAAGCTCATGAAGCTCGCCGCGGACACATCCGGCATGATGATCACGGTTGACTACAACCTCTCAAAGGTCGCAGCGATCCGCGGCATTGGTCACCTGAATCTCAACGATCTGGCCACCGTTCTGCGTCCAGCGTTTCTTCCCGGTGAGGGTCTGCGTCTCGAGATCGTGCGTGTGGGCAAGGAGTCCGGGCAGGGAGTCGGATACCTTGAGGACGGTACGATGGTCGTCGTCCAGGACGGAAGTGATCACGTGGGATCGCTCACCGACGCAGAGGTCACATCGGTGCTTCAGACGTCGGCCGGGCGGATGATCTTCGCCCGGTTCGTGGCCGAGGCCAAAGGTGGAAACTAGCGTGGTCGGTTCCGCACTCACCACGTCGGTGGCCGCGGTCATCGTGGCCGGGGGCACGGGGGAGCGGTTCGGCGATCCGGGCGGGAAGCAGCTCGCTTCTGCCGCTGGCGAACCGGTTCTGGCGCGCACGATCGACGCGTTCACGGCATGCGATCTCATCTCGGAGATCATCGTCGCGGTGCACCCCGACCGTATCTCCGAATTCCAGGGTGCTCTTCGTTCCTCTGGAGTGGCGATGGATTCAATTTTGGTCATCGCCGGAGGAGAGACGCGGCAGCAGTCGGTGGCCAATGGACTCGCAGCGATCAAAGGCGCACATCGCATTGTTGCCGTGCATGATGGCGCTCGCCCGGTCGTGTCGGCTGATCTGATAGAGCGTGCGATTCACGCGATCGAGTCGAAACAGTGCGACGGGGTCGTCGTCGGCCATCCGTCCTTCGACACACTCAAGCTCGTCGATGACGATCGGATCGTTGATACACCCGACAGATCTCGGTACTGGGTCGTGCAGACTCCTCAGGTGTTTCTCGTCGACGTATTGCGTGCGGCTCATGCCGCAGCAGTGACCGACGGGTACCAGGGCACTGACGATGCTTCCCTTGTTGAGCGGAATGGTGGCGACGTTCGAGTCTTGGAAGGTCCTCGGGAGAACATCAAGGTCACCGTTCCGGCGGACTTGGGATTCGTCGAGGCGATACTGCGTTCGCGAGAGGATCAGGAGTGAGCTCATGAGGGTCGGTCTCGGATATGACATGCATGCGTTCCAGGAGGGTCGACCGCTCGTTCTCGGCGGTGTCGTGGTGCCGAGTGACCGTGGCCTAGCGGGTCATTCCGACGCGGACGTACTGGTGCATGCGCTCATGGACGCGATCATCGGAGCCATGCGAGCCGGAGACATAGGCAAGCACTTTCCCGACGCGGATCCGGCCTATGCGGGCATCTCGAGCCTTGAACTGCTCTCGCAGGTCGCCGACCTTATGGCGCACGAGGGATGGAGATTGGTCGATGCGGACACCGTGCTCGTCATGGAAGCGCCCAAGGTGGCTGCTTTCCGAGAAGAGATGCGCGGTAACATCGCGGAGCGTCTCGGTGTCGCGGTGGATTCTATCGGCGTGAAAGCGACCACCACAGAGGGTCTCGACGCCACTGGGCGCGGTGAGGGTGCTGCCGCACATGCCGTCGTTATGCTGGAGCGGGCATGACCGTACCTGAGCGCGTACGATTCTCTCCGAGTCCGTCTGGCGACCTGCATCTGGGCGGGGCTCGCACGGCGCTCTTCAACTGGCTCATCGCACGCGCGACGGGTGGATCCTTCATCGTCCGGATCGAGGACACCGATGTGACTCGCGCGAACGCTGTTCACGCTGAGACGATTCTGGACGATCTTGAGTGGCTGGGCCTGGTGCCCGATGAATCCCCGCGTATTGGTGGTCTTCACGCGCCCTATCTGCAGTCAGAGCGTGCGGACGATCATCTCCGCGCGCTGGCGAGATTGCGGGACTCTGGCGTCGTGTATCCGTGCTTCTGTTCCGAGGACGAACTAGCCGCTCAGCGTGCGCGGGACGTTGCTGCAAACCGTGCTCCTCGCTACGCGGGGACGTGCAGCAGCCTCTCGTCATCAGAATGTGAACGCCGCACCTCTGCTGGTGAGCCGCACGTCTGGCGGTTCGCGGTGCCGACCGAACGATGCATCACTGTCCATGATCTGGTTCATGGAGACGTGGAGTTCAGCGCCGGTGACATGGGCGACTTCGTGCTAGTGAGGTCTGACGGTACACCCACGTACGATCTTGCCTGCGTCGCCGATGACATCGCAATGGGGGTCACGCTGGTGTTGCGCGGGGACGATCATCTCCCCAACACTCCGCGGCAGATACTGCTGCATGAAGCGCTCTCGGGTGCGGTACCGCGTTTTGCGCACGTCCCGCTCGTGCACGATGTCTCGGGACGTCCGCTTTCCAAGTCATTGGGTGCATCGGGCATTGGGCGTCTGCGTGAGCAGGGATATCTACCCTCGGCCGTGCTGAACCATCTGGCGCTGATCGGGTGGACCGATGCCGCAGGCCGAGAGATACTCTCGCCGCAGGAACTGATCGAGGCGTTCGATATCACGCGTGTAGCCAGATCGGCGGGGTCCCATGATGCCGATAGGCTCACTTGGATAGCATCGCAGCATATGCGATCTGCGGATTCCGCGACTCTAGCTGAGACTTTTGCGCCTCTGTTTGCGGAGCTTCCGGAGTGGTTGGACAGGAATGCTGTCATCGAGGCGCTGCAGGGTGAGGTCTCATCTGGAGAGGAGATGGCGGCATCTGCTGAGTTGCTCGCGAGTCCTGCAAAGCCCGATGACGAGGCTGCGACGGCGCTTGCGGCACCCGATGCCCTTCTTGGTCTCAAAGCGGCCGCGACGGCGCTTGCGGACCCTGGCGATGCCGGAGTCGGTCCCGCACTGCGTTGCGAGCTCAAGGCGGCGGGTGTGCCCGCGCGTGTCGGCATACCGGCGGTGCGCGCGGCGTTGACCGGTCGCGCTCACGGACTGCCGATCAACACGGTCATCGAGCTGTTGGGCCGAGACCGCGCCCTTGAACGGATACGAGGCATCGCCGGGATTTGACAGGCCCTCCGAGGGAAAGGGATAGTGAGCGGCACCTAGCCCGCTCGAGTCCGTTCTCGCTGTTCACACGAGGAGATTCTTCGATGTTCACTCTCATCGCAGAGGACATACGCACCGTCAAAGAGCGTGACCCTGCGGCGATGTCGACTCTGAGCGTGCTTCTCAACTATCCGGGCTTGCACGCGATCTGGTGGCACCGGGTCAATCATTGGCTTTGGAAGCATGGTCGACGAGGCTTCTCCCGATGGCTCAGCCAAGAGGTTCGATTCATGACCGGTGTGGAAATCCATCCCGGCGCGACTGTAGGGCGTCGCTTCTTCATCGATCACGGTATGGGCGTTGTTATTGGTGAGACATCGGTCATCAAAGATGATGTCACGATCTATCAGGGAGTGACTCTAGGGGGCACAGGCAAGGAGCGCGGCAAGCGTCACCCCACGCTCGAGGACTGTGTCGTGGTCGGTGTGGGAGCTGCGGTTCTCGGTGACATCACCGTTGGCGCCGGCAGTCGTGTCGGCGGTGGCGCGGTGGTCGTCCGCGAGGTGCCGCCCAACTGCACGGTCGTGGGTATTCCCGGGCGTGTAGTGGTTAGAGAGGGCGAGAGGGTCGAGGCAGTGGACCTGCACCATGAGGACCTTCCCGACCCGGTGATCGAGATGTTCCAAGTGATTCAGCGTCGTGTGGATCGACTCGAGGCTCGCCTCGCTCAGGATGAGGGATGGGCGAGGGAACAGGGTGACTCGAGTCTGTTCGCCGCACCCGAGGATTCATCGAGCGATTTCGGAGTTTCGAGTAGTTCGGACGATGGCGCGTCGGCCTCCTGTGATATAGGCTGATTCCCGATGGCGCGCTTCGTGCGCGGCTGAAGACATCACCACAATCGACAGTGAGGTTTCGTCATGCGTGTCTACAACACACTCACGCGTTCCAAGGAGGAGTTCGTTCCTCGGCAAGCGGATGCGGTCGCGATGTACGTGTGCGGCCCCACAGTCTATAACCACATCCACATCGGCAATGCGCGAACGTTCCTGTCCTTTGATGTGATTCGGCGTTATCTCGAATGGCGCGGATTCGACGTCTCGTTCGTGCGCAACATCACCGACGTCGACGACAAGATCATCAATCGCGCCCGTGAGGAGCAGGTGACCGCTCCGGAGATCGCTGCCAAGTACACCGCGGCCTTCCATGAGGCGATGGAGCGTTTGGGAGTCAAGGCCCCCACGTACGAGCCCTATGCGACGCAGACCATCGACGAGATGATCGAGATGATCGAGCGACTGATCGAGAAGGGGAACGCGTACGAGTCGGGTGGCGACGTTTACTTCGCGGTTCGTTCTTTCGACGGCTACGGGAAACTTTCCGGGCGTGATGTGGACGACATGCGTTCCGGTGCGCGCATCGAAGTCGGGGATCTCAAGCGAGATCCGCTGGATTTCGCGCTCTGGAAGTCGGCCAAGCCCGGCGAGCCCTTTTGGACGAGTCCCTGGGGTGACGGACGTCCGGGATGGCACTTGGAGTGCTCCGTGATGTCGACCGGTCATCTGGGCGAGACGTTCGATATCCACGGCGGCGGTGTCGATCTCGTATTCCCGCACCATGAGAACGAGATCGCACAGGCCGAGGCGGACACAGGCGCGCCGTTCGCTCGCTATTGGCTACACGGCGGCATGCTTCAGATCAACTCAGAGAAGATGTCCAAGTCCTTGGGCAACTTCATGCTGCTCAAGGACGTGTTGGGAACGTTTCCTGCGCCCATCGTGCGTCTGTTCATGCTGCAGACCCACTACCGCAGTCCGCTCGACTACTCCGAGGAGAGACTGGCGGCAGCGGTGAAGTCCTACGAGCGCATCGAGACCGCTGTGCGCAATGCTCGTGCGGTGGCCGAAGGCGCAGCTGCTGATGGCGCAGGAGCGTCGGCTTCCTCGGCTGATGAGAGTTCTCTGGCAGAGGCGCTCGTTGCGGCCCCCGAGGACGCACGTGCTCGCTTCATCGAGGCGATGGATGATGATTTCAATACTGCGGGCGCACTTGCGGTCGTGTTCGACCAGGTGCGACTGGTGAACTCGTTCCTCGACCAGATAGGTTCTGGTCGAGGCGCGGGCTATTCCGATCTGCTCAAAGCGATCATCGATACGATGCTCGATCTGCTACGCGTGCTGGGAATCACCTTCGCCGAGGGTGAGGATGGGTATCCGGTCGAGGTAGTCGATCTTGCGGCGCAACTCGCCGGATATGGCGGCGGTGACACGCGTGAGGCGGTCGATGCACTCCTCGCAAGCAGAGCAGCAGCGCGCACCGATAAGAACTGGGGTCTTGCGGATGCGGTGCGAGATGGGCTGGCTGGTCTCGGATTCGTGGTCGAGGATACCGCACAGGGAGCACGCGTGATCTACAGGGGGCAGAGCTGATGTCGACGATCATCGAGGGGCGCAACGCGGTGCTCGAGGCGCTGCGCAGCGGGGCACCGGTGCGCCGGCTGCTCGTGGCCGAAGGCACCAAGCCCAACTCGGCTATCGAGGAGATCTATTCGCTCGCGCAAGCGGCGGATATTCCCGTTCAGAGAGTCGCGCGGAAGAAGCTGGATGCGGCCAGTGAGCGAGGTGCTCACCAAGGGGTCATGATCGAGACTGTGCCATTCGTGTATACACCGCTCGCGGAGGTCATCGAGCGATCGGGAGCCAATAAGCGGAGTCTCGTGATCGTGTTGGATCATGTCACTGACCCCGGCAACCTTGGTGCGGTCATCCGTTCGGCGGAGGTCGCGGGTGCCGATGCAGTGGTGATTCCCAAGGACCGGTCCGCTGGAGTGGGGCCTGTTGCATTCAAGTCCTCGGCGGGTGCCGTTGTGCACATCCCCATCGTGCAGACCACCAACCTCGTTCGGGCGCTCAATGTGCTCAAAGAGGAGGGGTACTGGGTCGGCGGCGCAGCTGCGGATGCTGACAGCATGCTATGGGATGCGCCGATGGATGGTCGCATTGTGCTTGTGATGGGGGCGGAGGGGCCAGGCCTTTCACGCCTCGTCCGGGAGAACTGCGACTTCACGGTGGCACTACCGGTGGCAGGGCAGGTGGACTCCCTCAATGTCGCGCAGGCGACTTCGGTCTTGGCTTTCGAGTGGGTCCGTCGCGGCCGCACCGAGGGGTGAGGAACGTGCGCCTCCTGCTCGTTGATGGCTACAATATCCTGCGCGCTGGAGCGCTCTACGGGGACCTCGTAAGACGCGACCTCCAGGCTGCCCGTGCGCGGCTTGTGGATGATCTTGCGGCCGTGACTCAGGGTGAGTATGAAACCATCATCGTGTTCGACGGGGCGGGCAACCCACATTCCGACGGTGCCTCGCATCATGTTGCGGGAGTCACCGTGGTGTTCTCGCCATTCGGTGTCGAGGCCGATACGATCATCGAGCGTCGTGCGCAGCAGGCGCGGGAGCATGGCGTTCCAGTCGTGGTGGCGACCTCTGACGCGACCACTCAGTGGACGGTCCTCGGCGACGGTGTCACTCGAATGTCCGCTCTGGAGCTGACGTCGCAACTCCGAGAGGACACGCAGGAGATGAGCGGGCACGCGGCATCCGGTGATCTCAAGGGCACGATTTCCGAGCGGATCGATTCCGATGTTCGCCGCAAATTGGATGAGTGGGCGCGAGCCTAACTCCTCTAGTTTCTGAACGAAACCAATCGTTTTGCCGGAGCATGAGCCCACAGTCGACAAGAAATGTCAGACTAATTCAGGCTTGCCTTATTTCGTTGACAGTGAACGAAATTAAGAGGTACGTTGCGTTATGTAAGCAGTATCTGCGTCCTGCCGGGGACGTACTTCCCATCTTGCGCTCGGGGGAGAGTCGGGGAAGTGGTTGTGACAGCTTGCACAAGGGGGTTTCGACCAAATGACGCCTGGAACACTGCGAGGTACCGATCTGGGCCTGGTACGCGCGGCACAGTCGGGAGACCAACAAGCAAGTACTGCACTCGTGCGAAAATACCGCAGTCTGATTCGCTGCAAGGCTCGTTCCTACTTCCTCGTTGGCGCTGATCGCGAGGATGTCATTCAAGAGGGCATGATCGGCCTGTACAAGGCCATTCGTGACTACGATCCCTCGCGCCAAGCGAGCTTCCGTTCTTTTGCTGAGTTGTGCGTCACTCGTCAGATGATCACCGCGGTCAAGACGGCCACGCGCCGCAAGCATGTTCCGCTCAACACGTATGTCTCGCTCAGCAGGCCCGCCGCTGGTTCCGAGGATGACGGAGAGCGTGTGCTTTCGGACATTCTGGCCGCCCGCGAAGTCTGCGATCCCGCTGAGATCGTCATCTCGGCCTGGGAAGGGGACTTCATCCTCAAAGGTTTTTCTGAGGCTCTGTCTGAATTTGAGGCGCGGGTGCTTCGTCTGTATATGGACGGCGACTCCTATCAGGAGATCGCCGATCGTCTGGGCAGGCACGCGAAGTCCGTCGACAATGCTCTGCAGCGCATAAAGCGCAAGATCGAGACCCAGATCGATCGTTGTAGGGCGTGCTGAGTTGGGCCCATTCTCGGTTCGATATTGAATCTACCGTTGGCACAGCCGCGCTCTGTGCGTACAATAGTGCGCGCTGCCGACGTAGCTCAACGGTAGAGCAACTGCCTTGTAAGCAGTAGGTTGCGGGTTCAATTCCTGTCGTCGGCTCCAGCTACAAGAAAACGCCCCGGTCGATTCGTCGGTCGGGGCGTCGTCGTGCGCTATCTCATTGGGCGTCAGGCCTTGCGGCCGCGTGGGTCGATCGGTTCCACGTCATCCGACCAGAGAATCTCATAGACTTCGACGGGTTCTGCGATGTTCTTCAGTTCGAACGCTCCGTGTGAGTGGTTCTTGGGCACGCCCTGTCCTGCGAGATCCTTCACTTCGCGCGTGACCAGAACCTGTCCACCGTCTCCGAGGTCCATCACGCGGGCCGCCATGTTGAGCGCATTACCGATGAACGGTCGCCCGCCCTTGTCGAGAACGACCTCGCCGGCCGCGATGCCGATGCGTACCGACATCTCACGTTCTGTCTGGTGCTCACGGTTGTAGGTGGTCAAGGTGCGCTGCATATCCGCAGCAGCCACTGTTGCGTCCAACGCGGTCTTGAAGGAGGCGACGAGACCGTCCCCTCCAGTTGATTTGCCTGATCCCGCGTGTCGAGAGATCACGGGTAGCAGCAGGTCGCGGTGACGTTGGATCGCTTTGGCAGACAGGAAGCTGCCGTCCTCCTCGGTCATTTTGGAGAACGATTTCATGTCCGTGATCATCACGACTGCTTCGGTCGTGTGCTTGCTGGAGAGCTCGTCTTCGGCGGTGGAGATCAGGCGGAGAAGGTCGTCGACGTCGGCGTCCTCAGCTTGCATTGAGGACAACCCGCTGCCGCGAGGGGCGATCTGCTTGGGCGGCAGGGGTGGGAATACGTACTCCCAGATGCCGATGTAGATGAGCGCGACTCCCAGGGACGTGCCGGCGACGAATGCGAACGACGGGAGATCAGCGTCAGTTCCCAGCATTGTGATGGCTACGATGCTGGCTATGGCCGCGATCGCGCTCCCGGTCACCGCGGCGATCAACCCAAAGACCGGTCGCTTCGGGTCCTCGATATCACGACGCAAGGAGCCCGTCACGCCCGCAGCAACCGCCCAGATGAGGGGTTGCGTCAGGAGGAGGGGCACATCCTTCACTCCACTCAGCGTATCCAACAGGGTATTCGGTGAGATGGAGGCTGCGGCGTCACTCACCCAGCCAAAGCCGAGCATGGCGCTTGCCTCGCCGAACGAGATCGCTCCCGGAACCGTCCCTCCCGCAACGATGGCGCCGATCGCCTCATGACCGCCGATCAGTCCAGCTCCCTCGAGGAGCAAACAGGCGAGAAGCGAAACGATTGCGCCCTCTGATGAGCCCAGGAGATAGCCGGCGATGACCGGGATGGCCCAGATCGGGCCCAGAGAAGCCGCCGCGAAGGTTGCAGCGATGATAAGGAACAGACGGCCGTTCTGCTGTGAGAGGTACTGCACGGCCGCGAATCCGACTATCAGGAAGGCCGCACCCACGATCAGATCCGAAGCGAGTATGGGCACGGCGAGCATTATGATCGCGACGAGTACGGCGATACCGGTGCTGATGAGCGCAAGGATACCCACGCCAGCGCCGAGACCGATGGCCGCCGCAGGGGGATCGAACTGCATGGTGAGCAGGGCCCATGCGACCGCCCCTGTGAAGATGAAGGCTCGCAGCCACTTGAGAAGCGCGTCGTTCTTTCGTCCAGCGAGCCGTCGTGCCATGGTTCTCCTCCTCAGTGTGGTAGATCTCTCAGATCTGTGTGGCGCTTGCTGCCCAGACGATCAGTGCGTACACGAATATGCAGAAAGCCAGACCCGTTGCCGCTTCGATAAGGAGTTTCGCGCGTTGCCCTTCTCGCTTGGTGAGGGCGAGTGAAACGCGGGGAACGAAGGCCGCCAACAACAGGGGGGGAGAAACGAGAATGGCGAGAGCAAGCGCTCCGCCACGTTCGGCCATGCCTGCGACGCGAGCCGAATCCAACGGGAGAATCTCAGCCTCCTCCGTCGGCCCTACCGCTCGAACGGTCTCGAACACCAAGATGGACCCCATCACCATCACGGCGAGTAGTCCACACGCGAAGGCGAGTTGAGTCGGCTCCAGGTCGAAGCCCAGCGTGGCCATATGTGTGATGTCGATGCGGGGTTGGGCCACTGCAGTGAGAAGCACGAGTGATGAGATATGCATCGCCTGGTCTATAAGGAAGATGCCGAGGCCGCTCATTCGAGTTTTCGCCCTCGCGGTGATCGTGATGATCTCGATCAGCAGGTGGGCGCCTATCGCCAGAAGAATGAGCGGCCAGAGCACACCGAGATCCTCGAATACGATAAGGGCCGTGCAGGCGCCGATGATGGCTCCGTGAATGAGCAGGCCGATGATCCCTCGACGTTTTGCTGCCACGAGCTTGCCCGGCTGGAGTAGGAAATCTCCAAGCAGGTGGCCGAGATACAGGTTGAGCAGCAGTGACATACGTCCTCCGCAGCGCGTCGGTCTCTATATGTATTCTGCATGAAATTGTCGGATACGTCTGCTATGACTTCGAAAGAGGTCGTTCCATGCGGTAGACTGGCGATGAGGGAATCGGCTGACATGCCGATGTCATGTGTCGAATCCGGACGATAGGGAGCGATGATGTCCAAGGAGACCTTTCTCGCGCGCGTGCCATTGTTCGCGAACTGCACGTCCGATGAGATCACTGCAGTTGCTTCTGTCGCACAGGAGAGTACATTCCAGCCCGGTCAGATCATCGTGACGCAGGGAACTCCCGGGCAGGCGTTCTACATGATCCTCGGCGGCAGGGTCGAGATACTCAGAGATGGTTCATCACTCGGGGCGTTCGGTCCCGGCGACTTCTTCGGTGAGATGTCGCTTCTGGACCAGGCTCCGCGCTCGGCAACGATCCGCTCCATCGAGCACACCACATGTCTCATGCTCTCAAGTTGGGATTTCAAGAGCCTGCTAGAGAAGTACCCGTCAATCGCCGTGAAACTACTCGAGGTGCTCAGCCGTCGACTTCGTGTCGCCGACGAACGCATCGGCCGCTAGGGGCTATATATGAATCCGAATTCGGGGGCACCGCTGCTACAGGCCGTGGCGGTTCGCATCATCTCAGAGTTCCTGCGTTCTTCGGGTCACCGCGATGTGGTGACCGTCAACCGTTCCGGTGACACCTCCGCTCCAGTCGATATCAACTGCAGTTACGCGGGAAGACGTCGGCGGGTCAAGGTCAAGTCGGACTCTTATTTCGGAGCCGATGCGGTCAAGATCGCCGACCGCAACCTGGTCTTCTATCGCGCCGATATGGACTGCTACGCGTTCGAGTCGATCTCGAACCATATGACGCGCGAGCCCGGGTGGATGTTCAACTCTGAGGCCGATGATCTCTACTACTACTATCTCGTGCTGTCCCAGACGGAAGAAGAGGTCGCCGCGCTCTTATCTGAGCCGGACGCGGTGTTCTTCTCGGAGTTGGCGGTGGATCGCGATCAGTTGCTGATTCTGCCCATGGCTGAGACCAGGAATTGGTTCGAGGGTCACTATGAGAACTACACGCCCCGTCCTGTCTCCGTCGGGGAGCATGCCTCATGGTATCGACTTATCCCCCGGAGCGACATCGGCGGAGCTTCGGCGGGTATCAAGACCGTGGGTTCGATTTTCGCGGATATCGCTGGCTGAAGGTAGGCTTTCGGCGTATGGGCGACTCCTGCCGGGTCAATAGGCACGCCCGGCACCGTTGTCGTCGTTGACACTCACGAATCCGATGCAGTACTATCCGTAGGCCTATCTGGGCTGAGCAACTTGAAAAACGCACAGAGGTCTATTTTTTTGTGGGGGTGTGCCCGAGTGGCTAAAGGGGACGGGCTGTAAACCCGTTGGCTACGCCTACCTAGGTTCGAATCCTAGCGCCCCCACCACAAGAACATCTCGGGAGGAACGTCTCCCGTAGTTACGCCCGCATAGCTCAGTGGTAGAGCACTTCCTTGGTAAGGAAGAGGTCACCGGTTCAAGTCCGGTTGCGGGCTCCATACGTCACCTGCCGGAACACGAGCAAGAACCGGCTTATGGCGGTGTAGCTCAGCTGGCTAGAGCACACGGTTCATACCCGTGGAGTCACTGGTTCGAGTCCAGTCACCGCTACCAGGCGATACACGTTCAAGGCATATCGCCTGAACGTTCAGCATCTGGATAGATAGAAGTAAAGGAACGTGTAAGAAGAAGAAACCGTGACGGGTCGCGATCGGTCGTAAGCGATCGATTCCGTCGAAGTCCCCGAAGGAGGAGACTCATGGCGAAGAAGAAGTTCGAGCGCACCAAGCCGCACGTCAATATCGGTACCATCGGTCACGTCGACCACGGTAAGACCACTCTCACGGCTGCGATCACCAAGACGCTGTCG